>BNJV01001956.1_pt1 | contig 42465 bp, 55 predicted proteins | sample 8540591 | NCBI WGS metagenome assembly BNJV01 (sample SAMD00202457, study PRJDB9452) | human saliva metagenome | host: Homo sapiens
TACGGCCTCTTTGAGGTTGGATTTGGGGCTTGGATGATCTGTGAAACAGTAGGTTCTCTCCCAGAGAATCTGCTTTTTACTGTCGCTAAAATGGAGACCTTTTCGACAGCTGAAAGAAAAGTATTTTATCAGGCTAAGGGATTGCAATTTAGAGTAAAATCAGTAAAATTTTTATTAGTTTATTATATGAAGAAAAGGGAATTTTATGAAAAAGAGTCACTGGTGACATATACCAGCGCTATTCTTTTTAGAAAGCTGTCTGTAGGGTCTAGTTTCGCTGCTATCAGAGCTTCTTTTTGTGTACGACAATGGGAGGAGCTGTCAACTCTGTCGAGGAGCAGCAAGTATCTGCCAATCAGTCTACCGTCGTTCAGTACCACTATGTGGTGGAGAGCGATCTGACTGAGGCTGAAAAAGCTACTATTATAAATGAACTACCCAAATTTTGCGGAAGAAAAATTCGGACGCTTATTATTTGGTTTACCGTCCGACAAGTCAGGAAAGCTTGTCAGGGAAGCTCCCTAAGACAGGCGAGTCAGGCCTTTTGGGAGCAGCTTTTGCAGCTACAGTCTGGCCTTAGTTGTTTTTAGAGTGCTGGCACGAGGGAAAAAAATGGCAAGAGATACCTGTCTTCTATTTTGCTTGTGACAGGCTTGGGTTCTGTGCTTCTGCCAGCTTCTGTTTTTGGCAATCAGCAGTACGGATTTGGCTGCCTATAATCAAAGTCTGACTTTGGCTGTTGGCGATCAGTTGCCAGAACCATTGAAAATTGCTGGCTACCAGTATATTGGTTACCTTAAAAAGAAGCGCAGCATCAACAGCTCAAGAGGAAACTCTCAGCTGCCAGCCCTTCAAAGGAAGCCTCAGCTAGTCAGCCTGATCAGGAGTTGAAAGAGGTTAGCAAGTCGCCCTAAGAATACTGAAGCTCCGAAAGAGGCGCAGCCTGCTGGCGGAGACCATCTCTCCGAGAAGGAAAGGGAGGAAAATTGCTGCTAAAGAAGGGCAGTTTGCTCGTCAAACACCTGTTCATGAGCGACCAGAACTGCAATTTACAAGTCAAGCAGCGACCCAGACCCAAGAAATCCCCTATAAAACGGAGTATCAGTATTCAGATGACTTAGCCGAAGGACAATCTCGAGTGATACGTGCGGGCATTCCAGGGATTCGCAAGATCGTAACACGCCACTATAGTGTTGAAGGAAAAGTCGTAGAGAGCAAGCAGGGTTTCCGATCAAGTAACCACTGAGCCTGTTTCAGAAGTTGTTTTAGTCAGGGACTGCAGCAAATAAAGGCAGTTCCTAAAGAGGCTCCAATCCATAAAGTTCCGGAGCTCACTAGTTATGGCACGGTTCCAGATAGCGCTCCCGTGCACGAGGTTCCAGAGTTGTCTGACCATGGTACTGTTCCAGATAGCGCTCCCGTGCATGAGAAACCTGAGTTGCCTGGATATGGCACCGTTCCTGCTAGTGCTCCCGTGCACGAGGTACCCGAGTTAACTGATTATGGTACGGTTCCAGATAGGCTCCCGTGCATGAGAAACCCGAGTTGCCTGGATATGGCACCGTTCCTGCTAGTGCTCCCGTGCACGGTAGCCGAGTTAACTGATTATGGTACGGTTCCAGATAGCGCTCCCGTGCATGAGAAACCCGAGTTGTCTGGATGGCACAGTCCCAGATAGCGCTCCCGTGCACGAAGTCCCTCGAACTCACTAGTTATGGCATCGGTTCCCGCTAGTGCTCCCGTGCATGATAAGCCTGAGCTATCTAGTTATGGCACGGTCCCAGATAGCGCTCCTGTGCGAGAGAAGCCTGAGTTAGCTGATTATGGCACCGTTCCAGATACAGCCCCTGTGCACGAGAAGTCTCAGTTAACTGATTATGGCACCGTTCCAGATAGTGCCCCCGTGCACGAGAAACCCGAGTTAACTGTCTATGGCACGGTCCCCACTAGCGCTCCTGTGCACGAAGTTCCCGAGCTTACTAGTTATGGCACGGTTCCGGATAGCGCTCCTGTGCACGAGGTTCCTGAGTTGCCTGGTTATGGTACAGTTCCGGATAGCGCTCCCGTGCACGAGGTCCCCGAGTTAACTGATTATGGTACGGTCCCCGCTAGCGCTCCTGTGCACGAGGTCCCCGAGCTAACTGATTATGGTACGGTTCCAGATGCCGCTCCCGTGCATGAGAAGCCTGAGTTAACTGATTATGGCACAGTCCCAGATGCCGCTCCCGTGCATGAGAAGCCTGAGTTAACTGATTATGGCACAGTCCCAGATACTGCTCCCGTGCATGAGAAGCCTGAGTTAACTGATTATGGCACAGTCCCAGATAGCGCCCCGGTTCATGAGCTTCCCGAGTTGCCTGGTTATGGCACCGTTCCCGATACTGCTCCCGTGCACGAAGTTCCCGAGCTTACTAGTTATGGCATGGTTCCCGATACTGCTCCTGTGCATGAGGGTCCCCTGAGCTCACTAGTTATGGCACCGCACCTGCTAGCGCTCCCGTGCACGAAGTTCCAGCGTTGTCTGGCTATGGTACTGTTCCCGCTAGCGCTCCCGTACATGAGAAACCTGAGTTAACTAGCTATGGCACGGTTCCAGATACCGCTCCTGTGCACGAGGTTCCTGAGTTAACTGATTATGCTACTGTTCCCGCTAGTGCTCCCGTGCACGAGAAACCAGAATTAACTGATTATGGCACCGTTCCCGACACTGCTCCCGTGCACGAGGTTCCTGAATTAACTGATTATGGCACAGTCCAGATACTGCTCCCGTGCACGAGAAACCAGAATTAACTGATTATGGCACCGTTCCCGACACTGCTCCCGTTCATGAAGTTCCCGAGTTAACTGGTTATGGAAAAGTCCCAGATACTGCTCCAGTCCATGGACTTCCTGAGTTAGAGTTGGTTGCAAAGGATGAAACTCGTGTGGAGAAGATTGCTTTTTAACATCGAGGAACAATATACTGATGAGTTACCTCAGGATGCTCGTCAAATCGTCACTCAGGTGTTCAAGGCGAGCGTACCATCAAGACTAGAGTTTATACCTCCAACGGTCAAGAGATTGCCCGCCAAGAGTTGTCCAACGAGGAGACGCTAGCTCCAGTCACACAAGTTGTCAAAATTGGCACTGCCAAGTCCTATATGGTACCGAGCACTGCCCCGCAAACATCTACCCTTCCAGAGTATCCGCTAACTTATAGGGATGAAACTCGAGTGAGAAAATCGACTTCACCACGCGAGAGGAAGAAACGGATGAACTTGTCCAAGGTGCCCGCCATCGTAACTCCAGGTGTTCAAGGCAGCGTACGATTAAGACTCGTATCTATAGTTCCAACGGTCAGGAAATTGCCCGTCAAGAGCTGTCCAACGAGGAAACTCTAGCTCCAGTCACACAAGTTGTCAAAATTGGCACTGCCAAGTCCTATATGGTACCGAGCACTGCGCCGCAAGCATCTGCCCTCCCAGAATATCCGCTGACTTATACGGATGAAACTCGAGTAGAGAAAATCGACTTCACCACACGTGAAGAGGAGACGGATGAGCTTATCCAAGGTGTCCGCCATATCGTCATTCCAGGAGTGCCAGGCGAGCGTACGATTAAGACTCGTATCTATAGTTCCAACGGACAAGAGATTGCCCGTCAAGAACTGTCCAACGAGGAAACGCTAGCCCCAGTTACGCAGCTTGTCAAAGTTGGCACTGCCAAAGCCACATATGGTACCGAGCACTGCTCCGCAAGCATCTGCCCTCCCAGAATATCCGCTGACTTATACGGATGAAACGCGAGTAGAGAAAATCGATTTTACCACACGTGAAGAAGAGACGGATGAGCTTGTACAAGGTGCCCGCCAAATCGTCACTCCGGTGTGCAAGGCGAACGGACCATCAAGACTCGTATCTATACTTCCAACGGTCAGGAAATTGACCGTCAAGAGCTGTTCAATGAGGAAACTCTAGCTCCGGTCACAAGGTTGTCAAAATTGGGACAGCCAAGCCATATATGGTACCGAGCACTCGCTCCGCAAGAGCCCCTCTTTACCAGAGTACCCACTGACCTATAAGGATGAAACGCGAGTAGAGAAAAATCGATTTCACCACGCGAGAGGAAGAAAGCTGATGAACTTGTCCAAGGTGCTCGCCACATCGTCACTCCGAGTGCAAGGCGAACGGACCATCAAGACTCGTATCTATACTTCCAACGGTCAGGAAATTGACCGTCAAGAGTTGTCCAATGAGGAAACGCGGGCAGCAGTTGCTCAGCTTGTCAAAGTTGGCACAATAAAAACCGCACATGGTACCAAGCGATGCACCGCAAGTGGAAAGCCTTGAAAGAGTTCGATTTGATTTCGCTTCAGTGATTTACTGACAGAAGCGGAGCAAATCAAGGCTCAGGCTCGTTATTTCAACGATAGTCAAAGTCGCCAAAGCAGCTTATGATACTGCTTTGGCGGCAGGTCATACGCTTCTCAATCAGTCACAAGCCAGCCAAGCGGAAGTCAACCAGCTGGTGGCTCAAATCAATCAAGCAAAGGCTCAGTTACAGGGGTCTTGAAGTAGACAAAACACGCTTGCAAAAATGAACATGCTTTGGGCAGAACTGTGCAGACGACTGTCCAATATAAGAATGCGGATGCAGATAAGAAAACAGCCTATACGAACGAATTGACCAAGGCAGAGGAATTCTGAATAATCAAACCGCCACACAAGTGCAGGTCAATCAAGCTTTTGCCAGTCTGACAGCAAGCAAGGCCGCTCTAAATGGTGTGCCCTAAGGTCAAGCCGACAGTTTCAATCTTAAGTCTGACAGAAAATCCAGAGGACAAGTCGGTCACGGTTCAATATAGCTTGGAAGACAAGACAAAATCCCTGCGCTCAGCGACAGCTGAATTGTACAAGGGAGACCAGCTGGTCCGCTCGCTTCCGATTGACAATGTGACAGGAAGTCTGAAGATTGACGATTTAGACTACTATACAGGCTATACTTTGAAAAACCAAGCTGACTTATGAGCTTGATGCTGGCAGCCTGACTGACCTTTGAAAAAGATAGCCGCAACTTTGAGGTTGCAATACAAGAAGATTGCCTTCCGCGATATTGATTCGGCAGAGTTTTACAGAAAAGAAAAGGATCAGTTCAAGCGTAGTCGTTTCCATGAGCGCTATACCTACGGACCTGTCAAACTACTTTGTCAAAGTCAAATCGAGTGAATCAGGACATGCTCCTGCCGGTTCACAGCATGGCAGAAGGCCAGAAGGATGGCAAGGCTGTCTACAAGGTAAGGGTCTCTCTGCCTGAGCTAGTGCAAGAGGGCGAGAAACAGGCTACAAGTCTGGCTATGACTTCATATCAGCAGGGCAGTGCCTAGTCAGCAAAAATGTCTACACTGAGCTTTGCTGGTTTGGTAGATGCCATGAAGAAAAATATGGCTGGCAACTTTGTTCTAGGAGCCGATTTGGATGCGAGCGAGGTCAGTCTGGCCCCTACTGATTATGTCTATCTCCGAGGAAACTTCACAGGCAGTCTGACTGGTAGTCACAATGGCAAGCAGTATGCGATTTATAATCTAGCCAAACCTTTGTTTGAAAATCTCAAAAGCGGTTCCTCTATTTCTAATCTGGACCTGAAAGAGGTCAATATTGTCGGGACCTATGACTCTGCTGCCTTGGCTCGTAGTGCAGATAATGCGCGAATCACGGATGTTTCTGCCCAAGGTAGAGTGTCGGTAGTGGGCAATGCTTCGCAAGCGGCTGGTTTGGTCGTTGTTGCAAGTAATAGCCAAATCACCAACAGCTCCTTTACAGGAACTATCCAAGCCAATGACAAGCAGTACAAGGCTTATAATGTCGGCGGTTTGGTTGCCAACCTCAAGGGAGGAAATTCCTTGCTGAGTCAGAGCAGGGCGGATGTGACTATTCTAGCAGGTGCTCGAACAAACGAGCAGCGCTTCGGCGGTCTGGTCGGTCGCTTGGAAGACAATGCCCGCATCAGCCGTTCCTATGTGACTGGAAAGATCCAAAACTCTACGAAGAATGGTCAAATCGGTGGAGTAGTCGGTTCCAATTACTTCAATGAAAGCGATTTGACAATGTTATCAGCAATGTCAGCGGTACAAATGTCTACAGTATTTCTGGCGACCAAGATTACAAGAATGATCGCATTAAAAGAAGCCTATGCCGTTGAAGGAAACGAAACTCTAGGCAATGATCAGTTTGTCACGTCTACTCTGACTTTGGACGAGGCTGAAGAGAAGCTAGCGAGCCTAGACATTAGGACCACGCTAGAAGACAGCAATCTCAATCTTCATACTGTTGACTACAGCAAGGAAAAGAATACTCGTGCAGACCGTCTGATAGCCTATGCTAATATGGAAAAACTTCTGCCATTCTACAATAAGGAAACCATCGTTGCCTACGGCAATAAACTTCCAGATAATCACAAGCTTACTAGAGAGTATTTGCTGGATGTGGTTCCGATGAAGGGCGACCAGATGATCATGGATATCAATAGCAACAAGACTACGATTAACCGCCTGATGCTGCACTTTGAGGATAAGACGGTTGATTATCTAAATCTGACCTATAAAGGAGACTTCAAACATCAAGCTATCGCAGAGTACACTGTGAATGGCTTAGACCTCCTTTATACACCAGAAACCTTCCTATCAGACTATAGCAGGGTTCTTAACCAGCGCTGCCAGAGTTGAACAAGGTTGTCCTTGACTCACCAGCCATGCGAACTGTTTTAGGCGTGAATGCGGATGCTTCTCTGGATGAGCTCTATCTGGACACAGCCTTTGACCAAGTCAAGACCAAGTTGGCAGAAGAGTTGCGCAAGGTTCTAGGCTATGGACAAGTCCATCAATACTGAAGGCGATGTTGTAGCTGACTATGTAGCTCAGAAGATTAGAGCCAATAAGGAAGCCTTCCTGCTTGGTCTGACCTATCTCAACCGCTGGTATAATATCAACTATGACAAGACCAATGTCAAGGATTTGTCGGCCTATAAGTTTGATTTCTTTTGGTAATCATAAGGCTTCGACGCTAGATACCATCATTGCACTCGGTCAGTCTGGTTTTTGAAAAATCTCAAGGCCAAGAATAACCATCTGGCCTACGATAACTCGCTCTCTGAAGCAACTGGTAAGCGTGGCCTTTTCAACTATCTGAAAGCTATCGCCAGCTCTTCCTGCCGAGACAAGACCAATAACGAGTGGCTCAAGACCAATACAAAAGCCTACATCGTTGAGGCTAAGTCGGATGTGGCAGAAGCTGAACAGCTTCAAAGATACAGCTAAGGCCAAGAGCAAGTATTCTGTCGGCGTTTACGACAAGATTACTGCAGATAACTGGGAACACAAGGGCATGCTTCTGCCGCTCTTGACCATGACTGAGAAGGGTGTCTACGTCATCTCCAATATGTCCACCGTCTCCATGGGAGCTTATGATCGCTACCGCCTTGATGCCAATAACAGGGGTGCGAACAGATGCAGAATTGGTTGAGTATGTCGAAGACCGAGTTAGAAAAGTCAGCTGAATGGCAACGTGACCACTATGATTTCTGGTATAAGATTTTAAGTCCTGAAAGCAAGGACAAGCTCTTCCGTTCTGTTCTAGTTTTACGATGGATTCTCATTGGTTGACAAGGATGGTAAAGATATTGAGCTCAGCCAATGACAAAAAAATCACTAGCTATGCAGGAATTCTTTGGACCAGCCGGCAAGTGGTATCCAAGCAAGGGCTACAATGCCTATGCTGCAGGGAAGTGTCACCCACTTTGATGCTGCTCGTTTGTTAGAAGACTATGGGAACTCTGTCTACACCCATGAGATGACCCATAACTCCGACGGTTCTGATCTACTTTGAAGGCTATGGTCGTCGTGAAGGACTGGGAGCTGAGCTCTATGCGCGTGGTCTCTTGCAGTCCACACGAGTCCAAAATGAACCTACCATTACCCCTCAATACCCTCTTCAAGACGGACAAGGATTCTAAGACACGGATGCATACCTACAACTTCAAGGAACGTGTCCAAAATGCAGCAGATTTGCAGCACTATGTCCATGGCATGTTTGACATGATTTACACGCTGGATTACCTAGAGGGACTTCGATGGTCAAAGCAGAGCGATGCAGCCAAGCTTCAGTGGTTCAGGAAGATGGAGAATTACTATAGTACAGATAAGTATGGTAAGGGAGACTCATGCTGGTAACCAGACGCGCACTTTCACTGCTGAGGAAATCAAGCAGCTGACCAGCTTTGAATCCCTGATTGACAATGATGTCATCACCCGTCGGGAGAATAAGGATAGCGGACAGTATCCACGCAATGGCTACCTCAGTCTCAGCCTCTTCTCGCCAATCTACTCAGCCTTGAGCAATCCAAATGGGGCGCCGGGAGACGTCATGTTCCGTCGCACTAGCCTATGAATTGCTGGCAGCCAAGGGCTACCATGAAGGATTTGTCCCTTATGTCTCAGGGAAATTCTCCGAAGAGGCTGCTGCGGAAGGTAAGACGACCCTGGGATGGCTGGCTCAGGAGAGACGTTGGTCTGGTGACAGATCAGAAGGTCTTGGAAAAATGTATTCAAGGGTGAGTATAGCTTCATGGGCAGCTTTCAAGAAGGCCATGTACCAGAGCGGATTGACCAGCTAACCAAGCTCAAACCAATCACCATCGAGTACGAACTCAGAAATCCAAACAGTACCAAGCAAGTAACCATTCGCTCCTATGCAGAGATGCAGAAGCTGATGGACTGAAGCAGTCGCAGAGGATATTGCTGCAACATTACCAATGCGACAAATCGTGTTGAAGCTAGCTGAGTCAACCTGCTCAAGAAGAAGATTTACAATGCCCTATCTTCGTGAGACAGACGACTTCAGACAGTCAATCTTTAACAAATAAGCTTTGAGGTTGCTTGTCGAAAATAGCAAAAAGCTCATGAACCAGCTGAACAACTGGCTTCATGAGCTTTTTATCTGTTGAAAATCTAGATGGATGCTTCAATCAATTGCTTTAAGATTGTCTAGGGAGGCTGTCTAAGGCTAGGACCGCTTTCTGTTGCTGGTCTGGCTGGTAGAGATGTTGGAAGTAGTCTTGGATATTTGCTTCCAAAATCTCCCGAGGGCAGGCGAGCGCAAATTTTTCTTTGGCATATTGGAGCATGCGCTTTTCCCTGGATGGAGCTGCTCATTGAGGGCAAAGAGTGCATCAAAGTAAGAGGCGAAAAGCTCACTGCTGCGGTGATTGATGCTGAGCAGGTCTTGGCGCTTGAGGGCCTTTTTGATCTGTCTTGAAAAAAAGCTGGCATCGCTTGGTCGAGGCAGGAGCTGCTTGCTGATGATATTCTTTTCAGTTCAGCTGGATAGGGCAGGCTGTACTTGCTCTGGAGGGCAGCGTAGCGGCCGTCTCGATCGTAGAGAATCTTGCTGTGGATCAGATTGTACCACATACAGGTGGTGTAAGAATTCTGGGCTTGGTGCTCTAAGACGACGGTCTGCAGGTCTTGGTCAAGTCGTCCAGCGAGGCGGTAAATTAGCTCAATCTCGATACCATTATTGAGGACGCAGTCGTCCTCCAGTTCCCAAAATTGATTGTCAATTTCCATATAGGAGCAGTACTTGCTGAGGATTTCTTGGCGGATGGCTGGCGCGAGAGGGGCGCTCAGGTAGACATAGACATCATAGTCTGAGTCTTGGTCAAAATGTTGGCCGGCCCGTGAGCCGCCGAGAGCCAGAGCCTCCACTGCTCCCAGTTGGGCTAATTCTTTTAAAGAGATTTTGTGGCATAATCTTGTCCTTCTTAATTTTTCGACATCATTCTAGCAAAAAGAGTGAAAAAGGTTTGCAAAGGGGGTGAATAGGATCTTTCCTTTCTTTTTAAACTTGATGAAGTGGAAGTGTCTAGAGTATTATTTTGATCAGAAAAGCCTTGGTCTTTTATAGGAGGTTTGTGATGTGATTTGGTTGTTTTTCTATACATCTTTCTATTGATTTAATTTATACTTCTTAGTGCAGGTAGATAGGATTTTTCCTAAAAAAACTCCATAATTCCTAGCTAAAACAATTATAGAGCATATGACATCGGATACGAAAAAATAGGAGGTCGGGATGTCTCAGCCTCCTATTCTTCCTTCATCTGTTCAAAGACATAGAGAAAAATTCTTTCGAAAACTTCGAAATGTCCGTATCTTATCTGAGAAGCATACTGGCACCACTGAGGATGTTGTCGGACTTGGTCAATGGGACAGTCTTTGATAGGGTTGGTAGTAGCTGACATCTCGCCGAAATGGGACAAAAGCCTTCTGAACATCTCTACTTGGTAGGCAGTGTCATCTAGAATCTTGCCAACTGCTGTAAAGGCCTGCAGCTTTTTCCTGACCGCTCAGTTGATACTTGGGACTGTAGTAGAGAAGATAGTCCCCTCTTTTCATTCGGTTCAATGGTGCTTTCTTTTCCATGGCAGACTTGGCAAAAAGCCTCCCTCTACACCTCTTAGGGACATGTTCTTTTGATACGACACCAATCCAAAATCTAGTCATTTTTCTGCCTCCAGTTTGATTAAGAGTTGGTTTAATATTTCTGTTTTATCTTCTAATTTTCCAAAGAATGCCTGATCAATGTCTTCTACTAGAGGAAGGGCTTGGTTGACCTTTTGCAGCCCCGTATCCGTTAGAAGTATGATGTTGGCACGGCTGTCCTTGGGATGGACTTCCCGCCTGATCAATCCTTTCTTGACCAAGAGGCGGATGATTTGGGATACGGTCATGACATCCATGTCAGAAAAATCGGGCAATATCAGTCTGACTAACCCATTCTTGCTGACGCAGAAGCGCTGCAAAGAGTGGTCAGAACGACAAACTGAGGATGGGTCAAATCGATCGTTTTCAGTTCGTTTTTTATCAACCCATGCCATTTGTGGTAGGCACGGATAAAGAGCAGACCGGTTGATTTTTTGTATTCATCCTTATAGATGGAGTTAAACTGAGATTTTTCCATTAGCTTTTCCTCTGGATATTTTGTAAGTATACTTATTATAGTCCGACGTTTTATTTTTGTCAATAAAAAAACCAGTTTAGACTAAAAAAAGTCCGAACTGGGTTCTGTTTATAGTTTTTCTACATAAATCTGCTGGGCAATCATAGGGCTAACTTGGATTGCTCGGCCGTCCACTTCCAGTTGATAGAGCTGGCTGTAGTCGTCATACTGGAGGAAATTGATTTCTTGGTTTTATGTCCAGATTGTGCTTTTTTCCAGATAGGCCAAAAGCTCAAAGTCGTCGTGGACACGGCGGATGAGGGTAGCTACTCGAGTTCTTGAGCGGAAGCCAGAGTTTGATGGTATTTTTTTCTCAGCAGCTGGTGTTTGGCTGGGATTGTGCCACCATGAGGGCAGGTCTCAGGGAAATCCAGCATTTTTCCAAGCCTGCGACAAAGCGTTCAGAAACGGTATGTTCCAGAATTTCAGCTTCCTGATGGATTTCGTCTGTGGTGTAGCCCAGCTTTTTGAACCAGAAATACCTCGATCAATCGGTGCTTGCGGTAGAGGTCGGAGACCAGCTGTGAGGCCCTAGGTCGGTTAGCAGATAGCCCGCCTTTTTGTCCTTGATTAGGAGTTCTTCAGCCAGCATTTTTCTTCATCATCTCCGTCACAGCTGGCGGGGAAACCTGCATGTGCTGGGCAATTTCTTTATTGGTGATTTTATCCCCGGCGCGTGCCAATCTCGTAAATACATTTTTAAGTAGTCTTCTTTATTTGGCGTCATTTTCAGTCCTCGTTGTTTTCCTAAGACTAGTATAGCAAAAATGCTGAAAGAATACAATTTGAGGCCGAAAGTTCCATTGTACGTTGACTTTTAGCTGAAATTTTGGCATATTTTAGAGGTAAATAGGAGAGCTATCGAAGGCTGCATGAGCCTGCTAGCGAAGCCCAGAACAGTGTTGAAGATATTTTATATAATGGATGTGGATGGTGATGAAAGTAGAAATAGAGCAATGCTATAAAGAATTACAAGCGCTCGGCTGGTCTCAAGCTGCTCTTGACAAAGTTTTTTTCTAGCAGAAATGGCGTCATTGCCGCATGAATCAGCTCGCCAAGGTCTTTTGAGGAGGCCCTTATATTTGGCAGTCCGCTCTTTTCAGAAACTATGGTCTTTTGAATGTCGAGCAGTCCAGCCCCAGCAAGCTGAGAAGTTGTTAGAGCTAGCTATGCTCTATATGAACATGCCTGACGAATTGAGCGGAGAGGCAGCAGAAATCGACAAACTGCTCTCGCGAATGCATCCGAACTTATCGCCACACGCTCCCTTTTGGCGCCAGTTTTCTCAAACGATTCGGCAGTCTTTTTCTCCAGCAGACTTTATTGCAGACAGTGGTAATCAAAGGTTGAAACGCCAGTTGCACCAATTTCGCTACCTTATTTCCAGTCAGCAAGCCCAGTGGGTTAGAGAGCATTTTCGTAAGTCGGGGATGACAGATGGCGAGGCTCTCGTAGCCTATTTTTCAGACGCATCCTGAACTGGATTGCCAGCTTTGGGAATCTTCGCGGCTGCACAATAAAGCCTTTGTCGATAAGGACAAGGTGACCTACCCAGACCATCAGCCCTATCAGGCCAATATCAAGATCCTCCATCGTTTCCATACCGAGTTTATTCTGGATAGGAAGGGCAGTTTCTCAATATCCTAGATCCAGAAAGTAGCAGTCAAAATGGGCTAGTCAATGGAGCTAGTTTTAATTATGGGGAGAGGCCCCGGCTTTTCAATCATAGTTCCCATTATTACTACGATGTTAAAAGTCCAGCCCCAGTGGGATCCCCAGTTTCGTAGGCTAGCGATCCGAAATGGCGGGCAAGCCTTCAAAGCCCCTCAAAATAATCGCGGCTTGGGTGGCTACCATACATCGAAGAGTTGCTATGCGATTGCGGGAAAAAGCGCTAAAAGTCATGTTGATGCCTAAGTAAAAGATTTTGAAAAATCGTTGGTCGAAAAGTTAAAGGGAGATTATCTCAAATATTTATGGAATAAAGTAAAAATAAATATCTGAGATTATAGAAATGAGGTGGAAAGATGCCAATTAAAATGAGTCGCTACAGATATGGATGGTACTCTTTTGGATCCGAGAGGAGAGCTGGATTTTGCCACGCCTGACAGCAGTTTTAGACCAGCTGGAGGAGCGGGACATTAAGTTTGTCATTGCGACGAGCAATGAAATCCAACGAATGCGCTTATTGTTGGGCGATTTAACAGAGCGTATGACCCTGATTGTCGCTAACGGCGCTAGAATCTTTGAAAAATGAAATGTTGCTGGGCACTTTCTGGGCAGCCTGATTTGATTGCGGACACGCTGGCTTATTTTTCAGGGTCAAGAACGAGAGGTGCATCTGGTGGTCACTTCCACTACAGGTGGCTTTGTTCAGGACGGTACGGATTTCCCGATGATTAGCAAGATTATGACAGAAGAAATGGCGGTTCATTTCTACAAACGAATGAATTTCGTGCCCTAATCTGCAAGAGCATCCGTTTGAAGAAGTGCTGAAAGATGAGCATTATGGTCGATGAAGCGCAAGCGGCAGAGATTACGCGGCAGATCAATACAGCATTTGCTGGACGATTGAGTGCTAGTGACCAGCGGTTATGGCGCGATTGACATTATCAAGAAAGGTCTTCACTAAGGCTTGGGGGCTTCGTCAGCTCATGGATCGGTGGCAAAATCAAAAAGCAAGGAAAATCATGGCTTTTTGGTGACAGCGAAAATGACTTGGAAATGCTAGAACTAGCGGATTTCTCCTATGCTATGGAAAATGGGGATGAGAAGATTAAGCGCATTGCCAGTCGTTTGGCACCAGCCAATTCAGAGGCTGGCGTTTTGCAGGTAATTGAGCAATACTTAGAAAAAGGAGTCTAAATGGCAGTTCAACTATTAGAACAGTGGCTTTTAAATGAGCAGGCAAAGATCCAGAAAAATTATCGGGATCTGAATCAGCTTGCAGTCAAAAGACCAGCGATTATTTTTATCGGTGATTCGATTGTGGAATCTTTCCTGCTGCATGAGCTATTGCAAAGCCCTAAAACCTTGGTCAATCGTGGCATTCGTGTTTACAAGACTGATTTGCTTTTTAGAGAACTTGGATGCCCATCTTTTTGGGCAGGCTCTGGACAAGATCTTTCTCCTGATTGGAACCAACGACATTGGTAAGGAGATGCCTCAAGCTGAAACACTGGCCAATCTGGAAGCGGTTGTTCAGGAGATTTCCCGCGACTATCCTCTGGCTCAGATCCAGTTGCTGTCCGTCCTGCCTGTGAATGAGCAGGAGCAGTACAAAGGAACGGTTTATATCCGAACGAACGAGAAAATCCAAGCCCTCAATCGTGCCTATCAAGACCTAGCAAAGCATCTATACAAATGTCCATTTTATCGACCTTTATGCTAACTTCTTGGATGAGAGCGGTCAGCTGCGGGAGGATTTTACTACGGATGGCTTGCATTTTGACTATTGCTGGCTATGCGACGTTGTCAAAAGCTCTTCAGCCTTATCTTTGAGAAAATCTTTTCTTGACCAGCTTAATCAAACAGTTAAAACTGACATTTCAAAACGAGTGTGACTTTGTTATCACACTCGTTTTCAGACTGAAGACAAAGTTCTTAGAACAGAAGTTGCTAGGGCTTTTGTCTTCAATCTGAAAAAGAACAGTTTCAACTGTTCTTTTTACTTTTTTATGAATCAACTACGACTACTTCCTCTTTACCAATCTTCCCGATGCCGAGACTTGACTTCAAAAACCACTCTTAAAAAAATATCGAAAAGAAGCTTGATATTGAGAATGGTCAAGATGATTGAAACTGCGTAACCTAGGATTGTGTTCCCACTTGGCATTGGTAAATTCTCCCATCAGTGACTTCTTAGAGGGTCAGATAAATCAAGGGAAGATTGAAAACGGAAGAGCGATCGAAAGAAAGACCTGTGAATAGACCAATAACTGATCCAAGGTTTTTTCTTGATGCCCAAACAAAACGGCGACAATAATCACAGGTAGCAAGGCAAAAATACGTGTACCGATACGGATAATCCACTGAGGCAATTTCAGATGCAAGAAACCTTCCATGACAATCTGTCCTGTCAAGGTACCTGTAATAGTAGAATTTTGTCCGCTTGCTAAGAGGGCCAGAGCAAATAAAGTTGACAAAGTTGAGCTGGCTATTGCTCCTGCTATTGTCGAATCCTGTAAAGCATTGTACATTTGAGAAAGCTGAAATTTCAGACGCATGACCAAAAAAGAGGGAGGCTCCTAAAATGAGAAGTAAGGAATTGACAATAAAAGCTAGGGACAACTGAAGATTTGAATCCCAGGTCATAAAACGGACAGCTTTTCGAACGTCCTTCTTATCTTTGTGGTTGATTTTCCTTGTTTGGGATAGGGACGAATGAAGATAGAGATTATGAGGGCATGACTGTCGCACCTATAATCCCTAGAGCCAAGGTCAGTTGACTCTCATGTCCCGGCAGGGGACTTTCAAAATAAAGTTGAAGTCGGTAAATAACCACCAAATATCCCCTGAATACTTGGATTGGATAAAAGCCACTAGATAAGCAAAGATACCTAATATGGTTAAGATAAGAGTCGTAACGATGGCTTTCAATTTTTGAAGCCAAATTTCATCAATAACAACAAAAAGAAATACATCTAAAACGGTTAGGAGGATAGCAACCATAATCGGTATTTTTAAACAAAAGATTTAAGGCAATCGCTGAACCTAAAACCTCAGCCAAGTCTGTCGCCATTAAAGCTAATTCTAAAATCACCCACAGACTATAACGGAGCCACTTGGGAGCATGATGAGCTGTTGCCTGCGCTAAGTCCATCCTCGTCACGATACCAAGCTTTCCAGCCATTTGTTGTAACTGCATAGCAATGATGGATGAAATCAAAATAACAAATAAAAGGCTATACTTGTAGGAAGCACCACCAACCACGCTGGTAATCCAGTTTCGGGATCCATATAGCCAACTGCTACAAGAGCGCCAGGTCCTAAAAATGCTTTTAGATTTTGCCAAAAATGATTATTATTTGGAGTTTCAATCGATTGATTGATCTCAGAGAGAGATTTTTCTTGTAAGAAGACATCGGAATTTTACACTTTCTAATCTGTCTTTACCTATTTTTAAAATGGAAGTATTGAAAAACAATGAAAAATAGTTCCTATTTTCCAATTCTTCTTTATTATATCACACTTTTAGAGGGATAATTGAGGAAAGAAACTGATAATTGAAATAAGCAAGGTCTCAGTATTACAAAAAGCCAGCGTAGTAAAACGCTGGCTTCAGATCGAAGACAAAATCCTCAGAACAGAAGTTTCTAAGGACTTTTTGTAAAGTCGTATAATAATGATAAGAAAAAGTTATGAGGTGCTCGCTTATGTTTCACAAAGAAAAACCAGATTATAATCGCTGCCAATATGGCTTCTATACGATAGACGAATTGGTTCCCAAAAGATCACTTTCTTCGACAATTGGAAGCAGAGGTTGATTTCGACTTTATCTATTCTATATTTATTAAAGATTTTTGCTTGCTTTTAGTCTAACCACTGGTTAAAGGCAGTTTTATCATGATGATTGTAACCTACCTGCTTATAGAAATTCAGTGCTTTTCTTTCTGGGAGCCTGTCAGCAGCATCATTTTTGTAGCAATTGGCTTCGGTCGCTAATTTCTTAGCAAAATCAAGGCATCTCACTAGCATAACCCTTGCCTCTAAAGTCATGATGAGTAACGACATTTTTCAATCAGGGCGTAGCCCTCTCGTGAGATTAGGGAATAACGACACAAATACAAGAAGAAACAATCTTTCCGTCAAGCACTTTGACAATAATATAGGTGGTCTGGATCTTCTACCATCCGCTGCCAGACCTTTTGTAAGCTTGAGCTTTTTCTGGAATGACCGTCTCGTGCAAGGAGAGGTACAAATGGAGTAATTCATCTAGGTCGTTTGGATAGGCTTCTCTGATCATCTTTTCACCTACTATTTTGGAATATTTCCGTTTACCTAGCAATAGTATAGCATGTATAGCCCTTAAATTTCTAGCTTGCTCCAAATTAAAATCTTCCCCAGTTTCAAAGGTCAGCGATAGTCACTTTCATCTTTTTTTGAGATCTATTATAAAATACATTTCAAAATTCAGAAAAATCTCATAATTGTTATGTAATAGTTCTAAAGCAATCCTGAGCATATTCTTATACAAGAGTTGGAAAAAAAGTGATAAATTTGTAGAGTAAGTTTATTGAAACGTTTTTCATTAACCTATCTGAAAGTTTTCGATAAATAATTTAATTTTGAAGGAGAGTTATCATTATGACTCAAGGGAAAATTACTGCATCAGCAGCAATGCTCAACGTATTGAAAACATGGGGCGTAGACACAATCTACGGTATCCCATCAGGAACACTCAGCTCATTGATGGACGCTTTGGCTGAAGACAAAGATATCCGCTTCTTGCAAGTTCGCCACGAAGAAACAGGTGCTCTTGCAGCGGTTATGCAAGCTAAATTCGGTGGCTCAATCGGGGTTGCAGTTGGTTCAGGTGGACCAGGTGCGACTCACTTGATTAACGGTGTTTACGATGCAGCTATGGATAACACTCCATTCCTTGCCATCCTTGGATCACGTCCAGTCAACGAACTCAACATGGATGCTTTCCAAGAGCTTAACCAAAACCCAATGTACAACGGCATCGCTGTTTACAACAAACGTGTAGCTTACGCTGAGCAATTGCCAAAAGTGATTGACGAAGCTTGCCGTGCTGCAGTTTCTAAAAAAGGTCCAGCTGTTGTTGAAATTCCAGTAAACTTCGGTTTCCAAGAAATCGATGAAAACTCATACTACGGTTCAGGTTCATACGAGCGTTCATTCATCGCTCCTGCATTGAACGAAGTTGAAATTGACAAAGCAGTTGAAATCTTGAACAATGCTGAACGTCCAGTTATCTACGCTGGTTACGGTGGTGTCAAAGCTGGTGAAGTGATTACAGAATTGTCACGTAAAATCAAAGCACCAATCATCACAACTGGTAAAAACTTTGAAGCTTTTGAATGGAACTATGAAGGTTTGACAGGTTCTGCTTACCGTGTTGGTTGGAAACCAGCCAACGAAGTGGTCTTTGAAGCAGACACAGTTCTTTTCCTTGGTTCAAACTTCCCATTTGCTGAAGTTTACGAAGCCTTCAAGAACACTGAAAAATTCATCCAAGTGGACATCGACCCTTACAAACTTGGTAAACGTCATGCCCTTGACGCGTCTATCCTTGGTGATGCAGGTCAAGCAGCTAAAGCTATCCTTGATAAAGTAAACCCAGTTGAGTCTACTCCATGGTGGCGTGCAAACGTGAAGAACAACCAAAACTGGCGCGATTACATGAACAAACTCGAAGGTAAAACTGAGGGTGAATTGCAATTGTATCAAGTTTACAATGCAATCAACAAACATGCTGATCAAGACGCTATCTATTCAATCGACGTAGGTGACACTACTCAAACATCTACTCGTCACCTTCACATGACACCTAAGAACATGTGGCGTACATCTCCACTCTTTGCGACAATGGGTATTGCCCTTCCTGGTGGTATCGCTGCTAAGAAAGACAATCCAGATCGCCAAGTATGGAACATCATGGGTGACGGTGCATTCAACATGTGCTACCCAGACGTTATCACAAACGTTCAATACGACCTTCCAGTTATCAACGTTGTCTTCTCAAATGGTAAATATGCCTTCATCAAGGACAAATACGAAGACACAAACAAACACTTGTTTGGTTGTGACTTCCCTAATGCTGACTATGCGAAAATCGCTGAAGCGCAAGGTGCTGTTGGATTTACAGTTGACCGTATCGAAGACATCGATGCAGTTGTTGCAGAAGCTGTAAAACTCAACAAAGAAGGTAAAAACTGTTGTGATCGATGCTCGCATCTCTCAACATCGTCCACTTCCAGTAGAAGTACTTGAACTCGATCCAAAACTTCACTCAGAAGAAGCAATCAAAGCCTTCAAGGAAAAATACGAAGCAGAAGAACTCGTACCATTCCGTCTCTTCTTGGAAGAAGAAGGCTTGCAATCACGCGCAATTAAATAATTCCTTTCTCCGAAAATCAAATATAAAACTTTGTAGATTTTATTCTTTGTTTTTCTTAGAGCGGAACTTGAAAAGATCGGAGCAATCCGGTCTTTTTCTTTAGTCCTCTTACTTATCACAAGATTGTGATAGTTTACATCTTCATAACAAAGGGATAAAGAGGCTTGATTGTTTTTGGACTATCATTATAAAATATAACCGAAAAATGAAAGAGGTATCGAAAATGTCTGAAAAAAACAAATGAAAATTTTGGGATGGGTTGCAACCTTTATGTCCGTAATGATGTATGTGTCCTATTTTTCCACAAATCATGAACAACCTAGCAGGGGCAAAAGGAATTTTTATCCAGCCGCTCGTTGCAGCAATCAACTGTAGCCTTTGGGTCTACTACGGATTGTTCAAAAAGAAAGATATTCCGCTTGCAGCAGCCAATGCACGGGATTGTTTTTGGCTAAGTAACGGCTATTACGTCTTTGATTTAAAAGGAACGGAGGAGACTGGTTTTCAGTCTTCTTTTTGTTTCAGGGAGACTATTGTTTTTGAGAGGATGATTTTTAAAAACGATCTGATCAACTTAAAATAGTAGAATAGTATCATTATATCGCATTATTTTTATAAGAAAAGGTTTACAGAATGAGCTATAATATAAGTAAATAAACAAGCAAATAAGAAAGCGGTAGAAATATGACTGAAAAACTAACTTTTCGGATGGTTTTTGTGGGGCGGAGCGACAGCTGCCAACCAGTGCGAGGGCGCTTATGATGCAGATGGTCGCGGGCTGGCTAATGTAGATGTGGTGCCTATTGGTGAGGACCGTCTGGCTATCATCACGGGTAAGAAAAAGATGTTTGGCTTTGAGGAAGGCTATTTCTACCCAGCTAAGGAAGCCATTGACATGTACCATCGCTTCAAGGAGGACATTGCCCTCTTTGGTGAGATGGGCTTTAAGACCTATCGTCTGTCCATTGCTTGGAGCCGGATTTTCCCTAAGGGGGATGAGCTGGAGCCCAATGAAGCTGGCCTGAAATTTTACGCAGACCTCTTTAAAGGAATGCCACAAGTACGGAATTGAGCCCTTGGTGACCATTACTCACTTTGACTGTCCCATGCACTTGATTGAGCAATATGGTGGTTGGCGGAATCGTCTTATGCTGGAATTTTACGAGCGTCTCTGCCGTACCTCTTTACTCGCTACAAGGGCTTGGTCAAATACTGGCTGACCTTCAATGAAATGTAATATGATTCTGCATGCTCCATTTATGGGGGCGGGGCTCTGCTGAAGAAGGCGAAAAATGAAGAGCAGGTCAAGTATCAAAGCAGCCCATCATGAGCTGGTCGCGTCAGCCATTGCCACCAAAGCTGGCTCATGAGATTGACCCAGAAAAATAAGGTTGGCTGTGATGCTGGCGGCGGGTCAAAATTATCCTAATACCTGTCATCCACGCGATGTGTGGGCTGGTATGGAGGAAGACAGGAAAAATTATTTCTTCATAGACGTGCAGGCGCGTGGTGAATACCCCAACTATGCCATGAAAGCTTGGGAGCGCGAGGGCATCACTGTCGAAATGACAGAAGAAGACCTGCAGCTGCTCAAGGAGCACAGTGGAATTTTCACTTCTCATACTACTCTAGCCGAGTGAGCTGGGCGATCTAAGGTCAATGAGCTGACCGAGGGCAATATCTTTGCATCACTGAAGAACCCTTGTTTGGGAAAGCTTCTGAGTGGGGCTGGCAGATCGATCCACTGGGCTTGAGAATAACGCTTAACACTATCTGGGATCGCTATCAAAAGCCCATGTTTATCGTGGAAAATGGTCTGGGTGCAGTGGATACTCCAGATGAAAATGGCTATGTGGCTGATGATTACCGGATTGACTACCTGGCGGCCCATGTCAAGGCCATGCGGGAGGCCATCAATGAAGACGGCGTGGTGCTGTGGGGCTACACGACATGGGGCTGTATCGACCTAGTATCAGCCGGCACTGGCGAGATGAAGAAGCGCTATGGCTTTATCTATGTGGACCGGGACAATGAAGGCAGAGAACCTCAAGCGCTCAAGAAGAAATCCTTTGACTGGTACAAGGAAGTCATCACAACTAACGGAGCATTTGTCAAATAACATCAAGGAGGCTGGGACAAAAGTCCTAGCCTCTCAATTGTCTTTGGATTGTCGAACAAGACGCAGTGGTTGAGTGGGCTCTACTACGCTGATTTCATCAGCTTTTACAGCCCTACTCAACTGTGCGGAGTGGGACGACGAAATCGAATTCTAACGAATTACCGATTTCTGTCCCACTCTCTTTCTTTGCATCGTTTATATTTGATTGACTTGCTGGCTCATCCTTGCTACACTAGTTTTATCAAGCTATTGGAGAATGAGAATGGTCCCAATCTTTACTAATTGAAGACAACAATGATATTCATGAGATTTTTGAAAAATCTCTTTACGCAGGAGCATGTCGTGTTTTCAGCTTATTCTGGAACCGAGGGGACTCCGGATTTTTGCGGAAGAAGAGATTCATCTAGTCCTGCTGGATATTATGCTGCCGGGAAAAATGGCGATGAGGTGCTGAGGGAAATTCGCAAGACCAGTCAGGTGCCGGTGGTCATGCTGACCGCCTCTGGGTGAAAAAGAGTCTCGTGAGCCAGTATTTGCTGGACGGTGCCAATGACTACATTGTCAAGCCTTTTAATCTAGACGAAGTGGCGGCGCGTGTCACTGTCCAACTGCGAGGCAGTCAGCAGTCTCAGTCCAAGCCTGCTGGGGAGACCTCAATCAAAAACATCCGCCTTCTACCAGATACCTTTGAAATTGCTTCTGGTGACCAGTCCATGCGGCTAGGGAAAAAGGAATTTCAGATCTTCCAGACCCTACTGGCTCATCCTAAAAAGATTTTTACCAAGGAGGAGCTGTATGAGTCGGTCTGGGAGGAGACCTATCTGCCAGGCGATAATACGCTCAATGCCCATCTCAGCAATCTTCGTAAGAAATTAGCCCAGCTGGATAGTTCTACAGACTATATCGAGACCATTTGGGGTCTGGGCGTGCGGCTCAAGGAGGATTAGCTATGTGGTTGATTTTAGCCTTTGTGCTCATACTCTTCTTGTCAATCATGCTGGTTCGCTATCATCGACGATTCGTAGTCTGACCAGCCAGATCCGTGACAAACGTCGTACAGGAGTCAGGTTCGGCTGACTTTGAGAGATCAATCTTCTAGCCTAGTGGCTCTGATTGACGAGGTGGAGCAGCTTTTTCAGGAAATTGATAAGATGTCCTTTGTGACCCAGCAGGAAAAGAAAACCTTGGACATGGCTATCAGCAATATTGCCCACGATATCCGAACGCCACTGACCATTGCTAGTGGCTATCGCAACAGCTACTCAAAGACGCTGATAAGGACAGATGGACTAGCAGTTGCAAAGATTGCGGATAATCTAGGGCAGTGGTATCCAGACGCTTGGAGGCTCTGATGGAATACCGTCGCTTATGGAAGAGCTATTCGACCGAGCCTTCAGCGGGTAGACCTATCCCAGCTGGTCACCCAGCAACTCTTTTGCCTATTATGATGCCTTTCAGCGAGCAGGGATTGATTTAGATGTGGATCTCTCTGAAAATCTGTTTCTGGAAACAGACAGTGACATCTTTGATCGAATCGTCCAGAACATGCTCAGCAATGTCCTCAAACATGGTCGAGAAACAGCCAGCATCAGTCTGAAAAAAATGAAGGGCAAAGGTTATTTTTCAGGTCAAAAATAAAGTTCAGCAGCCTATCTTGCATCTGGATAAGCTGACCAATCGCTTCTATTCTGAAAATCTCTCCAGTAGTGAGGAATCCTCTGGACTGGGGCTTTATATCACCCAGCAGCTGGTCGAAATCTTAGGTGGTGACTTGACCATTCAAGCAGAGGGAGATTGGTTTGAATTGATTGTGGCTTTATAAAAAAAGAATCAGCTAGTCAGAAGATTAGCTGATTGCTTGAGTTTTAGAGATCTTTTTCTTGAAAATGAGGAGGCTGTTGCCTAGGGAAGAAGACTGCTATGCCAATTGCTACTAAACTAGCTTTGCAAAAACGACAGCGGGATCCGCAGCCATTTCTATTCCAAATCGTAAGGTTAAATAGCGGAACAATTCTACATGGGGATAGAGTAAGAGCTGGAAAGGCAAGCAGGGCGCTTCCGATAAAATAGGTAACAAAGACCGCAGCAATGGAATGGCTGAGATAGAGGACGAAGGACACGATGCCAATCCAAGCAATGGTCACAATGAGTTGGACGAGAATGGTTACTAAAAATTGGCCAAAGAAACCTGCCGGAGCTGTTCCAATTCCGTTGATAGAGCTAGCGATGATGAAGGATAGTCCTAGTAAGAGGATGAATTGGAAGATGGCAACAACAAAGGAGACCAAGGTTTTAGATAAGAAGAACTCTGTCCGTGAAATGCCGTGAGCGAGGCTGTTTTTATAAAGCTTATGAGACAAGTCCACACCTAATAAGAGGCAGACGACAATGAGAGTGAAAAATATAATACTGTCAGAATTTCCAGAGAAATGGGCAAGAGCATTGATACCCGTCATTTTTCTGGTACTTGCTGAGCGACATCCTGGCTATCCGTTGAGATGGATGTTCCAAATCTCTGGTAACCTTATAGATGACTCGAGCAGAATATTGGCTAGCAAAACGAACTCGGTAATCCAAAATCCCTTGGAGTGGAAGAGGCGGTAAAAGTCAGCGCAATTGTTTGAATCATGATAGACCTCCTCGGTTTTGATCAACTAAATCTGTAAAGAAGTTTTTCGAGATTTTTGCCGTGCATAGTAGATTTCTTGAATGACTAAGTCAGCTGTGACCAACTCTTTTACGATATTGTTGATGTTATGTGAGTGAGTAAAGACATGGATCTCATTGAGAGCATTGACAACCTTGATGCGGTAGCCCAATTGATCTTGGAGCAGCTGGCTGGCTTCCTCCAAATGATCCGTTTTCAAGACGATATAGTCTTCGCTTTGCTCTTCAAATTCAGCTTTGGAAATTTCCTTGATCATATGACCTTGGTCGATGATGCCAAAGCGCTGGCGACTAGATAGAGCTCGGATAGGATATGGCTGGAAATAACAAAGGTCATACCCAGCTCTTCATTGAGCTTTTGGACAAGCTAACGGAATTCCTTGATACCGACAGGATCTAGTCCGTTGATAGGTTCGTCTAGAATCATCAAATCTGAGCTTAGACAATAAGGCAATGGCAATTCCCAAACGCTGCTTCATACCGAGAGAGAAGTCACGAAATTTCTTTTTGCCAGTGTCAGTCAGGTCTACATAGTTGAGCGTTTCTTGGATGGCTTTCTCGGCATTAGGAATCTGACGCAGTTTGCAGTAGTAGCTGAGATTTTCGTAGGCGGTCAAGTGGTTGTGGGCAACGGGCGTTTCAATGACCGAGCCGACGCGCTTGAGGGCTTGTGTCCATTCGGCCTGGTTGCTGGAACCAAAGAGAGACACGGTTCCGTTGTTGGCATGCATCAGCTGGGTCATAATTTTGATCAGAGTGGTTTTACCAGCTCTGTTTTTACCGATGAGACCGTAAATATCTCCTTTTTTTGATGGTCAGATTGACATCGCTCAGAGCCTGTTGTTGGCCGAACTTTTTGCTGACCCCTTGTAAAACTAAAATATTTTCCATGGTTTTACTTCTCCTTTTTGAATTATCTTTGGAAATCCTTTCCTCACTATCCAGTATATCGGACACTTATTAAGTATTTATCAAGCACTCTAAAAATATTTCTAAAATCTTGAAATAGAAATGATAACTCGTGTTTAAGCGGACTGAGGCCTATAGAAAAAGAGGCTGGGACAGAAATCGGTAATTCATTAGAATTCGATTTCGTCGTCCCACCTCCGCACAGTTGAGTAGGGCTGTAAAAGTTGATGAAATCAGCCTAGTAGAGCCCACTCAACCACTGCGTCTTGCTCGACAATCCAAAGACAATTGAGAGGCTAGGACTTTTGTCCCAGCCTCAATTATCTATTTCAATTCATAAAGGCTGCGTAGTGCATTGCAGGCATAGATTTTTCTGCTGATTTTAAGTCGTCTAGGCTGGAGAATTTTTTCTGTGGCCTGCCCTGTTTCCAAGAGATGCTGGCGGTAGATACCGTTCAAGAGACCCAGCTCGACTGGTGGCGTGTAGAGGTGGCCCTCCAGCTGGAGGACTAGGTTGCCGATGGAGCTTTCAGTAGCTGGCCTTGGGCATTGTAGTAAATTTGCTCCTGCTGGCCTAGGTCTAAATGTACTGATAGCTGGTTTTGAAAAATAGGTGAAAGGCTGCTGTAAGTTGGCATTTTGTGGGACGAGAATAGCTTTGCAGAAAGCTTCTGGTAGTGCTTGTAGCTTTTCTAGCTGGCAGGTCACTTTTTCCAGATTTGATGATGGAGATCCGCAGGCGGTAGTCCGTACTTGATTCAGTTCTGCTGAGCTTTGGTTCAACTCTGCCTCCAGTTTTTTCTCATCAAATGGATAAGCAAAGTAACGAGCGGCTTCTCGTAGCCGCTTCAGATGTTGGTCTTGAAAGGTCAGTCGGCCTTGCTCAACCTTCCCTGTCGTAATCAGGTTAAACTGCGGATTTTTCCGATAAAGAACAGCCGATTTTTGCTGGGTTTCGATGTACTCGGATTCCATGTGCTATCCCAAGTGATGCCGCCACCGACACCATAGATAGCCTTTCCAGCTTCTAGCTGAATGGTGCGAATAGCTACATTGAAAATCCGTCTCTGGTCTGGCAGGCAGATACCAACTGTACCGCAGTAGACACTCGCGGGCGGCTTTTTCTGTCGCCTTGATGATAGCCATGGTCGAAATCTTTGGAGCACCAGTGATAGAGCCGCATGGAAAGAGGGCATCAAAAATATCTCCGAGGCCAATCTCAGGCTGCAGTTGGCTTTTGATGGTGGAGGTCATTTGCCAGACAGTGGAATACTGCTCGACCTGACACAGCTGCTCGACCCGTTCACTCGCCAATCTCTGAAATGCGGTTCATGTCGTTGCGCAGCAGATCAACGATCATCATATTTTTCCGCTCGATTTTTAGGATCTTGACGCAGCCAGTCCGCCTGTTCCAAGTCAGTAGCGACTGTTAGACCGCGATTGGTAGTCCCTTTCATTGGCCGTGTTGTCAGCTCGCCTCGGTGCTCCTCGAAAAAGAGCTCAGGACTGATGGACAAGACTGCCTGATGATCGTGCTCTACGTAGGCATTGTAGGCGGCATTTTGCTCGACGACCAGACGGTTGTAAATAGCCCAGCTGTCCTGTGGATTAAGCTCTGCGCCTAGTTGCACCGTGTAGTTGACCTGATAAGTATCGCCCTGACGGATATGGTGGTGAATGGTTCCCGATGGCCTTTTCATACTCTTGTCTCAGTCGTTAGGCTCTGCCATTGCGCCGGCATTTCTACCCTCGTCATAAGCCAATGGGAAAGGGCTTCATCAGCTCTATCATGAATGGTAAAGTAAATCAGGTACTCTCCTAGCAGAGGGCCTTTGTGGACTCGGAGTTTTTCCTCAAAAGCAGGAGCCGCTTCGTAGCTGACATAGCCGACTGCATAAAACCCTTTTTCTGCCAGTCTTCGACTTCTTGCAGAATCACTCTGACTTCAGCCAACTCGCGTGTTTTGGGCTCTTTGATGGGCTGGCTGAAAATCAAGCGCCGACCCAGTTCTTTAAAATCAATAACTGTTTTTCTTGTGCATGAGTTTATTGTATCATAAGATAATTTGAATGAAAACGGATTTATCGGATGAGACACTCATTCTTTTGTAATAGTTGACAGATTAGAAAGTGGCTCGGTATACTATTTTAAAAGAAAGAACGAGATGCTTATGAAATCAAACAAATTGCTGTGGATAAATGGAATTGTTGGCATTTTTAGGAGGCCTTCAGATCATTTACGCTTCTTTAAATAGATGGCACTGGGAAATTATTTATTCGGTTCCCACACTAGTTGAAAATGCTGGCTGGGGCGATATGGTTGTATTGACCAGCTGGCTGCTTTGGGACTTTCTATAGTTGGAATGTATCATTATAGCAACGACCCAAGAGTCAATAAGACGAGTCATGAGCTTCTATTCTGCGGATCCGTCATGGGCTTCATTTCTTTTCTGTTTACTTTCTCAGGCCTTCTGTCTATCATCTCAGGAATTCTATATCTTCTAGATTTGTCAAAATTTAAGAGCAACGAAAAAGTTGATTGACAAGTGTGGCAGCTGACTCTCCTGCTCGAAAGGCCTTGAAAATTATGATAAAATAAGGAAATGACAAAACTGTAAAGGAAGTCTTATGAAAAAAATCAATGAATCTTATAAACTCATCGTCTTGCGCTTGTTTGTCTGGTTCTCTATATCGGAAACATCTGGTCGGGCCTGCAAAGCCTGACGTCGGTATTTTCACCTATTATACTGGGCGGAGTATTGGCCTTTATCTTTAATGTCCCGATGAAAAAGCTGGAAGAATTCTTGGATAAATGCCGAGTCCTCAAAAGTTGCAGCGCGCTTTGGCATGGTTTTGGAGGTGCTGATTTTTAGCTCTCATTATGACGGGTATTGTCTCTATCGTCGTGCCAGACTCTGACTACAGCGGTTAATCAGCTGAGTGCGACAATCGGCAAGGTAGCACCTCAGGTAGCCAAGTGGCTGCAGCAGTCTGGCTTGCTTTCCTCTAGTCAGCTGAAAGATTTGACCAAGCAGCTGCAAAACAGCGACATTGTCAACCGAGCCATCTCTCTTCTGGGCAGCCTGACAGGCAATATCTCTGCCATCTTTGGCAATTTCTTCTCTGTCATCATGTCTATCTTTCTCATGTTTGCTTTCTTGAGCAGCAAGGAGCATTTGCAGACGATTACTAGCCGTCTCTTGCAAGTCCTGCTTCCTGAGAAGGTTGTGAAGCGCCTATCCTATGTCGGTTCTGCTCATTGTTGGGACCTATGATAAGTTTCTGATGGGGCAGATGATTGAGGCCGTCATTGTTGGGATTTTAGTCTTTATCGCCTACTCTCTGACAGGCTTGCCTTATGCGGCCTTGACAGGAGTTTTGGCCGGAGTGCTCTCTTTCATTCCCTACATCGGGCCTTTCTCTGCTTGTGCTCTGGGTGCTATCTTTATCTTTACCGACAGCCCTTGGAAAGCCCTTCTATCAATCGCAGTCTTTCAGCTGGTGCAGCTGATTGAGGGCAATATCATCTATCCGCGTGTGGTCAGCCAGTCCGTTGGTCTCCCAACTCTCTTTACCCTTGCCGCAGCCCTGATTGGGAGTAACCTCTTTGGCTTGGTCGGCATGATTTGTCTTTACGCTCTATCTTCGCAGTTATCTACCGCTTGGTCAGAGAGTTTGTTGTGAGGGAAGGAGGAGAGGAATGCCGAAGGGAGACAGATAGATGAAAATGAAGTTTATGGGCTTCATTTTGATGACTGCTCTGTTCTTGCCTTATACTAGCTACTTTTTAACAAGCTCCTCAAAGAAAGTGTCATAAAAACCGTTTGTTCCAAAGTCCATCAACTATTAAATGATTGTAAGAGAAAAGAAATTGTCTTTGACAATGTTTCTGCAGTTTGCTTTTTCTTTATCTGGAGACTTCTATTTTAGGTATATTTAAAAAGTTTAGTAAATGCCCCCAAAAGTTAGATACAAAAATCAACTTTTTGGGGTGTTTTCATTATGACATTTACTTATCTTATAAGGACAAAGGTCGACCCATAGTCTACGAAAAACAAGGAATCGGCTCTTAGATACTTAATCCGATTTACGAAACGTCACGAAATAGAAAATGTTAAGAATGGGGAAATTTCTCACTATTCTTCTGAATTGAAGAAATAAATAATAGACGAAAGATTTGACTTGCTACAGAAGGGAAGTAGATGATGGGATTCTAACTTTTAAATGTGTTACAATGAGATTAGTATAGAATTTGGGAATATCATGATATGAATATTTTAATTAAAGTATAAGAAGGTTTAATGGCAAAACGAAAAGATTTTTCTGAATTAACGATGGCTAAATCCCAGCAGCACTGCACTTGATGCGACTGGGTTATACTTACCTGCCTCACAATGGTAAGATTTTAAATGAAAGAGATCCTGAAACAAATATTCTGGTATCTATGTTTTAGAGACCAATTTTTAAAATTCAACAATTATGCAACTGATGAAGATGTTGACCGAGAACTGAGTAATATTAAGTTGGAACTAGATCAAAATGATTTGGGGCGTTCTTTCTTTAAACGATTCGTAAAGGTCAGGAAAATACCGTATATATTGACTGAAAATCCAGAGCTAACACCTTCCATCTGGCACTGGAAGTGACCTGTCACTATGGTCAGGATGAGTTCCGTCCAGATGTAGTTGTGTTTATCAACGGACTCCCCTTTCTTATATCGAAGTCAAACAGCCAACTGCTACCGAGATGGCAAGACGGGGATTCAGTCAGAGCAGGATAGAACCCGATATCGTTTTGAGAACGCAAGTTCCGTCGCTTCAATAACATTACTCAATTGATTGCGCTCTCTGATAATTTTGCCTTATATCAATGGACAGGGACAGCAAAAACAGGGTTCCTATTACGGTTCAAACGCCTATTCAAAAACAAAATTTAATGCTTTCAGGAAGAAAGAGAAGTAGATTTTTCTGCATTCAATTGGACCTTTAACAGACGAAACAAATTGACTTCGTCCTTGAAGATATAGAAGCGCTTTGCCCTCAAATCTCAAACCCGAGTTTACAACAAACCTAAAACCATGATACACCGTGTAATGCCTTTCTCTCATCTTTGTATACCAAAGAACGCCTGCTCTTTCTACTTCGTTTTGGTCTGGTCTATGTAGAAGAAGAGAGCAAGGATGGCCAGATGCAACTACAGAAGCATGTCATGCGCTATCCTCACGTATTTTGCGACCAGAGCTATCGAGGAAACGATCGCAAAGAGGTATCAAGAAAGGGGTTATCTGGCATACACAAGGTTCAGGTAAGACTGCCCTCGCTTTTTCTTCAATATCCGCTATCTAACCAACTATTTTTCAAAACAAGGAATAGTCCTCAGTTTTTACTTTGTCGTGGATCGTTTTGGATCTGGCAGACCAAGCCTTTAAAGAATTTGACCAAACGAGGGCTCAAGGTTAAGCAGAATCAAAAAGCCCTCAAGAGCTCAATCAAAAACAAGATGGCTATGACGTAGCCGTTGTTAACATCCAGAAGTTCAAAGACGATTCTGACCTGACAGACCGCTCTGGTTATGATCTAAATCGCCAAAACATATACTTTATTGACGAGGCCCACCGTTCCTACAATGAGAGCATGGTTCCTATCTACCAAATCTCTATCAAGCAGATACCAATGCTATCAAGATTGCTTTGGCGGGAACGCCTCTCATCACCTATAAGAAAGACGGAAAAACAAAAGAAAATCATGCGACAACACGCGATATCTTTGGAGATTACATCCATAAATACTACTACAACCAGTCTATCGATGATGGCTTTACCCTACGCTTGATGCGAGAAGATATCGAGACTTCTTATAAAGACAATCTCAGATCCATCAATGAAGAGATCCAACGTGGCGGGTTGTCCAAGGAAGATATCTTTGCTCATCCCCACTATGTGGAACCTATGCTTGATTTTATCCTTGAGGATTTTAATCATGCACGTGATATAATTTTGATGATCAGACCATCGATTGGGATGATCGTCTGTGACTCTTCCAAGCAAGCCCGTGAGCTCGAAAGACAGTTGGAAGAACGCAGACAAAATGGCAGTAGCCAGCTGACTTCTGTCCTTATCCTCCATGACGAAGGAGACAAGGAAGAAAAGAAAGACAAGGTAGATGCCTACAAGGAGGGCAAGATTGATCTCATCATCGTCTATTCCATGTTATTGACTGGTTTTTGATGCTCCACGCCTCAAGCGGCTCTAGTCTGGGGCGTAAGATCAAGGCCCACAATCTCCTTCAAACCTTGACACGGGTCAATCGTCCTTACAAGGACTATCTCTTTGGCTATGTCATCGACTTTGCAGATATCTCAAAAGAGTTTGACAAGACCAATCGTGCTTATTTGGAAGAACTTAACCAAGAATACGATATCACTCTGACAGGAGAAAATGGCGAGGATATCTTTGGTTCTCTCTTGTGCCAGCAGATGAGATTGCGCAAAGAGTTGAGCAAGACCAAGCATGTCCTCATGGACTATCCGACGGGAAATCTGGAGTTCTTTTTCACAGGCTATCAATGACATCAAGGATAGAAAGCAGTTAAATGAGCTACGGAAAGCCCTAGAGTCGGTCAAGCAGTACTATAACGTTGCACGCTTGCTGGGCTATGATCAATTGCTCCAGCAGATCGATGTCGCACAGATTGCAACCCTGCTCAATATCATCTCTAGACGCTTGCTGACCCTGTCCTTGATGGATAAAACCAGACGAGTTTCTCAAGCCGTACCCTTCTAAACTTAGCCATGTCTGAAAACTAGTTTTTAGCTTTATCAAGATTGCTGAGGAAGAGCTCCGTCTTGCTGCCAATGACTTGGACGACTTAAAACGCCGAGTCGCTGGAGGAATCCAAGGCCAACGTGATGAGATCCCGAGTGGATCTCTCTCTACGAAAGAAATTCCAGCGCATCATGAAAAACACTTGATCCATGGGCAAGAAGGCTATCCACCATGGAAAATATCAAAGGAAAACCACTCATGAAGAACTCTTTTTAAGTCCGTGGAGGACTATCGTACTCGTGGATGAGACGCCTAACCATGAACTTTAACGGAGATGAGATGGCAGCGCGTTCTACAAGCATCGTGACCCACTCGACCATGGTCAGTGACTTCCTGCTATCTACCATGTCATCAGGGTTCTAAGGTCAGACTAGACCGTAAAATCGGTCAAAAACCAAGAATTCTCGATAACGGACTTCCTCAAGAAAATGATTCGAGGAAGAAGCTCGGATTGAAATGAAAAACCCACCAATCTGCAAGTGTTTTGACAAGAGAGATTTTAACTATATCGTTGAATCACTATTTGAAGGATATGAAGAGGAATACCAGCACTAATGAATGAAACATACAAGGTTCAAGTCCAAGACTTGGTAGATGATTTAAAAGCCGTCTTTACCCACGCAGGACTAGGAGGGGAAGCTGGGGAATACAAACTCCTCACCCAGTCCTTCCTCTACAAATTTTTAAATGATAAGTTTTTATATCTAGCACAGGTGCTAGATGCAGGGAACACCTATGAAAATTGTTGACCATGAGTGAGGAAGACTATGACTGGCTCTTAGAGGATATCGGTACCAGCACAGCCTGGCTCAAGCCAGAGCAGTTGATCGAAACCCTTCACCGTCAGCAAAACGAGGCGACTTTCTATGAGATTTCTGAAAATACTCTCAACCAAATCGCCATTGATAATAACGATATTTTCTCTGTTCATACGGACGGAGATACGGCTATTCGTCTCTTTGATGAGCGCTTGATTACTGATACCATCTCAGATAGTAGTAAGCGTAACGAGGTCGCAAAAGCTATCATTAATCTCCTTACTCGAGTGAAGTTCGATGAGACCATTTTTTCACAAGGTTTCGACTTTTTCTCTACACTTTTTGAGTACATGATCAAGGACTACAACAAAGACGGTGGAGGAAAGATGCCGAGTACTACACACCTCACTCTGTGGCTAAGATTATCGCCGATATTTTGGTAGGAAATGACCAACCATCAAACGTGCGGATCTACGACCCGTCTGCCGGTTCGGGGACCTTGCTTATGAATCTGGCTAGTCGCATCGGTGTGGATAAGACCACTGTTTACAGTCAGGATATCTCGCAAAAAGTCATCCAATCTCCTCTCGTCTCAATCTAATTTTGAATGGACTGCAACCTATTCACAATATCGTCGGGAAATACCATCATCGCAAACCGTCATCCTGAAAAGATGGACTATATCGTATCTAACCCTCCTTTCAAACTGGATTTTTCAGAGTGGCGTGACCAAGTGGAGACTTTGCCAGAAGCTAACGAGCGATTCTTTGCAGGAGTGCCAAAAAGTTCCAGCCAAGTCTAAGGACAAGATGGCAATCTATGAGCTCTTTTGTTCGCATATCTCTACTCCTTGAAGCCGGATGGTCAGGCGGCTGTTGTCTTGCCGACAGGCTTTATCACTGCCCAGTCAGGGATTGACAAGACCATCCGTCAACGACTTTGGTGGACAATCAAATGCTGGCAGGGTGTCGTTTCTGTGCCGTCCAATATCTTTTGCGACAACAGGTACCAATGTCTCCATCCTCTTTATCGATAAGAAAAACAAGGGTGATGTCGTCCTCATCGATGCCTCAAGCCTCGGAAGCAAGGTCAAGGAAGGCAAGAGCAAAAGACCGTGCTCTCTCTCTGAGGAAGAGCAGAAGATCGTCGAGACCTTTATCAAGAAAGAAGCCGTCGAGGACTTTTCAGTTACAGTCTCTTATGAGGGATATCAAGGAGAAAAACTATTCTCTCAGCGCAGGCCAATACTTTGACATCAAGATTGACTATGTAGACATCACAGCAGAAGAGTTTGACGCCAAGATGACCGCCTTTCAAAACAAACTCTCAGACCTCTTCCAGCAATCGCATGCACTGGAGCAGGAAATCGAGAAGCAGATGAAGGAGGATCAAGTATGAGTGAGTGGAAAAGGTATAAATTAGGTGAGCTGCTTAGGGTGAAACATGGTTGGGCTTTTTAAAGGAGAATCGGATACGGGAGTTCAAAGTATATTAACTCCGGGAAACTTTTATGAATATGGTGGATTCAAAGCAAATCCTTCGAAAGATAGGTTTTATAGTGGAGATTATCCGAAAGAATACTTATGTTCAAAAAGGGATTTGGTTGTTGCAATGACTGAACAAGCTGCTGGTTTATTAGGTAGTGCAGCGATAGTTCCTGAAGATAATCGATATTTGCATAATCAGCGAATAGGTTTGATTTCTTGTAATGGATCCTTGAATAAAGATTTTGCTTACTATTTATTTATGACACAATCAGTTAGACAGCAGATAAGTCGTTCTGCATCTGGAACAAAAGTTAAGCATACCTCGCCAGAGAAAATTTATGATGTTCAAGTGGATATTCCAAAAAGATTCAAACTCAGAAAAATATTGCGATTTTTGAGTTTACTAGATAAAAATCCAAATCAACAACCAAATCAACCAAGAGTTGGAAGCCATGGCTAAGACCCTCTATGACTACTGGTTTGTGCAGTTTGATTTCCCAGACCAGAATGGCAAACCCTACAAATCATCAGGTGGAAAGATGGTCTATAACCCAGAACTCAAACGCGAAATCCCAGAGGGGTGGGGAGTGGATTCTTTATGGAATATAGCGAATTTTTATAATGGACTAGCTATGCAAAAACATAGACCAGATACAAATGAGGATGATTACCTTCCTGTCATTAAAATTAGAGAAATGATGAATGGCTTCACAAAGGATACCGAAAAAGCAGAGATTAGATATTCCTACAGAAGCAGTTGTGAAAGAGGTGGAGACATATTATTTTCTTGGTCTGCAACATTAGAGATTGTAATCTGGGGGAAAAGAAGAGGCTTTAAATCAACATATAAAAGTTACTTCGGACACTTATCCAAAATCCTTCATTTTACTTTGAATTGAAAAGTTATTTTGAAGGTGTTTAAATCTATTTACTGAGTTGAGAAAAAGCAACTATGGGATATATTACTCAGGACCATTTAAAAGCAGGCTAAGATTGTAGTTCCACAATTGAAATTATTTCAAAATTAGATGCCAAACTACAACCCATAATGTTAAAACAACGATTCTAGAAAAAGCAAAACCAGGAACTCACCCAACTTCGCACTGGCTCTCACCAATGCTGATGAATGGACAGGGGTGAAGGTGGGAAATTATACAATTAAGATATTTTAAAGTGCTTATAGTTTTTCTTTTTATGCAGACAATGAAATTACTGCAGTGAATACAGAGGAATTAGAGGGCTATGACGGCTCAATTAATGCTTCTAGTGTAGATGATTTTTACAGTCAAGTTAAAAGTAATGGCTTAGAAATTTCAGATGAAATTTTAGAAGATGTAGAAGAAGCTTTTGCTGATTTAGATGATGAGGAACAAGATGTTGTTCCTGAAGGATTTAGAATAAAAGCACTGGAGTAGTAATCGTTCATTTGGTGAACTAGTTGATATGTTCAAACATAATGAAATTGAGAAACCTGAAATGCAAAGGAAGTTTGTTTGGACATCACTTAAGAGTTCTAGGCTGATTGAATCGATTATACTAGGTCTTCCCATACCCCTCTTCCTTTTGGAAGTAGATGATAATAGATAAGAGATTATTGATGGTTATCAACGTTTTAACTACGTTTATATAACTATAGAGGGCACCCATGGACAGGTGATTAAAAGCGATATATATATAAAAGTCGATTATCAAGAAAGAATGTTTTTCCTGAAATTGCTGGAAAATCCTTTAAGGAACTACCAGAGAGTACCAACGAAAATTCGTAGAAGTACTATATCTCTAGTAGAGTTTAAACAGCTGAACCCGGTGATTTTAGTTCAAAATATTTAATTTTTGAAAGATTAATACTGGTTCAGAAAAATTAAAATAGCATGCAAATAAAGAAAGTCGTTAGCTTATGGTCCATTATAGAGTCATTGTATGAGGCTGCAAGTCGAGTCAGAAAATTACCTATCATTGTTTACTTCAACTCAGATTAAAAAGATCTTCATGTAGAAGCGTTCCTTAGAATTCTAGCAATGTCAGATATATACTACGGAAATTTAAATCTAGTAAAACAAAGGTATTAAAATATACTAGATGAATATAGGAACAAAAAGAAATCAGAAAGTATTTCAGAAGAAGTAATTAGCAAATTATTTAGTTCCTTAGATCAGTTATTTAGAATTTTTGAAGCTATTATTTAGAAGAGTGAACATGAATCGAGATATTGAAGGTATTCCTAAATTTTGGTATGGAATCTCTGTTAGGGGTTATGGTATTTGGTGGATATAAACTTCCTGATAATTTTTAGTGAGAAGTATATCAATCATATGGGACAGTTATTCATGGTTATCTATTAGATGAATCGCATAATCCATTTTCTACAAGTACGGGAGTGTATCATCAATTAAAAAGAGAGTTTGAGGATTTTTGGAAGGAATGACAGTAAATATAATGATTGATTATAATGAATTTAAAATCGTTTATTAAGATTAAAGGAAACACTGGAGAGAGTACAGAAAATAGATGGAAGTCTTGCAGATGATCCAGAGAAACATCAGAATTTTGCAAAAGAAATTGAAATTGACTATACAGATTTGAAGACTATATATGAATCGAGTGAATTAAATTTGATGATTGAATACTATCTTTTCAGAACAACTAGTAAAAAGAAATTAGTTTTTCAATTTTGACTGTTGAGGTCCTCAAATGATAATAAGCATTTTAGAAAAATTTTTGAAAAATAGTTTCCGTAGAAATAAATACAGCCCTAGGTCGCGGTTTGAGACATAAAAAGATGTTTTAGGGCAGTATATTCAGACTAATGACAAAATTAATTTTCTTGTTATTTTAACACTGATAAGTGATTTCACTAAGATACATGATTCGTTAATAAAAAGCAAGGCATAAATAATGCTCATAATAGTATTAGGCCTGATTTTAGTATTTCAGAATATGTTGAAGATCTTTACCTAGTTTAGATTTTTATTAAATGAATTTATTAATATTGAAAAGCAATTTAGAATCAAGGCTGTGGTTACAAAAACTTATACTAGATTCTGATGACGATAAAAGCCAGTTGGATAAACTTAATATTCGTTCTCCATATTATAAAAATAAATTGAAAGATTTTAGAACAATTTAAAAGTATCATGAATTATCAAAGTCAGTTAGAATGCTTACTGCAAGTGTTTATAATAGAAATTTTGAACAGTCTAAAAATATCAAACTTTAGATTTGAAGTGTCAAATAACTTACCTTTAAAAGCTAGATTAGAAGAAATTAAATCTGTGTCAGAGTGAGTAAATAGAGCGAGAGAATTTTGAACTTTTAGAATTTGTGGTTACAAATCCCAGCCAAAATCAACTTTTGGCTGGTATTGTCTAAAAGATGATATACTAAATTACCTAAAAGGTAATTTAATTATACGAGAAAGGGACATATGAAGCTTATCTATACAAACAAAACTGCTGGAGTAGCGTGCACAGAGCTGAGGCGAGGCGAAAAGGATTTTCGGATAAGGTTGCTGTAAAAGTTGCATCAGCTGATCAACTGGAAAGCTGAGCAGATTCTTTGGCTAGTGTAGCTTAGCTTTTCCTACATATCACTTTCCACCAACTCAAGGGAAAGAGATAGGCAGTTTGCTTTTGGATATAGATGGTCAGAAGGAGTTCCTACCGCTTTGATTGTCGGTTTCGTGAGGAGGACCTAGAAAAGGTCTTTCCAGTCCCATTGATCGAAACCTATAGAGGAGGAGGTCAGCAATCACTGTGAGTAATACAAATTGTTGAATACAAAGACCCGATTGCTTTTCATCCGGTCAGCATGTCAGTGAGTTGATTGAAGATTATAACGTAACGCAGAAAAGAATTTGCGGAGCGTTTAGGGAGTTTCAGCAAAGACTGTCAGCAAGATCGTCAATGCTGAGGAGTCCATTAGTAAAAGAAACGGCTCATAAGTTAGCTAGCTAAGCGGAGTTTCCGTGCAAACTTGACTAATCTTCAAAATGCTTATGATGTAAAAGTTGCAGAGATTGTAGAACAAAAAGAGCTAGAAGAAGGTAGAGAGAGAAAGAAATCTGTGAGATGATTGATTTTCAAGCATTTTAAGGAAGAAGGTTATGTTCCAGACAAACGCTATACTTTTGAAAGAAAAGATTGTCGAGCTTCGAAAAGATCCTAGTGTGTCGAGTTTGAAACCCTTAACTTTCAATCATCTAGTGAGTTATCGGAATACACGTGAGTTTACGCCTAAAGTATAGTCAACTCCAATATCATGCTGGAGTTGGCATCTAAAAAGGCGCGTGATAAAACGACTACTAAGCTCAATCGTAGAAAACTAGAGAAAAATCTGCCTGCTTTTGAGAGGGTTAACTAGGCAAGATCCAGAAGTCTTTCTCCTCAACGCTTGTATGATATCTTGCTAGACTGTGGTGTTGTTCTAGTTTAGTCTACCTGCTTTTGGCAAATGCTAATTTGAATGGTGCTACATTCGCGCAATGATAGCTTGGCTATTATTGACAGACCGAAAACAAGGCATCCGATATTTTCTGGTTCTCACTTTTCCATGAGATTGGGCACATTCTGAGAATGATTTTCGTCCGAAGACGGAAACAGTGACTCATACCGACGTTCTGAGGAAGAGGCAGACCAGTTTGCAAAAGATCTCGCTGATTAGACCTGAAGACTATCAAACTTTTTTGTAGAAAAAGGAAACTGTGATAAGTCGGACATCCTTCAATTTGCCGAAGAAATAAATATTCACTCCGAGTATTGTTCTAGGGAAGATTACAAAACAGAGGGCATCTCAGTTTTGATCGTTTCCCGAGAACTAAAAACCAATTATTATTTTGTTTCCGATTGTTTTGGAAGTCCTAGAAGATGAAAAGATGCTTAAAGTTTAGTATAGTTAGCAGGACTCCAATTGATTCGCTCATTTTTATTAAAAAGCGATAAGAGAAATCAAAAATATCAAAATTTAGATAAACCTATAGTCTTTCTAATAACAAGTCATAGTTGTTTATAAGAATTAGCGATAGCCTGTTTTAATCTATAAACTAGTATGTAACTTAAAACAAGCAAAAGGGATTTTGAGACATGTGTCTCAAATCTTTTTCTTTTGTATATACTAGTGATATAGTTTTAAACTATATCAAACTCTGGGAAATTCCAATTATACAGAGGGTGGATTTTCTGTTAAGATAGTTTCAACAACAATTTTTGGAGGACGTTTATGTCAACTGACTATCATTGGTTTCCCTCGTTTGGGTGAATTCCGCGAATTAAAAATTTTACAACGGAAAAATACTTTTGAAATGAAAATCTCAGCAGACGAACTCTTGGCAGCAGCGAGAGACTTGCTAAACACTGGAACATTGTCAAAGAAAAGGCATCACTGAAATTCCATCAAATGACTTTTCACTCTAATGACAACTTCCTAGATGCAGCCTTTCCTCTTCAACGTGGTGCCTGCTTCAGTTCAAAACTTGGACTGACTGACCTTGAGCGCTACTTTGCCTTGGCAGTGGTTACCAAGGAGAAAAGGGGATGTGCGTGCCTTCCGATGAAGAAATGGTTCAACACCAACTACCACTACATCAGTACAAGTTTGAAAAAGACACTCAAGTCAAACTTGCAGGTCACAAAATCTTTGATGAGTTCCAAGAGCCAAAGAACTTGGATTGAACACTCGTCCAGTCCTTCGTAGGTCCATTCACTTTCGTCAATTGTCAGACTTCGAAGAGGCGTTAAAAGCGAAGACTTCGTAGATAGCTTTGTGGCTGCCTACCGAAGTTTTTGCAAAATTAGCAGCCCTTGGTGCAACTCGTATCCAACTCGACTAGGCTGCTCTTGTAAAAGATTTCGACAGCTGAAGAAAAAGCTCTTCTTGAACATTTACAACAAGCTTTTTGGCTGACAAGAAGGGTCTTGAAGTCTTGCTTTCAAACTTACTTCGGGGATGTTCGTGACGTCTATGCTGACCTTGTTAACTCCTGCCAGTAGACGCTATCGGTCTTGATTTCGTTGAAGGTAAGAAAACTCTTGAATTGGTCAAGGTGGTTTCCAGCTGACAAGACTCTCTATGCAGGTATTGTCAATGGTAAAACATCTGGCGCAATAACTACGAAAAGAGCTTTGGCTGTTCTTGAGCAAATCAGCTGAAAACATCGTTTTGACAAGCTCATGCTCACTTCTTCATGTGCCATTTACAACTCGCCAATGAAGAATTTGAGACCAGCTATCTTGAACCCACTTTTGCTTTTTGCGGTGGAAAATTGGATGAGATCCGTGACTTGGATGTTATACGCAATGGTCAAGGTGCAGAAGCACTTGCTGCAACAAAGCTCTCTTTGCGACTGAGCGTGTGGGTGAAAATGCGGAACTTCAGTGCGCATATCGCTGGTTTGACAGACGCAGACTACACCTCGTTTGCACAGCTTTTGCAGAACGTGAAGCTATCCAAGAAGAAGCTTTCAAACTTCAGCCCTTCCAACAACAACTATCGGTTCATTCCCTCAAACCAAGGAAGTCCAGTAGCTAAACGTTTGGCCTTCCGTAAGGGTGAGATGTCACAAGAAAGAATACGATGCCTTCCTTGCTGAAACTATCGACGAATGGATCAAATGGCAAGAAGAAGTTGGATTTGACGTGCTGGTGCACAGTGAGTTCGAGCGTAACGACATGGTTGAGTACTTCGGTCAAAACTTGTCAGGTTACCTCTTCTCTAAAAATGGTTGGGTACAATCCTACGGTATGCGTAGGGGTGAAACCACCAATCATCTGGGGTGATGTCACTCGTCTCAACCCAATCACTGTGAAATGGTCTAGCTATGCACAAAGCCGCTACAGACAAACCTGTTAAGGGCATGCTGACTGGTCCTGTTACCATCCTCAACTGGTCATTCCCACGTAGAAGACATCTCTATCAAGGACTCAACTCTTCAAATCGCTCTTGCCATCAAGGATGAAGTGCTTGACCCTAGTAGAAGCTGCAGGTGGAAAAATCATTCAAATCGACGAAGCTGCTCTCCGTGAGAAATTGCCACTCCGTCGTAGCGCGACTGGTAGTAGAAGACTACCTTGACTGGGCTATTCCCTGCCTTCCGCTTGGTACACTCAACAGTAGCGCCAGATACACAAATCCACACTCACATGTGTTACTCAGAATTTACAGATATCATCCCAGCTATTGACAAAATATGGATGCGGACGTTATTTCCTTTGAAGCAAGCCGTTCAAACCTTGAAATCTTGGACGAACTCAAAGCGAAAAACTTCCAAACAGAAGTGGGACCTGGGGTTTTACGATATCCACTCTCCTCGTGTGCCAAATGAAGGTGAAATCGACCACACAATCGAAGCCATTCTTGCCAAAGTACCAAGCAAGAAAGTTTGGATCAACCCTGACTGTGGTTTGAAAAACACGTGGTATCCAGAAACAAAAAGAAAGCTGATCCGCCTTGTCGAAGCAGCTAAAGCAGCTAGACAAAAACTGAATTAATATTATTTCTACATCTAAACTCAGCTCTGATAAACCTGCAATAAAGCTGTTTGCAGGTTTTGTTATAGGCTGCTAGTTAGTAGATTGAAAGGAATTTTATCTCTATGGTGAATCGCCAAACTCTAGTCCTCTCATTTGAAGTATTTCCTCCTAATCCGGCAGTAGGCAATGATAAGATTTTTCAGGCGTTGAGGGAGATGCAAGATCTGGCTCCCCCACTTTATCAGTGTGACTGCCAGCAATAATAAATTTGATATTGAGGAGACAACAGTTCGTTTGGCTGGGTTCATCTCCAATGACCTTGAGATTCCAACGATTGCCCATTTGCCAGCTGTTTATCTAACCAAGGAAATGGTGTCCAATATCTTGCAGGCTTTTGGATCGGGTTAGGGGTCAATCAGATTTTTGGCTTTGCGGGGCGATATTTTTCCAGATGTGGCTCCTAAGGATGATTTTAAATATGCGACTGACTTGATTGAGTATATCAAGACAGAAGCACCGCATTTTGACATCATCGGAGCCTGCTATCCAGAAGGCCATCCAGATTCTCCAAATCAGATTTCGGATATTCAAAAATCTGAAGAAGAAAGTGGATGCAGGCTGCTCTAGTCTTGTCACTCAGCTCTTCTTTGACAATGAACGCTTCTATGATTTCCAAGATAAGTGTACCTTGGCTGGGATCGATGTTCCGATTCATACGGGTATCATGCCTATTCTGAATCGAAACCAAGCGCTTCGTCTTTTTGAAAACGTGTGAGAATATTCATCTTCCGCGCAAATTCAAGGCTATTCTGGATAAGTATGAACATGATCCAGAATCATTGCGGACAGCTGGTTTAGCCTATGCGGTGGATCAAATTGTCGATTTGGTGACCCATGATGTAGCAGGGATCCATCTCTATACGATGAATAATGCGGCAACAGCTACCATATCTATAAGGCGACCCATGCGCTCTTTTAACCATACCCCATCCGTTCAATCTTTTTAAGATGAATGAAGAAACCACTAATCAGATTCATTTGCTGTTTAGTGGTTTTTGTTTATAAGTTTTGATCATTTAGAAGCTGATAAATGATAGAGTCGTTCTTTTCTTGCTTGCTAAAATGTCTTA
>BNJV01001197.1_pt1 | contig 42423 bp, 60 predicted proteins | sample 8540591 | NCBI WGS metagenome assembly BNJV01 (sample SAMD00202457, study PRJDB9452) | human saliva metagenome | host: Homo sapiens
TGATTCCTGCTAATATCTTCACAATTGGAGCATCCCGATAAGTTCTTAGCGTATTCATATAGTTTGGTCGGATAATCATGTCACCACCTCCTTCTTACTTGCTCATATTATACCGAAAAACTCAAAAAATATCTATAGTTTTACTTTTTAAATCCGTAAAAACTTATTGAATATCATAACATTTTTCGTACCTATTTTATAAAAATTAATGGGAGTTATGTCGTAACCAATGCATTGCTTTCTGCTCTCCTTATACCAAGCGTTAATTTCTTTCCATATCAGGCTCTCTTCAGATTCGAAGTCAACATAGGCACCCTTGCCTTCGGCGCATCCTTCCCACTATCGACCGGATTCAGGACTGTACCGTTAGAAACGTGCGCCGCAAGGCATAGCTACAAAAAGGATGGAATTCCCTCTTGGAGATTTCCATCCTTTATTATCATAGAAGATTCTTATTTGCATATGTTTGTAAATGGCATAAAATTTTACCTCAGTTTCCATGCTAAATACTTTATACAAGAATCTAATACAATTATAGTCTACTAATATAATCGCTAGAATTGAAATTGTGATAATAATAGTGAGTAAAATTTTCTCAGCTTTTGTTTTTCCTAAATATCTATAACTCAAATTTATCATTGTACGTATAAAATAACCAAAAGGCAATTATAACAATGGGAAATAGTAATAGTTCATATTTGCTACCCCATCGATTAATATTTCTAATGCATCGTAATGTAACGGGACTTTACTACTGGTGAATGGCAGCAAGCATACAGTGACTCAGCGGAAGAATTGTTATGATACATATTAATCGGTGACGATTATTTTACTATTACTTTCTGACTTCCTTTCTTTGTCAGGCGTTGGTATTTGGCTTCCAGGATTAACCATTCTATAATACCCCCTTACTCTGGTGGTTTTCATAATCATATCATATATTAAAAACTGTTCAATAATCAACTGACTTAAAGACCGATTTGGATATGTTTCTGAAAGCATCGTAAAAGCAAGGAAACCTACACTTCCTTGCTCATTGTAAAATATCCAAGTTTTTGTAGCCACGTTTCTCATATACGGAGATGGCATTTTTCGTTTCTCTTCTTCGACTTCAAGCTCTGTATCTCACAGCCTGTCCTTTGTACTTTTCTTCTATGAAGCGAAAGAAGCTGCTGCCTATACAAGCCCCCAAAGTCTCTTTGATATACAAATCCTCTATGATATGAGGAGCCGCCATACTCCGTGGTGTAACTCTTTGCAACCATAGAATAGCCTGCAATCTCTCCACTTTTCTTCGATTACATATCCTCTATAAAGTGGCAGGTCTGAAAGACAGTCATCTATGTCCCTCAGAGTAGGGACCTCATCTGAGGCTGTATGCAGCAGCATCAGAATCATAGAACACCCTCATCATCTTAAATATTTCTTCCCTGGTCACAAGCCCTAAAAATCTCTTATTAACAAAACAACCTCCCTATAGCAGGCAGGCTTCATCCAGTCCTTGAATAAGCCTGGCATAAATTCTCTGAGAAATATCTCCACTTCTTCTAAGTTAAGCTCATCTTAACCGCCTTGAATGTAGCCTTTTCAGCCTGTAAGAACTCGTGTTCGCCTGTTTTTCATCAAGGCATTTGATATGAGGCTGACAAGCCTGTCTGGCAGCCTTAACCAGAGCCTTTTCATAGCTGTACTCATCTGTGAGCTCCAATATCTCCTCGTATTCATCCCTTAAGTCCTCAGGCGGGATGTGAGAGAAGCTTCTCCACAGGCGGTATGCTCAATTTCCTTGTAAATGCTCTTTATATCGCTGTTAAAATACTTCACAGGAGTAGGCATATCCTGTAATTATCTCTGCTGCATCGTGGTAAAGCTCATGACGTGCTGCCCTGTCAGCATTTAACGCCTTGCCATGAGCCTCTTGTTTCCTATGGTACAAAGGGCGTGAGAGAGCAGGGCTACTTCAAGTGAATGCTCAGCAGGGTTTTCTTCTCTGGAGTTTCTCATCACAGGCCCAGCGGTTGATGTACTGTAGCCTAGACACATCCCTGAAGCAAAAGGAATAATCTTCTTTTCGTTTCCTCCTACATAGGTCCGATGAACTTGTGCAGTGTATATTTGATTCGTACAGAAGATTTAAGAAGAAGTTATTTTCTATCTGCTTCCATTGCCTCCTGAACGAAAGGCTTGTCTATAAATACCATCATAAGGGTAAATATCAGCTATACTATAACTAAGCCCTGGAAGATACCTGACAATTCCTCCTCATAGTGGTTTAGCTCATCTTGGGACAGGGCTTGCTTATTATATTAGCACCTGCTACACAAAGAGGCCTACGCTTAAAATAAAGTACACCGCAATAAAGTTCCTGAGTTAATCACTCATCCCTGTGGTGAGATGGCAACTCTGTGGTTGACCTCTTTTTATGTGTCTTCCTTTGCCTCTCTTTATATGTTCGTTTTTAAGTATATCTGAGACAATCTCTTCTACAGCCTTGTTCTCGGTAGAGCATCTTGTAAGGAAGATATATTTCATCCATACTTATACCACTCTCCTTCTTTTTATGCTTTTTATCCTTTTTCTTTGTCTGCGCCTTTTTCAGGCTTTTCCTGTATTTCTTTCTTTTCCTCGCTCTTACCATAATTCTCAAGGGACTTTTTCTATCCTTGTAGAAATGGCATTAAAAACTTCTCATTGTTTTCTTAGCTGATTGCTTAGACAGGCGAAATCACAGTGCCTGCAAGGAGAACAACTACAGAGGAGAACAGCCCGAAGACCGTCCTCACCAGAGCCTCTCCTGCTGCCTAAGTAAAACAGCAGCCGGCAAACTATGATAATCACCATTATCAGTACAAAATTAGACATTCATCCTCCATCCTATTCACTAAGTCTCATAACCTTTAGCTTTCTTCCTACAATGGCATAATACCTGGTTCTGCCACCTGCCTGGGTAAAAGCTGTTATTCCGTCATTGAAACTTGTTCTTAAATTTTATATTTCCGTTACTGTCAAAGATTATGCAGTTGGTATCAGAGTAGAGCACTATCTCACCGTCGTTATAGCTCATTCCTTTGGATTGATATCCACTTCTATTACTATAAAGCTCCTGCTCCCGCTGTAATGCATTGAATACAGCACTGTTTTACCATTGCCGTCTGCTCTCTCTCGGTAAGGTAGGCACTGTCTATGTAGTCATCTTCTATAGCAGAATCGCTTGCCACTCCGCCCGTATTTGCCTGCAGAAGACCACTTTCATCTACCAGAATGGCAAAGCCGTTCTTATCCTCTGCTATCCTTTCAATCTTCCTGCCACCTCTTCTTCTCCCAGAGGATTTCAGGTTCTTTCTTTTAGCTGCAAAACACACTATCTTGTTGTCGCCATACGCACAGACTGTGTTGTTGTCAGCAAACTTTTAGCTTAGGAAAGATGGTATCTTCAAAAGGAAAGACTCCCACTATTCTGTCTCGCATTTGAATTCTCACCGACCTTGTCAAAGTTATAAAGGTGAGGTAGACTTTTATTTCATTGTTCTCGGTTTTTACATATTCAGTTACCGCTTAGAGGCCATCCTTAGACATAGCAAGTGAAAGCGCATATCCATCATCCTTTGAGTAGGTCTTTATCTCAGCCTTAAGACCGTTATTCTGTCAAAGGGATTGATCAGCTGGATGTCGCAGCCCTTCTCATCCTGCATAAGTACCGCAATCTCGCCCCTGCTCCGATATGTCGGTGAAGTATGTCATTAAGCTATAGTAAGGCTTACCTGAGCCGCGGGCACAGACTTATGATTCACTACAAGGATATTTCCTTCCGCCAATGTCGGCAACCACAGCATAACCGCTATTAACTGTAATCTTTGGATTTGTCATATTTAAGGCAGCATTCCACTCTATTTCAGCTTTTTCTGATTATAAATGGATATACTTCGCTATTGTAAGAGGCAGTGGCCATAATCAGTGGCAAAGCCTGCATCCTCAGGCAGAGTGTGACTGGGCAGAAACCTCATGCGCTCTTATATAATTTTTGCTAAAGAACAGACTCTTGTGGCAAAGCCTGCAACTGCCACAAGAATTAGAGATTATATGGCTATCCTTATTTTACCGCCTGATGATGTCTGCTCCTCGTCAGGCTCAAATTCCCTCATCCTCAGGAGATGACAAGAATATAGTCATATTGTTTTCATTCAAATCCCTGTCATTAGTTAAATCATTTTCATTCTCTTTATAATCGGACATTATTCACTGCCTTTCAATTCTCGGATACCGGCTGCCTGCTTGGCTCAATTACCTCCGCTATGGTAGCGTTAGGATTCTTCTCACTTATATCAACAAGGTTCTTAAGCGCATCGGATCTACATATTCCTTGCCTAAAAATGCTTCATAGTTTTTCTGCAATGTAGAGTCTTCTTTGCTTTTATGTAGTCTCTTATTCCCCGACAATCGGTTATGACACCTTGAAAGCCTGCTCTTATATGCCATCTACCTCAGCCTGATGTGTATTTTTTATTTCATCGGTTACAGCCTGCTTAGTGCTCTCATCAAATACCTAAGTGCCTCTACTCTCTTTGCAGCAAGGTCGTCAAGCTGAAGCTTTATATCGTCAATCTGGCATTGTAGTCATCAAGACCGTACTGGTATCATCCTTATCTTTTCTTATGCTCTTTTATTTTGGTTAGTGATTACTTTAGGGATTTATTTCATATTTTACGTCTTGCATTGTTGCCCACCGCAATCGTTTCTCTGTATTTAGTGCCTGCATGTCCTAAAGATAATCATATGATACCGCCGAATACCAGTATACAAGCCACATAGATAAGTCCTATGGTAGCCGTGGTTACAGGCTTTGGAAGGAAATACCAGATAAGAGCAGGGTATAACTGCAAAGAAAAAATACGAGTGAAGACAGCACAAAAAGTCTCAAGGCTCCCCGGCGTAAAACAAGGTATAAAATATCCCTGAGTTAGAAGCCCGGTGTCTTGTTCTGTACTAAGCTTCTTTGTCTCTGCCTTAATCTGCTCATTTGCTTCGTAGAATTCGGCTGTTTCCGCACTTATTCGCTCTGACACCTTACCATCTCTGTATTTTTCACGTTTTGGCTGAGTTCTCTTTAATAAGCTGTTAAGTTGTCTCTTCTGTCATCAAGAGTTTTTATTATCTCATCACGTCTTTTTCTTGGTTGTGTCAGCTGTTTCCTCGCTATAGCCTTTTCTTTATCGGCGAAAGTGCCCTTTCTGCTATGTCTGCAACCAATTCTTTTTCCCTAAGTCCATTCTGGTTAAGGTCTTTTACTTCATCGAAAATAGCAGAGTATCTCTGCCCTCATTAAGAATGTTATTAGCCATACCATTTCTCCTTATAATAATATGATGTGGATGCCATAAGTATATGTCACCCTGTTATACATCTTCTTGCTGTGATTTACATACATAAGTATATCAGATTAATTGTATAAAGGCACTACCTCTGTCTTTTTAAGACAAAGTGTTTTTAAGATTTTCTACGGCTTTTGCGAAATATATATTAATTAAACTTCTTATAATAATTTAGAACACAAAAGTAGACACATTTAACCTATATACTTTGTCTTGTAGATGAAGAAAACTTTCCCCAAAGAAATACTTCATCTTCCCCTCTCATTTAAATGCAGAGCTGCTGTAGCTTGTACAGCAGCTCTGCTATTTCTAAGTTCTGTTCTGCCGACAAATACGGAAGCAGGGTTACTTCATCAACATTTTCAAGGTCTCCCCCTACCGGCACACCGCTTGCTATCCTAGTCACCTTGATTCCCGTAGGCTTTAATCAATTTGCTTATATACATAGCAGTAGTCTCGCCTTCAAGGCTTGAGCCGGTAGCGATTATTACTTCTTGCACGTCATTGTTTTGAAGCCTTACCATAAGTTCCTTTAACAGATATCAGCAGGGACCTATACCTAAGCGGAGAAATCACACTCATGAGCATGGTAAACTCCGTCATATTTTTGTTTTTCATAAGCAGCCAGGTCCTTACATTTTCAACCACCATTATCATATTGTGGTTTCCTCTCTTTATCCGCACAGATGAGGGCAGATAGGAGAGTCTGATCGGCGAAGGCATTCCTTACAATAGCGAGACATTTTTCTCTGGCTGTGCTTATTGCTCCCTGCTAGAGCCTCTACATTTTCTTTTGGCAGGCCCTATGATGTGGCAATGCAAGCCTTCCTGCAGTCTTTGGCCCTATTCCGGGGAGCTTTTGCAAGTTCTTCGACTAACTTATTAACCTGTTTTTCCATAGTATTCCATTTAGAGGAAATCCTCCGCCGAAGCCGCCAAGTCCACCTGTAATCTGATCCATGGAAGCACTGCTTTGCCTCCTCAACCTTGCGGAGTGCCTCACCTACTGCTGCAGCAACAAGGTCTTCCTAAGGGTTTTCGATATCCTCAGGGTCAGACAACTTCTTCTGCAAGTGTAACTCCAAGCACTTCTCTCTTGCCGTTTAATCTCAGACTGTAACGACTCCACCGCCTGCAGTTCCCTCAAACTCCTTAGTCTCCATTTCTTTCTGCTTTTCTTCCATCTGTCTCTGCATGCGCTGAGCCTGGCTTCATTATATTTCCCATTCCTCCCGGTATTCCACCACCCGAAATCCACCTTTTTCCCATTTTGTTTATTCCTTTCTTATCACTATTCTTCTTATTAAGGGAGGAAGATATTTCCCTTTAAGCCTAGTTAGGCATATACCATAGTTTATCTCATTTAATCCTCATATGTCAATAATGGGAAGTAAATTTCTAGATAATTTAAAAGTAAGTTCTGTATCTCTGATTCATATTTATAAAACATATTGTGTCTTTAATTATTAAGTGTTATAGTAAAACTCAAGGAAGAATTCCGACAGGTATAGTGGTTTTGTGTACTAAAATTTGAAGGAGAATACTTTTTATGAATATTACAGCTAATTTTAGGCGTTTTGTTTGGTGTTATCTTTCTTTTGTGATTTATGTTTGGTTTTCCCCGTTTATGGGGAATGACTTAGTATCAAAATTGGATTCTGCACTTTAATTATATGTTTGGTTGTTGCTGTTTGTACTTGCGTTATTTTGGAGTAAGCCATTATTTTAAATCAAGCAAAAGGCTATACATATTGTGATGATCTAAAGGGGCTGGACGACGGCCCTTGATACTCTATAAATCTCTGCCTGCTGTTTATAAGTTCATATCCATCAAAAGTAATTAATAACCACCAAGACCATATTACTCACAGTTCCATCCGATAGATTTATAATCCATTCAGTCTCCTTCACAATCAAGCCATAATCTATCATCTTCGAGTAATTTATATTTGTAATCAATTCTCTAAATCCAAGTTTCCATTTTTCTTTCTTATCACTATAGCAAATTAATTCTAAATCACAGATGACATAAATAGTATTCTCAATGTTTATTACATCCAGTATAGGCGAAAATAACAGTTTATTAAATAATATCTCCTTATTTTCTATATCAATCAGCAATAGGTTCTGCCCTGCTCCTATATATAGCAGACATTATTTATATCATCAAATTCAAACATTAAAGTCTATACCATAAACATTATAAGCTAGACCAAATTCAAAAGAATCACCTATACTTATTATTGCATATCTACTCTGTTCTTCTTCGCAAAAATAGGTTTTTCTCCTCATTTCCATTTCATTTCATCAAAGCTATCAAATCTATTTATAATTACACTATCTTCCATTACTTTCCTTATTCTAGATGCAAAGGATGTTGGGTTATTTCTCAATGTATTAAGAGAAGAAATGCTCTCCCTTAATCCTCATATTTCAATTTTATTTACCCCATCACCAGAGATAATTATATCATCCTCTTTTATCATTTCACCATCAAGAAATGCTCTTGCTTTCCAGTTGCCAAAGTCTGTTTCGTCTATTTGGTCTATATCCAGCCAGAACCTTAGCATAACTTTTATCATCATCTGCTTCTTCATAACTTCCAAAAGTTATTTTCTGCAAACCTGTGCAGCTCACCATCCGGTTTGTACCAAGCTACAGTAGCTGCATGAAAGTCCTCTTATTTCATTAAAGCTAAGTATACACACGGCTTGTTTGTCTTTGCCTGCAATAAATACCTTTGGCTCTATCTTTCCAGGCACAATTTCCATCATTTTATGGAAAATGCCATACTCAAGAAAAATGTTGCAGAACTATCTATCTCTTTTTCTATCGCTCCATCTCCACCGATGGTAAGAACAGACCATAATTCTCCTCCATCTACACATATATCCTTATTTTTCCTTGTCTATAAGCTCAGAGTCCGTCACCAAGAAGATATTTATAATGATATTCTCCTCTGTAAATTCTACGCCTGTCTCATGACGGCTTTCATCCTTTGACATATAAACAGGGCTCTTCAAGGTGTTTTGAATATTAAATCAACTTTATTCAACCTATAATTCTCCGATATCGAGAAATATGCCCTCCTTCTCTGCCTTTTTCTTCCATCATAGTAATTACAGGCTCTGAAGCTGTCACAATTTCAAAGATTTTCTGTCATTATTACATATTGATAAATCTTTGTTCCTATAAGTTTTCTTCCGACTATTTTTCTTACTTCCTTTGCATAATCCCCATCTTCTACTTCATAGATTACATTCTTGCGACGATCAGGCTTGAATTTCATTATATCTTCAAAAAAATTTTATTTAATGCCATGCCTTCCTCAAATACTCTGACAGAATACATATTCTTAAATTCCAATTTAATATAATTTATGATTCTGCCATTATGCCAATTCTCAAGTTTTATTACCGAATTGTTATCCTCTACATAGGAGATATCCCCAATATAAACATCTTTAGGTATCTCATCCTCACGATATATTTTCCAATTTTCCATAATCCATCTACCTTTTGAATACTGTTAATTAAGTTTATATACTCTGGTTAAAAATGAGGGCTCCCATTCATAAATAACATCAATATATAAATTCTCTGTAACTATAGTGAATTGTTTTTATAGTATATTCGTTAAAATTGCCACCTGAATACAATTTAATATCTTCAAGATATTTTTCCATCTTCAACTTCATATATAACATTTGAAAAATTATCCTCTTTTCAGTCCTTCAATATTCTCATCATATCCAAATCTACAAGTCTTCTATCAAATATCCTTATAGCCTCAGTAATTCCAAAAATCAAGAATCAGCCTATTCTCTTTGCTTCTTAACTCTATAATCAAAAATTTGAATCTCCGCAAATAACCTTTTGCTTTGTAGTTTCCTTTCGGAATCTCTCCCTTACGATATTCTTTTCCAAACTTCCATAATATTCCTCGCTTTCTAAAAATATAATTATCTAAATCTAATTTTTATTTTTGGGGTGAAATTGCTTTTTGCTAAAGCAATGTGCCTACGACCACAAGGCCGCTTGCAGGAATGATTCACTCGTTTGTATATTTCACAATTATGTTACTGTTTTCAAGTGTAATATGACGGTTATGATTCATGATATTTTTCTCCCGAAACCATTGATTTACAGGACTATTATATCATGATATGGCTTCACCTTACAGGCGAATTGTAATAAAATATAAAACTTTTAATAAACCACGGTAGCGTGGGCATTTTTCGTCAAAGTTAAAATTTTAACTTCACGGATTCAGGATATTCACAAAACATATTGTGTATTTAATTATTAAGTGTTATAGTAAAACTAAAAAGAAGAATTTCCGACAGATATAGTGATTTGTGTACCAAAATTTGGGAAGGAGAATACTTTTTATGAATATTACAAAAAGAAAGCTAATTTTGAGGGGGTTAATTGGTGTTATCATTCTGTTTTATACAGGTGCCATATTTAATTTTTCCCGTTTATAGGGAATGACTTAGTATCAAATGAAATTGGATTCTGTACTTTAATTATATGTCTAGTAATTGCTGTTTGTACTTGCATTATTTTGGAGTAAGCCAATATTTTAAATAAAGAAAGGCTATACAATTAAAAGGGGCTGAAGCAACAGCCCCTTTATACCTCTCCTTAATCCTCATATGTCAATAATCCCGGGGCAACCTTGTCCAAATCCTGTCATCCTTACATTGCCCACCTGCTTTGCTTCTTTTTCGAATTTGCACTTAATCTCCACGGATACATGAAGCTTTTCAGCAATCAGCTTCTTTATCAGCTCAAAGGCTTTTCTTCCTTGTCAAGCCATTCCTTGTCAAAATGGCTCATTTACCGCTAGCACAAGAAGGTTGCCGTTTTCCGATAATAAGGCCTTGCGTTGTTTAGTACAGTCTTTAACGGCTGAACCACCTCTTTTGCATTGCTAATGCTGCCAAAAGTGAAGCCGCTATCTTCTTTATGTCATCAGGCAGAGCCTTTGCTGCCTCCTCAGGCTCATTTTCTATAACTTCCTCTGCTTCTGATGGCAGCTCTACCTTCTTTAGTGCAGTAAAATCTCCATTTTTCAATAATAGTTTCAAAGCTTATTTATCCTTGCAATAAGGCTCTCCCTGTCTTCCTCCATCTCCGGCCTGCTACAGCTTAATAAGGGCGATTTCAAGCTCAGCCCTCTTTGAGGTGAGAGTACTTAATATCTGCGGATAGCTTGGAAAAATATCCTTATGTACCTGTACAAATCATTTTCCTCACCTATCTTTGCTACCTCTTTAAGCTCTGCAAGCTTATCAGAGCTTATCTCTATCCTCCCCGCTGCCGACTTTGACACCCTTAGTAAGAGCAGATTCCTAAAATACCAGGTAAAATCAAGGGCAAACTGGCCTATATCAAGGCCGCTCATAGATATTTCCTCTGCCACATCCATACAGGTAGGCACATCTCCCCTTACTATGGCAATGTAGAGCTTGTTAAAAAGGTCGGTATCAACTGAGCCAAGCACCTCTAAGACCTTGTCATAGGTGAGAGTCTCATCAAATGAAAATGAAAGGCACTGGTCAAGGAGGCTGAGGGAATCACTATGGAGCCGTCTCCCTTCCTTGCGATAAACCTAAGTGCCTCCTCTTCATAGGTATTCCCCTCTTTATCCATCAGCTCTTTAAGTCTCTCAGATATTGTTTCTACCGATATCCTCCTAAAGTCATACTTCTGGCATCTTGACTTGATGGTTGGAAGTACCTTGTGAGGCTCGGTTGTCGCCAATATAAAGATAGCGTATTCAGGCGGTTCTTCGAGGGTTTTAAGCAGGGCGTTAAAGGCTCGCTTGATAGCATATGTACCTCGTCTATGATGTAAACCTTGTACTTTGTATCTGTGAGGGAATATTTCACCCTCTTCTATGACTTCACGATATTTGTCTACACCGTTGTTGGTAGCGGCATCTATCTCTATTACATCAAGAGTCCTTCCCTCTCCTATCTTCTTACAGGTATCACAGACTCCACAAGGGCTTCCGTCTACTGTATTCTCACAGTTTACAGCCTTAGCAAATATCTTAGCCACACTGGTCTTACCGTTCCCCTGGTTCCTGAGAACATCTTAAAGCATGCTTGATTTTGTCGTGCTTAATCTGGTTTTTAAGTACAGTCACCACCTGGTCCTGTCCCTTTACCTCATCAAATCCCTTTGGTCTGAACTTTCTGTATAAAGCAGTGTAAGACATCTCTTCCTCCTGTCTAAACTCTAAAATTATTTTTATATTCTATAACCTTTATTTTTAAAATTGCTTTATCAAAACAATCAATTCTCTCTACAGGCAAAAATGCCGTAGGATTATTGTCCATAATTCTTGTTTTTCAAAAATACAATATCCTAAAATACAGTATTTGACGCGATAATTCATCAAACCATTTTGTATAAACTCTAATATTGTCTTTATTCTTGTAATTATTATACACAAAGTTTAAAATTTGTTGATATTTTTTAGATAAAACGCATAAAAACCTTGTAAATAATCCAATTTATAAAGTATAATAACTATAAAGGTATATTCACTTTTTGCAACCATTATTAATAGATTTATAGGTTGTTAAAAAGCTTCCAAACTACTTCATCCGTGACATCTATATACATTCTCTAACCGCTGCCTGACGCTAAGGTGAATAGTTTGAGATTAACTAAGGAAGGTCAAAGTATGGTCAAATCAAAAGTCAAAGAATTCCAAAAGAACTACAGCTTTTTAAGCAGGGCGAGAATTACTTGCCTATGAATATTTTGGTGCCCACAAAACTACCAAGAGAAAAAGAAGGGGTAGTTTTTGGGGTATGGGCTCAAATGCCAGAAATGTATCTGTAGTCGGTGATTTTTAACGGCTGGAACGAATCCGCTTCCCCTTGTGAGCATATCGCTGAGGAGTATGGGAAGCCTTTATCCCTGATGTGCCTGAATACAGCGCATACAAATACGCAATCACCCATCAGGACTATTCAACACATTACAAAGCAGACCCTTAGCCATTCCACAGTGAAACTGACAGCAAAACTGCTTCCAAGGTATATTTTATGGATGACTGCTTTTAAGTGGTCTGACGCTGTGGCTTAAGAATAGAGCAGATATATTTAAGCCTGCTCCTATGAACATATACGAGGTCCACGTAGGCTCCTGGAAGGTGCACGAAGACGGCAATCCTCTTAATTACCGTGATTTGGCGGATGAACTCATCCCTTATGTAAAAGATATGGGATATACACATCTTGAGCTTATGCCTATCACAGAATATCCTTTCCTGCCTCCTGGGGATATCAGGTAACAGGATATTTTTCAGTGACCTCAGATACAGCGTTCCTGCTGACTTTATGTACTTTGTAAATAAGGCACATAAAGCAGGACTTGGAGTCCCTATCGACTGGGTTCCTGCACATTTCCCAAAAGACGATTTTTGCTCTTGCAAGATTTGACGGCACTCCACTTTACGAAGACCCTAATCCATTAAGGGGTGAGCACAAGTCCTGGGGTACACTCATATTTGATTTTGGCAAGGCCGAGGTACAGTCCTTCCTCGTATCAAGTGCTATGATGTTTGCTAAGATGTACCACATAGACGGAATACGTGAGACGCTGTAGCTACTCATCTCTACCTTGATTATGACAGACCTGACGGACAGTGGTGCCCTAACGAAAACGGTGGACACGAGAATATTCAGGCCATAGCATTTTTACAGAAGTTAAACCACGCTATCGCTACAAAGGCGAAGGCACTATCATATTAGCAGAGGAATCTACTGCTGGCCTCTTGTTACCGTCCTACAGAAAGCGGAGGTCTTGGCTTCCACTACAAATGGAATATGGGCTGGATGAATGACAGTCTTTCATACATAAAGACAGACCCTTATTTTAGGAAATATGAGCACCAGAAGCTGACCTTCCCTATGATATATGCTTATTCTGAGAACTACATACTTCCTATTTCACATGATGAGGTGGTGTACGGAAAGGGTTCCCTGCTAAACAAGATGCCGGGGGACTATAACCAGAAGTTTGCAGGCCTAAGGGGATTCCTTATGTATATGCTTAGTCACCCGGGAAAGAAGCTTACCTTTATGGGTTGCGAGCTTGGTGAGTTTGATGAATGGAACTTTACTAAAGAACTCGACTGGAATCTCTTAGACTTTGAATCCCACCGCAAGCTTCACGACTTTGTAAGGGATGCGAATCATTTCTACCTCGAACACAAAGCTCTATGGGAAATCGAAGATGACTGGTCAGGCTTTGAGTGGATTAATCCTGATGATGCAGACCACAATATCATTTCCTACAAGAGAAGGGCTAAATCAGGCAGAGAAATCATATTTGTAATCAACTTCTCTCCTGTAACCAGAGAGAACTACTATATCGGTGTCGATAAGAAAAAGCCTTATAAAGAGGTCTTTAATACAGATGATGCTAAATACGGCGGAAGCGGTATCTTAAATGAAGGTAAGCTGGCTGCCAAAAAGGGCAGAGGTAAATGGAAAAAGAGAATTATATTTCCATTACCGTTTCCACCTTTAGCTGCGGTTGTAATCGTATAATAATAAATAGGAGGTTTTTCTATGTTAAGAAAAAGAGTGCCTTGCTATGCTGCTTGCAGGCGGTCAGGAAAGCAGGCTTTATACTCTTACCAAAAAGTTGCCAAGCCGGCGGTGTATTTTGGAGTAAGTATAGGATTATAGACTTCCCACTATCAAATTGTATCAATTCGGACATCGACACAGTCGGTGTACTTACACAGTATCAGCCTTTGGAATTAAAATGACTATATAGGAAACGGTTCTCCATGGGATCTTGACCGCAACTACGGCGGCGTACACATCCTCCACCATACCAGAAGAGCAGGGGAGCTGACTGGTATAAAGGGAACTGCAAATGCTATATATCAGAATATAAACTTCATAGAGAGATATGACCTGAATGCGTTATCATCCTTTCAGGTGACCATATCTACAAGATGGACTACAACAAGATGCTTGAGTTCCACAAAGCAAAAAGGTGCAGACGTAACCATTGCTGTACTTGAGGGTAACTCTTGAAGAGGCTAAGCGTTTTTGGTATCCCTTTCCACAGATGACAATGACAAGATAGTTGAATTTGCAGAGAAGCCTGCTAAAGCCAAAAGAGTACCAAGGCTCTGATGGGTATATATATTTAACAAGGACATCCTTGTGAATTATCTTAAGGCCGATGAAGAGGATCCTAAGTCCTCAAACGACTTCGGTAAGAATATCATTCCTACTATGATTGAAGACGGACGTGGGCTCTATGCTTATCCTTTCAAGGGCTACTGGAAGGATGTAGGTACTATCCGCTCCCTCTGGGAAGCAAATATGGACCTCCTCGGTGAGGCACCTGAGCTTGACCTCTCTGATCCGGACTGGAAGATATCTTACCGCCACAACCCTCTCAATCCTCAGTACATCGGTAATGATGCTAAGATATCTGACTCCATCATAGCTGAGGGCTGCGATATAGAGGGCACTGTTATTAACTCTGTGCTTTTCTCAGGTATCAAGGTAGGAAAGGGCACTGTTATTAGAAACAGCGTGATTATGCCAAATGTAGTAATCGGAGAAAAATGCAGAGATTAACCACAGCATACTTGATGCAGACTGCAATATCTGTGATAACGCAGTTATAGGGTGAGAATGACTCTGAAAAAGATATTACCGTAGTAGGTGCGGACATAACGATTGGCGAAGGAAAACAGGTTGAAGCCGGAGTTATGGTTGAAGAAGATATTAAATAAAAGATAAGAAATGAGGTTAATATGGCAACAGCGGGTTTAGTTTTTCAAATATTCATGATAAAATGTTTCACAACTGACCAGTGGCCGTACAATGGCTTCTGTTCCGTTTGGTGGAAGATACAGACTGATTGACTTTGTACTTTCCAATATGGTAAATGCCAGCATAACCAAGGTAGGCGTTATTACCAAGTCAAACTACCAGAGTCTCATGAAACACGTGGGCTCAGGTAAGGACTGGGATCTTGCAAGAAAAGAATGAAGGTGTCATCATCCTTTCTCCTTTTGGTGAGGCAAGCAGTGGACCACTTTATACCAACAGGCTTGAGGCTCTTCAGAATTCAGTTACCTTCATAGAGCATTGTGATGAGGACTATTTTATAATGTCGGACTGTGACATAGTATGTAACCTTCCTTTTGATAAGATCTCTTGAATTCCACAAGAGTTCAGGTGCGGATATAACCAGGTATATGCAGAGAACAAATCAACAAGGAAATATAGAGCGTCCTAGCATATTTGAAATAGATGCAGAGGGAAGAATCACTGACCTTAAGGTTCAGAAATCCATAAGCGGCAAGAAGAATTTCTCCCTCAATGTATGGGTATTTAACAGTCAGCTGCTTAAGGACCTTGTGCGTGACTCTATTATTTACGGTACAGTAAGCCTTTCAAGAGATATAATTGCACCTCGTCTTGAGAAGTTTAAGGTAATGGGCTATGAATATACAGGGACATCTTTACCTGTATAGATACCCTTGCAGGTTACTTTGAGGCTAATATGGCTCTTCTTGACAGGGACTGCCCGCCAGCAGCTCTTTCCACAGTGCAAGCTACCCTGTGTATACCAAGGTTAAGGACTCGCTCCTACCAAGTACGGCTCCAAATGCGAGAGTTAAAATTCCATCATCGCAGACGGCTGCCGTATAGATGGTATAGTTGAGAATTCCATACTCTTTTAGAGATGTAAGCGTAGCTCAGGGTGCAGTTATCCGCAACAGTATAGTTATGCAGGACTGTGTCCTTGAAAGAAACTCAGCCATCGACTACCTTGTTATGGACAAGCGTGTCGTAGTTCGTGGTGGAAGATACCTGAGTGGCTGCGAGGACATCCGTTCTTTATTGATAAGAACTCCGTACTCTAAATAAACTTAGAGAGTCCGATAGGTTTTTCTCTCGGGCTCTGTAACCATATATAAAGGAGGTCAATATGGCTGGAAAGAAGCTTAAGAATAAAGAAGCAGACAAGACGGCTGCTGAGGGCTGCCGTAAAGGAAGCGAGTTAAGGAGAAATCTGAGGTAATGGTATTTGCCTGAGAAAAAGGCAGAACTAAAAGGCGGTGGAGACAAAGCTCCTGTAAAAGGAGAGTCAAAGCCTGTGGCTGAAGTTAAAGCTTCCGATGAAAAAGAGCAAGGCTTTGGAAGACTGCTAAGCCTGTAAAGAGAGGCCGTAAAAAGCTGAGGAAGACGCTAGGCCCTGCTAAGAGAGGCCGAAGAAAGGCTGAGGAAACGCTAAGCCCTGCTAAGAGGGGCGAAAAAAAGCTGAGGATAGCTACTAAGCCTGCTAAGAGAGGACGTAAAAAGGCTGAGGATAAAGAGAAAAGAGCCTAAGAGGCAACGAAAAACCGTGACAAAAAGAAGCTAAAGATAAGAAGTTAAGCTCTTTGAAGAGGCTAGAAAAACTACTAAAAGAGCCTGCTAAGAGCCGTAAGAAGGCTGAGGTGAAGAGCCTGTCAGAGAGGCCGTAGAGGCTGAGGCAATGAGGCCTGCTAAGAGAGGCCGCAAAAAGCTGAGGTAAAAAGGAAACCAAAGGATAACGTGGAACAGGTGGCTGCTATGATTAATAAAGAAATCACCAAAGAAGTTAAAAAGTCAAAGAGGCTGCTCCTGAAAAGAAGAAAAGATACTTTTTGTGGGCTCAGAGGTTCTTCCATTTGCTGCCACAGGCGGCCTCGGAGAAGTTCTTGGAAGCCTTCCAAAGGCACTTGCGGCAAGAGGCGACTATGACGTAAGAGTTATGATGCCTTATTACAGTGATATCGGTGAGCAGTATAGGAACTCTGCAAAAGTACCTCTGCAACTACAATGTAGGTCTGTCCTGAGAAATCTCTACTGCGGACTCTTTGAGTTAAAGCAGGATAACGTGACCTACTACTTCATCGACAACGAATACTACTTCCACCGTGACGGACTTTATGGCTTCTACGATGATGGCGAGAGATACGCCTTCTTCTGTAAGGCTGTAATGGACAGCTTCTACTTCATAGACTTTATGCCTGACATCATTCATGCAAATGACTGGCAGACTGCCCTCATACCTATATACAACAACAGCAAATATCACTATGACATTAAGCTGATATTTACCATACACAATATCGAATATCAGGGACAGTATGACTTAAAGATACTTCCTACCGTATTTGACCTTCCACCTGAGGCAGGTGCTTATGTAGAGTATGAAGGCTGTATAAACCTTGTAAAGGGTGCGATTGAGACAAGTGACTGTGTGACAACAGTCAGCGAGTCCCTATGCAAAAGAGCTTGAAGACCCTGCCTTTGCTCACGGACTTCAGGACATGATTAGGAAGAATAACTGGAAGACCAGAGGGTATACTTAACGGTATAGATGCTGAGGGCTATGATCCTGCTACAGATACAGCCATTGCTCACAACTTTACATCTGACTGACTTCACCGGCAAGGTTCAGGACAAGCTCGAGCTTCAGAGGCTTGCAGGGCTTAGGGAGGATGCAGGAGTGCCTGTAATAGCCATCATATCAAGGCTTGTTGCACATAAGGGCCTTGACCTTATTACCAAGGCTATGGAAAATATCGTAAGAAACTGCGAGGTGCAGCTTGTTGTGCTCGGTAAGGGCGACAGAAAGTATGAAGACTACTTTCATCTGGCTGCAGAATCAGTATAACGGCAAGGTATCAGCAATGATTACATACAACAAAGACCTTTCAAGAAAGGTATATGCTGGTGCTGATATGTTCCTTATGCCTAGCAAGGCTGAGCCTTGTGGACTGTCACAGATGATAGCCTGCCGCTACGGTACAGTGCCTATCGTGAGAGAAACAGGCGGTCTTAGAGATTCGATAGTTGACTGCAGCTACGGTGAAGGCAACGGCTTCACTTTGCTGACTACAATCCTGATGACATGGCAAATGCTATCTACCGTGCAATCGACCTCTACTACAACAATCCTGAGGGTTGGGATAAGCTTCGTAAGTACATTTCTACCATCGACTTTAGCTGGGCTAAGTCCGCTGATAAGTATGATGAGATGTATAGCTGGCTTTTAGGAAGATAAGAAGCTAACGCCGGTGAGCAGATATCCTTTTAGAGATTTGTGGAAAATATCCGGTCAATTTAAAATTGATGTATAAAGGCTTAGGCCTTCCTTTCAAAACACCTTATTCATATAGTGTAAGCTGTATGATGAGGTGTTTTGCTTGCCAGACTCACCTCTGATAAGGTTGATATTAATCACAAATACTGTATATAAGTATGCAGATTATAAATGACGGGTAAAAGTGACGATTTTTTCATAAAAACTTGCTTTTATCCCAAATCTATGTGATAATTAAGGTTAGCGTATTATGAATTAATATACATGAGGATAGTCCCTAAGAAATGAGGTCACTGTGTCCAATAAAACTAATAAAAAACGTACTACTAAGAAAGAAGTTGCCGCTCCTGTGACAAAAGCCAAGGCATCTTCCTCTGCAAATGCCATAAAAGTGGAAGAGGCAATTGTAGATAAGTTATCCAGACATTTTTGGAGCTTCATTTGATGAGGCTACAAAGGATCAGATGTATAAGGCAACAGCAATTACTGTTAAGGATATCTTACTTGCCAAAAAGCGTGAATTTAAGCAGGCTAACAACAAGTCAGGCGGTAAGAGGGTATATTATCTATGTATGGAGTTTCTTGTTGGACGTTCACTTAAGAACAATCTCTACAACTTAGGTCTAACAGACGTGTACAGGAAGATTCTTGCAAAGCACGGCTACGACTTAGAGGAGCTTTATGAAATGGAGCCTGATGCAGGACTTGGCAACGGTGGGCTTGGGAGGCTTGCTGCTTGCTTTATGGACTCTCTTGCTTCTCTTAACTACCCTGCTACCGGATTTTCCATCCTGTATGAGTATGGACTGTTCCGCCAGAAAATAGTTGAAGGCTGGCAGATAGAGCTGCCTGATGTATGGCTTCCGGGTGGAGAAGTATGGCTCTCGCCTCGTACAGACAAGACTTTCGTAGTAAAGTTCGGTGGACGTATCAATGAAACCTGGACGGATGAGGGACTTGTTACTGAGCAGGTGGACTGCGAAGAGGTTGAAGCCGTTCCTTATGATATGATGATATCAGGAGCTGACAGCAAGGGCGTAAGCGTGCTTAGAGTATGGCGCAGCCGTGATATAGATACCTTTGATATGAATTCTTTTTCAAGAGGTGATTATGCCAGGGCTACCCTTGGCAACAACAAGGCTGAGCTTATCTCCAAGGTTCTCTACCCTAGAGACAGCCACTACGAGGGCAAGGAGCTTCGTTTGAAGCAGCAGTATTTCCTTGTGTCTGCTTCCGCACAAAATATCATTGCGGACCATATGAAGTACTATCCAACCCTTGATAACTTTGCAGATAAGGTGGCTATACATATCAATGATACCCATCCTGCTATGATAGTTCCTGAACTTATGCGTATATTTATGGACGAGCACCACTATTCTTGGGACGATGCTTTTTGCCATCATAACCAAGACCCTTGCTTATACCAATCATACCGTACTTGCAGAGGCTCTTGAGAAATGGCCTGAGGGATATGATGATGCGGCTCCTTCCTAGAATATACCAGATTATCCACGAGCTTAATGAGAGGCATTGCAAGAGAATCTTTGACAAATTCTCGGGTGACTGGAATAAGTGTGCCCATATGGCTCTTATATCGGGTGGATTGGTTCACATGGCTAATCTTTCCATCATCGGCTCACATAGTGTAAATGGCGTGTCTGAGCTGCATTCTGAAATACTTAAGAAGTCCGTATTTAAGGATTTTTATGATGACACTCCTGAGAAGTTTACCAATGTTACCAACGGCATCGCTCACAGAAGATGGCTCTGCCAGTCAAATCCAAGACTTGCTGCCCTTCTTGATAAGACAATCGGTGGTTCATATAAGAAGAATGGTCCTGAGCTTATTAAGCTGCTTGCATTTAGCAATGACAATGCTATCCTTGACAAGCTTACAGAGATTAAGGCTGCTAATAAAAAGGATTTTGCCGAGCTTTTGTATCACGATTCAGGCATCAAAATAAATCCTGACTCGGTATTTGATGTGCAGGTTAAGCGCTTACATGAGTATAAGAGACAGCTCTTAATGCACTTCAGATTATTGCACTCTACCTCGACTTAAAGGACAACCCTAATCTGGATATAGTTCCACAGACCTATCTTTTTGCTGCAAAGGCTGCTCCGGGCTATGACAGGGCTAAGTCCATCATAAGGCTCATCGTTGACCTGGGAGAGAGATAGCTAAGGATCCCTGTAATCAGCAAGAAGCTTCAGGTGGTTTTCCTTGAGAACTACAGGGTAACTATGGCCGAGCAGATTATGCCCTGCCAGCGATATATCTGAGCAGATTTCCCTTGCCGGTAAAGAGGCTTCCGGCACCGGTAACTATGAAGCTTATGATAAATGGTGCCATTACTTTAGGGTACTCTTGACGGAGCAAATGTGGAGATATCAGAGGCTGTAGGCAAGGATAATATCTATATCTTCGAGCATGACAGACAAAGAGGTTGAAGACAGGTGGCGTGACGGTTACAACCCTTTATAAGTACTATGAGGAGAACCACCGTCTTAAGAGAGCTGTAGATTACCTAAAACAGGGTATCAACGGCAACGACTTCTCCGATATCCACCGCTACCTCCTGGTAGGAGACCACGGAATAGCTGATCCATATGTGTCTGGCTGATTTTGGTGACTACTGCAGGGCAAGGTATGAAATGTTGAACGACTATAAGAATCAGAGAGAATGGGCTAAGAAATCCCTTGTAAATATCGCCTCTGCGGGTAGATTTTGCAGCTGATACAGCTATTAAAGAAAATATGCTGATGAAATCTGGGGAATCAAGCCTATAAAGTAGGTAACAATGTTTAGACTTTGGGCAAAAATAATAGATGCAGGGAAGATAGTTAAAAATATGACAATTGAAAACAGTGATTCTTCCCTGAACAGAACTAAAAAAATCTTTCATCATGATAGATGAGGCTTGCTATGCCTATGACCTTAGCAAGCCTCTTTGGCTGGACAAAAATATTAGTGAATTTAAAGAAAAAGCAGCAAAACCAGATTCACAGAGGATAACTTTTGTAGACGAAATTGACTTTGACTACCTTGAGATTGAAGTAATTGAAGAGGACTAAGATAAAATAAAGAATCCTTTTTGCGGGATTCACCATCTGTGGTGGCGCATAAAAGGATTCTTTATTATTTGTTTAATTAGAAGTTTTTTTGATGACATTTCCTATTAAAATCTCCCTTACAAGCTCCTTCATAAGCTTCACTGTATGCTCGATAGCCTTCATTTCAAATTCGCTATAGTCTACCTTGGCACTGCCGTCTGCCTTATCTGAAATGGCTCTTACAATAATGAAAGGGATGTGGTTAAGATAGGCAGCATGAGGCTATTCCACAGCCCTCCATCTCTGTACAGTAGCCGTTAAACTTGTCTACCAGCCAGGTTTTCTTTTCATTAGTACTACGAAATTCATCACCGCTTACTACCCTGCCTATGAAGCATTTGATATCAGGATTTACCTTGTTACAGATATCCTTAGCCTTGGCAGCAAGCTCCATATCCGCTGTAAAGGTGGACGTCTCCATCCTGGGTATCACGCCTTCCTTGTAGCCAAAGCCTGTCACATCAAAGTCGTGGTAGAGGGCATCACTCGATATCACTATATCTCCCACCTCAAGCTCGCTGTAAAGGCCTCCTGCAACTCGGTATTGATTACTCCTGTCTATCTTAAAAGTCATCTACAAGTATTTGGGTACAGATAGCTGCATTACCTTACCTATTCCACTTCTAACTACAACCACATCCTTGCCAAAGAGCTTGCCCCTTTAGAAGCTCATACCTGCCTTCTTAATCTCTACTGACCTCCGTCATCTCAGTCTTAAGCTTAGCTACCTCTTCTTCCATAGCACCTATTATACCTGTAATCATCTTGTCTCCTTATTGTTAAAATAACTTGATTGCTATTTTTACACATCATCAGGGGAATGGCCTCCCCAGGGCTTTATATGACACAATCCCAGAATCATTTAAACACCTTATCAAACCAGCCCTGTTCTTCCCTTTAGAAGGGTCATAGTTCTTTGCAGCCCACATCATTTAAGAATGATACTATATCATCTGAAAGTCCAATCCTGTACAGCTTTTGTACCTCCGCCTTCCTCTCTTATAGCCAGATAGTTCTCCCTTGGCTGTAGTAAAGCAGGTAAGCCTTGATACACCCATATAGAACCTGTCAGTACCGTCTACAAAGTCAATCGTATATCCATAACTATCTCTCATAGCAGCTGAGTTATACTCGCTTTGGTCAGCCTCAACTCCTATAATATCTGTAGACTGAAAAAGGTTAATAAAGCTTTTTCAGTCTCTTCTTCGTCCAGGAAAATCCAAGAGCCACTCCGTTTTTTTATCAGCAGAAAGAGAGCTAACCTTTGCCTTGGTCACTTCTTTTTGCAAACAATACATTATCTAGCTTTATGCCACCTTCAACACTTCCTGCTTCAAGGGTGAATTCACTAGATAATTCTGCGTTTTTTCCTCCACGCATTCCTTTACTGCCACAAGCACATAGGGTGCTGATTGACAGGCTTAAGCAAATTAAAAACTAATAATTTTTTCATACGCCATCCTTTTTCGTATTACTCACTACCTTCATCACAACCTTATTCTTTCCGGACTTCTTGGCCTCATACAGCATCTCATCTGCAAGGCTCATAATCTCTGACTTGACCACTATTCTCCCCGGATTGGATATGGCTATTCCGACGCTTATACTCAATGTACCCAGCCTCGTATCTATGTTATTGATACCCAGTTCAAGCACCTCATTCCTTATCTTTTCACCCAGGGCAAGGTTTTCTTCCTCAGATAGCCCCATACAGGCACTGATAAACTCCTCACCGCCAAAGCGGGCCGCGATTCCGTCGTTTTTGATAATATTATTGTTTATAACACCCGCAACCTTCTTAAGGGCCTCATCTCCCTCAAAATGGCCATAGGTATCGTTGAATTTCTTAAAGTCATCTATGTCAAACATAAAGACACTGACCGGCTTGTCCTCCTTATCCGCCTCAATACGAAGCTGATAGAACTTCTCAGTAAACTCCCTTCTGTTACTTATCTGTGTAAGGGCATCTATTCCTGCCATCTTGCTAAGCCTACTGTTAGCTTCTCTTAGCTTTTCCTGAATCTCCTTATTTCTTTCTATCTCAGTTTCAAGCTTTCCGTGAATGTACAGCATTGTTAAGAGCTATCACAAGATAAGGTTTAAGTTCTCTCAAAAAGTCGATTGTTTCAGGTCTGTATGCATTTTCAAATCTACTCTGAACTGAATAAGCACCTATAACTTTATCCCCTATTGTAAGTGGAATAAAGAGGGCTGATTTCATTGTCCCTTGGCAATCTCATCAATGCTGTATGTTTCATAGTCGAAATGAGGCGTAAACCCTTCATCCTCCGAGGTTATTATGCTATTGGTCATACAGCACCTTACAAAGGCGCTTTCCTTACTGTCAAGACTTACTGTGAACTCAGCATTTTCCTTACCCATATTGTAGCAGAGTAAGGAACGCAACTGGTTATTCTCTGGTTCTGCTGACATGAGTTATAAAAGCGTCTACAGGTATATTTTTCACGTCATGTTCTTGTAGATGAGATTGACCACCTCGTTTTAGATTGGTCGAGGAGTAAAGCTTGATTCCTATTTCGTGAATCATTTTGAATCTGTCATAGGTTCTCTGAAGCTCGTTTTTATTACGTATTGCTTCCTTTTGCAACCAGCTCAAACTCTTTATTTTTGTCAACATTAAAGCGAAGGCTTTCTCCAAGCTAAGCAAGCTCTCAAATATCTCAAGTGACTCAGCCTTTTTCTGCCTGTTTTAATTCAAATTTATTTTTCAAGAAAAGTTTTTATAATTACGCTGTATTTTTATCAGCCTTATAGGTATCTCCAAGCTTTATATAATAATGCCTTAAATAGTCATAAATCATCAGCTCACTTATTGGTTCTTCATCTGTTGCCATCTCTTCAATCTCTAAAAGCACCTCAGCAAAAGAAATCAAGATCTAAACCATCTTATCATGGCAGCCCTCCACAAATGAATATAGTACGGCTATTTTGTATATTCTCCTCTCTTTAGCTCTTGCCAAAGCTTTGGAGAATTCCTCTTTTGCCCTGATGTAGTCCTCTATCCAAAAAAAGTAAGCCATAAGGCCAAGATAGTACACATAGGCAACTTCTGCACTAAGCTGCTCCCCATCTATTGCCTCAAGCTGCTCTAAGATATCCTGAATCTCATCCACGTCCGGGTTCTCAAGCATTGTTACTGATGACATGATATCCGACAAGATGTGCACTATTTTTCGCCAAGCCTAAAAGTAATCTTTGTCTGCGTCAGCAAAGTATATCAGAGCAGGCCTTAGATGCTCGACCGCCTTTTCATATATTCCTAAATTCAGAAATATCCTTCCGATATTGCCATATGCCGCAGGTAATATATTTCTTAATCCATGTTCCCTTTCATTATTTATCGCGCTATAATAGTATTCCATAGCCTTTTCATACATACCAAGCATAAAGTAGGCACTTCCTATCATATTATAGTCAAACGAAAGCAGTTCCCATTCCTGAAGCAAAGCCGCTATTTCTACAAGCCCGCTTCCTCTTTTAATAACCTCTGACGGATTCCCTCCTCGTATGAACAGATAAACCTTTGCTGTTTCAACGCTCGCACGCCAGACATAATCTTCCTTATATCTGATGGTTTCCGTAAGTTTGTCAAGTAGCTCATTTGCCCCTTCTGCATTTAACAAGATGTCTGATATAAGCTGTTTGTGAATATTCTCTGCCCTTAATGAAATATAATTATCTATATTCATATTTTTCCCCTAACGCCTGTCACAAGAGCTATAAACCAAATATCCAAACTTAAACATTAGGCAGCAATACTCATCGCATTACTGCCTATATTGTCTTTAGATTTCAGATATGTCCTTAATAAGCTCGCCCGCCTTGGTATCCTGAAGTTTCTTGACCATCTTATAGAAGGTATCAAGAGGTACTCCATGCATCTGCTGCTTTTGTCCGCGGACTGTAATGGATACTGTCCTTTCTTCTTTCTCTTTGTCTCCTACTACAATGATGTAAGGATCCTTCATTAGCTTGAAGCCCTTAATCTTTTCATTCATGTTCTTATCGTCATAGTTGGCTTCTACCCTTATGCCCATCTCAAAGAGGGCATCCTCAATCTCCTTAGCATACTCATTATGCTCTGTTCTGATAGGTACGATAGCCACCTGATAAGGAGATATCCAGAACGGGAAATCTCCCTTGTAGTTTTCTATAAGTATGCCGATGAATCTTTCAAATGAACCAAAGATGGCTCTATGTATAACCACAGGCTGCTTGATAGTTCCATCGCTGTCCTGATATGTAAGTTCGAAGTTGTGTGGAAGCTGGAAGTCAAGCTGGATAGTACCACACTGCCATTCTCTTCCGAGAGCGTCCTTAATCTGAAGGTCAATCTTAGGGCCGTAGAAAGCTCCGTCTCCTTCGTTTACCTCGTAACCGCCTTCGCCATACTTCTTGTCAAGTATCTTCTTAAGGGCTGCCTCAGCACGGTTCCATACTTCTATATCACCCATAAAGTCATCAGGACGTGTTGAAAGCTCAGCTCTGTATGTGATGCCAAAGGTGTTATATATCTGGTCAGCAACCTCCATTACGTCTGCTATCTCTTCTTCTATCTGAGCTTCCATTACGAAGGTATGGTCATCATCCTGTCTGAACTCCTGAACTCTGAAAAGTCCGTTAAGCTGGCCTGACTTCTCTTTTCTGTGAATAACGTCTATTTCGTTATATCTGATTGGAAGCTCTTTGTAGGAATGAACTGTTCTCTTGTAGGTAAGCATCGCATTAGGACAGTTCATAGGCTTTGCCGCATATGTAGAATCTGAATCAAGCTCTATATTCTGTAAGGTCCTCTGTGTAAGGTCATCATCAAAGCCCGGCACGATGAACATATTGTTTACATAATGAGCCCAGTGGCCACTTATAAGCCAAAGCTTACGGTTGTTGATGACAGGGAGCTGATATTTCCTGATAACCGTGTTTAACGTGTATCTTCCTCCAGAACTTGATAAGCTCCTGATACAGCCTCCAGCCTCTTGGGAGCCAGTAAGGCATACCCGGTGCAGTCTCATTGAACATAAAAAGGTCAAGCTTTGGTCCAAGCTTCTTATGGTCTCTCTCAAGAGCCTCCTTAATGAGGTTAAGATGTGCCTTAAGCTCATCCTTTGTAGGGAAGGCATAGACATATATTCTCTGAAGCCTGTCTCTCTTCTCGTCACCTCTCCAGTAAGCACCTGAAGCGGACTTAACCTGAAAGGCTACATTTAGAAGCTCTGTAGAGTTCTCAATATGAGGTCCACGGCAAAGGTCGCAGAAATCATCTCCTGTGTTGTAGGTAGAGATGATGGCATCCTCAGGAGGTCATTGATTATCTCAACCTTAAACTTCTGATCCTTGAACTTCTCGAGGGCCTCTTCCTTTGTGAGTTCCTTTCTTGTCCAGAGTCTCTTTACGCTTAAGAATCTCGCGCATTTTATCTTCAATAACCTTGTAGTCGTCCTCTGTCACTGCCCTTGGAAGTACAAAGTCATAGTAAAAACCATCTTCAATCTGTGGTCCTATAGCAATCTGAACACTGTCACCAAATATCTCAAACACTGCCTTTGCAAGCACGTGTGCTAAAGAATGGCGGTAAACCTGTAAAAATTCTTCTCTTTCCATCTTAAATCTCCTTGTGTTTTTCGCCTTAGGCAAAACTAATATATTCGCAAATCGCCTATCTGATTTTATTATACACCTTTTTCTACCATAAATACAAATCTCAAAAAAACCGTATACACCAGCCTGAAGCCAACTAAGAGGCCGGTAAAGCAAAGACTGATTAGTTCTTTCTTGAAGCTCTCTTTCGTGCAAGTGGATCGAGGATTTTCTTTCTTATTCTAAGTGTCTTAGGTGTAATCTCAAGCAGTTCGTCTGTTTCTATAAAGTCAATTGCCTGCTCAAGGCTTAGTACCCTTGGAGGTGAAAGCTTAAGCGCGTCATCTGAGCCTGATGAACGGGTATTGGAAAGGTGCTTGGTCTTACATACATTTACCTCTACATCCTCAGCCTTTCCGTTCTGTCCTATAATCATACCACTATAGACCTTCTCACCGGGCGAGATAAAGAGTGTTCCTCTTTCCTGCGCATTAAAGAGTCCGTAGGTCACACTCACACCTGTCTCATATGCAATAAGTGAGCCCTGTCCACAGTAGCTAATCTCTCCCTTATAAGGCACATAGCCTTCAAATATGGTATTGATGACACCATTTCCCTTGGTATCTGTGAGGAATTCTCCTCTGTATCCTATAAGTCCTCTGGACGGGATGATGAACTCAAGCCTTGTGGTTCCGCTTGCGTTCGTGGTCATATTCCTAAGCTCGCCCTTACGCTCTGAAAGCTTAGATATAACTGCTCCTGAGAATTCATCTGGTACATCTATAATTGCCTGCTCAACAGGTTCAAAGGGTTCCACCCTTTTCATCCTCTTTGTATAGTACCTCAGGCTTACTTACCGCAAACTCAAAGCCCTCACGGCGCATATTCTCAATAAGGACGGAAAGGTGAAGCTCGCCTCTTCCTGATACCTTAAACGCCTCTGTGGTATTAGTATCCTCTACCCTAAGGCTAACGTCTGTATTAAGCTCTCTGTAAAGTCTGTCTCTAAGATGCCTTGATGTGACAAACTTGCCCTCAGTACCTGCAAAAGGACTGTCATTTACTATAAAGTTCATAGCAAGGGTAGGCTCTGATATCTTCTGGAAAGGGATAGCCTCCGGATTGTTTACATCACAAAGAGTATCTCCAATATGTATATCAGCAATTCCTGAGATTGCCACAATAGCTCCTATGGTAGCAGCTTCAACTTCCACCTTATTAAGCCCGTCAAATTCATAGAGCTTTGTTACCTTAACCCTCTGCTTCTTTGACTCATCGTGGTGGTTAACAAGCATAACCTCGCCATTTACCCTAATGGTACCGCTCGTTACCTTACCGATACCGATACGGCCTACATATTCGTTATAATCTATTGTACTTATAAGAACCTGAAGAGGAGCCTCGCTGTCTCCCTCCGGTGCAGGCACGTGTGACAGGATTGTCTCAAAGAGAGGTTTCATGTCAGTGCCCTTCACATCCGGATCAAGGGAAGCATAGCCTGCCTTGGCAGATGCAAAGATGAATGGACAGTCAAGCTGTTCTTCACTGGCATCAAGCTCAAGGAGAAGCTCAAGTACTTCGTCCACAACCTCGTGAGGGCGGGCCTCAGGTCTGTCTACCTTGTTTACACAGCAGATAACAGGGAGGTCAAGCGCAAGTGCCTTGGTAAGTACGAATCTGGTCTGTGGCATGGCACCTTCAAAGGCATCTACCACAAGGATAACCCCGTCTACCATCTTAAGAACTCGCTCAACCTCACCTCCGAAGTCTGCATGTCCCGGTGTATCAATTATGTTTATCTTTACATCTCCGTATGTAACTGCAGTATTCTTGGCAAGTATGGTAATTCCTCTTTCACGCTCTATGTCATTTGAATCCATAACACGCTCTGCAACTTCCTGATTCGCTCTGAACACACCACTCTGTTTTAAGAGCTCATCTACAAGTGTAGTCTTGCCGTGGTCTACATGGGCTATGATTGCAACGTTTCTGATATCATTTCTTTTTAGCTAAAAGCCATCGTTTTTTTACCTCGTTCCAAATGCTGATTGTTTGTTAACCTTAAGATTTTATCACAATAGGTTACAGGTGTCAAAAATATTTAATCCCCGGACATTTTAAAAGTAAAGAGGCCGGCTTGGGGGAGCCGACCTCTTCGGAGAAGGTATTTTTGTTACTTATGGGGTGTAGCAAAAACTATATAATGTATTGGGGTTTTACGCTTATTAGTATAGCAGAAAAAAACGCAATAAGTCTGCACAAACTTTAATTTTTTTCTGGCGATTTTTCTATTAATAATTACCTTGTATTTTAAAGAGACTATAAAAATCACCTGTCATTTTAAAACTATAAATGTCTCTTTTTTCTTATTAACATTAATAAGCGTGGTTTATAAGTACTTTTAGCTAAATAAAGCTTCGAACTCTTCCCTGGTTATTCTTTCCTTTTTCCATAAGAAGCTGTGCACTGGCGTGGAGCACGTCCATATGCTCAGATATTATGCGCTTTGCTTCCACGTGACACTCATCTATTATCTTCTTAACCTCTTCGTCTATCCTGCCCTGCAGTCTCCTCGCTGTAAGCCCTCGTATGTGCAAGGTCTCTACCTATAAATACCTCGTCATCATCATTTTCATAGTTAATAAGGCCTATTTCGTTGGTGAAACCAAAGCGGGTTACCATGGCTCTTGCAACCTTAGTTGCGTGTTTGATGTCGCCAGAAGCCCCTGTGGTGATATCGTCAAGGATTAGCTCCTCCGCCACACGGCCTCCAAGTGTTACTATGATATCCTGCCTCATCCTGCCTCTGGTGTTAAACATTTCATCCCTTCTCAGGAAGAGGCATAGGGTGTAGCCTGCTGCGCCATTTCCGGTAGGTATAACAGAAATGGTATATACAGGTCCTACGTCAGGAAGTACATGGAAGAGTATAGCGTGTCCTGACTCGTGATAAGCAGTGATTCTCTTTTCCTTTTCTGATATAATATGGCTCTTTTTCTCAGTTCCTATGCCCACTTTGATAAATGATTTCTTGATATCTTCTGAAACTATATTTTTCTATTCTCGGAAGCAGCCCTTATGGCAGCCTCGTTTAAGAGATTCTCAAGATCAGCACCTGTAAAAGCCTGCGGTAGTACGTGCGACCTCTTCAAGGTTTACATCATCTCCAAGAGGCTTGCCCTTTGAATGTACCTTAAGTATCTCTTCCCTGCCTCTTACATCCGGATAGCCTACTGCTACCTTTCTGTCAAACCTGCCCGGACGAAGGATAGCAGGGTCAAGGATGTCTACCCTGTTGGTAGCCGCCATCACTATGATGCCCTCATTTACACCAAATCCATCCATCTCCACAAGCATCTGGTTAGGTGTCTGTTCTCTCTCATCATGTCCTCCATAGGTCCTGTACCTCTTCTTCTTGCCACAGCATCTATCTCGTCTATAAATACTATACAAGGGGCATTTTTCTTGGCATCGCTAAATAAATCGCGTACTCTTGAAGCACCCACACCGACAAACATCTCTACGAAGTCCGAGCCTGATATAGAAAAGAATGGTACTCCCGCTTCTCCGGCAACTGCCTTGGCTAGCAGGGTCTTACCTGTACCCGGAGGTCCTGTAAGGATGACACCCTTTGGTATCCTTGCGCCTATTGTGTTGTACTTTGCAGGATTCTTAAGAAATCCACTATTTCTTCAAGCTCATCCTTTTCTTCCTTTAGTCCTGCCACATCATTAAAGGTAACCTTTTTATCTTTGTCAGACGACATCCTTGCTCTGCTTTTTACCAAAATTCACCATTTTGGCATTGCCTGCACCGCCGCCTCCGCCCATAGCAGGGACCAGCGCTCATCATCATCATCATTATAAAGAACATAACAAAAATGAGCATATAAGGCATAAGGGTGACCAGCCAGCTCTGCTTGGTTATATCGTGCATTACATACGAGGTAAAGCCCTCCTGCCTTAATAGATTGACTACTTCATTTACGTCAGGAACATAAAAGCTTTCATTTCTTTGATTCTTATCTTTGCCTATGATTACTTCCACTTCACCTGTTGGGGTTGCCTGATTTTGGAAAATGTCCACAGAATCCACAAGCTTTTTGCCAAGATCAGTCTTAAAATTCTCATAGTTATAGTTGTTGCGGTTTATGTTGTACATATTCTCAGATAAAAACATAGCAATCACAACTATAGCCAGTATTATAAAGTACGTTCCTATTCCTCTGGTTTGTTTTCTCACCTTAATCTCCTGTTTCGCTTATAATAATCCTTAGTCCAAATGCACTACACCTATGTATGGAAGATTTCTATATTTTTGAGCATAGTCAAGACCGTAGCCAACTACAAACTCATCAGGAATCTCAAAGCCCACATAGTCTACAGTGATTCCTTCTACTACCCTGCGTTCAGGCTTGTCAAGGAGGGTGCAAAGCTTAAGTGAGTTAGGCTTCTTTGTCCTAAGCATGTCCTGAAGGAAGGATAAGGTATTGCCCGAGTCAATGATGTCCTCTATAAGAAGTACATCTTTCCCTTCTATGCCCTCGTCAAGATCCTTTACTATTCTTACCCTGCCGCTGCTCTCTGTAGCATTGCCATAGCTTGATACAGACATAAAGTCCATAGTTAAAGGCACTGTTATGTGCTTGGCAAGCTCTGTAGTGAAAAATACGCTTCCTTTAAGAATGCAGATTAAATGCACTGTCTTTCCCTCATAGTCTCTGTTAATCTCTTCTGCAAGCTCCTTTATACGGTATGAAACCTGCTGTTCGCTTAATAATGTAGTAATCTTATCTTCCATTTTCTCCTCCACTACTTCCTTTTTATTTCCATTTTTAACAACTTTTTCGTACTCTTTGTAATCCTTGTGCCTTCACCTGTTCTATAGCCTATTATCCAAAGGACATCATTGCCAGAAACCACAAGCGGGATTCCTCCTCTTTTATCCGAAGGAATCTTGCTATCGACAAAATATTTTTTTAGCTTCTTCTTATCTCCCTCAGGTGAAATAACGAGGAAGTCACCCTCTTCCTTGAAGCGCACCATTACATTCTCAGCTATTTTATCATAATCAAACCATCTGATACAACTGTTTTGACTAAGATTTTTTACACTTCCGTCTTCAAAGGTGAGCCTTATATTATCTTCCTCTGATGCAACCGTAGAAATGCCTTCTACATCTTCAGTATGAAGCAAAAGCTCAGGCAGCATCTGTATGCTTTCTCCCGACTCAGACTTGTTGGCGCTCCCTTTAAGCCTTATTCCTTTATACTCCCTAAACGCCCTTACCTGGTATGGGAGGTCAATTTCACAGCCTACCTGCTTGCTAAAAAGCTCAAGAAGGTACGAAATGTGTACACTTCCTATATCTCTCGCCCTTCCTGCCGCTTCTGACAGTGCTTTATGAAGTACTTCTTCTATTATTACCTCATCAAGTGTCAATATTTCATTGCTAATAAATATATCTTTACTCTTGGTCACATAACTCTTATACGCCTTCGCAGCTTCCTTTATAATGTAGCCCTCAATCTTTTCAAGCCTCTCACAGGCATCGTTAATATGGCTTACAGCCCTCTCATTCACTTCTTCAAGCTCAGGAATTACCCTCTTTCTTATCCTGTTTCTCGTATAAATGAGGCTGTTATTGGTGCTGTCAGTGATAAAGCTCTCACCATAGAATGTGACTATTTCCTCAATCTCAGCCCTGCTTGTCTTAATAAGAGGCCTGATTAGTACACCACTTCTTAGCTTTATCCCTGTAAGCCCTGTTATTCCGCTCCCCCTTGAGAGATTCATAAGAAAGGTTTCCGCCACATCATTTAAGTTGTGGGCAACAGCTATCTTATCAGCTTTGTATAGGAGCCTGATTTCCTCAAATACTCTGTATCTAAGGACACGCCCCGCCTCTTCCTCTGAGATTTTGTTGTCTCTTGCAAAGAGAGGAACATCCAGACGTCTGATTTCAAGCCTGATATCTTGTCTTTTACAGAGCTTTAAGACAAAGTCCTCATCCCTTGTGGCCTCATCCCCTCTGATTCCGTGATTTATATGTACAGCGGTTATACACTCTAGGGGCATTATCTCCTTAAGTACAAGAAGGAGGCATACCGAATCTGCTCCTCCGGATACGCCTACTACCACTCTCTCGCCCTCTTTAATAAGTTCATTGTCTTTAATAACTGCCTTGATTTTTATCTATACTGTCCATTTCATCCCCTTAGCGACAATCAAAGGCCTGACTACCTGGCGGTTGTCAGACCTTTTATTTTCCCGGTTCAAATACTATTTCATTTTCGTAGGCTAAACCAAATTTATCTCTGGCGGTTTCCTCAACAAATTTCCTTGTCTTCATCTCAGCCTTAAGACCTTCAAGCTCCTCTGCCCTGTCTTTTTCGCTTTCTAAATAGGCCTTCATAGCCTCATTCTTAACCTTTGCCTGTACTAACCTGTCCTCCAGCATAAACTTATTGATGCTGATGATAGTTAGGAACAAACAAGCAAACACCGCACAAAAGCACTTTCCCGAGCTTGCCGGTACGTCTTCTTCTTCTACCTGCCATAACCGTCTCTCCATCCACTTTAAATATATTTCTATTTTTAGCCTATTTACTAACATTTTTACAAGCCACTAGATATTGACCTCCATCTAACAAATTAAACATTATATTGCTTTTTAAATATTAATTGAAACTATGTTACTTTTTTTGTGTTACTGCCGATATAGATAATATCGTTAAAAATAATAGAACAATAAAGAGGTAAACATGAAAAAGACAAACCATAAGCTGGTTGGTTTGGCGTTATTATACTTAAGTACGACTTTTACATTTTCAGGAAATGTGCCTGTATATGCAGGTACTGTAGAGAATTTACCTATAGAAGGAAGCGTAGCACTAACCAAAATGCCATACTAACAAGAAAGCAGCTAGTAAATGCTTTTATTAAGCACATAACCGATCTTGACAGGGATTTTACCCTGGTTATCAGTAATCAGGCACTAAAGAATGAGCCGAAGGCTTTTGAGGATTTCTGGGAGGAGCTTACCAAATATCCTGAGTACAACGACATAATAGAACATGCTCAATATAGACCGCACTTTGACCTATGATTATAACGGATACTTCACCTGGCAGGTGAGGGTAAGCTATGACATAACAAAGGCAGAGGCTAAGAAGATACTGGATGATGTTCAGCCTATAATAAAGACCGAAAAAGAGCTTACAGACCTTATGTTACTTCACGCCAAGAATCTGGACAGGGATTTCCATATAAATCTGGATAAAAAGTGTCCTGGATTTAAATAACACAAAGAAGTACACAGCATTTTGGGAAAAAGCTCTACGCAATACCTGAATTTAACGATATCAGCAGGTATTACAAGAATTTTTAATTCCATAAAAAGTACTTACAACGGTTATTATAAGTGGATAATAAAGACTGATTATGAGATTACCAAAAAGAGGTAAATCATCTGGAAGACTTTGTTGAGAACTGGGTAGATAAGCATATCAAGGACGGTATGAGCGATGAGGAAAAGGTCAGGGCAATCAATGACTACATCGTATCCCAGTACAGGTATACCTTTGGTGACAACAGAAACTACCTCACAAGAGGCAAAAGCGTAAAAGATGAAAAGCTAGGCAAATACTCCGTGTATAGCTCTTTTGCCCTGCTCTATAAGAAGGGCGGCGTCTGTGATGCCAAGGCTAAGCTCTTTTACAGGCTTGCAACCGAGGCAGGACTCGATACAATCTACATAACAGGTTATGTAAACAAGACTACCTTACACGCTTGGAACATGGTACGGGTAGACGGCAAATGGTATCATGTGGATGCTACCTGGAACCGTGGGCAAAAAAGCTGGATGAACGAGTACCAGTATTATAATACCAGAGACTATTACCTAAAAGGCGACCTCTCTATGAAAAAAGGCCACCACGAGTGGGATGCCCGCAAGTATCCTGAGGCAAATAAGGATTTATGCATTAAAGGCTGATGCTAAATAATCTTGTCACTATTCAGTGGAAGATAAGTATTATCATCAATCCTCCTCACTCCCCCCTTTCTTTCAGCACATCCTTCCCACTAAAGGGCGGATTCGTGACTTTAACCCGTTAGAAATGTGCGCCGTAAGGCACCATATAAAAATGGCTGTACACTAACACTTAAACCAGTTAGTGCACAGCCTTTTAGCTTATTTATTCTCAATAACCTCTTCAATCATCTTAATCATTACACCCTTGTCTACTGCCTTTTCTACAGAGATAGAATGTTCGTATGTTCCGTCATTCCAAATGGCGAGGTTTAGTGCTTCCTTAGTTCCCTTTACCGTTACCTTGATATCATTTACGCTAATCTCTCCCACATAGTCATAAGGATTATAGTTACCTGAGTTATCCTCTTTGTCTGTTGATTTTCCTGTAAATCAGCCTGTCATCATCACTAAGATAGGTTATCTGAGCAAAACCCTCACCAATCGTCGTATACTCTGTTTCACTTGGCTTAAATGGAAGGCTCTTTATCTCTGGCACATTGAAGCCCACTGCATTAGAAAGCTCCTCTGCTGAGGCATAATCCTGCATAGGATTTACGCATAGTCCAGTAGAACCTTCTCCGACTGAGTTTGTTCCTGGGATTTATAGGCCTTGCTACATTGTTATCCCAAGGTCTTACTATTATCATAAGCAGGGCTGCTGCCGCTACACCACCGAAAGCAAGGTAGAAGGACTTTTTCCTGGCATTTTTCTTTTTGCTAAAATATTCATCTATATTACCAAGGATACGGCTTTTCATTTCATCAGTTACATTTACTCTTTCCATTATTTCATTGTATTTACTCAAAGTCGTACACCTCCTTTAATATAGTTTTTAACCTCTCCCTTGCACGCTTTAAGTCAGACCTTATGGTTGCTTCTTTTCTGCCCTAGAATCTCAGCTATTTCAGCAGTCTGATAGCCTTCTTCATAAAAAAGGTGGATGACATCCCTCTGTGTGTCAGGGAGCTCCTTTACAGCCTCCCACACAAAGGAAAGGTCTGCTTTCTCTTCTGCGATAAGCTCTTCATTCAGCTCATCTGTTTCGTGCCTCTTGTTTGCAGAAATGTGGTTTTTAGCTATATTGGAAGCAGTGCGCAGGAAGTACGCCTTGATATACTCCTCGTCATCTGAATCCAGATTTACCTCTAAGATTTTGATAAGGGTTTCCTGCAAGATGTCCTCTGCCTCATCCATATTGTGTACATAAGCGTATGCCATCCTAAGCACCTGATTACCGTACTTTTTCAAAAAGTTCTCAGCACGCTCATTTAATAAGGCTCTTGTATCTTCTTTTTTTGGCAAATGGCAGAATTGAAGCCCTTTTTATGACGGCTCCAACCATTTTTAATCAAATTAATAAGTCCCTTCTTTTAAGGAAAATCCGTACCCCTCTGCGATTAAGTCCATTAAATTTCCTCTTCTTTTTATAGTTTTTCGTGAATAACCGCACTCTCATTCCTTTACACTTTTGTCGCCTAAAAGCTTCATCTATGCAGGCATAAGACCAATGTGGCTGCTCATAATTCAGACAAAAACACATACTGTGGTCTTGCCTGAATCTGAGTTTATCGTTTTATGCGATTAATTGCAAGGGAAAATTATTAGTTTTATGGGCTTTTATTATTTTACCTGACCTATGATGTTCTTGATCTCCTTAAGGCTCATACCCTTACCGTCATTGTAGATGCCTACTGAGAAGGAATACTTGCCCTTTGTCCAGGTTGCAAGTGAGTAGGTCTTGCCATTGCCCTGAAGCTTTACCTTGTTACCCTTAACTGTTACCTTCTTGGTGTTTTTGTACTCATTATAATCACCGCTGATATCTTTCTTAGATATGCCCTTTCTTATTGCAACCGAGTTATTATCATCTTTTCTATAATCAATCTGAACAATCTTATCTTTCTTAAGTAATACCTGATAACTTATTTCATCAAAAGCCTTTTATCTTCTTAGGAGCTGTCAGCTTAATGCCGGTCTTTTTCTCTGCCTCTTTGAGGTCCTTCACATCTGACCAAGGATTAGGAAGGCCTACTTTCTCTCCCTCAACGGAGTTTGCACTCTTTGATGACTCATCTCCGCCAAGCTTGACATTATCCTTAGCTGTAACCTCTACCGGATATGGACTCCAGGTTGACTTATCCTGTCCTACCATCATATCTGCTCTTGCCACACTGCTCATAAGGCTTCCTGCTACTAAAACTCCTGCTACAACTGTTAACATCTTCTTCATCTTAATTTCCTCCATATTGGTTTATTTTTTTAGGCTCATTTGCCTTTTTCACTATATACACAAATGAGGGGCATAAAATGTTGCAGGGAAATTAAAAATTTTAAGTTGTAGGGCTGATGGGTTTGTTTGTTGACTAAGTTACGCCTTCACTAATAAAATGTCCAGACTCGCTCCGGTTTTTCTGAACGAAGCTGTTTTAGAATAGTTCTGTTGACGAAAAACCTAATGCGCTCGCTTAGGCATTATTAGTTCCGGCTGTTGAACTGAAATCTAAGTGAATAGTCCTATTTTATATAAGAGCTGTAGACAATTGATGAAATATGCAGTATTATCAGCTAAGGCTGTTTTGATTGATAAGTCGTCACAAACAAACACATCAGCCACATGGGGCAGGTGAGGGGTGGCTGTCTTTCATTTGGTATTCTAGTTATTATTTGTTTAAATCTATGGCGTCAGCTACGAATGATAAATTCTAAGCGAGCGCATTAGGCGGAGCGAAGCGGATGCCGGAGCGAGTCTGAAATGTTATCATTCGGAGCGTCACTGGGTTAATTTATATAACTCGACAAATTAGAATTTGTATAGCGCATAAATATAAAAATGCGCTTTTAGAATTGAATTCAGCGCAAAATAAAGCGCAAAATAACCAGATAACTGATCGCGAACATATATTACTTCTTCTTAAAGAAAATCCTTCATTAACACAAGTTGAGATATCAGAAATGATGAATAAATCTAGGAGAGCAATACAAATGCTGATGAAAGAACTTATTGCTGAAGGAGTAATTGAACGGATTGGATCAAAAAAATGGGCTCATGGATTGTAAAATAAAGGGAGCAATTTGCCGTTTTTTTATTTCAGGAAGGACCTATAAAGACAATGGGAAAAATAGCAAAAACAATGCTAAGGCTATTATTATGGATAGTAGCAATTATTGTTTTCTTAATTTTTGATTTGCTTTTGTTTATCATAGGTATAGGCTTACGGTAGAGGAAAAAAATTGAGAAAGCCATTAGGACAGCTCATTGATATAAATGGGAAAAATATGAGCATATATGTGGAAGGGAGTGGTTCAAAAACACTTGTATTTTTATCGGGGGCTGGAACCTGCTCTCCCATTCTGGACTTTAAATCGCTATACTCATTGTTAAGTGACAAGTATCGTATCGCTGTTGTTGAAAAGTTTGGATATGGATATAGTGATATTGTCGATGAAGATAGAAATATACAGACTATATTATCTGAAACAAGATTAGCTTTTGCATAAAGCAGGAATCGATGGTCCGTATATTTTATGCCCGCATTCTATGTCTGGAATTGAAGCACTTTATTGGGCTCAGGAATACCCAGATGAAATCGAAGCAATCATAGGCTTAGATATGTCTGTACCGGAATGTTACAAGAATATAAAAATAAATCTTCCACTGATGAAACTCGGACAATATGCATCTGCTCTAGGAATTACCAGACTAATTCCTGCACTTTCAGAAAGTGATGCCATAAAGCATGGAACATTGACTGATTATGAAAAGAATGTGTATAGAGCAATTTTTTATAACAGGACGGCAACTGTAACAATGATAAATGAAGCAAAGATTATTAAGGATAATGCAAGGATTGTAGAGCAAAATGGAGTGCCACAGGTTGATATGTTGTTATTTATTTCTAATGGCACTGGTGGAACTGGTTTTGATAAAGAAATATGGAGAAGGATAACGGAAGAATACATCAAAGAAGTGAAGTCTGGAAGGTATGTAGAATTGGATTGTCCACATTATGTGCATGATTACGAGTATAGAAGAATAAGTAAGGAGATTAAAAAAACTTTTTGAGTGATTGATATTTATTTTTAAGTTGTAGGGCTGATGTGATTGTTGTAAACTAAGTGACGCTCCTACCTTTTTGCATTGCTCATAGGCTTAGCTGCTTCGCAATGCGCCTCTGAGCAACGCAAAAACGGAGCTGATTTCTATAATTTTATTAAAAAATCACATTAGCCACAATGAGGGCAGGGGAGAGCTGTCTTTCATTTGGTGTTCGGGTTGTTTTTGCATAAATTTAAGGTGCCAGCTACGAATGATAAATTCAATCTCCTTGCCTACTTTTATATTTAGTTTAGCGTAAAATGCCCAAGAGAAATCAACAAAATTTTTTGTTCAATTTCTCTATTACATAAATCCCTAAACTATGCTATAATCTTTAGCACTGTTAAAAAAGAGGAGGGAATATGGAAACAAAAGAAAACAAGATGGGAACCATGCCGGTGAAAAAGCTCATTCTTAACATGTCACTTCCTATGATAATATCTATGATGGTGCAGGCGCTCTACAACGTGGTAGACAGCATCTTCGTAGCCCAGCTATCAGAGGAGGCGCTGACTGCGGTAACTCTGGTCTTCCCTATGCAAAACTTTATAATAGCCCTTGCTACGGGTACGGGAGTAGGCTTTAATGTGCTTCTCTCTCAAGGCCTTGGAGAAAAGAACTATGACAAATCAGACTCTGCGGCAAATGCAGGTGTCTTCCTTGTACTTATAAATACCATTATCTTTGTGCTTATAGGTCTCTTTGGCGCAGTACCATTTATCACAAGCCAGACAAGTGATGCCGCCATCCAGGCTGACGCTATTATCTATCTTCAGATAATCAGCTTCCTCTCTACAGGCTCATTCTTGCAGATTACAGGGGAGCGTTTGCTTCAGGCTACAGGCCGCACCATGCTAAGTATGATATCCCAGATAGTTGGTGCCGTGGCAAATATCATCCTTGACCCTATTATGATATTTGGTCTCTTTGGCTGTCCAAAGTTAGGAGTGGCAGGAGCTGCCTATGCTACAGTCATTGGCCAGTTCATAGCCGCTGCTGTAGGACTCTTCTTAAATGTAAAATACAACAAAGAAATCCACCTATCAATACAGCAGATTCTACACCCTCGTATGAGGATAATAAAAGCCAATCTACTTTATTGCTATACCTAGTATACTTATGGTATCCATAGGTTCTGTTATGACCTATGCAATGAACATAATCCTCATTGCCTTTTCAACTACTGCAACCGCAGTCTTTGGTGTATACTTTAAGCTTCAATCCTTCTTCTTCCTGCCGGTATTTGGCCTTAATAACGGACTCATCCCTGTACTTTCCTACAACTACGGGGCTATGAATAAGAAGAGGATAGACGAGGCACTACGCTTTTCACTGGCTCTTGCCTTTGGCATAATGCTTGCAGGAACCCTGCTGCTTGAGGCTGTTCCAGGCGTCCTGCTTGACATGTTCAATGCGGCTGATGATATGAAAAACATAGAATAATTGCACTCCGCACCATAGCCATTCATTTCCCACTGGCTGCCATCGGAATAGTGCTTAGCTCGGTTTTTTTCAGGCCTTCGCACAAAGTATATATTCTTTAATTATTTCGGTAATGAGACAGCTTGTAGTCCTCATCCCTGCTGCCTGGCTCCTTGCACAGACAGGAAATGTAAACAATGTATGGTGGTCATTTTTTTCATAGCGGAAATCATTTCATTCATCACCTCAATCTACTTTTTTTAAGAAGGTGTATAATAGTACAATCCGCCCTATTGAATCTATGCAGGGTGAGTAATTAAAACTGTGGCTTACATTCTATACAAGCACTCCCTACAAGACAGGATAGGCCCTGTGATAATGAATATAAGCAGCATTTTGGTAATTCCTGTTACATACAAGCTGCTTGACAAAGGATTCTATATCTTTTAACCTTTTACCGTCTTGTTTTCTATGCCCGCATACCGGCGGGCATTACTGTTTCTAAATGCCTTTATGTCACTGAAAATGGAGGAATTTCTTATTAAATAAAAAGCGATTAGATTTTTACTTTTCTAATCGCTCTTGTAAATATTTTTAAATTAGTTCTAAAAACCAAGCAACTTTATTATCTCTAAATTGAGGTTCCTCACTATTTTCATAAGGATTATAATGATTGATGTTGCAACCGAATTCTTTTAGTTTCTTGATTTTATTCTCTTTTGTCCACTCAATCAACGATATACCATCAAATTCATCTATTCTCCCATCATTCATCTTGTTTTTGAAGTACCACTCCACAACTGTTTGATGTTCACTGTGAAAAACTGCTTAATCTCCCAACAAATAACCTTTCCACGACTGTTCCATTCATTAAACCAATGCCTCACAGTTGTTCGATTTTTCATATTTAGGACACCAACTTTCAGTATAAACAACATCTTCCGCAAATATATCATCTATTCCTAAATCTTGTTGTTTGAGCCACATATCAAACCATAATCTAATAATTCTTTCTCGCTCTTTCATTTTATCACCTTTTTCAATCTCAAATCATCTGATTTTCATTCCAATTTTCATATCCAGTCGCCACTTCGGAACTTCTCATCATCACCCCAGTATTCGTCTATCGAAACAATTTTACCATCTTCTATCCTAAGAAAAGAAGTTGCATGGGCGGAAATAGAACTATCCGTACCAAATACCCTCGTTACTGTAATAATTAAATCTCCTATTTCTTCTATGTCAGGGTCCAAGCATCTCCTCAGATTTTTTCAACCAGTCCACCTGCATGGTGAGCTGGCCGACCTTCTTTGCGTAAGCTTCTTTCTCTTTGCGCTCCTCGGAGAGCTTTCCCTTAAGGTTCTCCTCCCGCGTGTCGTCAAAGACCACAGACGCTTTCTCAAGGAACTCCTTCTTCCAGTTTCGAAGGAGGTTAGGCTGAATGCCATTTTCGGTAGCAATGACATTCAGTTCCTTTTCTCCCTTCAGAACCTCGAGGACGAGGTCGGATTTAAACTTGGCACTAAAGTTTCTTCTTGTACGAGACATTTTTTGAATCCTCCATGTTGGTTGTTCTAAGCATATCAGATTCATTAAAAACTGTCTTAAAAAGTGTCTGTTTTACGGAACCATTATATTCTCAATTTTTT
>BNJV01001574.1_pt1 | contig 42414 bp, 74 predicted proteins | sample 8540591 | NCBI WGS metagenome assembly BNJV01 (sample SAMD00202457, study PRJDB9452) | human saliva metagenome | host: Homo sapiens
CTGATATGCGGTAGCAAAGTTATCCTAACCATCCTAAACTTCAAGTTGATTATTGATTTATTCTAAAACCAAACGGGCATCTTCAGGTGCTCGTTTTTGTTTTGGACTGGCTTTTCAATATAAAGCTTCCTCAAGTACATAGATGTAGGTGAAAAATTTCCATGCGAAAAACTCCTAATCTTCACAGAAGTTTTGTTGTATTTTTTCAACAGAATAGGATAGATTATAGTTGAGAAAATGAAACCGCATTCAAAAAGTCAGTGCGATTTCTATGTGGAAAAGGAGTATGGAGAAATCATCCAATAGATCAATGGCACGTATAAAAGAATCGTAGACTCCAGTAAATATATGGTTTAGATGAGAGAATGTTGGGCCAAAGCAAAGTGATATAGTTGTCATCCTTAAGAGAGAGAATGGAGCATTAGGATGAAAAAGAGTCTTATTTTGCTGCTATGTATGAATGTGTTGCTATTATCGTCTTGCCAGTCTCCTAACGAACAAAATCAAGACAACGACCTTAGATACTTCTATCGAAACCTCAACTCAAAGCAAGAGGCAGAGCAGTCGCAAACAGGTGAAACAACGACTGCCATGCCAGTGACTACGCAAGAAACAATAACGAGTGTCACTACGCAAGAAACACAAAACGAAACTACAACCGAGGCTGTGCTCCAACGTCTGCAACGTCGTAAGAAGATTTTTAGCCGTCACTCCGCAAATTCAAGAAGAATGGTATTTCTGCGCGCCAGCAACGGTAAGTATGATCCTTTCCACTCAGGGAAATTCGTTTCTCAGCGACAACTGGCACAGGAGATGGGAACTTATGTACCTTTTGGAACGCATAATAAAAGATGCCATTCGTGTGTTGAATCAGCATTTATTTGGCTATTCGGTGCCTAAGGAAGGGCAGGCCGGATATCGTCTAGCTTCTGTCACGAATGCAAGTCCAAATTCTGAAGAGATGAGTGTCTTCAAGGAGCGCGTTCGCAAAAATATTGATGATGGCTATCCAATGTATTACACTTTTACCCTTTCCAAAAATTTATCCTGGAAAAATGGGGAGCATAATGTGATTGGAATTGGATATGAATTGACCCCAGACGGGAAAGATATTTCAGCGATTTATTATTTTAGACTCCATGACACATGAACAAGATCCTGTCTATGGTGGTTTAAAAAAGGTGACGCCAGAAGAGCTGCTCGAAGCAATGGCGGCTTGCGAGGAACCTAATTATGCTTGGTAAGAGAATGATGAAATAAAAATAGGATTAGAAGGAAAGTGAGAGGAAATATCAATGAAAAATTTTTCTAGAACAATCAAAAATAGGTTTCTGTGCGGCAACGCTAGTGACATTAGCTGGATGTGCACAGACATTAGTAAGATCCGAGTCGAAAAGTGTGGCGGAAACAACTGATTCATCGACAACTGTCGCAAGCACAAAGGAAGAAACGCCGCAATGGGTCGCATCCTATACGAATATGTCGAACCAGAGCAGTATTGATGAAGTGAAGGCGTTACTCTCTGCATATATCGATAAAGAGAGTGTAGAATCATTCTTAAAATTGGTGAAGGAGTACAATGAAATTGTGGGTGAGACGGGTCTTCAAGGAGATTTTGAGTCTTTCACCAAAACAGAGTATGACGTAGAGAAAATCAGTAATCTCTGGAATGCGAAGATGGGTGATTTTGTCGGAACGAACTGCCGCATTAATACCTATGCTTTATTGAAAAATAGCATTGAGATTCCTCCGATTGAAAAAGATGATACGCTCCTTTTCATTGATAATGATGCCATCGACAAAGGAAAATTATTTAGCTCTGAGGATAAAAGAAGCGTTAAATCGATTATTCTCGAGAGTAAAAAAACAGAAGCCACAACCGATGTGAAAGTGCATGCTGCGAAAAATGGAGCAATTCCTCTCTCAGTTCAAATTTAATGAGAATGCACGAATGCTTTCCGTAGTGATTCATGATAATCTGGATGGCGAGTCTCTCTTTATTGGCCATGTCGGTGTATTAGTGCCAACGAGTGACGCTTCCTTTTTCGTTGAGAAAGTTAGCGTTTGAGGAGCCATATCAGGCGATTAAATTTTCTTTCAAAGAAGATGTTTACAGTATCTTTCAACGAAAATACCAAGACTATACCGGAGAAGGCTTAGCAAAACCGTTTATTATGGATAACAATAAATGGGTAGAGATGAGTAAAAATAAGTTATTCTTCTTGATCATAGAATCTGGAAGTAACGAGAGAGGGTGAAAGGATGGCTTCTAGCAAGGAATACTTAGCCTATATTTTTTAGAACAATTATCAGGATTAGAGGATATCCGCTATCGAGCAATGATGGGGAATATATTTTTGTATTACCGGGAAAAGGTTGTCGGTGGCGTTTATGATGATCGATTCCTAATCAAAAATGTGACAGCTGCCAGAGAAAGCATGCTGGACGCCTCATTGGAACGTCCATATGAAGGGGCAAAAGAAATGCTTTTGGTGGAAAATATAGAAGATAAGGGAGTTCTTAACGGAGTTTGTTTAATTCTATCTATGATGAACTGCCCACTCCAAAACCAAAGAAAAAGAAATAATGCTTGGAGGAGAACGTCACTATTTTGGATGATTAGCAGGCATTCCTTTGAATCCATAAAAGTAACGATAGCACTTATAGCAGTTTCAAAGTGCTGTAGGTGTTTTTGGACATGTTGGATAGTAGAATGGGAATAGAACCTTCCTCTGTTATTTGGTATAATAACAATACAGTTTAAAAGAGATTTGAGGCGAAACAAATGAAGCCGGAAGAGTATTCTTGGAATGAGTGGGAGCGAAACGTTATATCAATGGGGAAGTGAAGGTTCCGTCTGAATATAAAAATTAAAAGTCCCCGATATCCCCCAGAAGAGGCTGGAGTTAGAAAAAGCTCCTTGAACAATTACCGCATAAAGAGGTCGCGCGTTGGGCTGTTGAAAATGCCCGTGATTTTTATAGAGGATATTGAAAACTTTGCTGATAAGGAATCTATTCTAGAGGAAACTTTGAATGTATTTCAACAGCGACTCGAGGGCAAGATAAGCGCTATCAGCTTCGTCAAGCTGGATTTTTAGCAAAACACTTTATCAAAGCGGTCGAAGCGGATATCAGTAAGTTTGCTGCCAGAGTGTACGCGCAAGCTATAGCATCTGCTCATATGAGAGGGCATGCGATGGTTTCTTCTGATTATGCAATTAAAGTCATCCAACTGAAGGATCCAAAAAGATTTAGACCGAGTAAGAGTGGAAAGAGAGACAAATTTCATTAGCGCAAGACTTTTTAAAGAAAGTAGGATACTAAAGATGAACATGAGTATTAGAGAAATTATAGATAAAAGAGGAAAAAGAATCGATTTCAAAAAGAAGTTTTATATGATCTTCCAGAATGGTTTGGCATGCCAGAAAGCACGCAGGAATATGTCGATGATGCGATGGATAAGCCGTTTCTAGCTTGTTTTATAGAAGATAAACTCGCAGGATATGTTGTGTTGAATGCTACGAGTGAGGATTGTGCAGATATTTTTGTGATGGGAGTCAAAAAGGAATTTCACCGCCAAAGGAATCGGCCAAAAATTGAAATGAGGCGTATGAACAACTAGCTCAGGAAATTTAGGGTACACTTATTCTCAAGTGAAGACTGTAAAAATGGGGCATTACGAACAGTATGATCGTACGAATCTTTTTTATAAGGCGATGGGGTATAAGGAGTTAGAATGCTTCCCAACATTATGGGATGAATGGAATCCGTGTCAAATCTATATTAAATATTTAGGGAGTGAAAGCGGAAGATTTCAACAGAAAATAGGAAACAGAGGAGAATTCGATGAAAGTAAAGAAGATTGGTATCGTCAGTTTGTCTAGCGGAATTTTTAGGGAGAGTTTCATTCAACATGAACTCAATCTTGGGAATAAACGATTAGAAGAATATGGGATAGAAGTTGTATTTTTTTACCTCATGCATTAAAAAGGGCTAGAATTTATAAAGCAACATCCCGAATGTAGAGCGCAGGACTTACTAACCGCTTTTTCAGGATGATTCAATAGATATGATTTTATGTGCCATTGGTGGAGATGATACGTACCGACTACTCCCTTATTTATTTGAACAAGACGCGCTTAAAAAGGTTGCCAAGCAAAAGATCTTTCTAGGTTTCTCAGATACGACCATCAATCATTTTGATGTTACATAAGGTGGGCATTCGCAGTTTCTATGGGCAAGCGTTTTTGCCAGATGTGTGTGAACTTTCGAAGGAAATGCTTTCGTATACAAAATCGTATTTTGAGGAATTACTGACAACGGGAAGGATTAAAGAAATCAGGCCGAGCGACATCTGGGTTCAAGAAAGAGAAGACTTTAGTGAAAAAAAGGACTAGGGGTTTCGATGCCAAGTTTTCCAAATCACGGGTTCGAGTTGCTTTCAGGGGCTGCTCAGTTTACAGGGCAAATCCTAGGAGGGTGCTTGGAATCCATGTCGGAATGTCTCGAAAATTCAAGATATGAGGATACGGTTCGCCTCGTGCAGCAGTATCAACTATTTCCTACTTTAGAAGAATGGAAAGAAAAAAATTTTTGCTTCTAGAGACGAGTGAAGAACAACCGACTCCTGAACACTTCCAAAAGATGATTCAAACGCTAGAACGCTACGGACTTTTTGATGTGGTGTCTGGTGTGCTCGTTGGAAAACCACAAAATGAAACCTACTATGATGAGTATAAAGAGATTCTTCTGGCAGAATTAGGGGAGAAGCAGCTACCCATTGTCTACAATATCAATGTTGGGCATGCGACACCTCGTTGTATTATTCCTTTTGGGATTGAAGCTCAAGTGAATGTGGACGACCAAGTGATTCGTTTTATCTATGAATAATAAAATTACAGAAGTGAGAATAATGAAGCAGACTCAAATGGGGAAGGGGAGTCTGCTTTCATTTTTCTAAAACAATGACGGCATCTTCCAAGATGTATTTACTGACAAAAGGGAATAGAAATGCCATAATGAGATGAATTCTAATAAATTTGGGTATTGGATGAAATCGCTACTGTATAGAAAATCCGAACCTGAGGACTAAAACTCTTATGGAAAAGGAGTAAATATGGAAACAAAAAGATGTGATTGGGCTAACCATAGTCTACTTGAACAAAAATACCATGATGAAAAGTGGGGAATCCCTATCTTTGACGATAAGGAATTATTTAAGACGCTTTGTTTAGAAGGGATGCAAGCAGGCCTCAGTTGGTCTACGATCCTTCAAAAAATGGAAGGGTTGTGTAAAGCCTTTGATAACTTTGCTCCAGACATTGTGGTGAACTATGATGAAGATAAGGAAGCTGAGCTCCTTCAAAATAAAGAAATCATCCGAAATCGATTGAAAGTAAAATCTGTTGCGAACAACGCCAAAGCTTACTTTAAGATATGTGAAGAGTTTGGGTCGTTTAGCGACTATTTATGGGGATTTGTCAATCATACTCCAATCATCAATTCTTGGAAATCCATAACAGAAGTCCCCGCAAAAACGGAGCTTTCGGACAAAATCAGTAAAGATTTGAAGAAAAGAGGCTTTAAATTTATTGGATCTACTATTATTTATGCTTTTATGCAATCGGTAGGGATGGTAAATGATCACCTTCTGGGATGTGAGTTTAGAAGGGTAGAGAAGAATTAAAATTTATTTTGAATAGGAGAAAGGTGAAGGAGAAACATGAAAAAAATCGCTGCAAACGAGTTTAAAGAATTATACCAAACAAGTGAAATCACGGTGTTAGATGTACGAGAAAAGGAAGAATTTCAAGACGGACATATTCCAACAGCAAAGAACTATCCTCTAAGTACGTTGGAACAAGAGTATGCAACATTAAATCCAGAGCAAAAATACTACGTTATCTGCCAAGGGGGCATGCGTTCAGCAAGGGCTTGTCAATTTTTTGGAAGAAAAAGGCTTTGACGTGACGAATGTTGAAGGTGGCATGAATCAGTGGCAAGCTTAAAGAAAATGACCGAGGTGCAACTAGTTCCTTTTAACAAAAGCTTCCTTGAAACGATTTGGAAGATTGGTTTTTCTACGGAACAACCAGAGTGGACGAAGTGGAACGCACCGTATTTTAATGATTATCGCAAGTTTGACGATACCAAAAGTTTTGAAGCAAGCTTGGTTGCGAACTTTTTTTAATGAGCGAAGATTGCCGATGTATTGTCACTGGAGGTCTGCCTGTGGGGATGGTTTCAAAAACATGGGTGGATAAAGCTACACGGTGGCTAGAAATCGGGATTGTGATTTATGACGATCAGTTGTGGGGCGATGGAATTGCAACAAACGCGCTGACGAAGTGGGTGGATGCTATTTTCCAAGAAATCGATGCGCTCGAACATATTGGAATGACGACTTGGAGTGGGAACAGTGCGATGATGGCCGTTGCTGAAAAATTAGGGTTCCTAAAAGAAGGTCAAATCCGCAAAGTCCGTTACTATCAAGGAAAGTATTATGACAGCGTAAAGTATGGAATTTTACGCGAAGAGTGGACTACAAGAGCATAACAATAAAGAAAGAGACTGATTACGCGAATCAGTCTCTTTTTAGTATGCAAGTCGTGATTATTTTTCCAGGAGTTTTTGGATCTAAGCCAAATGATTGTTCTAAAATTGGTCTTAAATTATTTATCGTATCCGCTGTACCTTCTATTGCGATAGCGTACACTTTATCACCTTTTTGAACGACCCATTCGTACATGTATTTACCATCAGAGAATGCAATTTTCATTAAGTAGGCATCCTCTCCAGCAAATTTAGCTCTTGAGCCTTGTAGACTAGTCTGTTGTTTGTCATTTTGCCAGTGGTCATACAAACGATTCGCAATTAACTCTGCGCCAAAGGTTTCTCCGTTAGCAAGTTTGACAGAGTCTTTAGTGTACGAGTTCATTGATAATACATTGTATTTATCTGGTGAAGAAAAACTGGAATTGAGAACCAGTATTTTTTTATCTTGGTATGCGACCCAATCTTTAGGAACATTGACATAACCAGATGCTTCACGGCCAACGCGTTGAGTATCCGAAAGTGAAACTTCTTTAGTAGTAGAAGAAGCACCAGCAGTTGTTGTTGGAGCAGTTGTAGTAGGTGTAGCCGTAGTTTCTTTAGCGACTTCAGTAGTTGGTGTTGCAACAGTATCTATTGCTTTCTTTTCGTTGTTCCCGCAAGCCGCTACCAATAATGAGGATAGAAGCGTTATAGAACCTAATAAAATTTTGTTTTTTTCATAATAATTAATCTCCTTCATTTAGTTCAGATTTTTTTGATTATTGTCCGGGAGTTTTTCGCCTCTAAGCTCCATGTCTGTTCGATCACAGGTCTTAAAGCATTAAGCATATCCTCAGAACCTTCGACTTCGATAGCGTATATTATCTCACCTTTTTGGAAAAAAACCAACAGAGGTAGTATTTACCGTCTGTAAATAGGGACTTTAAGTAAGAAAGCCTCCTCGCCAGCGAATTTGGCTTTTTACACCTTTTTATTTGGTCGACCTCTTTTGAGTTTTTTTAACTTAGCGTATGTACGATTTGCCATTAACTCAGCACCGAATGTTTCACCGCTTCCAAGTTCTACTTTATCTTTAGTGAAATTGTATAGTGCCACAGCATTATATTGATCTGGTGAAACATATTGTACTTTAGTTTCGCTATTCTTGGTCCAGTCTTTAGGAATATTGAGATAACCAGTATCTGCATTCCCGATTCGTTGAGTGTCTGCAAGTGAGATTTCTTTTTACGTCAGAAGAAGACTGAGCAGTTGTTGTAGTCGTTACAGTTGCCGTTGTATTTGCTTGGGTTGTTGGCGCTGAGGTTGTCTCCGTTGCATTCTTTTTCGCCGTTCCCGCAAGCCGCTACCATTAACGCAGATAGAAGCGTTACGGAACCTAATAAAAATCAAGATAGTTGTTCTCCTCAACAGGTTTATTATATTTGTATTATATCACGGTACGGGTTGAATTTAAATAAAAAAACATTTTACAAAGGATGAGGATAGATAGGAGATAACAAAAGAGACTAATCGCGTGGACTAGTCTCTTTTAGGTTGATAGTGATTATTTTTCCAGGATTCTTAGGATCTAGACCCCAAGTTTGTTCGATAAGTGAAATCATCGTTACAATCGTCTTTTTGTCTCCTTCAAAAGAAGCCGTATAGACTTTATCCCCTTTTTTTCAAAAATCCAAGTAAAAGTAGTATTTTTCCATCTTTCATTAAGAGTTGTAAGAGGTAAGCATCCATTCCGGATACTTTTGTTTTAGTACCTTGGATTTTTATCAACATTTTTGTTGACCACTCCAGTTAGCTGCTAGACGATTGGCAATCATCTCTGCTCCCCAAGTTTCTCCTTCACCAGGTTTTTGCTTGATCTTGAGTGAATCCATTTAATGTAATAATGTTGTACCCATCGAGTGCTGAGTACTGGAATTGTGGGCCACCATTCACATCTTTAAAGTTGACCCAATCTTTAGGAACATTGACGTATCCAGCGTCGTCTCGTCCAACACGTTGAGTGTCGTTGAGTGAGATTTCTTTTTCTTCTGAAGAAGCTCCCGTTGTTGTCGGCGCTTGAGTGGTTGCTTGCGTGGTTGTTTCTTTAACAGCTTCCGTTGTTTGTACGGTCGTCGTTTCTTTTGTTTCTTTAGTAGAGTTACCGCATGCTGCAAACACAAGTGCAGAAAGAACAGTAACAGAGCCTAATAAAATTTTTGTTTTTCATTGTTACACTCCTAAAATATGAATTTATAGCGTTAGTGTACCATTTTTTTAAGATTTTTTTAAAAAGTTTAGTCATTAGTTTATTTGCTTTGATAAAAGTTAGTCCTAACCATTAGAGAGGAAATAAGATAACAGCTTATTTCAATAGATGGTATAATAGAACTACGATTAATGATGAGGTGAGACTTATGCACCTGTTAAAAATTATCCCTATTTGTTATCGGGATAACCTTTTTGCCTTTTTGGATATCTCATCGTGTTCAAAAAGGCAGTATGGGCTCATCAATGATTTCAAAGCACGGAAGAAGGCGGGGAGCCAAAAGGATGCAGATGCGATTCGTATTGGGCAAGTTGAGTTAATCCTAGGGATTGGATTGCTTGTACTATTTGTGTTATTAATGATATTTACGTAGAGGAATACTATAGAAAGTGAGTTTGGCAGTGAAGGAATTAGCATTAACATTAGAAGATACGCAGTGGGAGAAGACGACGATTACGCATGATCGAAAAATTGTGCGAGCCATTGTGGTAGACGAAGAGGGGTATTTCTACTTCGTTCGGGTACACCGCGATGATATCTTCGGGACTGGCGTTTTTATTGAAACAGCTGGCGGAGGCGTAGAAGAAGGAGAGTCTACAGAAGAAGCCATCCACCGGGAACTAAAGGAAGAACTGGGGGTTAAGGTAGAGGTCCTTTGTAAAATTGGTCTAGTCAGCGACTATTATAATCAGATTCACCGTCATAATTTAAATCATTATTATCTTTGCCAGATCAAGTCTTTCGGAGAAACCGAGATGACCCCAGAAGAACAAGAGGAATTTCAATTATCAACATTAAAGATGACTTATGAAGAGGCCGTTTCTGAGTATCAAAAGTGTACTTCTAAACCATGGGGAGTCCTTCTTGCAAACCGCGAATTACCCGTTCTTGAATGGGCGAAAAAGTGGTTAAAAGGCGTAAAATAAAATGAAAAGAAGAAAAAGTAATCATAGTAGGGGAAGCCTATTCATGGTTACTTTTTTTATCGAATATTTTCTTAATAAAAATCACAAATTCAACTTGTAACTACCAGTTGGTTTTTGCTATATTAAAGGTGCATATAAATCGGTAAACAATAAGGTTAGGGATTGTTTTAGGTTTTGTTGCAAACGCTTACTAAAAAAATAAAAACGAAAGGAAGTCGAAAAATCTTATGGGTAAGAGATTTTTTTGATAAAAAAATGTAAGTACAGTATTCGCAAATTTTTCAGTTGGAGTCGCTTCAGTAATGATTGGGGCTACTTTTTGCATCTCCGGTTGCTTTAGGAGTTGAGGTCGAAGGGGAACCAAGCAGCGAAAATGGGGCTATTAGTGAGGCGCCTTCCTTAAAACCAATTGCCGGATGAAGTATTAAAAGGCGATTGAAAAAGCAGAAAAAGAAGGGCAAGCAAACAAAGCTGAGGAGGGAGCTTCCGCTACTCCAAAAAGAAGGAGCAGCCGCATCTGAGACTGGGGAAAATCAACCTTCAAAAAGAAGAAACAGCTAAGCCAACTGAAGCAGAAGCGACAACCGTTGCAAAGCAGGCTAAAACCAACGGAAGAAGCAACTGCTACAGAAGCTCCAACGACAACGACGCCGAATACAGCAACAGAAGCAACAACGAAGCCACGTGAAGTAAATGGAACGGTGGAGAAAGCCGACCAATTTACAGCAGATAAGCCAGCAACGAAAGCAGAAATTGACGCTGCGAAAAAAAGAAGTGACGAAAAAGGAATATACCGTATTCCCAACACCACAAAAGGTCACTTATGGAGAAGGGGTAACTGCTCTAGAAGGGAAAGTAAATCTGGTATTTAGCGATAGTCTAGATATCTATACACGCAATCGTGCAAAAGAAATTTTACAAGCTAATCAAGTTTCTTATACAACAAGTGCAAAAGAAGCAGAAGGCTCTACGAATATCTTCCTAGGGGTTCATGGGGAATCTTCACTAGCTGAAAAAAAGAAGTTCAAGATGTTTCAAAAGATTTATACAATAAAATTGATGCCTATGTTTTACAAGTCAAAAACAATAAAATATCCATTGTCGGAAAAGACACAGACGCGGTGTTCTTTGGCCTTACAACCTTGAAACATATGCTCAAAGATTCACCAACTCCTGTTCTTCGTGATGTGACGGTAGAAGACTATGCAGAAGTGAAAAATCGTGGGTTTATTGAAGGATATTATGGCAATCCTTGGACGAAGGAAAACCGCGAAGATTTAATGAAATATGGTGGCGAATTAAAATTAACGCAATACTACTTTCGCACCAAAAAGACGATCCATATCACAACAAAAAGTGGCGTGATTTATACCCAGAGGAAAAAAACTAGCAGAAATTCGTGACTTAGCTCGTGTCGGAAATGAAACGAAGACACGCTATGTATGGACAATCCATCCATTCATGCATAACAAGATGCGCTTTGAAAACGACGAGAAATACAAAGAAGATCTTTCTGTCATCAAAAATAAATTTACACAATTACTCGATGCAGGGGGTTCGTGAATTTGGGGTGCTTGCCGATGATGCGGCTTTGGCCAGTCGGTGGATACAATAGCTATATCCGTTTAATGCGTGATTTGACAGATTGGTTAACGGAAAAAAACAAAAAAACATATAGCGGTCTTCGTAAAGATATGATTTTTTTGTGCCTGCTTGGTATATGGGACAAGGGACGGAGGATGAACTTCGTACACTAAACGAACACCTTCCAGAAACAGTCCATTTAACATTGACAGGTGGGAAAGTATGGGGAGCTGTGGACCAAACTTTCTTAACGAACTTGAAACGAAATTTGACAGAAGGTGGAAAGAAATATCGTCCAATTCACTTCTGGATTAACTGGCCATGTAATGACAATACAAAACAACACTTAATTCTTGGTGGCGGAGAAAAATTCTTGCATCCAAATGTTGATTTGTCACTTTCGAATGGAATTATGCTGAATCCAATGCAACAATCAGAAGCTTCAAAAGTAGCTCTGTTTGACATGGCTCAATATGGCTGGAAGCAATGGAGAAGTGCACAAGAAGCAGAACAAATTAATGACACCGCCTTTAATTATGTGGTCAATGGTAATTTTAAAGACAGTGAAGTTTCCAAAGCCTTCCGCGAACTTGGAAAACATATGCGAAACCAAAACAGACCTCCTCATGTTACAAAAATTAGAAGAGTCAGTAGAACTTGCACCTAAATTGACCGCCTTTTATAACAAATTGAAGTCAGGTCAAAACTTGGATGTAGAAAGAAAAGAATTAAAAGAAATTTTTGCCCAATTGAAAGCTGACGCAATTCTTCTAAAAGAAAAAGGAGATAAGAAACTTATTCACCAAATTCACTATTGGTTAGACAATACAGTGGACCAAATGAATGCGCTCGAAGCCCTCTTAACGGCAACAGAAGGACTGGCAGAAAAGAATGATGCGAAAGTGTGGGATAACTACTACGCAGGATTGAAGCATTATGACCAATCCATTAGTTATGCATTCTTCTATGTAGATCACTATGAACGTGCTGAATTTGGAGTTCAACATATTCGTCCGTTTATTAATAATCTAAAAGAATATTTAGCAACGCATATTCAGACGATGCTTCGCCCAGATAAACTGGTAACTACATTTATTACAAACCGTGCGGGTGCTGAAGGCGGACTTGCTGAAGTTACAGACGGGGATTACGATACACATGTAATCGTGAAGACGACAACCGTAATTGAACGAGATGACTATGTGGGATTACGTTTCAACAAAGCGATTAAGATTCATACGCTCGGATTTGCCACAGGAACTAAGACAGCCGATAACTACACATTCGGCAATGCCGTTGTTGAATATCAAAATGAGCAAGGGGATTGGGTAGCGCTCACGACTCCTGCCTATACAGGTAGAGAGCGTACCCTTGAGTTTAATAATCTAGATATTACTGCACAAGCCGTTCGAATGCGTGCAACTGCTAAAAAGGATAATGCTTGGCTTTGCAATGCGCGAAATTGCTGTCAATCGCCCACTAGAAACGGGGAAGCAAGAAGGTAAAAGCAAATATCACTTTAAGTTCTAATCTAGTGTATAAATATGGAACTAGTGTCGTTCAAATGCAAGATGGAAATGCGACAACAGAATCTATGATGGCACATGCAAACCAAACCAATGTCACCCCTGAAAATGCTTGGGTACAAATGGATTTAGGAGCTGCAAAAGCTATTAAACGGGTACACCTTGTTCAAGGAGAGCGCGACAAATTAGCAGCGGGTGTCATCGAATATTCGACAGACGGAACTAATTGGACGACGCTTCAAACATTAGCTGGAGAAAGAACGAGTGATATTATCAAAGAATTTACAGCACAATTTGTACGTGTTCGCAATACACAAACCTTGAATAAATGGTGGAGAATCGCGGATTTCACGGTAGAAGTTTTCACTCCAAATACAGACTTGACAGTTACAAGTGTGGATAGCTTGAAGGAAACGCCAGTCGCTGATAGCCGTGGACGTTATGAGATGACATTACCTCAAGGAACCAATATTCCAGCAAATGGATATCTTGGAATGAAATTAGACCGCCTACATGAAGCTTCTTCGATTACTCTGGAAGATGCAGGAGAAACAGGATTAACACTAGAGTACTCTGCCAATGAAGTCGAATGGTATCGTGCAGACGAACTACCAGAACATACCTTTGTTCGTTATGTTCGTCTCGTGAATAAGACAGATAAAGACCAAGCGCTTCCTGCTGGTAAGTTAATTGTGAAGACAAAAGAAGTGGAACCAACAGAACTTCAATCAACCACAATGGGCATCCACCAATATTATGGAGCAAATGATGTTCGTCGCATTCACAATATAAGTCAATTATTTGATGGAGATTACAACAATTTCGTTGAGTTTTCTGATTACCAACGTAAAAATGGTGAAATCGTGATGAAACTCGGTACCACTCGTCAAGTGAAGAAGATTCGTGCATACATTCAAGATGCGGAACGGAATTATTTACGAGATGGTAAGATTCAAGTCAGTGAAGACGGTAAGAACTGGACCGATGTGGTTACAGTGGGTGACGGGGTCGAAAATGAAATTCGTGACAACTCTCTAACGGATGGTTGGACACATGATGCGGCTAAACCTGGAAACCGTTATATTGAAGGGGTTCTAGATAAACCAGTTACCGCTAAGTTTATGCGTGTGCTCTTTACAGCGGATTATAATGCACGTTTCTTAGGCTTTAGCGAAATCGAAATCAATGATGGTGAGTTTATCAATCCTGAAAATAATCCTACAGTGACAGGAAGTGGAACAGAAGACAAAGATAACTTGAAGAAACATTTAACGGATGGAAATGTATTAACTAGTTATGCGACAACAGAGAATAAGGGAGAATTGGTTTACCACTTATCAGAAGAAACGGCTGTAAATCATGTTCGTTTAATTGCAGATGTCCCAGAAGGAACCACTGTAAAAGTCAAAGTGCGTACATTGAATGAAGCAGGAGAATCTGTGTGGAAAGAACTGGGTAAAGTAAAATCTAGCTTCCAAACATTTGCACTTCCAGGAGAAAATCCACGAATTCTTGATGTGAAAGTTTCTTGGGAAGGTGGACCTGCAGAGTTCTACGAATTATCAACCTTTACTAAAGAAGTCACTCCAGATGAAATTCAACAGCCTGAACCAGACAAACCACTAACGCCAATTGATTCAACTGTCGCTAAACGAGAGTTGAAAGACGAGGCTACAGGTGTGATGATTTCGGGGTCAACTACCGCCTTAGAACCAGTGAAAGACTTAGCAGTTCAAAAGGTTCTTGATCAAACATTGGATGGCAAAAAATATGATGCGTATGATATTCGTTTAGGAGGAAAAGCAGGTGGCTTTGTTCAGCCAAATGGAACAGTTGCTGTGACGGTTCCAGTGAAAGCTGATGCTGAAGTAGAAACGATTTACTACATTACTCCTGAAAAACGATTGGAAGCTCTAGCATTTACTCAAAAAGATGGAAAAGTAACCTTTAATACGACTCACTTCAGTGTTTACGCAGTTGTGTATAAAGGAGCCGTGGCTGTAGCGAATCCAACAACGCCTACAACACCGACGAGTCCAACATCGCCAGTAACGCCGGGGACTCCTACAACTCCTTCTACACCTCCAGCTGTAGCTTTCGGAGAACCAGGTAGAACGACTCCAGCAGGTGAAAAAGCCAGTTGCTAAACCTGAAACCGTCAATGGAGCTGTGGCAAATCAGCTTCCAGCTACTGGAACAAGTGATGCAAACACTTCTCTCTTTGTCGCAAGTTTAGCGCTTGCCCTGGGAACATTGTTCTATAAAAAAGGAAAAGAAGAAGCGTAATCTCAAAAAGTAAGACAGTAAGAGAAAAGACCTAGCTGAAAAAGCTAGGTCTTTTCATATAGATTCAGAAAACATCTTCGCAAGGTATATTTTTGTAATGGGATAACTCAAAAATAAGTCAAAACTACTATTGTAAAGAAGCTGAGGGAGGTCTATACTGAAATTAAATAGGAGTTTTTAATAAAGTATATTAGGGGAATTAGGTTGAAGATTCATTCGAATTGGAAATTGGGGGTTATTGATTCTGGCTGGTGTTTCTTTAGCAGCATGTGGGGGGCATAAAGAAGAGGCGAAGTCAACGACAGAGACGGTAGTGAAAAGTGACGACAGTTGAAGCAACGACAGTGGCGCCTGCTAAATTACCAGATTCTTTTGCTTCCTTTTAAGAAAGAGAAACAATTGGTATTGGGAGAACTGGATAAACTGGAGCGTTCTACGTCAGCGCATATTCAACTGAATATTAAAAGATAAGCCAAAAGCTAAGAGAGAACCAAAAAAATCAGTGTGGATCCAGTTGGATGGCATAATTATAAAATGCCTATTGATGATTCAGGGAGTGGGAAAGAAGCATGGCTCATGAACCGTGGTCACTTAGTAGGGTATCAATTTAGCGGTCTTGATAACGAGTTACGTAATTTAACACCAATGACAGCCTTATTAAATACGGGAAGCCTGTCGGACACGGATTCCGCAAATCAAACTGCAATGTTATTCTATGAGAATAGTCTTGCGGATTGGATTAATGCGCATCCGAATGATTGGTTAGATTATAAAGTGACGCCAATCTATCAAGGGGATGAATTGATTCCACGTCAAGTTGAATTGCAGTATGCGGGAATAAAAAAAGTGATGGAACTTTGATGAAGATTTCTTTTGGGACAAAAACAAGAGAAAAACAGATGAAGATGGTGTAACTCATGTAATTCTAGAGAATACATCACCAAATGCCAAAATTGACTATGCGACGGGGAATGCGGAACCATTATTTGCTAAGAAGAAAGTTGAAACTACTGTTGCTCAGACTGAAGTGGTGACTGAAACGACGGTAAATCAAGAAGAGTATATTACAGTCTATGTAGCTAAAAAGGGAAGTCAGATGTTTATTGGTACTATAAGGAAAACATGCCAGCAAACACAAACAAAAGGAATGTTGTAGAAATGACAGAGGCAGAAGCAAAAACGCCAGGGGAAAGTTCATACGTCTAAAGAAAAGAGATACAGACTATAGTATAATGAGCGCCACACAAATTGAGTGGCGCTCATTTCATTTAATCTTCCTTCACTAAATACCCTAATTTATCGAGGGCATCTTCGATATAGTCGAGGTCTTGTTGGTTTTTCAGCCTCAACTAGATGATAATGTACGCCGTCTGTTAAGGATGACAGAGGGCGGAAGTCTTCTTGATGGATTTGTTCCAAGAAGTGTTGGACGTCGCGGCGACAGGTCAGTTTCACAAGAGTCTGAATTTCACCATAGACTGGATGGTCGATTTGAATATTTTTGGACACGACCTCCATTATCGACGATCGCTAGAAGTTCACTTTCGATAGCCTCGGTATCGTGTTTGACCTTGAAGAGGCGATGAACGTACGGCGAGCTCTCTTGTTCCTTGTAGACATATCCGCGGTTCGTCGATAGAATCGTGACCCCATCAGCGCGGAGAAGCGCGATGTCTTGAACGATAATTTGTCGGGTAACGTGGAAATGTTCCGCTAAGCTTTGCCCATTGAGTGGTTTTTGGAGCTTCTTTTCAAGAGCTTTAATAACTCAGATTTTTCTTTCTTTTGGCATAGTAGACCTCTTTTAGCGTCTTTTTTTGTAAAACTTTATACACCACTAGTGCTAATTCATAGTCTACCATACTGTGAATCACTGTACCAAATCCGACTAAGACGAAGAGGACGTAAAACATGCTTTGAAGATCTGTCCCTGAAACCGAGTAGAAGAGCACACAAGCCAATACTTCACCGACTGCGTGAATAAGCGCAAGGACGAAGTTGAAAATCCATGATGCTTTACGGTTTTCAAGCGTCTTTGGATGCTTTTGTAAGAAAAAGGCCCCAAGTGTCGCAAAGAGAATATGTGACAATGCACGGAAGACAATCACAAGCGGATAAGCGCCAGAGATAAAGAACCCGTATGAGGATCCAAGAACGACAAAGATGGCCATCCAAGGATTTATAAACATTGCAATAAAAATCGCAACGTGACTTCCGAGGGTATATGAAGCTGGTGGAATCACCAATTTCAGTGGCATCGCGATAGGAATAAAAATAGCAATCGCGGTTAATAGTGCGGTAAGTGTCATAAAAACGAACATTTTTTTCATCAGAATAAAAACTCCTTTTTGTTTACTGTATATACAGTAGTATAGTTCTGTGTATACAATAAATCAATAGGGAAACTCAACTTTTTCGCTCACTTTTCGCTCATAATTCGCTTGATTCTATAAAAAAAGTATCTGCATACATAGAAAATTATATTAAATAGTACCGCTTTATTTTTGGACACAATTCTATAAAAGGCCCTCTTCCAGTGATTTCTTGAAAAAAACAGCGTGGTACTATACTATTATAAGGTAGAAATTCAAAGAGCAAGGAGCTTATTATGAAACAAAAATTCGGAATTATTTTAGCTGCGGGTAAAGGAACTCGTATGAAATCTTCCCTTTACAAAGTAATGCATCCCGTTTGCGGAAAACCAATGGTAGAGCATGTTGTCGACCAAGTTGAAAAAACTGGAGCAACAGAAATCGTTGCGATTGTTGGACATGGTGCTGAAATGGTGCAAAATCACCTTGGAGACCGCGTTTCTTATGCTGTCCAAGCAGAACAATTAGGAACTGGGCATGCGGTGTTACAAGCAGAATCTCTCTTACAAGGAAAAGTAGGTACAACCATCGTTCTCTGTGGAGACACTCCGTTATTAACAAGCGAAACTCTTTCAGCCTTAATGGAAGAGCATGAACGTACAGGCGCTAAAGCAACCATCCTTACAGCAATTGCAGAAGATCCAACAGGATACGGCCGTGTGATTCGTGATACTGATGGTTCCGTTCTTAAAAACGTAGAACAAAAAGACGCAACTCCTGAAGAACAACAAGTAAAAGAAATCAACACGGGTACTTACTGCTTCGATAACGTAGCTCTTTTCAGTGCTTTACATGAAGTTGGTAATGACAACGCTCAAGGAGAGTACTACTTACCAGACGTATTAGAAATCTTGAAGAAACGTGGAGAAGTCGTTTCTGCGTACCCAATGAAAGATTTCGACGAAGGAATGGGCGTCAACGACCGTGTAGCTCTTTCAAAAGCGGAGAAATACATGCGCCTTCGTATCAACGAAGAACATATGCGTAATGGGGTTACTTTAATTGATCCGGAAGCAACTTATATCGAATCAACTGTTCAAATCGGTGCGGACACTGTGATTGAACCAGGTGTTGTCTTTAAAAAGGGAAAAACAGTCATCGGATCAAACTGTTTCATCGGAGCACACAGCGTGGTTCGTGATAGCATTCTTGAAGACGGCGTTCGTCTGGTAGCAGCGAACATCGAAGAATCTCATATGAAAGTTGATAGCAATGCTGGTCCATTTGCACACTTACGTCCAAATTCTGTATTAGGTGAACGTGTTCATGTGGGGAACTTTGTGGAAGTGAAGAATTCTATACTAGGTTCCGACACGAAGGTAGGTCACTTAACGTATGTCGGAGATGCAGACCTTGGAAAAGACATTAATGTCGGTTGTGGAACAGTGTTTGTAAACTATGACGGAAAAAATAAACACCGTGCAACAATTGGAGACCATGTATTCATTGGATGTAATGCGAATATCGTAGCTCCTGTAACAGTTGGAGATGACGTGTTCATTGCTGCGGGTTCAACCATTACCCAAGATGTTCCAAATGGAGCATTAGCCATTGCTCGTAGTCGTCAAGTGAACAAAGAGGATTACGCTTCAAAATTACCGTCAGGAAAAAAAGATTAAAAAATTTTTTGAAAAAGTTTATCAAAATTATTCAAATATTAGGCAAAAAACTGTATTATAGAACTATAAAATAAACTTCGGGGTTATCATTAGGAACATTATTCCGATCCTAATTTAAAAAAATATTCGCTTTAAGCTCAAATCGTCCTTTAGCAGAAAAAAATCGCTGAAGAAGTAGGTTTAGAACTTGGTAAAAGTGTCTGTGACACAATTCAGTGATGGAGAAATTAAAAATCAACATCGATGAAAGTGTTCGTGGATGCCATGTTTACATCGTTCAATCAACTTCTTATCCAGTAAATGATAACTTAATGGAATTATTAATTATGGTAGATGCTTTGCGCCGTGCAAGTGCAAAAACAATTAATATTGTAATTCCTTACTACGGATATGCTCGTCAAGACCGTAAAGCACAATCTCGTGAACCAATTACCGCAAAATTAGTTGCAAAACATGATTACTCAAGCGGGAGCAGATCGTGTGTTAACACTTGATTTACACGCTGCTCAAATTCAAGGGTTCTTCGATATTCCAGTGGATCACTTATTAGGAGCTCCACTACTTGCGAACCATTTCTTAGAAAATAACTTCAAAGACAAAGATATCGTTGTTGTTTCTCCTGACCACGGTGGGGTAACGCGTGCTCGTAAAATGGCTGAGTTCTTACACGCACCTATCGCGATTGTGGATAAACGTCGTCCAAAAGCAAACGTGGCAGAAGTGATGAATATCATCGGGGAAGTCAAAGGGAAAGTTGCCGTATTAATCGACGATATGATTGATACAGCTGGAACCATTACTCTTGCAGCACAAGCGATTAAAGATGCAGGTGCGGAAGAAGTATATGCTTGCTGTACACACGCTGTATTATCTGGCCCAGCTCTAGAACGTATCAACAACTCAGTGATTAAAGAAGTTGTTGTAACAGACTCAATCGAAGTGCCTGCAGAAAAAACGGGTGGAAAAATTGTTCAAATCAGCGTAGACCAATTAATGGCGGAAGCAATTCGTCGTATTCACGAAAACCGTTCAGTGAGTCCGTTGTTTATTGAGAAATTTACTATTTTAGATTAATAAAGAATTGTTAAAATAAATGAGCCGAGGCTAGGGTCTCGGCTCGTTTTTTTCTATATACTGAACCAAAGGAGGCTATAATGGAGAAAGAAAAAAAGAAATCGTTCAGGATGGATATTTTTTTGATATCTTTTATAGGGTTGATTCTGACGATGGTATTTTTACATGAAAAGAATCCAGATATTCCTTACTTTGAAGGGAAGAGTCTTATTGAAAATGGTATTCTGTTCTTTTTTTCATTAGGGACTCTTGAGGAGTTTTTCTAATGGGTGTAGATTATTGGAAATCAACTATAAAGAATGTAGCCATCCTCAAGGCCAAAGAAAAAACGCCCGAAGCGCTCGAAGAATATTATCAAATAAAAGCAAAGGCCGTTTTTAAAGTAGGGATTTCGATAGGAATCGCATCCCTAATGATAGGAATCTTATCACACTTTATCCCTGAGTTATTCGTTATTGCGGAAGCGACTTTATTATTTGGGTTAGTTACCTGTTTGTTGTCGCTAGTCCCTAAATCGCTAGCAAAACAAATTTTAAAACAAAGTCAAAAATAGTATCGAGGTGATAATGCATGGATAAGAAGGGAAGAAATGCTTGGAGATTGTTTTTGATAGGAATGGCACCTCAAGTGCTTACTTATATTATGGTTTTATTACCTCATTATGAGTATGGTGGAGGATATGGTGCAGCGTTCATCGTGTTCATCCTGTTCCCTATCGGATTGATGTTAGTAGGCATTAGTTTCTTACAGTTTTTAAGGATTTCAATTGCTGAAAAATCATTAAAACACACAGGTTGGATAATGCTAGTTATTCTTCTCTGGATTACTTTTGTTATTTTAAATGTATCCGGCGTTATTCAATTACCGTCAAATACAATACCTATTAAGTAAGGGAAAGAAAATTATGGAAATTGAAAAATTAAAGAAGACAGCAAATAACTTGATGTGGTTTGGGTTATTAACACAATGGATTCTGTTATTTTCCCCTATTACGAGGAGAGTTGGCATGGGAATTGGAATGGGGCTCATTTTATTGGTCTTACCACTTTTAATTCTAAGCGTTATTCTCAGTCTTTTATTGTTCTTGTACATTTCGTATGAAGAAAAATCGTTTAAAAATACGTGGGGACAACTACTCATTATGAGCTTGTGGTTAGGGTATGAAGCATTACTTTACACTCAAGCCCTCGGGTAAAAACAGGAAAAATCTTTTATAATCCAACAATAGAATCATGAGAAGATGATAGGGATGTTACGTAAGTGGGCTAATGGATTTATGTGGACAGCGTGGGGATTCGTATTTATTACAATGTTGCTTATGGTTTCATTTGTGATAACTTCTAACAATAAATTAAGTGTGATGACGCTGGGATAAATCATTGCGGGGATCCTCTTTTTGATTAGCTTTCTTTTGTTTTCGTGGATTACGATTCAGAAAAAATCATTTGCAGAAACAGGATGGTAATTAGCTTTAACCGGAGGATTTCTCCTCACCTATGTACTCGTTCTAATAAAAATCATTCTTTAAGAGGAAACAAATAGCGATGACCATCGGCGGGACCTTCTGGATGGGGATGAATTATTGGAGAAAAACGCATCAGGAACTTGTGAAGTTGCAATATACATCGGTTACACCTGAAACGATTGAAGATTATTACAGAGCAATTGCAAAGGCTGTTCGTAAGGTCGGTGTTTCTGTCATTATTTTTTCATTCATGCTCGGTGTGTTATCGCAGTTCAATAGCGTTTTTGAAGTGATTGGGTTGGTGGTGTTCTTATTTGGAATTGCCATTTGTTTCTTGTCGCTAGCTCCAAAATCGCTTGCCAAACAAATTCAGAAACAAACTATTTGATAATGTTGGAGGTTTTGAATGAAACTAGAGAAAACAAAGAAATATCGCAGAAGTCTTGATGTGGATCGGGTTAGTGCCACAATGGATTTTCATGACCAGTCGTGGCGTTCCAGGAGGGCTATTGATTGCCATCTTCATTATGCCGATTTTCATGCTCATGACGTTTGTGAGTTTCTTGATGTATGTTTTAATTGCGATAGAAGAAAAATCGGTTAAAGACACTTGGTGGCAGCTACTGGTCACAGGCGCTTGGAGTACCTTTTTTTGTTATTGTTATTCACGGGAGTAATTAGATTTTGATAAAAAAAGGTTTAGGAGGAAGAGATTTATGGAAGCACGACTTTTCGAGAAACAACCAGGGTTAGTAAAAATGCATAAAGTCGCTAATGTCTTGATGTGGATTTCATGGGTCCTAGTTTTCTTTGCGATGTTAGCGATGGGAAACTATTTTTTGCCAGATGGTCGAATGCTCCTTTTTGTATATTCTAGCAGTGGCGGCAGTGGGGTTCCTTCTCAGTTTCTCATTGTTTAGTTGGATTTCGTTTAAACTAAAAACAGTGAACGAAACGGGATGGCAGTTACTCTTAACGGGTGAATTCCTCATTACGTACTTGCTGCTTTCGATGAGACTCTTTTTTTAAGAGGAAACAAATGCAAGATGGCGCGGGTTATGGTACAATAATCCGGCAAGAAATAAGTGAACATAGCGCACGAGTCGCACTCACTATGGGTGATGCAGCTCGTGTTTTTTAGATGGATAGTGGTAATCGTAAGGGATGTTCTTGTTAATCAGTGGCTTTTTTACGATTATCACTATAAATACGTAACGAAGATTTGTTAAGATGCAAGTCTGATTGAAAAAGGAGAAAAAAATGAGTTTTTAAAAATTGGAGATATTCAAATTGACAATAGTGTAGTTGTGGCCCCTGATGGCTGGGATTTCGAACTCTGCTTTCCGTGTCACTGTAAAAAGAATTCGGTGCTGGTTTAGTGGTATGTGAAATGATCAGCGACAAAGGGATTCAATTTCGTAATGAGAAAACATTAAGCATGCTTCATATCGAACCAAACGAGTATCCACTCAGCGTTCAAATCATGGGCGGAAATAAAGATACTTTAGTTGAAGCGGCGAAATACGTGGCTGAAAAACACAGAAGCGGCGATTATTGATATCAATATGGGATGCCCTGTAAATAAAGTCATAAAGGCCGAAGCCGGAGCAAAATGGTTACTAGACCCAAATAAAGTGTACGAAATGGTTGCAGCAGTAGTTGACGCAGTGGACAAACCTGTGACGGTGAAGATGCGTACAGGATGGGACCACGAGCATTTATATGCAGTGGAGAATGCGCTGGCTGCAGAACGTGCCGGAGCAAGTGCGGTTGCGATGCATGGTCGTACTCGTGTTCAAATGTATGATGGAAAAGCTGACTGGGAAATCCTTGGTGAAGTGAAGAAGAACTTAACGCGCATTCCTTTAATCGGAAATGGGGACGTTCGTAGCCCGGAAGATGCCAAACGCATGATTGATATCGCAGGCGTAGACGGCGTTATGATTGGACGTGCAGCCTTAGCGAACCCATGGATGATTCGCCAAACGGTTCATTATTTAGAAACAGGCGAATTACTTCCTGAAAATACTGTTCCAGAGAAAATCGAAATTGCGAAATTACACTTACAACGACTTGCGAACCTTAAAGGCGAAGCGGTCGCAACGAAAGAATTCCGCAAACTGGCAGGCTATTACTTAAAAGGAGTGCCACGTGCCTCAAAAACAAAAGTAGCCATTAACGAAGCTGAGAATTTACAAACAGTAGAAGCGTTATTAGACCAATTCGTGGTTGAACATTTAGAACGTGAAGAACGTCAAAAACAACGCTTGGCAGAAATTTAAGCAAAAAGCCTTGAAATACTTTCAATAAAGCCTCTTCTTTTGGTACAATAAGGAGAGTTATGAAGAACAAGGACAGTTCAAAGGAGGAACAAACGTGTCTTTCGAAGTAGAAACACAAGAAACATTAAAATGACCAATTACAAGTTCGTCGTGAAAAAATGAATCAATTACGCGAAAAAGGAATCGATCCATTCGGTACTGGATTCAAACAAAAAAATACAACTGAAGAAATCCATAACCAATTTGAAGGTGCTACAAAGGAATCTCTTAGTGAACAAGAGCCTGTAACGGTTCAAATTGCTGGACGTATGATGACAAAACGTGGAAAAGGGAAAGCTGGTTTTCGCCCACATTCAAGACGGCAAAGGCCAAATCCAAATTTACGTACGTAAAGATGCTGTTGGAGATGATGCATACGAAGTCTTCACTAAAGCAGACTTAGGAGACATCGTTGGTGTTGTAGGGACTGTCATGGTCACAAACACTGGTGAGTTATCTGTTAAAGCAGAACAATTCGTTCATTTAACAAAAGCGCTTCGCCCACTTCCTGATAAATATCATGGATTAACAAACGTAGAACAACAATACCGTCAACGTTACTTAGACTTAATTAGTAACCGCGACAGTTTCGACCGTTTTGTAACCCGTAGTAAAATCATCCGTGAAATCCGTCGTTATTTAGACGACCGCGATTACTTAGAAGTTGAAACTCCAGTACTACACACTTTAGCGGGTGGGGCAAATGCTCGTCCATTTATCACACACCACAATGCGTTAGACATGGAATTATACATGCGTATTGCTACTGAATTACACTTAAAACGTTTAGTCGTTGGTGGGATGGAGCGCGTATACGAAATCGGACGTGTCTTCCGTAACGAAGGAATCGACACTACTCACAACCCTGAATTTACTTCAATCGAAATCTATACAGCTTACACAGACTACAAAGATGTCATGGATTTAACAGAAGGAATCATTTCAGATGTTGCTGAAAAAGTACTAGGAACAACATTAGTTCCATATGGCGAACATGAAGTGGAATTAAAAGCTCCATGGAAGAGAATTCATATGGTAGATGCGATTAAAGAAGTAACAGGTGTTGACTTCTGGCCACAGATGACTGACGAAGAAGCACGCGCCATCGCGAAAGAAAAAAAGGCGTGAAAGTCGAAGATTCAATGACATTTGGACATGTCGTGAACGAATTCTTCGAAACATTCGTTGAAGAAACATTGATCCAACCAACCTTCATCTACGGACATCCAGTGGAAGTATCTCCATTAGCGCGTAAAAACGATGAAGACCCACGTTTCACAGATCGTTTCGAATGCTTCATCTGTACGAAAGAGTACGGGAATGGCTTCACAGAGTTAACAGACCCAATCGATCAACGTGAACGTTTCATGAAACAAGTAGAAGAAAAATCTGCTGGGAACGACGAAGCGCATCCGCACGATGAAGACTTCATCCAAGCGTTGGAATATGGTTTATCTCCAACAGGTGGGGTAGGAATCGGAATTGACCGTTTAGTCATGTTACTAACAAACAGCCAATCAATCCGTAACGTCTTATTATTCCCAACCATGAAAAACTTAGACTAATATCAAACTTAGTGCCCCGTTTAAGGTTCGCCTTAGACGGGGTGTTTTTATTTAACCGAAATTACCAAATATGGTAATTATCATATATGATAATTATCTTTTATGATAATTTCGAAAATGAATCCAAGAAGAATGCGACTGAATTGAGAACACCAAAAGTAACAAATGTTCACAGGGTCGTAGTTGACTTTCTAAACATTTGATTATACTATGAAAAAAAGTTGGAAGAGAGAGCTTTTTCCATACTGAATGTTTATAGACGAAAGAGACCTGCACGCGATTCGAGCACGGCTTGAATGGGGTGTTTTTTTACTAAAGGAGATCTAATGAAATATTTTTAAACAGTTTGGATGGATCATGATTGTGACCTGTATTGGTGAAATCATGAAATATTACATCCCGCTTCCGATTCCGGCAAGCATCTATGGCCTCGTCTTAATGATGGCTTTATTAATGACCGGTGTTGTTAAAATTGAAAAAGTATATCAAGCAGGAACGTTTTTAATCGAGATTATGTCGTTAATGTTTATTCCAGCTGCTGTTGGAATTATCGAATCGTGGGATCAATTGCGTCGTATTATCGTGCCAGTATCCATCATCACGATTATTACGACTTTTGCCGTGATGATTGTTTCGGGAAAAGTAACGCAATACGTCCTCGAGAAAGGAGTCCAAGATGGCGAATCAACTCGTTCTTAATACAGCAACAATTGGGCTCGTGATTAGTATTATCGGCTTTGAAGTAGGCGTGTTTTTACGTGATCGATACAAATGGCCAATCTTCAATCCGCTACTTGTAGCGATTATTTTTGTAATTATCGTATTAAATGTCTTTAATATCGACTATGATAGCTATTATGCGAGTGCGGATAACTTAAGCTATTTATTGACGCCCGCAACGGTTTGCTTTAGCGATTCCGTTATATCAACAAATCGAGCAATTGAAAAAAGCATAAAGGTGCCATCTTTGCAGGGATTACTGCAGGGGTGTTGACGAGCTTATGCACCGTTTGGCTATTATCTTCGCTTTTCCAATTAACGCACGAAGAGTACGTAACTTTATTACCAAAATCAATTACCACAGCCATCGGTATGGGCTTATCTCAAGAGTCGGGTGGATATGTGACGATTACGGTTGCAGTGATTATTATTACTGGGGTTCTAGGAAATATGTTCTGTGAAATCATCTGTAAAGTAACTGGTATCACGCATCCTGTTGCAAAAGGAATCGCAATTGGAACGTCTTCTCATGCGATTGGGACAGCACGTGCCATGCAATTAGGGGAAGTCGAAGGTGCGATGAGTGGGTTATCTATCGTGATCTCAGGGATTATTACCTTAGTAGGGGCTCAGATTTTTGCAGGATTATTATAGTATTGAATAGGTTATTTGCCTGTTTTTAATGATTTTTAATAAAGTGGTTCTACTGAAAAATAGCCAGAAAATTCGAAATTCTTTTCCGAAAAATTTTTTCACAAATGACTTAGAAATATTGTTGTAACAATAATGTAATTTTGTGATATCATGGTTTTTTTCGTTCTGAAATGATGAAATTTATGATATAATGGTTTAAATAAAAAAATGGAAAGGAGAATAAACAATGACGATTAAGACAATTTTTTTATTAAAAATTCAAGAAGCTTTCAAATCGTTGGGGTTAGCGAGTCAATTAGGGATTACATTAGGACTTTCTTTAGCAATGCTTGCTGGAGTATATGCGCTATCTCAAGATTTGAGTCCCTTTGCCAAAAAGTCACTCAAGTTGTAGAAATGCAAACGACAGATGCCACATCGTCATATTCTCCAAATCATTCCGAGAAATCAGAAAAAAAGAAGTTGCTCAAAAGAAAGTCTGAAGAGTCTTCGACCACATTAACGGTAGAAACTCCAACAACAGAAGCTGTAACCACAGAGGAAAAAGAAAGTCGCGCCTGAAAAACCAAATCAAGAAACAAAGGCGGTTGTCGCAGCAAGTCAGGAGACACCAACCACTGAAAAATCCTTGCCCCAAAACAAAGGAATCATCAGCGGTTACCTCAAGCGAATCAACAACTGTTCAAAGAGATGTTGTAACGTCTACTTCTACAGTTGCAACTACGGAAACAACTGAAGTGACGACTACAGCTTATCCTTTAATTCCATTAGGAAATAGCAAAAAAGATTTTGAAACGTATCAAGAGGCTATAGAATATATGAGAAAACAATTGGATGAGTCTTCAAAAGCCTTTGAAGAAGGTAAGCAAGATTGGGTCTACTCAGGTAGAGTATATGGTGTCCCTTGGAGTGACGGCCGTACTACATTTACGGTTGATTTGGTTCCAAAGGTGATGACACCGCAAACGCCAGATACAAGTGGGATTTCTACAGAACCCACTCAGTAAACGATTCATGATGACACTTTGCAAGTTGTATTTTGCAAAGTGTTTTTTTTGGAATGAATATAGTTTACTAATAAGAGTTAGGTATGTTATACTTATATTATATTTTTGACTAGGAGTGAAAGATACATGGAATCAAAAAGGAAGAAAATGGTTAGGAATTATCATTTTCGATTATCGTTATTATAGTTTGTTGCGTACAATCGTTATAGAAGATATGAAGCAAAAACAAGAAAGAAATAGAGTACAACAACAGCAAATTGAAAATGCAAAAGCTGTACAAGAAGCAACAAAAAAATAGATGAAGATGCGAAAAAAATAAGCTTAGTGAACAGTTAAAAGATGCTGCGAAAAAAAGGCTGGAAACATTGCTAAAGGCATTGAAAAAAATTAAAAAAATGCTGAAATGAATAAAGAAATTGAAGATGGATATAACATTGTTAAATTAGATGGCAAATTTTTTTAATTGTGAAAGATAGCGATGTGGATCAAGCGGTTGAATTAACAGGTGTAACAGATGCTCATGTAATTCCAACGAATGACCAAGATCGTAACCAAAACTACAATGTTTTAGTCGTGAAAAAAAGATGGCGAATGGCGTGTAGTCGATGAAACTAAAAAAAGGGGAAGATGTTCTCGTATTAACGGGTGAAACAATCACTGCAGACACAAAAATTCCGCTTAAAAAGATAAAAACACTTTATATTGAATAATACGAATAAGAGGCTGGAAAAACCAGCCTCTTTTTTGTTTGGATTAGAATATTATTTTTGGTTTTTTTGAGCAAGCATCGTTACAAAACGCATCCGAATCCGATTTCCATGTTCATCCAATTTATGTAATTGTCCAAAATCTTCATTATATTTATGGAAGGTCCAATCTTTGTAATACTCTTTGAGTTCACCAGTTGCAAAGGTCTTTGGAAAATTCACAGGACAAGGGGCATCTTCGGTAGACATCGCTGCGACAATGAGATTATATCCTCCAGGAGCCGTATGAGATTGCATATTTTCAATGACATCTGGAATGCTATCGGGATTTAGAAACATCAAAAACCACAGTGGAAATGATGGAGTTGTAGAGACCACCAGGAATATCTGCACTTTCAATATTATAAGGTTCCACGTGAATCTCTAGCCCTTCCTCCTCGGCAATTTGTTGGAGATGAGCTAAACTCATGGTTTGGATATCTAATGCGGTAACCTCAAAGCCTTTTTTAGCTAAATAGAGACTGTTTCTTCCTTGGCCGCTACCAAGGTCAAGGATCGGTCCTTTTTCAAATTTCGGAGCAGCTTCAATGACTTCCGAATGAGTTCTTGTTAAGTCGTATTTTTTAGAAAAATAATCTTCTGGAGTACAGTAGAAAGTTAAATAGCATCTTAAGTCATCGCTAGCAGGAGAGACCCGGTGCCAAGCTTGTGGTTCAACAAAAGGGAATGTCGGACTCTTTTTGTAAACAGATGCTCAGAAAGCACATGTCCTTCTTCATCGAGTTCATAAAAAGTGAGGGCTCCTTCTAGAATGGTTAAGCGCGCCCAAGTTCCAACTTTTGTATTATGCATTTTTTGAAATGGTGCGGGTAAAGTACTAGCCGTCCAAATAGGCATTGTTTTATATGGGATTAAATCGAGGTTCATAAATAGTCTCCTTTCAGTGGTGTTAGGATTATTGTACTAAAAAAAGAAGAGTTGAAAAAAACTAAAGAGATTTTTTTGTTATAGCTAATAGTTATAACCAGTGATAGAAAAGCGATAATTGACTAGAATACGAATTGTTGCTATCCTAGTTTCATGCTTATAACACACGGTGATAAGGAGAGTAGAAGTGAATCCTTTGTAGAGAGTCTCGGTTTGGTGAAAAGAGATATTGGTTGAAACTTTGAAGATGGCCTTTGAGTGTTAATTGTCGAATCATTAGACGATTACGGGAAAGCCCGATACAGCTTCTCGTTAAACAGGTGTCCTGTTTAACAGATGGAGATAGGATTTGTGAGAATGCTATGAACAAAGGTGGTAACACGGGAATTTGACTCGTCCTTTTGCTAACTCATGTTAGTAGGAGGACGATTTTTGTTTGCTTAAAAGAAAGGAGAACACATGATTAAATTAGAGAACATTGACGTGACCTTTAAACAAGGTGTAAAAGTAGTCAATGCAGTAAAAAATGTATCTTTGCATGTGGAACCAGGAGATATTTATGGGATTATCGGATATAGTGGTGCTGGTAAAAGTACGCTAGTGCGAACGATTAATCTTCTCCAACGTCCTACCAAAGGGAATGTGGTGGTAAACGGTGTTGATTTACTAAAGTTGAAACCAAAAGGACTACGTGCAGCTCGTAAGAAAATTGGGATGATTTTCCAACATTTCAATTTGATGAATACTTTATCAGTATTTGATAATGTGGCTTTTCCATTAAAAAAATCAGGAAAACCAAATCAGAAATTGAACAAAAAGTACTATCCCTATTAGAATTGGTAGGTTTAGAAGATAAGGTCAACAGTTATCCTCGTCAGCTATCTGGGGGCAAAAAAACAACGTGTCGCGATTGCCAGAGCGTTAGCCAATGACCCAGATGTATTGCTCTGTGATGAAGCAACGAGTGCGCTAGATCCTAAAACAACTTATTCGATTTTGGAATTATTGCAGAAAGTAAATGTACAATTAGGTATTACCATCGTCATCATCACGCATGAGATGCAAGTTGTAAAAGAAATTTGTAATAAAGTAGCGGTTATGGAGGAGGGCGAAGTGATTGAACAAGGAAGCGTTCTTGAAATCTTTACAAACCCAGAACGCGACTTAACAAAAGACTTCATTGATACAGCGACTCATATCAACCAAGGAATTGAAACGGTGCTTTCGCATGAGCAGTTATTGAATCTACAAGAAGGCGACTACTTAGTGAAGATATCATTTTGTAGGAGCTTCAACTGGAGAGCCATTAATTACAAAACTATCGACTCAATTCCAAGTGGCAGCGAATATCTTGTTTGCCAATGTTGAGATTATTCAAGATACACCAGTAGGAACACTATTAGTGGGACTATCAGGAGAAAAATCTGGGATTGAAAATGCACTTTCTTACATCAAAGAACAAGGTGTTTCAGTTGATGTCTTAGAAGAGTCAAAGGAGGTGCTTAGGATGGATGTATTAGAATTGATAGATTTTTAAATCTTGGTTTCCAAATATTGATGCCAGAGTTTGGGAAGAAATTATAAAAGCAACGATTGATACGTTAATAATGGTAGGAATTTCTGGTTTCATCGCTGGAATTTTTAGGGATTGCCTTAGGTGTGACATTAGTAGTGACACGTGAGGGGAATATCCTTGGAAACAAATTTGTCTATTTAATACTAGATAAAATCGTGAATATTTTCCGTTCGATACCATTTATTATTTTTAGCGATGTTATTAATTCCATTTACTCGCTTTTATTATCGGAACAACCATTGGTATTCCAGGGGCAATCGTCCCTCTAGTCGTCGCGACTGTACCATTCTTCTCTCGTCAGGTGCAACTAGCCTTAACCGAAGTAGATAAAGGGGTTATTGAAGCGAGCGTTGCGATGGGATGTACACCACTTGAAATTATTTTCAGAGTGTACTTAAAAGAAGGACTACCAAGTCTGATTCGTGCAGGATCATTAACAATCATCAGCTTAATCGGATTAACGACTATGGCAGGAGCCTTTGGTGCCGGTGGAATCGGGAACGTAGCTATTTCCAGAGGATACAGTCGATTCCAAGGAGATGTTATCGTCGTATCGACACTTATCATGCTGATCGTAGTATTTATCACCCAAGCAATCGGTGACTATTTAGAGAAAAAAGCCACGAAATAACAGGATACGAGACATCGCGTTCAGAAATGGAACGTTGGACCGGAACAACGTAAACGGTCTATCAGACCGTGCGGATGTTTCGGGAAACGCACGCCATTTCTGCGATGGCGAGTTCAACTACACAGGATACGAGGGCGAACGATCAGGGACGAACCATTGGACTGATATGACGCAAGGGACTCGTAACGAGTCGTGCGGACATATCAGGAAATGGACGTCGGACCCTGTGAGCCCTGAGTTCAACTCAGGATGCGACCAATCGCACCCAAAACAAAATAAACTAACTCAAAAGGGGAAAATAAAATGAACATTAAAAAATTATTTGTAGCTGCAGCGGCAGCATTAACTTTAGCAGCATGTGGAGCTGCTCAATCATCAAATTCAGGAAACTCAGCTTCATCAGAAGCTAAACAAGAAAAACAAACACGTTAAAATCAGGGAGTTAACGCAGGTAACCACGAAGTTTGGGATGATATCATTGCCCGCTTGAAAGAAAAAAAGAAGGTATTGAAGTAGAATTAGTAGAATTTACTGACTACGTACAACCAAACCAAGCACTAGAAAATGGAAATGTTGACTTGAACGCTTTCCAAACAATCATTTATCTAGAACGTTTCAACAAGGAACAAGGAACACACATCAAACCAATCGGCTACACTGTAATTGCTCCAATGGGTGTTTACTCTAAGAAAATTAAAAACGTAAGTGAATTAAAAGATGGCGATACAATTGCTATTCCTGAAGATACTTCAAACAACTCACGTGCATTACGTTTACTACACGCAGCTGGCGTTATTAAATTAAAAGATCCTAACAATACTTTAGCAACTAAAGATGACATCGTTGAAAATCCTAAAAACATCCAAATCAAAGAATTACCAGCTGGACAAACAGCTCGTGCTTTAGATGATGTTGCTGCTTCATTAATCAATAACGGTTTTGCTGTTGAAGCTGGGTTCCAACCAACAAAAGACGCTATCTTTATTGAACAAATTACTGATTCTTCACAACCTTACTACAACGTAATCGCTGCTAAAGAAGGTAACGAAAACAACGAAGTTTACAAAAAAGTTGTAGAATACTACCAATCACCTGAAACAGCTAAGAAAATTGAAGAAGTTACAAAAGGTGCTAGCGTACCAGTTTGGGAAAAAAAGCTAAATTAAACAACTAGGATGTGAGGGCGAACGCTCAGGCCTGAAACACTGGACCAGAATAACGCAAAGGGCTGCTTGCAGTCGTGCGGATATTCTGGGAAGTGGACGTCAGGGCTGTGAGCCCGAACTCGACTACTAGGATGTGAGACATCGCGATCAGAAATGGAACGTTGGACTGGAACGCCGTAAGGGACTCGGAACGAGTCGTGCGGATATTTGTCGAAGTGGACGTCGTTTCTGCCTTTTCGAACTCAACTATTCAGTTGTGAGAAAAAGCAAAATGTAACTTATATGTTACATTTTGAAAAAAATAAATGAGAGAGAGGCGTGCTTAGCATGCCTCTTTATTCAATATATCAATGAAAGAAGGAAAATAAAATGAGTGGTATTCAAGAAAAAAAGCGTCTAAATTACAAGAGTATCTCGTAAAAACGAGAAGACATCTACATGAGAATCCTGAATCAAGCTTAAAAGAATTTGAGACCGCAGCTTTCATACAAAAGGAACTTACTTCATTTGGGGTACCGTTTGAAAAAGTTGGTGAGACAGGGACTTTAGCTATTATTAAAGGTGGTAAAGGAGAAGGAAGAACAGTGTTGCTTCGTGCCGATATCGATGCTTTAGAGCTTCCTGATTGCACTGAAAAACCTTATGCTTCAAAACGACCAGGATTGAACCATGCTTGTGGACATGATGCACATACGGCAATGGGACTAGGAACAGCTAAATTATTGAACGACATCAAAGACACCTTTTCTGGAACGGTAAAAATCGCCTTTCAACCGGCTGAAGAAATTGGCGCAGGAGCAAAACAATTCGTGGCGTCAGGTCAAATCGACGATATCGATGAGTCATTTGCGATTCATGTGAATTCGAGCTTTACCAGTTGGAACATTTGCCGTTCAAGGAGGTCCCTGTAAATGCTTCATGTGATATTTTTTTAAAAATTAAAATTACTGGTAAAAGTGCTCATGTAGGACGTCCGCATTTAGGTCATGATGCTTTGGTGACGGCTAGCGAGACAGTGGTAGCACTTCAAACAATCGTTGCAAGAGAAATAAATCCAGGAGATCGTGCAGTTGTTGGGATTGGAAAACTAAACGCAGGAACTCGTTATAATATCGTTGCAAATGATGCTGTACTGGAAGGGACGATTCGTGCGTTCAGTCATGAAACAAGAGCTCATTTAAAAGAGGCGGTAACACGTATTGCACGTGGAATAGCCGAAATGAATCGTTGTTCATTTGAAATTGATTGGTATGATGCAGCAGCACCTGTGATTAATACTCCAGAATTAGCGTTGGAATTTCAAAAAGCGGTCTCAGAAGTAGAAGGAATTCATCAAGTTCTGAAAGAATACGATATGTCAATGGGAGCGGATGATTTTGCAGATTATCTGGTTGCTAAACCAGGTGTCTATGGTCTTTTAGGATCTAGTTCAAGTGAAGAAACTTCATTTGGACATCATCATGAAAAATTTGATATCGATGAGAACATCCTGTCTGTAGGAGTTTCTTGTGAAGTAAATTATATTTTACAACGATTGTCCTAAGAACAATTTACAAAATCGATTTGAGTATCTTGTAAAGAGTAGAAGTAGTCTTTCATATAAAAAAACTAACTTTTCTTAAGTCCTAAGCATTGTTTTTGAAAAGTTAGTGATGTATAATGCAAAAAGACTGAAGATATAATAGGAGTGAAATATATATGGGTAAGAAAAAAATTAATTTTAGCGGGAATTGTATCAGCAGGAGTATTGGGAACAGCTGCAGTAACGAATTTGCTCTAGCATCTTTGCTGAAGCAAGTGAAGAAACTACTCAAGCTGCAGAAACGACACAAAAGTGATGCCGGTGCCCAAAAAGCAAATCCGACTGCTGAAGAAAAAAATTAGCCCAAAAAAACTTGAAGAGTTGAAAAAAACAAAAAGAAGAAGTTGAAGAATTAGTTGCTGAAGTGAAATGCTGCCGTTGATAAAAGCAACTCAAACACTAGAACAAGCAAAAGAAGAGTTAGAACAAGCAAAAGCAGAAGGAAAACCTCAAAGCGAAATCACTGCATTAGAAGAAAAAGTGAAAGAAGCTCAAACAGACTATGATGACACAGTCGCTCAAGCAGAGTCAGATTTAGCTGGTTTCCAAAAAGAGATGGAAGACATTGATAAAGAGGTTGCGAAAGTTGAAGAAGAGTTGAAGAAATTGGATCCTCAAGCTAATACAACAACACAAGCACCAACGACAGAAGCTACAACAATTGCAACAACACAAGCACCAACGACAGAAGCTACAACAGTTGCAACAACACAAGCGCCAACGACAGAAGCTACAACAGCTGTGACAACACAAGCGCCAACGACAGAGGCTACAACAGTTGCAACAACACAAGCGCCAACGACAGAAGCTACAACAGTTGCAACAACACAAGCACCAACGACTCAGGCTACAACAGTTGCGACAACACAAGCACCAACGACTGAGGTTACAACGGTTGCGACAACACAAGCATCAACAACACAAGCTGTAACAACAGTAGCTACATCAGCAGTAACGACACAAACAAATGCGGGGAATGCACAAAACTCTGATGCTAATGCTGCGGTTAATGCACAAAATGGACAAGTAACTTCTGCCTCTGACGCTAAAGAAGCAAAAAGTTCCAGGTGCTCAAGTAAAAATCTGAACAAGCAGAAACATTACCAAATACAGGAACAACATCAAATAATACTTTAGTGGCTGCAGTAGTTGCGATTGTAGCTGGATTTGGAACAATCTTTGGGTTCAAAAAAAGCTAAAGAAGAAAAAAATAATTTTTTTCATTTAACTGAATTTAATCACTCATACAAGCTCTTAGATGCCTTCGATTCAATGTGTCTAAGAGCTTGTTTTTTGAGAAAAAATGAAACAGTTAAAATACAGTCATGCAAGCTATTAAGAAAAAAAGTAAAAAAATCTATATTTTTACCCAAATTTCATATGAAAGTATATACCAGTATGCTATAATCCTTTTTGTAATGAAAACAAGGGCAATTGTTTTTTTCAGAAAGAGAATTTGAAAAAGGTGTTCAAGGGAGAAAAAAAGATGGTACGTTTATTAGAACAATTAGAAAAAAATACACAACTAGATAAAGTGATTTATAAGCACGACTTAATGCTGGAAGAAGAACTAACATCTAAACAAGTATGGGAGTACTCTGATAAGTTGGCGTTTTATTTAAATGAAACTTATAAAGAGGATAAATCTCCGATTGTGGTTTATGGTCATAAGCATCCATTTATGCTGGTGTACTTCTTAGCTTGTGTTAAATCCGGAAGAGCGTTCTGCCCCGTGGATGTCAACACTCCAATCGATCGCGTAAGAGATATTGCTGCAACAGTAAAGAGCCCAATCGTTTTGGTAAGTGAGGCGATTGAACTAGATACGCCAATAATGACAGTAGATGAGGCTAAAAAAATTATTACCCAAACTAAAGAACGTGTTTCTAAGGAACATTATGTGCAGGATGAAGATATTTTTTATATTATTTTCACTTCCGGAAGTACAGGAAAGCCTAAAGGTGTCTCTATTACATATGCGAACTTAAACCACTTCTTAGATTGGTATACAGCTTATTATGATGGAAAAGGACCTCAAGTTTTCTTAGGGCATCCACCATTTTCTTTTGATTTATCAGTGATGTCTTTATGGCCAGCATTGTATATGCATATTCCGCTGATTCAAATCGATAAACAGCATTTACAAGATTTTAAAGTATTATTCAAAAACTTTAGAAGAATCAAAAGCGACTGTTTGGATTTCGACGCCATCTTTTGCAGAAATGTGTTTAGCGGATCCAAGTTTTAATGAAGACTTGCTCCCTGAACTGGAACAATTTGTTTTCTGTGGAGAAAAATTATTTCAGTTCTACCGTAGAAAAATTAATGGAACGATTCCCGAAAGCAGAAGTTGTCAATACTTATGGACCGACAGAATCTACTGTAATGGTCACATGGATGCCACTTACAAAAGAATTAGTGGAACGTTATCCTGATAACTTGCCAGTAGGAGTTGTTAAACCAGGAACGACGGTTTTGATTGATGGAGAAAATAGCGGAGAGATTATTATCTACGGCAATACAGTTGCAAAAGGATACTACGAAAATCCTGAAATGAATCAGAAGCATTTCTTTGAGGTGGATGGGCAACGTGCTTATCGAACAGGAGATGTGGGGCATTTCGAAGGAGAGTTATTATTCTGCGAAGGACGGATTGATTTCCAAATCAAATTGCATGGACATCGGATTGAATTAGAAGATATTGATAATAATCTATTGAAAAATCCAAAAATTCGTCAAGCGGCTACCGTGCCTTCTTTTGCAGATGGTAAAGTGAAGTCTATTACGTCGTTTGTAGTCTATAACGAACCGATTGAAAAACGTTTTGAAACGGTTAAATTAGTCAAAAAAGAATTAGCACAACATGTGCCCGAATATATGATTCCTAAGAAAGTCGTTTTCTTAGATGAAATGCCGTTAAACAATAACGGGAAGATTGATAAAAAACAATTAAAAGGAGCTTGTGTAGTCGATGCATTATTTTGAAGGCCTATCCTTCTTTATGACACTGGGATTCATTCTTATAATAGCGTTCATAATGAATGTCTTTCAAAAATCTACTTACTATCTATCGTTAGTATTTTCTACGTTGATGGTTTATTTCGTTTTCGCAGAAAATCCTATGCATCTTGGCTCTATCATAGGTTATGTTTTAGTAGGTTATATACTGATGCATCTGAGTGTGATGTTCAAAGAGCATAAGAAAACAATGATTCTTATGATTTTTCTTGCAGGACTACCGCTTGTTTTAGTTAAAGTTCTCGCTGTATTTAAGATCTCGGGGCTTGGCTTTTTAGGTATTTCCTACATGACTTTTAAGTTAATCCAAATCATTATTGAAATTTATGATGGGTTAATCGAAAAGCCAATGGGACCACTAGATTATGTGCACTTTCTATTATTTTTCCCTGCGCTAAGTTCAGGGCCGATTGATCGCAGTCGCAGATTCTTAGAAGATTGGAAAAAGAAACGAACAAAGGATGAGTATTTAGAATTAGCGGGAACAGGTCTTTTTAGATTGGTTCTTGGACTATTTTATAAGCTTGTAATTTCTGGAATGGTGTTTCAACAAATGACATCCATTCGATATAAAGACTTTTCTTTCTTCGTTATTTATATGTATTTATACACCGCATACTTATTCTTTGATTTTGCAGGGTATAGTCTGATGGCAGTAGGAGCAAGTAATGTTCTTGGAATTGAAACACCAATGAATTTTAACATTCCATTTATTAGTGTGGATATTAAAGATTTCTGGAATCGTTGGCACATTACGCTATCTACGTGGTTGAGGGATTTTGTATTCTCTCGTATTGTTATGAGATTTATGCGAAAAAAAATCTTTAAAAAACGCTTGACGACAGCAATGGTTGCCTATATGATTAACATGACCTTTATGGGATTCTGGCATGGAATTACATTGAACTATATTGCTTATGGATTCTATCATGGAATCTTAATGGCAGCATTCGAGTGGTATCAGAAAAAATCGAAGTTTTATAAGAAAAATAAGAATAAGACCTGGTATAAAGTGATTAGCTGGATAATAACGATGCACTTAGTGATGTTTGGGTTCTTGATTTTTTCAGGGAAAATGTCTGAGTGGGCTCGTAAATTGATATAAGAAAGTAGGAGAAGAATATGGAAGAAAGAATTTTAGAAATTCTAGAAGAAATTTGTGAAGATGAAGTAGTATACGAAGATAAAGACATCAACTTAAAAGAAGAAGGGTTAATGGATTCATTAGCTTTCGTTGAACTGCTTGTTCGCTTAGAAGAGTTCGGTATCGAAGTGGCTCCAACAGAAGTTACTTATGAAGAAATCGATACTCCAAATAAAATTATTAAATACGTTTCAGAACGTGTAGCTTAATTTGAAATCGTGAAAAGGCGCTTCCTATCGAGGTAGGAGGCGCCTTTTTGCGTATTTAGAATTTAATGTTTCAATAGTTTCGTGTACTTCGGTATAAGCGGATTGAATTCTCTCAAGCGTTTCTTTGTCTACGGTATGCTCCAGAGGTCCTCCTGGCATATAGTTTTCAGCGAGAAAGACTTGATAGTCGTAAGCAGGTCCTTCCATAAAGCTGCGGTCGATTTCAGTTCGTGAAACCCATGTTGGATGAGCCTTAACGCTTGTGAGGGTCGTCTTGCCGTTTTCTTTTTCAATCGTGATATCCATAATCACGCCACGCTCGGTCCAGATATTTTCCAAAGTTTCGACGCGTTGGTTGGAGAGGAGATTCCCCATCGAGTAGATGATGAATTTCTTTTCGCCGTTTTTTGTGATGGTTTCAGTTGGTTCAATGACATGTGGATGTCCGCCAAAAACCACGTCCGCACCCCATTCAATCATCTGACGATACGTATCCATTTGTCCTTGTGTTGGATGAAGGTGATATTCTTCTCCCATTTGTGGCAACACAATCGTAAAATCGGCAATTTCTTCAGCGCGTTGGATGAGCTGCTTCACCTTTTGCATATTCAAATCGTATAGGTGATTGTTGTATTCTTCATCGGTGAGGGTAGCTTCAATTCCGTTGAGCCATACGCAAATCCAAGGATGGCGACTTTAATGCCGTTGACTTCTTTTACAAGAATGCCTTCTGATGGGTCGACTTTTACCCCGAAAATATCGAGTCCGTTTTTGCGGAAAGCATTGGCTGTGTATTTCAAGCCTTCGATGCCTGTATCGAGAATATGATTATGGGCTAAGTCGAGGACGTCGTATCCGGCGTCTTTGATGCTCTGAATGACTTCTTCAGGAGCGTTAAAAAGTGGATATCCAGCAAGAGGTTCGTTTGGATTAATGGTCCCTTCGAAATCCCCAATCGCAAGGTCTGCGCTAGATACGAGTGGCGTAATTTGTTTATAGTCATTTTTTGAAATCGTACGAATTCCCGTCAAACGCGCTGCCATAAACAATATCGTGATAGAGCATATCCCCACTTGCGGTAATACGTGCAACTTGCTTATTCGTTGTTGGAGACTGAGGGTTATTTGGTGTAGCGTTAGCCTCTTGATTTTGTTCAGCGGATGCTTTTCGATGGTTTGAACAGTTTCTAACCTTTCTTGTGCGGAAGGGCGCGTAAGAAATCCTGCTCGCAATCGTAAATACAGATAAGATACAAATTCCGTAAAAATTCCATTCGCTTTGATTTTTGTCGTTCTGTGAATTACCTCTCATGGATTTCCCTCCAATACCTGTTGTAACTGTATTATACTCCCGAATTAATTCCTATTTAAATAGCTAATTTTAGAATATATGAAAATAAATAATTTAATCACAATACCCTCTAGAATTACTCAGCTGATAGCTATATAATTTGGTTGAAAGCAGTACTTGATAGCTTTTGTTGTAGGAAAACATTACGGGGAGGGAGTAGGGTAATGCATAAGTCAAATAGGTGTCTGCTAAGAATTTTTTGTTGTTTAACTGCTTTAATAATTTTAGTACTAGTGCAGTTTAGATTCGCTAGTGTGTATGGAGATGCGGTAACCTCGATTCATTCCAAAGATGAGATCATTCATCTAGAAGAAGAAATTCTTAACATGTCTCGTGATGGTGACGAACATATAGAAGGTGTTGATTTTGAACATGCGGTCGAGACGTACTATGAAGTACCGCTGTTTAAAGAGGAAAAGAATGTAGATAGCAGAGAGATTGAACGTCTCGTAACAGATAGTCACTATAAATGGGTGGTCCCAATAAAGAATCCTACATTGGAGAAAGAGGCTCATCTTTATATAGGAGGCCTAGCGAATTCATCAGAAGTAGAAGTTAAAGTGAAGCAGGGATATTTGACAAAAGAAGAAGGAGAAAAACTGATTCACTCACAAGGGAAATGGGTAGTTGTATATGTGAGCACTTATGAGAAAAATAAGCATTCGATTGTGACAGCAGCGCAGGAAGTAATTGTCAGAGAACACTTGAAATGTTGAAAAGGATTTTTGTTTGCTGTTTCTAAAGAGTTACAAAGTTCCGGTGGTGCTTATAAAAGTTGATGGGGAACTTATCAAGTGATGTTTCATGAGTTTCCATTTAGTAGAAGGTGGCATCTCAAATGTAAAAGGGAGAGTTATCTCTGATAAGTTCTATCCATTCAATGAGGCTAAAGAAGTAGTTCGTGAGTTTGCTAGGGAACACCAATATAGGTTTCAGTCAAAATGGCGATGCAAGGCCGAATGGAGTAGTTGTTCCGTGGAGGAGTCTTTCATTACGATTGTTAGGTATAGCAGTTGCTGGATTCGGCCTTGTATAAACTGTTTCAAAAAAAGATAGCGCAACCAAAGCGTGATAATCCTTAAGAAACTGTAACAAAACAACAAAAGGTGGAAAAATAAAAGAAAATACGCTATAATAAAACCGTTAAAAATAAATGCTGTAAGCATCAAGGAGGAACTAAAACATGAGTCGTTTAGTAAGCATGACTGAAATGTTACAAAAAGCAAAAGAAGGCAAATACGCTGTTGGTCAATTCAACATCAACAACTTAGAATGGACACAAGCCGTTTTAACTGCAGCGCAAGAAGCTAACTCACCAATTATCTTAGGTGTATCTGAAGGTGCTGGAAAATACATGGGTGGACCTAAAGTTGTCACAGCTATGGTAAATGCATTATTAGATTCTATGGACATCACTGTTCCAGTAGCATTACACTTAGACCATGGTTCTTCAGTAGAAGTATGTAAACAATACATCGACGCTGGATTCAGCTCAGTAATGTTTGACCACTCTCACTTCCCAATCGATGAAAACATCGCATTAACTAAAGAAGTTGTAGAATATGCACATCCAAAAGGAGTTTCAGTTGAAGCTGAAGTAGGTACTGTAGGTGGTACTGAAGATGGCGTAACTGGAGGAATCAACTACGCTGACTTAAACGAATGTGTACGTATGGTTAAAGAAGCTAAAATTGATGCATTAGCAGCAGCTTTAGGTTCAGTTCACGGAACTTACTCAGGCGAACCAGTTTTAGGTTTCGATGAAATGTTAGCAATCTCAGAAGCTACAGGTGCTCCATTAGTATTACACGGTGGATCAGGTATTCCAGAATACCAAATCAAAAAAGCTATCGAACGTGGACATGCTAAAATCAACGTTAACACTGAATTACAACAACAATGGACAGCAGCAGTTCGTGCTAAATTAAATGCAGATGCTGGTGTTTATGACCCACGTAAAATCATCAAACCTGGTTTCGATGCAATCGTTAAGATTACAAAAGAAACAATGGACATCTTCGGTTCAACAGGAAAAGCTTAATCAACACTATTTTGAGGCAGGCGATTTCGCCTGTCTTTTTTGTTGGAGTGAGTTTTTTCTATATACATTGCGCCAAATAAAAAGGCAGTATTTCTATTAAGAAAATTCTTGACGAGTTGAAGGAGAAATGATATTCTATTAG
>BNJV01003113.1_pt1 | contig 42393 bp, 53 predicted proteins | sample 8540591 | NCBI WGS metagenome assembly BNJV01 (sample SAMD00202457, study PRJDB9452) | human saliva metagenome | host: Homo sapiens
AAACAGCCGTCCCAGGGATCTCGCCAAAGGGCTGTGCCCTGCCGCGCCATCCCTCCGGCCGCGAGACCAAGAATAAGTTCCGGCGGCCAAGTGATGCCCACCTCACTGTCAAACCTCCACCCACTGCTATAGTCTCATGTAGAGTGCTGTGCAATCCTAGGATAACCAGTACGACGATACTCTGTCCAAGCCTCTTGTCCGTTAGGATAGAGTGCAATCCACTTCTGTTCATAATCTTCTCAAGTTTCTCCTCGTCAGTGCCTGTCCACTCTGTTGTCGCCTCGCGTGAGAGCAGGTGCGTCAACATTCACACTTGGATTGGTGAGATGGAGACTGTAAGCAGATGGCTTGAGGACCAGACGACATATAGTCTGCTACCTCAGAACTTGCAATACCATTCTCTTCAAATGACATCTCGATTCCCCTTCTCATAAAAGTGACGTTTCAGCAGTGCCACCTACAGCGAATCCATGCAGAGCAGCCTCAGCCAAGAGGAAGTAAACCTCAGAGCACGCATCCAATAAGTTGGAGTTGTACTTGTGATAGCTGGACGAGAAGAGATCCTTGAAAGCATCGTTAGAGCTTACATCATGACCTGTTGGTACACCAGAATACTTTCCGTATGTGCCCACTGCTGTCACTGCCTGAGAAACCGTACTTGTGCTGAAGTACTTTGGTAAGCGTGGGTCTTGATAGCCACCTAAGTAAAGCTAACATAGAAGAAACCCATGCGACATTCGTTGTACTGATTGATGGAACATCGAGGTTGTTCTTGAACTCCAAGCTTGCACCTCTCCATCTGTAGCCTCATCATCCTTGCTCTTCATCACACCATAAGGATGATTGACAGCCCTGTAAAGCATACTTCTGTGAGAGGCTGCATCTGCATAATAAACACGCATTGCAAGACGTAACATCAATGAGTTAGCATAAACAACCCACTTGTGAACATCTCCTGCATAGACTGCATCAGCATTTGGCAAAAGAGTTTGCTGTTACCATTATCAGCATACTTTTGTCAACACCTCAATAGCATCAGAGAGCTCCTTGAACATTGACTTATATACTTCTTCCTGACTATCGTATGGTACAGTGATAAGTCCTTTACCAGCCCTCCTTATAAGGAATAGGTCCGAGACACATCAGTTGCCTTATGCGAAAGCAGAAAATCTTTAGAATCTGTGCTAAAGGCGAAAACCTCTGAGAACTGTGTCTCTGTCTTACCCTTTAGAGTCCTGCCACAAAGGTACAACCGTTGAATAAGACTCAGGTGTAAGACGATGCTACGCAACCATCCTTGAGGAAATAGTTGAGGTTATTAGGACCGCCCCAGTTGTTATTCTGACCAAAATAGCCACTCCAACAATCACGTACAGGTTGTAAGCAGTCCGATATCTATTAACGACACTGGTACCGTCTGCCCTGTGTTCCTACAGGGAGACACATTTCTCTAATGCGGTTATGGGTCCTCCAACAGAAATACCGAAATCCATTAATCCCTCCTCTGGAAGGGAGTTCAAACTCGTTAGTGTTTTACCTTTTGGAAGTCATAAAGATGTAAAGGACGAGGCAAGGACACCTACGATATGTTTATAGCGTTTGTCTTCATCTTCAATTAAAATTTGAATTTAATACTGAAACCATAACTCTTCAGACTTGGCTGCATGAAATAGTCATTGCCCCTGTCCATAGTACCTGTTGAAGCTGTAAGCTCCTGGATCGAAAGGTGCTTTACACTAAATCATCCATGGATTTGTACCCACAAAGAAAGTGTCAAAATCCTTAATGACATTGTTAAATCAACCTTGATTGAACTTATAGCTCAAAGTAAGTTCTTGCAAACGAGACGTTTGTTGCGCTGTAGGTGTAGTAAACCTGCAAGATCATTTCTCACCTAGTTGCAACAAGTGTATAATACTTCTTTGCATCATACAAGCCCCTGATTAGGAATCATCACGCCACCTGCATCTCTTGCATCTGCTGATGCCTTAGACACACCAAAGCGGTCTAACAATGCCTGTGTTGAAGAAGCAACAATACCGCCAACACGTGCATTAATCAAGAAACTAAGTCAAAAGTTCTTATAGGTGAAGTTGTTGTTCCAACCCATTGTGAAGTCAGGGAGTAGTCTTACCTGAGCAGATGGGCTCAACAGTTCCCTCTGGCTCATACCACCTGATGGACTAACATTTGCGAAGCCCTGATTGTCCCTTGCCAATGCCTTTCTTGCATAAATGTCATTGATAGAACCGCCTACCTTAAGTAGCACTACCGTAGTATCTTTTTGAAACCTCTGGGATATTGATTGGTTTTGGGCTCAGTGGATGATAATAATCCTTCACCATCTCCTTAATTTCATTGACATTCTTAGAGTAAAACCAATGATGAATTCATTGTAAACCACCGAAGTTATCGCTGTACCCCTAATGCCATCTCAACACCACGGTTCTCTCAACATTACCTGCTTGCAAGTAAACCGCCTTATAGCCCTGAGCTCTCTGGCAACTCGCCAATAAAAAGTCTGGTTGTAGGTATTTGACTTTATACCATGTGAAGTCGAAGGAGAGTTTCTTCCAGAAACGAGCAGTCAAACCGAACTCGTATGACTTTGTACGCTCTGCCTTATAATCAGTAAATGGATAGATGTCTGTCGATTTCAAGCTACCACCCACGATTGGCGTTGTGATAGTGCCAGGAGTCATACCTGAACGTGAAACAGGAGAACCAGCTTCAGTATAAGACCCACGAACCTTCAAATAAGAAATAAATGAAGGGAGTTTTGTCATCTCTGAGATAATACCAGATAAACCAACTGATGGATAGAAGAATGATTCCTCAGATGAGTTTACAAGACGTGAGTTCCAGTCGTTACGTCCTGTCAAAGTAAGATAAACCATGCTTCTCCAACCCAATTCGGCACTTGCACACAACGTTGCGTACCTTTGAGTCACCACCAGCCTCTCGAATCTTGCTATCACTTGGGTTAATATTGTTCAAAGAGAACTTATTTGGTACTAATACTAGTGCCACCATAACCACGGGTGAGAGATGCACTAGTCAGAATAGCTATAACCAACGTTGCAGCAAGACTCAAACTTCCGAGTCTTATTGATATTCGCAATAGCATCAACTGTAGGTCTGAGTGATCTTTATAATCAAAGTAGATCATAAGCACCTTTTTCCTTGCAAAAATAATTGAACGATGATGCGATAAATCTTAGTTCACTCGTGATAAACGTCTTGTCGAAACGGATACGACCTGCTACGTTCAACCAATCAAAGATATTATAGGTAAGACCTGCATTAAAACATAAAACGGTCCTTGCTCATCGGGGCTAGTTACGATAAGCTGTCAATAAGGGTTCGATTAGCAAAAAGCGGCTATCGCTGATGTACCATACTGAGTTGGGAAGTTTTCTGCACGTTATCGTAACGCTCAAAGGTCTTTATACCTTCAAAAAGACTCACCGCGTAGGGAAGAGATAAGCTGCAACGATTGGGTTCCAATACCACCCCTGTGACACCATGTTGTGTCCTTCTGCTTTGATATAAGATGCACCAAGGTCGAGTTGCACCTTGTTCTTAAACATACGGGTGGTGTTACGGATTGTGAAGTTAGTGGTCAGTAAGTATTATTTGGTACGATACCACGTGAATTAGTTGTTGCTACAGAGGCAAAAGTCTGGTTGAACTCATTACCCATGTTCAATGTCAAAGCATTGATGAAGTTCGTACCAGTGCGGAAAAAAGTCCTTCTTTGGACTCGTATGAACTTGGTGTTGCAAGTTTCTCACCCCAACTCTCGTAGAAATGCCAAGCTTATTGCCATAGGTATTCTGGAACTCTGGCATCAACAATGGTGAGCTAAAGTCTGCAGAACTTGAGAACGAAAAACAGCTACACGTCCTTCCTTACCTTTCTTTGTGATGAGGATAGCACCATTACAGCATTACTACCATAAAGAGCTGCAACAGATGGACCAGCTAGACGCTGATGCTCTCGATATCCTCTGGATTGAGATCGCAATACCTTCTACTCTGACCTTCTCCCATGATACCGCTATCACCATCGCTACTAAAGTTGAAAGATTAGAATACCATCGATAACATACAACACGTTGTTATCGTCCTTCGATAGACTGCGCACCACGCATGATTACACGTAGCACCTCCGACACCACTGGCACTCTTTAGAAATGATAGCCCAGCTACTTTTTCCATTTAATGAATTCACAAAGTTGGCATCTTTGTTACGTGTCAACTCATTTGATCCAACTGATTGTACGCTGTAACTCAAGGCTTTCTCGGCACGTTTAATACCCCAAGGCTGTCACAACGACCTCGTTCATCGTGTTTGCTACTTCCTAGCGTAACATCAATCGTAGTCTTATCACCAACAAGGAGTTGTCTGAGCGGTATAGCCGACATACGAGATGACCAACTTCGCTTTTGGGCGCTGCATTAATGGTGTAGTTACCATCAATGTCAGTCACTACACCATCTTTAGAGCCTTCCACCATAATGGTGGCTCCAATCAATGGTTCACCAGCAGAGTCAACGACACGACCAGTTACCTTGTGATTACCGCTTTGTTGCACAGCCTGTACTCGTTGCAGCATCAGGTGAGCCTACGAGGATTTTCCTACTGCATTAGCACTCGTTGGCACCTAATGCAACAGAAAGGCAAAAAGCTATTGAGAAATACAGATGCTTCTGCTTTGATTCATGAATAATTCTCATTAGGTTCAGAGTTTAAATTTTTAATATTTTAGGGTTTCAAATTGTTGTTTTCTTATGATAGCAGTATGAACGACTAGGTTACGTCATTGCCACCATCTCACGTAAGCGGTGAAGTAGGATTCTCGCTTTATCAGCAATGGCTACCAACGAATAAACGTCAATCTCACGAATGATTAATTGCTTAAATAAATAATAGCTTAGGTCAATGAACGTGTCTTAATAGTGCAAAAGTATAAAACAATTGTAAACAACACACTTTTTCTAAAAACAGTCATGGTGTTTGTTATGGTTAAAAGATAACTCTGAGCATCAACAGATTACAACAAACATAAAAAAAGAGACATACGCTCTTCACGTACATCTCTGTTTTTGTTTGATGTTTAAAACATCCCTAGTTGCCTGTATGCTTTATTCGTTCTTTACATCAACTATCTTTGTTGGCGCCTCGCCCTGTTACGACGATTAACCACTGTAACCACGCTCTGGGCAAGACTTAGGAAAGCCTGACCGGTAAACCTGTATCAACCTGAGTTGCTGCTGGAGTTCCCTTATCACCATTCTCACAAATACTCTGTACAATAGGAATCTGGGCGAGCAATGGGCAGTCGAGTTCCTTCGCTAAGTTCTACAGCCGTCTTTTCCAAAGATATAGTATTTGTTCTCTGGCAGTTCAGCTGGTGTGAACCATGCCATATTCTCTACCAAACCAAGGATTGGAATATTCACCTTGTCATTGCGATACATGTCTGTACCCTTACGTGCATCAGCTGAGCTACATTCTGTGGCGTTGATACAATCACCGCACCTGTAGTGAGCAAGCCGTCTGCACTGAGGTCAGATGAATCATCGCTCAGTACCAGGAGGAGTATCGAGAATAAAAGTAATCTAACTCGCCCCAGTCTGCGTCAGCAATGAGTTGCTTGAGTGCTGAGGTAGCTGCATACCACCACGCCAAAGCGTTGCTGTGTCTGGCTGACAGAAACCGATAGAAAGTAGCTTTACACCATATCTCTACTGGTTCGATGGAGCTGACGACCGTCTTTTCTACTCCGTATGGACGTGCATCCTCAACACCAAACATCTTTTGGCATACTGGACCAAAGATATCGTATCCAGCAAACCAACCTTATAGCCAAGGCGTGCTAAGGCTATATAGATTAGCAGAGACGGTACTCTTCCCTACTCCACCTTTTACCAGAACTTACTGCAATGATATTCTCACCTGTGGCACTAACTACCGACCTCAGGACGTGGAGCATTCTTAAATTCTGTGGTGATAGTTACTTCAACCTCCTTACCAACAGAATAGTTATCTGAAGTATCAAAGCTTTACTAGTAGATTTGAGAAAAGGATCGGTCTCACGTGGGAAAATAAGCGTGAAAACTAACTTTATTACCATTGATGCTGGGGTGTCTGCCAACATCTCACTTTCAATATTACTTCTTTCTTTTCACCCGGATAACTACTTTTCTCCAGTGCATCTGTAATGAGTTTTGGATATAATGTCATTGTTTTTATTATTTTATCAATCTTAAATGAAGTCACTAAAAAGGACTCTCATTGCTCTAAAAGCCCGTACGCATCCAAATAGGGATTCCTCTCATTTCATTGAATATTCAAAAAGAATGCCACAAAATAATCGGACACTTAGTTGTTCTGCGATTGCTCCACTTTTTCCCACTCTTTAGCAACAGCTTTCCAATCTGTCATCTCACCCGCCTCAATAGCTTGTTGCTCACGTGCAGCCTCGTCACGAGCCTTGTCACGGGCAGCGCTTTGCTCATGTCGGCAATTGTGGCATCGTCAAGAATCTGAACAGCGCCACGTTCAATAGCGTCCTGCACTCCTCCTCGCCAAAAAGCTTTACCGGGTTCATTGAACATCAGATATATAAACTCAGTAGATGGTACGGAGGTCATGACGAACAAGTTTCTGCGCACTTTTGATTTCCCGCATTCTTCAGTCGGAGTAGTTATTTCTTTTATCTCGTCTTTTTGCGAATTTATTTCTTCCCATGTCTTGATTCTTATTCGGATGTCAAATGATAGCGTTCTTGTCTGCGAAGATAGCAACAAAATCCCAATGCTGCAAGTTTTTCGTAAGGAATAAATAGAACACTTGTCACTAAGGATATAAACTATTTGTGCGTAAATTCAAAAATCATATCGTCGAAAAATGTTCGTTTACGAGACCTAAAATATAGATGTAAGTTTGTACTCACTTTAAAAACTGAGTAAATAACAACATATCACAAACAACAAAATATGAAACGTAAAACATGGCGTAAATATCACAAATGGATTGGAATAATCATTACATTCTTTTTGGTATGTTCTGCTTATCAGGAATAATTCTCAATCATCGCCAATCCTTCGCAGATATCAACGTAAGTCGTGCCATCCTACCAGCGCGCTATTCTTTTGAACAATGGAACAATGGGTTACTGCGTGGAACTCTGCGTTATAATGATGCAGATAAGCATAACAGTAATTATCTGTGTGCGGCTGGTGTCATTCAAACGGACTCAGCGGCATCAAAGTTCATGCAGAATATAACCAAGGACTGCCTTCAGGTGCTGATTATCGCCAGATAAGAGGGGTTGTGAAAACTCCTAAAAATGATATTTTTGCAGCCAGCGTCATGGGGCTTTATAAATTAGGTAAGAACTCACAATGGCAACCGGTGTCTTTACCTCTACAAGAGAATGACGAATTATTGACTGATATCATCACGCATGGTGATACGTTGATTGTGCTTTCTCGTTCCCACCTTTATTATGCCAAGACACCTTACAAGACATTTACTTGTCTTACACTTCAACTCCCCTAACGGCTATGAAGGCGTTCACTCTTCCGTCAAATATGGCTTCTACACAGTGGCGCATTATTCGGAACCATTGGAAAACTACTCGTGGATGGAATCGGTATTATCCTCATCTTACTTTGTGTAACAGGTATATGGTTCTGGCTCCGTCATAAAAGTACATCGGTGCTTGTGTGGCATAATAAAATTGTTTACACCTTCTATATTACACTCTTCCTTGCGATCACTGGCTGCGTGTACGTCCACCCTCTCATGATTTTACTCGCAAAAGAATAGTACAAAACCATTGCCGGGCACAACCTTGAGTAGCGACAACGCTTGGAATGACAAACTGAGAATGATACGTTATGATGACCAGAAGCAATGATTGGCTCATCTCAACTTGAAGGATTTTTCTCACTCAAAAACACTTGCTGACAAAACCAACAGCTATTGAGTATGCACCCCCTAAGCGTCATGGGACAGAACGTATGGCAACGTATAAATGACAACACATGGGTTGTCGGGTCCTTCTGATGGTCTTTTCCTTGGAACAGAGATTATAACGAAGTTGCCCCATACAGATGACATAATGGCTTTCAAATCCTAGTATTCCTGGTACTGCACCGAGCGAACAAATGATTACGGGCTTTAGTTCTGACTTCAAAAACAAGGAGTGTATAGCAACTTATTACTTAGGTTCATCATTTGCAAAACAACCCGAAGAGTTCAAGAACAAACCAATGTCTCTTTTGAGTCTTGCCTTAGAGGGTACACACTGGTACTGAATCTATGCAGGAGCATTAGGGTTCTTTCCTCTTCATCTTCGTCGCAGGTATCCTCATCATCATCGTCCTCGTGTCAGGTAAGAAAGCGTAGGGGAACAAATAACCAAGTAAGAAAAAACACGAACAAATTAAACGAAGAACGAGTCATTGAAATATCTCGATTAGCTATAGTGTGATAAGACTTCTCATGTAAAGAAAAAGAATTACATACACGAGAGATTGTTTTATTTTAATTTGCTGTCACTTTTTAACAGTTTCATTTATCTTGCTCTAAACTAACAAGTTAAGTATAGAGCATAAATGACAGGAGTGACAGCAAGTTTATTTTATGCCGTGATTGGTAAAACGAAAAACGTACGATTGATTTTTCATAAATCTTCTCTATGGTATAAACGAAACAAAAAGATTTTTATTGAGGATATTTCCAAATATCTGTTTACTAAGCCTAAAATATAGAAAAATCTTTTGTTACTTAAAAAATAAATCGTAACTTTGGCTCTATATAAAAGAAAAGAGCGAGTTGCCCTGCTCTGTTTGTTTTCACAACGGAATAATCTATTGTGACTTGCTTAAAAATCTGATGCAAAATATACATAATATAATTAAAAACCAAATAAAACAAGAAAAATGAGAACAATTCTTGGATTAGACTTGGGAACCAATAGCATTGGTTGGGCTAAAGTCTGCGTTGACGACAACGGAAACTACGCACGTGAGATTAAACTTGGCAGTCGTATTATCCCTATGAGTCAAGATACACTCAGTAACTTTGATAAAGGAGTAACAGAGTCTCCTACAGCTGAACGAACTACGTTTCCGAGGTATAAGAAGAATCAGAGAACGCGCACTACAAAGACGTGAGCGCTTTACATAGAGTGTTACACATGATGGGAATTCTTGCAATACACTATGACGAGAAGCAATTGGATGGAACCGAGAAGAAGCTACAACGTATGGCAAATTTCTTAATCAATGAAGAAACCTAAAGTTAGCTTGGGAGAAACAAGAGGATGGCTCTATGCGTTTCCTCTTTATGGATTCTTTTAAAGAAAATGATGGCTGACTTTTGCAAAACACCAACCAGGAATGGTTGCCGATGGAAAAAGATTCCTTTGGATTGACGCTTTATTACCTACGCAAGAAAGCTCTACACAGGCCATCAAGAAAAGAAGAATTAGCGTGGATATTACTTAATTTTCAATCAGAAACGCGGATATTACCAGTTGCGTGGAGAGGAAGACGAAGAGAATCCAACTAAACGCGAAGAATATTTATGAACTGAAAGTTGTAAGTGTGGAGGCTGCTGAGGAAGGAAAAAGGTGGTAACACTTGGTATAACGTTAAATTAGAAAATGGATGGATATACCGCCGTCAGAGTAAAACTGAGCTAAATGATTGGGTTGGAAAAAGATCAGACATTTCATTGTTACTACAGAATATGAAAAATAGATGGAGTTACCGTTAAAAAGGATAAGAATGGTGAAGTAAAACGTTCTTTCCGAGCACCAAGTGAAGATGATTGGGGGCTACGCAAGAAACGAACAGAAAAATCGTTAGAGAATTCTGGTAAGACAGTTGGTGCTTTTATCTATGACCATATACTTTCAAAACCAACTGACAAAAATCAGAGGTAAATTTTATTCAGTACCATTGAACGGAAATTCTATAAAAAGGAATTGGAAGCTATCCTACGCGAACAATCAAAACATCATAAGGAACTAAGCGGACATAACTCGCTTGTTGACTGCATCAAAGAGCTATATCCAAATAACAAGCCTCATCAAGATAGTCTGATGAAGAAAAGACATGTCATATCTTTTGATTACAGACTTGATTTTCTATCAAAGACCTCTAAAAAGTAAGAAATCTCTGATTGCAGACTGCCCGTATGAGATATTATGAATACGTGATAAAAAGAAACGGGAGAAAATCAAGCGACAAAGGAATCAAATGTATTGCAGAAGTCAAATCCCTTATTATCAGGAGTTCCGCTTATGGCAATTCATCATCAACCTCCGTCTCTTCGACAGAACGGATGATAAAGAAGTAACCTCAGAGTATTTGTCTTCTAAAGATGACTATTCTAAACTGTTTGAATACCTCAATGACAAAAAGGATATCAACCAGGAGACCTTATTAAAAGACTTCTTCAAACAGAAGAAAATAAAAATGGGTATGGAGAAAGAGTATCCTATCCGTTGGAACTATATTGAAGACAAAGAGAAAAAGTACCCTTGCAACGAAACACGTCACGAGCTACTTGCAGCATTAGACAAAGCAGGTATAGACCATAGTTGGTTAGATGACAAAGAACAATACTACCGACTTTGGCATCTTCTCTATTCCGTAGAATCCAAAGGAAGAAGCACAAGGAGCTTTAAGAAAGCTGAATAATAATGATGACTTTGTTAACGCATTCTTAAAAGTAAAGCCTTTTAAGAAAGAATATGGTGCCTATTCTGAAAAAGCCATCAAGAAACTCCTTGCTGTCATGAGAATTGGAGATTTTTGGGATGAGGCTAATATTTGTGAGCAGACAAAAACAGAATACATAACATTATCAACGGAGAAATTGACGAGAAGATAAAAGAACGCATGGGTCGTTCTTTCACCTCAAATATCCGACTTTCCAAGGACTTCCCCAGAGTGGTTATCTTGTTATGTCGTATATGGCAGACACTCTGAAGCTTCGGATAATCAAAGGTGGAGAACCCCAGAAGACCTAATGGCGTATATCAATGGATTCAAGCAACATTCTCTTCGTAATCCTATTGTTGAGCAGTGTATCCTTGAGACGCTCCGAACCGTTCATGATATATGGAAGGAAGCAGGACACATCGACGAGATTCATGTTGAGTTAGGAAGGAAATATGAAGAGTACTTCTGAGCAACGGGCACAAAATTCTAAAAGAATATTGCAAAATGAAAATACCAACCTGCGCATTAAGAGCCTTTTAATGGAACTAAAGAACGTGAAAGAGGTTGAGAATGTACGTCCCTACTCGCCTATGCAACAGAAATCTTACGGATATACGAGGAGGGAGCATTGCAGGAACTAACTACAGAAGATGCTCAATATCCCGAGATCTATAAGATTTCTCAAATGGCACAGCCATCAGCAAAACGAATTACTTAAAATACAGGCTTTGGTTAGAGCAGAAGTATTGTTCGCCCTATACGGGTAAAACCTATTTCGCTCTCGAAGTTGTTCACATCTGCTTATCAGATTGAACATATCATTCCCACAAAGTCGTTATTTTGATGACTCTTTCACAAATAAAGTAATTTGCGAAGCTGAAGTAAATCAACTTAAGAGCAACATGTTAGGCTATGAATTCATCAAGAAGCATGGTGGAGAAATTGTGCATTGTACTAAGATAGGTGACGTTAAAATACTGATGAAAAGGAATACCATAACTTCGTAACAGAACATTATGCCAATAACAGAAATAAGAAAGAGAAACTCTTACTAGAAGATATACCACAAGAGTTCCTAAACCGTCAACTGAATGATAGTCGATATATCAGTAAGAAGGTAACATCTATTCTTTCAAACATTGTGCGTGGAGAAGATGAGCAAGAGGTTAACTCTAAGTTTGTCGTTCCATGTGCAGGGGGCATAACAGACCGCCTGAAACAAGATTGGGGACTACATGATGTGTGGAACAGACTTGTATATCCTCGCTTTGAACGCCTTAATCAACTTACGCAGTCAGAAGCCTTTGGTCGTTGGGAGAACAAAGAGGGCAAACAGGTCTTTCAAACTTCTGTACCTCTGGAACCCAGAGAGGCTTCAGTAAAAAACGAATAGACCATCGACACCACGCAATGGATGCACTCGTCATAGCTTGTGCATCACGTAATATTATCAATTATCTCAACAATGAGTCTGCCAAGAATCAAACGAAGAGAGAGACTTACGAAAGAAACTTTGCGATAAGAATCGTGTTATACGTAAACCTTGGGGGACATTCACCCAAGATGCGCATAGCAGCGCTTGAAGATGTCGTTGTGAGCTTTTAAAAATTATGTTCGTGTCATTAACAAAGCTACCAATTACTACGAAAGATATGAGGCGAATGGAAAGAAAGGAATGGCAAAACAGGAGGGACACAACATGTGGGCTATTAGAAAGCCTTTGCACAAGGAGACCGTCTTTGGACACGTCAATCTCCGTCGTAAGATATCAGTTAAACTTAAAGGATGCAATTAAGAATGTTCCAGCTATCTGTGACAAAGAGTTACGCGATTACATCAATGATTTAATTGCAAAGAAATACAATTCAAAACAAATACTTGCACACTTCAAAGATAAGAACTATCGACTTAATATGAAGTATGTCGATAAGGTTGATATGTGGCAGTTCAGTGACGAAAAGGAACCTATGGTCGCTACTCGCAAATCTCTTGACACATCATTTGATGCCAAACGTATTGCGACTATCACGGACACTGAATCCAAAAGATTCTTCTCAATTACCTCAGTACAAAAACAATGATCCAAACATTGCTTTCACTCCTGAAAGTATTGCAGAGATGAACAAGCATATCGTTGAGTATAACAATGGTAAGCAGCATCAACCTATTCTGAAAAGTAAGAGTGTCAGAACCTATGGGAGCTAAATACGAGGTGGGAGAAACTGGTAATCAAAAACCAAAAGTTTGTTGAAGCTCAGAAAAGGGACAAATCTTTATTTTGCCATCTACGAAGACAAAAGATGGTAACCGGTCATACAACACTATTCCATTAAATGTAGTTGCTGAACGATTAAAAGCAAGGCTTTCTCCGGTACCTGACATGAATGAAAAGGAAGCTCATTTAAGATTTTATCTTTCACCAAATGACTTGGTTTTATGTCCCAACAGAAGAAGAAAAACTAATCCGGAGACTGCAAACTCAATAAAAAAACGGATTTATAAAATGGTTAGTGCAACTGGGTCTGAATGTCTTTTTCTTCCTTACACCATTTCAAATATTATATATAATAAAGTTGAGTTTGAGTCATTGAATAAAATGGGAAGAGCTTTAACAGCCGAGATGATAAAAGCTGTTTGTTGGAAACTTGAGGTAGATCGGTTAGGAAATATCCTAAAAGATTATAAAGTAAAACCTTTTGCTTATGATAAAGAAAACCTTATGCTTCAGCAATCCTATTTATTTAAGTTTGCAGAAATGCACAATTAGTTTTTACATTTACCAGAAGTAGAAAGTAACAAAACTTTACCTGAAGCTATTAAACGAGAAGCAGAACGTACCATCCCGATAGAAGATATCGGGGTGGTTGTTCTCGACAACAAACGGATTACGATAACTTCTGGCGTCATGGAGGCTTTACTCGAAAACAATTGTGCGGTTATTACTTGTAATCAAAAGAGTATGCCAGTAGGATTACTCCTACCTTTGTGCGGTAACGCAACACAAAACGAACGTTTTCGCTCACAAATAGATGCATCTCTACCTCTAAGAAAACAACTTTGGCAACAGACAATAAAACAAAAGATTCTTAATCAGGAATACGTGTTACGTGATAACACAGACAAGGAAACCAATTGCATGCGTGTATGGTCAAATGATGTTCGCAGCGGGGACCCTGACAATCTAGAAGCAAGAGCAGCAGCTTATTATTGGAAAAATCTCTTCAACGATTGTCCAAACTTTGTAAGAGATCGTGATGGTTCACCTCCAAACAATCTTTTAAATTATGGTTATGCCATTCTTCGTGCCATAATCGCCCGTTCATTAGTAGGAAGTGGGTTACTTCCTACATTAGGTATCCACCACCATAATAGATATAATGCATATTGTCTTGCTGATGACATAATGGAACCATATCGCCCTTATGTAGATCAATTGGTGTTAGACATCATTCATAATAACAATGAAATATCTGAGATTACACGAGAAATAAAACTTCAACTACTTAGCATCCCGACATTAGATGTTGTCATAAATGGTAAGCGTAGCCCATTAATGATTGCAGCACAACAAACAGCAGCTTCACTCGCCAAATGTTTTGCTGGAGAAAGTAAACGCATCAGTTACCCAGAAATGTAAAAACTGTATGACAAGTTTTGAACGCTTCAGTGAGTATCGTATTATGTGGATTCTGTATTCTTTGATTTACCAACAGAAACCAAGAAAGAGAAGAAAAGCCTACAGTGACTTTCGTAAATCCCTCATAAAAGATGGATTCACAATGTTCCAGTTTTCCATCTACCTACGTCATTGTGCGAGTATGGAAAAATGCTGAAGTACACATGAAAACGGGTTCGAGGCTTTACTACCTAAAAATAGGAAAAGTAGGAATACTTTGTATCACTGATAAACAATTTGCTAATATTCAATTATATTATGGCGAAAAAGGCACAAAGTCCTAATGCCCCTGGGACAACTAATTAGAACTCTTTTTAAACATCTTAACTACCAATCACTAACAAAACAAGTATCATACAACATAAAAGATATTCTATTATGCAATAGCATAAAAATAAAAAGAGGGTGTCAAAATGGACACATCCTCTTTTTACCACCCCCTTTACCTTGTCTACCATATAAATCATTATTTACTATAGCTATGCTGCTAATTTCATATAAAATGATTTATTGGTCTTTAAATAGCCTATATAAACTTGTATAGAGCATCTGAAGGTGACTAAAAGTACCTCCATAATGGCTTTTAGTTCCTTGAGATTAGTTTTTCTGCACATTTTCCCTATGTTAAAGGCAATGGCAAAGAATGCAAAGTCCATGTTGACCTTGTCTTTCCCAAAATGCCTAAACCTCTTGTAGGCTTTATTATATTTTGTTTGTCCAAAAACAGCTTCAGGTTCTATGCACCTTCGCCCTCGATGCTTGATGCCTTCTTCCGAGGTCAGTAGTTCCCGTGCCTTTTGTTTATAGTGCTGTAGTTGGTGGTTTACTTCTATAATCCTGTTCTCTCTTGCCTTAAAACATGAGCCTCTCAACGGACAACCATCACAGCGTTCTGCCTGATAACGTACGCTGTAAGTAACGAATCCATTAGAGGTTAGGGAACGCTTCATACCTATACGCTTCATATGCTGTCCCATAGGGCAGACGTAGAAATCCTGTTCCTTATTATAATAAAGGCTTGCGGGACTGAATGGGTTAGGTGTGTAGCGTGGACGCTGCTCTTTATGGAAGTAGTTATACTTCACATAGGCTTCCATATTATGTACGTCCATGAACAGATAGTTCTCCTCGGAGCCATACCCTGAATCGGCTACGACTGTCTTGGCATAACGATGATAGCGTGATTTGAAGGACTCCAAGAAAGAAGAAAGTGTGAGCGTGTCTGTACGGTTAGCATAGAGTGCAAAGTCGGTGATAAACTGGTTCTCCGTTGCTATCTGCAGATTATATCCAGGCTTAGTCTGTCCGTTCCGCATAGCATCCTCCTTCATGTGCATAAACGTGGCATCAGGGTCGGTCTTGCTGTAGGAGTTTCTCTCTCCCATAACCTCAAGTTGTTGGTCATACTCCTGGAGTTTATTACGTTTCTTCTCAAGTTCTTTAAGCTGTTTTTTCTTGGTTCTAACAGCCTGCTTCTCTTCTTTTGTCTTAGGCTCAGGGGCTGATTCCAAAGACTTGTTCAATTCCTCGGATATCTCATCGAGCAGAGCTGCAGTAAACTCGACACCTTCTGTTTTAGCGGCATTGTCCTGCGCTATGACATCATCAACCTGAAGCAAAAAGTGTGCGTATTTGTTCCTGCAACTTGGCGCGGTTCTTTTCCACGGTTCTCTTCAAACGAAGGTATCTTGTTGGCTTTCGATTCTATTTTTGTGCCGTCAATATATTCAACGTCAAGACTTATCAAACCTTTGGCTGCAAGTACTAATACGACTTGTGTGAATATATTGTTGATTTCTTTTTCACACGATTACGAAAACGATTGATGGTAATAAAATCAGGCTGCTCATATCCTGCTGAGATAGATGAAATGAATGTCACGCTTGAGAAGTGACTCTATGCGACGGCGAGGAATAGATATTATTCATATAGGCGTAAAGAATCACCTTAAGCATCATTTGTGGATGATAAGGCTTGCGACCACTGGGCTTATAAGTTTGTGAGACATTATCCAACATAAGATTATCCACCAAGACGTCTAAAAAGACGAACAGGGTCATCTTCTGCGATATCCTTATCAATTCTTTTGAGGAAAAGAATCATTTTTCTTGTGTATGTAAGAACGAAAAGTGTATCTTTGTCATAATGAGATAATGCTAAAAAGGTACAAAAAAACTTTAGGAAATAGCAAAAGCCCTGGCTTGAGAAAGTCGGGGCTTTGTGCATAAAAGAAGGATGTGTACATTTTGACACACCTCTTTTTCTCTGTAGTATCAGTTTTTCAACAAACAACAACTTCATATCTTATTAATTACCAGATAATTATATAACATCGGTTGTTGTTGATACCACAAAGGTACAATTTTTCAAAGCAAATCACAACAGCTGTTGACCTATGTCTGTCACTGGTTTTGTTGTTGTTGATACCACAAAGGTACAATTTTTCAGCAAATCACAACATCTTCTCACTAAGATACTTTCTTCTTTGTGTTGTTGTTGATACCACAAAGGTACAATTTTTCAAGCAAATCACAACAATCTTCCACCCCTACCTATTACTACTTCAGTTGTTGTTGATACCACAAAGGTACAATTTTTCAAGCAAATCACAACATAAGCGTTATGAGTTCTCCTTTCATCAAAGTTGTTGTTGATACCAAAAAGGTACAAATTTTTCAAGCAAATCACAACCGTATAGGATTTCTATAACCATGTAAACCAGTTGTTGTTGATACCACAAAGGTACAATTTTTCAAGCAAATCACAACCGTATATGAAAAGCGTATCTTATACCGCCTGTTGTTGTTGATACCACAAAGGTACAATTTTTCAAGCAAATCACAACGGATTGTGAGGTATGCTCCGATTTGAATTGTTGTTGTTGATACCAAAAGGTACAATTTTTCAAGCAAATCACAACAGAAAGAGATCGACCTTTTTCCAATACAAGTGTTGTTGTTGATACCACAAAGGCATCAATTTTTCAAGCAAATCACAACTGTTAAGAGATAATGTCATGAACATCCATGTTGTTGTTGATACCACAAAGGTACAATCTTTTCAAAGCAAATCACAACTTCTACATCATTAATAGAAATAGTCTCTGGTTGTTGTTGATACCACAAAGGTACAATTTTTCAAGCAAATCACAACAACTCATAAATAACTAAAAATTAAAAATGATGTTGTTGTTGATACCACAAAGGTACAATTTTTCAAGCAAATCACAACTAGAACCATAATACAATCCAGCTAATTCAAGTTGTTGTTGATACCACAAAGGTACAATTTTTCAAGCCAAATCACAGCAGAAAAAGTCAGGGTCTAATTCATGTTTGGAGTTGTTGTTGATACCACAAAGGTACAATTTTTCAAGCAAATCACAACAGATGATTTTCGAACAGAATAAGCGTAGTGCTGTTGTTGTTGATACCACAAAGGTACAATTTTTCAAGCAAATCACAACCTGAAAAGAATGTACTCTATTTCTGTGAGATGTTGTTGTTGATACCACAAAGGTACAATTTTTCAAAGCAAATCACAACCCGCAACTTCGAGTTGAAATTGAAGCTTAGTTGTTGTTGATACCACAAAGGTACAATTTTTCAAACAAATCACAACAAGCCATCGAGGTTTTCTTATTGATCAATGTTGTTGTTGATACCACAAAGGTACAATTTTCAAGCAAATCACAACTACTATGGAATTGGAAGGCAAAAGGTAGCTGTTGTTGATACCACAAAGGTACAGTTTTTCAAGCAAATCACAACAATTTGGTAGTATTGAATATATGACCTTGTCAGTTGTTGTTGATACCACAAAAGGTACAATTTTTCAAACAAATCACACGGGTATAGGGGTCTTCTCTAAAGACCCCGTTGTTGTTGATACCACAAAGGTACAATTTTTCAAAGCAAATCACAACATTACGCTGCACTCTAATATGCTTGTTCGTGGTTGTTGTTGATACCACAAAGGTACAATTTTTCAAGCAAATCACAACTATTTCAGCGTCTTGAATGTCGAGCATCACGTTGTTGTTGATACCACAAAAGTGTACACTCAAGCAAATCACAACAGACCTCACCAGACTGATAAGCCTGAGAAAGTTGTTGTTGATACCACAAAGGTACAATTTTTCAAAGCAAATCACAACCTGAAAGAATGTACTCTATTTCTGTGAGATGTTGTTGTTGATACCACAAAGGTACAATTTTTCAAGCAAATCACAACATGGAACAGCAGACATGGTAAATATCCGCCTGTTGTTGTTGATACCACAAAAGGTACAATTTTTTTCAAGCAAATCACAACGGGTATGGGGGTCTTCTCTAAAGACCCCCGTTGTTGCATGATACCACAAAGGTACAATTTTTCTCAAGCAAATCACAACAGTGTGACCTAAGACTATCCTCACTTAGTGTTGTTGTTGATACCACAAAAGGTACAATTTTTCAAGCAAATCACAACGATAAGACACTAGGAACTCTCTAATTTCAAGTTGTTGTTGATACCACAAAGGTACAATTTTTCAAGCAAATCACAACCGCTATAAGTTATATTTACATCATTGTATAGTTAGTTGTTGATACCACAAAGGTACAATTTTTCAAGCAAATCACAACACGAACGTATGTACAATCAAATGCAGGCTGTTGTTGTTGATACCACAAAAGGTACAATTTTTCAAGCAAATCACAACGGATAACTTTCATTTAAGTAGAATGCCTAAGTTGTTGTTGATACCACAAAAGGTACAATTTTTCAAGCAAATCACAACATGACAAGTCGCTTTACTTTTCCGTCTGCCGTTGTTGTTGATACCACAAAGGTACAATTTTTCAAGCAAATCACAACTTTATCACGGAGAGGATGAACAAGGAAGTGTTGTTGTTGATACCACAGGTACAATTTTTCAAAGCAAATCACAACTGACATCGGATGGGAAGGTTAACGCTGACTGTTGTTGTTGATACCACAAAGGTACAATTTTTCAAGCAAATCACAACAAGTCAAAGAGGCTACCTCTAAACAAAATTGTTGTTGTTGATACCACAAAGGTACAATTTTTCAAGCAAATCACAACGCTGCCTCTATCTCTGAGGATATTAAGAAGTTGTTGTTGATACCACAAAGGTACAATTTTTCAAGCAAATCACAACTAGCGTTACCCTGTTCTTTAAGATTATCACGTTGTTGTTGATACCACAAGGTACAATTTTTCAAGCAAATCACAACAGCATAGTTAAACAATTAAATTATTATCAGGTTGTTGTTGATACCACAAAGGTACAATTTTTCAAGCAAATCACAACAATATATTATTAGCACAGACATTTATACGGGTTGTTGTTGATACCACAAAGGTACAATTTTTCAGCAAATCACAACAACCCTTTTTACGATAAAAACTTCTCGTTACTGTTGTTGTTGATACCACAAAGGTCACAATTTTTCAAGCAAATCACAACTAATGTCTTCTTTATTCATTTCTGTTATGAGTTGTTGTTGATACCACAAAGGTACAATTTTTCAAGCAAATCACAACAAAGGACCGACTTAGAAGGTGTGTTCCAAGGTTGTTGTTGATACCACAAAGGTACAATTTTTCAAAGCAAATCACAACTGGTCTTGGTTTTTCTCTCGACCCTCTGAAGTTGTTGTTGATACCACAAAGGTACAATTTTTCAAGCAAATCACAACCAACGCAGGCAAGTGTTGCCAACGTGATGGTTGTTGTTGATACCACAAAGGTACAATTTTTCAAGCAAATCACAACAGTATCGTAAAGGTGCTTTCAAACTCCTTAGTTGTTGTTGATACCACAAAGGTACAATTTTTCAAGCAAATCACAACAAGAGTGTTAGTGACGTTGAAACCTACAAGGTTGTTGTTGATACCACAAAGGTACAATTTTTCGACAAATCACAACTGAGTTATAATGATAGATATCTTAAATTAGGTTGTTGTTGATACCACAAAAGGTACGATTTTTCAAGCAAATCACAACGGTGCTGCTGTTGGTTGTGGTGGAGGAGGTGTTGCTGTTGATACCACTAAAGGTACGATTTTTTTCAAGCAAAATCACAAGCATGTGTGAGGGTAAATATTGTTATATTCAAATTGAAAAATAGGCAGCAAAGCGTGAAAGGAAATAGAAGGGGTCTTGAACAGAGACATAAACTGAGCGTTCACGTTTATAGCGATATGGTTGATTCTACCATTACAGAGAGCCATAAAGAAGATATAAACTAAAAGGGGAATGAACAAAAAGGGAAATGACACCATATCAGCTCGTGGTCATATTGTGCGGATATAAGGTTAGCTTAATTTCCCTTACAGTTGCTATTTGTAAATTATTTTCGCACTTAATAAAATCAATAGATGGTCTTTAGGGTTTCAAAAAGACGCTCAATTAGCTTGCAAAAGGTGCCCTTTAAGGACCTTACTAAGCCCTTTAACAGCCTCATTGGGCACCTTTTAGAACCAGACTTGTAACATCTTGATTTATTGATAGTTGCAAACTTGAATTTTTAGAGCTTTTTGGTATTTTTCGATGGGATTTCCTCTTAATAATGTAATGTTTCACAATATTATCACTATATCTTTTATATATTAGAAAGAAACTAAAACAGAAAGATAAGAATGAATAGTTTCAAAAATCAGTCATACATATATTTTACCTTTGTTCATTGTGGCACAAAATTGTGCTGTCCCGCCAATAAGGATAGTTTTTCCTACCACAAACATGGTATTTTGCGGATAAAACAGAGATACAACAGCTAAAATTGAAATAAATACAAAAATAATTCTTTGCGATTTGAAGATTAATATATATCTTTGCCGAAGAATCAAGATATAAGAATAAAATATTGGTTTACAAGAATAGGTAAGGACTAAACTAATCTACAGATTCTATAGTGATTTCAAAAAGTAAGTATAAATTCAGGACCTAAGTGTCATTAAAAACAAATTATGAAACAAAGTTAAACTACTATGAGATTTCGTTCTTAACACTGCAGCATCGCTGAAAGGAACAGGTGTTCAACTGATACGAATTGCCATCTTTATCATCTTCATTTGGATTGGTGGTTTGAAGTTTTGGAACTATGAGGCTGAAGGTATTGTTCCTTTCGTTGCCAATAGTCCGTTTATGAGTTTCTTCTACTCAAAGAATGCACCTGAATATAAGGGGATTACAAACTCAAAAGAGGGTGAGTTTGATAAGGCTAAACACGAGTGGCATAAGGCAAACAACACTTATACCTTCTCACGTGGCTTAGGTATTACATCATGACATTCGGTTTTTGACCTTGTTAGGGTATTTGGTTCCCCGAAAAGTTGGTTTTGTTGGATCAGGACTAGTCATCCTGATGATGTTTGGGACTCTGTCCTCATTGTCACGACACCTGAAGTATGGGTACCTGACTTAGGCAGTGGTGAACATGGTTTCCCGTTACTAACAGGTGCTGGTCGATTGGTCATTAGGACTTAAGTATTCTAGCCGGAGCTGTGTAGTATTGGCAGACTGCGCTCAACGAATCCTGAAAAATAGAAAAAGATAAACGATAAAAGGGGAATGTGAGATTCCCTTTTTATGTCATTAGGTGAGTAGATTATAAACTTAGTCAGTTATTAACTTGTCAACTAATATTACGACTATTTTATTCCTCAGCGCTTAAAGACTTACGATGCACAAAGTCGGGAATCATCACGGGCATTGAGCCATGCTCAATAGAAAGCTTCGTAAGTTCTGCGATGCAACACCACTCTGCTAGGTCATATACATCCATATCCAAAAGGCGACTATTGCTGTAAACATTCGGCAAGTCTGACGTCCATAAAGAATGACATCCCCCACGTGTATCAAGTTCTTTCGCCAAAGCAATTATTCCGACGAGAAAGAAGGAGCATAATGATTGAGTAAGATCTCTATTTGCGAGGCGTTCCAAAAGGCAAGTTGCAGTCCTTCAACTCAATACCAATTTTTGCTGCAGCCTCAGCATTTAATAACACCTCAGGAACAGGGTATTTAGCAGCATATCCATGGGTGCCTACTGCCTGAAACATACGATTGTAGGGGCGAGGTGTCATTTACATTATGTTGTATGAGAATGGTCTTTCCCTTCGCTGTACGTATCATCGTTGACGTTTGATCGCCATTCGCAAAGCTTTCGCAAGATTCTCCCATCACTTTTTGATGCATCTCTTTGCCCTTAAAAGCATTCGTTTGCATGGCTGTGAGGTAGCGCATTCGGTCAGTGCGATGAATATCAAGGAGTTGACAAGCTGGTCCGATGCTGTGGGTAGGATAAATATCACCTGCAGTCATACGGTTATACTCCATACGCCAAGCTGTCCAACGGTCGCCAATAGGATGGGCGTAACCACCTTCGACGTGTACGAGTTCACCGAGCAGACCCTCACGAGCCATCTGACACACCGCATTCTCAAAATGATCATACACCGCATTCTCAAGCATCATACAATGCTGCTGTGTTCGTTCAGCCGTGTCTATCAGTCGCCAAATGTCCTTTAGGGTCAGTGCTGCAGGGACCTCCACAGCAACACTCTTACCCTGCTCCATTGCATGAATAGCAATTGGCACGTGCGACATCCAATCGGTACAAACATAGACAAGATTAATCCCCTTGCTGCTGGCATAAATCAAGATAAGCCGTCTTGCCCCAATAAATCTTTGCTGAGGGCTTCCCATACTGTTCTACGAGCGTTGCTACCTCCTCTGCCACTTCTCTGGACACATCACAGATTGCAGCTATCTCAATATTAGGAATATGACACCAACGCTACAGCCATCCGCCCACGTGCTCCCACACCCACAAAAGCCACTCTTAACAGAGGCATCGGTGGGAGAGCCAATGATAGAACGTTGCGCTGACCAGCTGCCCGAGCTGGGACAAAAGTTTCTAACAGATGGGGCACAGAGATTGTTTCCATTGTTGTTATGTTTGATTTTTTGTGAGGAGGACTAGGGAGGGCTAGGGACAACTAGGGATAACTAGGATAACTAGGATAACTAGCTAAACTAGCATGACTAGAACAGCTAAAGAAAGCCAAGCAAGCTCCTACTCTTCCTTCTGCCTATCTTCCAGCAGCTTTTTCAGTCTAGCCACCTCCGCTTTCAAGGTTGCATTCTCCTCCTTAAGGGCTTGCATCATGCGGTCTTGCTCCTTTCGATAACCAGTGCAGGCAGCGACATTCTCGCTCCTTGATACCTCCTTCTGTCACGAAACGTTTTTGCATGTAGCCAAGGTAACGACACATCATCCGGTCCGTGATATGACATAAAGAGAGGGCTGTATTACAGAACTCCTCTGCCGTCCATTTATTTACGAAAGGGGCATAGTCGGCATAGTTATTATGAAGCCGGCAGAATGTTACGAGAGCGTTGTAACGTGGATGGCTATTCCTCCAAAGATTCAACCCACGCGTGTGGAGATAATCCTCATAATCCTGACGAAGCTCCTGCAAGCTACTACGTGCCACATTGAGCAGTTTCAGTTCCATTTCCGTGAGGTTAGACCATCTTCCTTACCTTCCACAATGTTTTGTTTTCCCGAGCGATCCGCCTGAACCATTTGATCAACGGTACGGTCTCCATAGAGCAGGTAGGAAGCGTTTGCAAAAGACGAACGTCATTTGGTAAAGCGCATCAGCTTTTTGATAGAAACGCAATGTTCGCCAGTCTGTGCCGCTACGCAGCACCTGTGGTGTGTTATTCCCCCATGGTTATGATACCCTGTTTATCGCATATTATTAATGCTTGAACAAGAGTAGATAGATAGTCTAATAAATGGTGAGGTGCTTAGCTTGAAGCGTATCAATACTCAGTTTTATCCGTTTTTCTCCGTCCATTGCTTGAAGACTTCTAACGCCTCATTACGCAAAAAGAATCTCTGAAGGCTTCTTACGATATTGCGTGTTGAACCTCAATCTCTTTATAGATGAAGTCATCATCAAAGCCAATGTCGGCAGCATCTTTGCGGTCGTTAGCATAATAGATTTTGTCAAGGTGTGCCCAATAGATGGCACCAAGGCACATTGGACAAGGTTCGCAGGAGGTGAAGATTTCGTAACCAGAAAGGGTCGAAAGTATTCAACTTTTTGGCATGCTTTTACGGATAGCTGTAACCTCTGCATGGGCTGTTGGGTCGTTGAAAAGAGTCACTCCATTGCTTCCTTCAGCAACAACTTCTCCGTTGCGGGCAATAACGGCACCGAATGGTCCACCGCCATTTCGTACACTATCAGCAGAGAGATCGATTGCCCTCCGCATCAATTCTTCTTTCGTCATTACGATTGGTATTTTATTCGTCATTATCTTCTTGTTCGCATATCTGTTTGTAGATGCGATCGAATACTTCTCGGAGTTCAGCCTCATTATCAATTGTCTTACGGATGATTTCAAGGTTCTTGGCGTTTGGTGACCCAGGAATCCACAGTTTTAGGTAGCCCGAACGTCCGTATTTCTCCTTCATGTGGTCACGAAAGCGTTGCCACATCTCTTCATCATTCTTCTCTGGATAGTTCTCAATACCATAGAGGATGGCACGAGAGAGACTATCTCAGGCTCTAAATCACGATCAGCCTCAGCAACAATCTTACCATAGATGCTACGCGGAACACGTGAGCTACTGGCACGATGGTCTTCAACTGCTTCCCTTCATAATCTTTAGCTGTTCGGTCGAGAACCATTTACGCAAACGCACATCAGCGATGAGAATCTTACCGCTGGTGATATGATGAATGGCTCGAGGTCCCTGCCATTCAAGGTCATGATAAGTACCGCAATAATATACACCATATTCACATCAGCACCCGTAACTGCTGCCAACGCAAGCGAATTCTTGATGACACGTTGAACATGTCCGAGTCCGTGGCTCTTACCAAAGTCATTATAGCGTGGAGAATTTGCTACGCTCCACAAAGTTCATTATTTCGAGATTAGGCTGTTGCATAGAACGAAAATTATGAGATAAGTATTGATAACGTTACAGCTATACCATAGAGCAGTATGTTGCGAGCGGTCAGTGCTAAGATATTATTCAGTTCCTTACCTTTCTTTACCTTCTTCATTAGCATCGCAGTCTTGTGATGTAAGATATTATAAGGTGCAAAGATGATGACCAAGAGAATAAAGGTAAGAAGGTTATACTCCCTTCTAAAGAGAAGGAAAGATAACTGAATAAATGCCATAAGTCCCAAAAGCTAAATAAAGTTTTTCAGCCTTTTCTCACCGATTCGTACGATGAGCGTTACTTTTTCCGTCGCGTTTATCATCTCTCTATCACGGTAATTGTTGACAACAAGCAGGGTGTCTATCACCAAACCGCAGATAACTCCCGACATAATAACATCAAAGCACAGGGGCTTTGAAAATGGGTAGGAAGGATGACGTATGTGGTGAAAACGACGATGTACAATACCAAAGAATACTAACACCAAGACGTCGCCTAGCCGAGATAAGAAAAAGTAGGTGGTATAGAGAAAAGCAAAGAACGCAGGCTAACCCCACGACAATCATTTCCCAGCCACCAAAGAAGATGAGTGGAAAACCGACAAGACAGGCTAAGGCAGAAGTGACGACAAGTCCTAACCGCATAGCGGGAAGTGTTATCCATCCTTCAGAACAAGCCCGCTTTGGACCAAGTCGAGTGGCTCGATCGTCATTGCCTTTCAGACAATCAAAATAGTCATTGATAAAGTTAGAATCCACCCTGCATCAGAAAAGCAAAGAGAAAACAAAAGAATAGCAGGAAGCCACGGAAGTTTCCCCCACCCGCTCAACCTCCAAGCCCAAGCTGTTCCAATCATTACGGGCACCATTGCCCCCGTGAGCGTCTTTGGACGCGCTGCAAGCACCCATGCTGAAAGACTATTGGGCTTTATATTCTTGTTTTCAGAAACCACCTTATCTTATTAATGTCTATATTCTATAAATTTCTTTTCGATTAATTGAAGAAGTTCCAGCTGATACCAAACTGCAATACACGCTGGTTCAACGGATGAGTGTGGTGTGAAGAAAATATTTACCACCCTCGGCACTGTTCACATGCGTGAACATTATGAAAGAAAGCGTGTGTGCTGTGGTTGGAAGTTGGCATAAGCGTTAAGATGAGGATAGTTGCCAATCTTTGTACGACTCGCCTCCGTCTCTTGAATACCAAAGGCACCAATTCCTGGTATATACTCTGGCGCATAATAGCTTGTGAAATAACGTCCGATCAACGCCAAGGTCAACATCCAACACGTGCAACCTTAAAGCGTGAGAACAGATTACTATAAGCATTAAAGATTGGTACAGGAGAATATCGTCTTTGCTCGATTTCTGTAAAGTCAGCACATTCTGCCAGTTAAAGATACCCAGACGGAAATCCTGTTGGAGTTGTAACGTAAACAAACTGATAGGGACTCACTTGACTGGCGAACATTCAAGTCGTTATGCTGAACGAGGTGGTTGTCACCGCTTCGCACACGATCGTTCTGTATTCCGGAAGTAAGTATAATTCTTGAGAACATCATAGCTCACACGCAGTTTGGTTCGCGTCTTCTGCAAAGAGAACTCACCGAGGATACGAGAGTATCTCCTGACTAAGGTTATTGTCCCACATATAATGCTTACCATAATACTGATTCATATAGAACGATGGGGCAGAACGATGAAAGAAAGCGGTTGCAGCCAACTGAACGGTATCACCGAAGAGTGGGAAGCCAAGGTCTGCATGACCATCGACATGCAACTGTCCTGCCCTACTTCCAGCCAACCAAGCTTCAGCACTGACATCATAATGGAAAAGTCTTACCCAAGGTCTTCAGGAGCTGTCCACCCACAGAAATATCATGCTGATTCCATGTCTTATCACCATTAAAGAAGGCTATAGTAGAACCACTTGGCGTTTGCATAGTTGGAAGTGCATAATGACGCAACTCGTAGGACAGGAAAGCTTTCAATCCAGCTTTTCGCCCACTTATTAAATCCTTCCAGCAAAGCGACCACAAAGGTATTCTTCAATGACCAATGCTTTGTGCTATCATAAATGCTGTCATTGGCTGCAGTACTATAGTTGAAAGTAGTTCTGTGCATAGAAGTTAGCCGGAGTTTCGTACGCCTGATAGATACGACGATAGTTATCAAAACGTGCCGTATGAATAAAACTTGTCACAGGAACATATTCCTCCTTCATCCACTTCTGTGTAGAGTCCTTCGCCAGTGCATCCTGTTTCTTAAGTGCTGCCATCTGAGTAGAGTCCTCCAGATTTACCGTTAGCGATCATTAGCATTCGCTTTATCAGTTTGCGCCTTTGCTTGTGACACATCACCAGCAATGACAGCATCATCAGGACGACCAGCAGAACGCTTCTCCTTATCGTATGCTTCCTCATCAAACTTCTGTCCCTTGACGTTTGCCTGCCGACGTGCTTTCTCCTTATCTTTCTCTGCATCCTGTGCCTTTTGAGATTTAAGCGCAAACTCCTTTGGCCTAAATTTCCTCTTCAGTCATCGGAACCTTACGGAAGAAACCGAGGCTATAACGATGATTGAAAAAGACGTGTTGGTTATCATTTCTATTCCAATTCTGTTTCAAGATGGTTGGAATCTCTTCTTCACTAAAAGTTTTCACGGAATGACTCGGGGTGTTGATATAAGCATCATTGGCAATACCACCATTCTCCGCCACCTTCTGGTGATTCAGAGAAAGAAGCAGGTGTGCTTGATAACGTTCGCCTAAATAGCTTCCCCACATTGAGTAATCAAAATGGGAAGCACTCTGATTGCTGTAATACCCACGTCCGTAAAGGTAGTCGAACTTAAAGCCGAAACCCCACTCCTTACCAGCGTTTACCGCAAAGATAGCCCTAAATCGGTCTTCTCCGTTATTCCTGTTACCCTGCCGTATTGTAGTTAAGAATCGTGATAGGTGAAAGAGTTGAGGTAAACTGGAACTCATTAGGCTGTACGATAAACATATCATACGGATCAGGGAAGAAGAATTCTGATGGACCACGACGATCGATGAAGATACGATTCTGACGTGGAGAGCCCAGGTTTCCCAATGTGTTATATTGTCCGCGCATACCATAGGTAAGGTCAGCATTCATAAACATATACGACAAAGTATCGGGGACAGCAGGCTTGCGGTCACCGAAACGCTCATCTATCGTCCACACCTTCAGTCCACGTGGAATCTCCTTATGCTGACTTTGTATAGAATCAGAACGCCCAGCATTCTTATTCTGTTCTAACCCCATCGGCAGTGAATGTCCCATCATCAACCGTAGAGTTATCATCAAATTGTGCCATAGCAGCATTCGCCACTAACACAATGAAGGCAAACAAGAAGGTAAATCTTCATTTAACGAATAATACGGAGTATGCTTTCGATCATCTTAAAGACCATCGAAACAAGAATAATAATAATACCTATCGTTGTGTTATCGGTTAAGAAATAGACCGCCATACCTACAATCGCCCCTAACATAAAAATGATGTTAAGGCACTGACGAATAGGCAGGAAACGATCTTTTACCTCACGTTTATGACGACGTTCTGGACGACGCGCGTACTATTCTGTATTTCCATTTTCTTCTAAGTTTTATTACGAGGATTGTAATCTTTTATTAAAGCTTTATGTTAATAGGTAAGAACCCTACATTAATGGCTCAGTTATCCTTATCCATTACCTCAGACACGCCCTCGTCGATTGCTATTTTTCTCTTACTTCAGTGCTTGTTCAAGCCCTCAAAGATGCTATTCTTACGATTGATTGTAGCACGACGGAACTTACCAGATACTGGCAAGACGCGTCTGCTTCTTGTTTACAGCATACTTATCAGTAATCCATTGCTTTGCATTGAAATCAGAAACATTGCCCTGTACATCGTAACGATAAGTCAAACGATTCATCGTCAAGTACGTATGTCCGTCACGACAAGTGGCTTGAAGTACATAATTGAATTGGGTATAATCTAATGAAAGGAATGACGAAGAGAAGATGAGCTTCTCACGTACTGTTGCCACAATACTATGTTCGCCCTTATTCACCAAAAGCTACCTTACTACCCTCTAACTGGTTACCACCTTGTGTGAGTTCTGTGAGATAAGCAAAGGCTTTGTCATAAAGTTCGTCAGCTGTTGCTCCAGGTACATTAAAGGTCTCAGTCCACACTACCTGACCATTCACCTCTGGTATGATACCCTTCTGAAGATATAAATCCTTGTTAGCTTTGCTGTCTGCATTCATTGTCTTATTGGCACGAGCCGCAGCGGTAGCTGCTGCTGTCGGGACAACCCACGCATCGGAAGCAGTGTTTGTGACAGACGTTGTTGAAGTCCCCTGTAGCCTTTGTTACTGAAGATTCTGGAGCTCTTTGTTGTTGGGGCAGCCGTAGTTGCCTGTGCCTTCTTTGCAGCCTCCGTGAGTGCAGCAGCCTCACGTTCCAGACGTTCAGCCTCAGCCTTCATCTCTGCAATCTTCTTTCTCAATATCAGCTTTCGCCTTAGCCTCAGCTTCTTTCTTTGCTCTTGCTTCAGCTCCCTTTGCTTTTGCAGCGTTTGCCTTCGCTTGTTCCAAAGCAGTCTTAGCCTCCTTCTAACTGGCGTTGTGCCTGTTCCAACTTCTGTTCTGGAGTCAGCGTAGTCTGTGCCGAAGCCATCATAGGAAGGCACAAAAACAAGAATATCAAAAATCTTCTTCATAATCTCAAACTTCTTTCTAATAATAATATATCAAGCAAAGATACAACTTTTCGTTTGTTTATCGTGTCTAAAGCAAAGTTTTTCTTTTTATCACCAAAGTAAACAGGATACCCTTAAGACAGGGTGAATTAAGACCTAGTAACAGAGGAACGTTTTTAGTTGCGCAAAATAACAAAAAGTTTTATAATGAATTGTGTGGGTAATTCGTCATAGAGCCTAAAAAAATATCGTCAAAAGGTATTGCCTTCAACTAAACAAAACTCCCCAATTGACCTTAGTTTTAATACACTTAACTCACATTAAGCCCCTACCCTTCCATGTACAGCAATGGTGTTAATCCTTCGCACATGTGGTGCATACCATCCGCACCATTAGTGCTAAGCATCCGCACCACTTGTGCTAAGCACCCGCACCAAACCAGTGGAATCTCAACACACAACCCACACGATTCGTTATAGAGTCACAAAAACAAGGTAATGCAAAGACTAAGCAACCAAAAACGAATGTTTACAGAAAGTCTGATTTGTCCTATTTTTCACAACTTGATTTTTCAACAATGCTCTTTTTGGCTTCTTAAAGACGCCCAATTGGCTTTTACGAAAGATGCCCCTTGAAGCCTTACTAACGCCCTTTTGAAGTCCAACTAAGCACCTTTTGAAAAGCAGTCTCATAACCCACTGATTTACTAATAGTTACAAACTTACTTTTTACACGTATTTTTCGCCTATATTAGGAACCTTTTACCTAAAAATATTGTAATGGTTTTTCAAGCCCTCGCAGCAACTTTTTTCACCATACTCCAAACGAACTAAACATACATTTTTCACCCTTCTCTTACCCTCTTTTTACCTTTTTACATCAGGGTATCTCGCATTTTACTCCCCTCTCCACTCGGAGAGGGGCTGGGAGTGAGGCTATTTCTCCTCCAACTCCTTCTGCAGTCGAATAATCTCATCACGATACTGTGCAGCTTGCAGGAAGTCGAGGTCTTTTTGCTGCTTGTTTCATAAGTGCTGTTGTGTTAGCAATACTCTTCTCCAATTGTTCTTTACTCATCTTCGCAACAATTGGTCAGCAGCAAAGAGAACACCATTATTGGGTTCAACATACGCCTGTCCGACATTCCTATTGATAGCAACTGTCTGTGCGGTGAGGTTCGATTCACCACCCACTCAGTAGCGTTCCCTTGATAGCCTTGACAATCTGTGTCGGTGTGATATGATGCTCCCTCATTGTATTTCAACTGTTTCGTACGTCTTCGCATCGTCTCGTCGATGGTCTTCTGCATACTCTCCGTGATGTTATCAGCATACATAATCACCTTTCCATTCACGTTACGAGCCGCACGACCAGCCGTCTGTGTCAAACTCTATGACTACGAAGGAAACCTTCTTTATCGGCATCAAGGATAGCAACCAAAGAAACCTCTGGCAAGTCTAATCCCTCACGCAACAAGTTGACACCCACAAGGACATCATAGAGACCCGCACGGAGGTCGTTGATAATCTTGATGCGATCAAGGCTGGCAACATCACTATGGATATAGCCGTATGAATATCGTGATTTAACAAGTATTCTGTCAACTCCTCCGCCATTCGTTTGGTCAGTGTCGTCACTAACACACGCTCTTCTTTCTCTGCACGGATAACGATTTCGTTCATCAAATCGTCAATCTGATTCTCTGAGGGACGCACCTCTATCTCTGGGTCGAGCAATCCCGTAGGACGGATAAGTTGCTCAACAACAACGCCTTCGGACTCTGCCAACTCAAAGTCAGCTGGAGTAGCCGACACATAAATAATCTGATGAATCAAATCATGAAACTCCTCGAAACGCAGTGGACGATTGTCAAAAGCAGCTGGCAGACGGAAACCATATTCTACAAGATTCTTCTTTCGGGCACGATCGCTCCCATACATCGCTGAAATCTGAGGGTACACTCACGTGGCTCTCGTCTATCACCATTAAGTAATCTTCTGGGGAAAAAGTCTAACAAACAGTAAGGACGCATCCCCGCCTTCTGCCATCAAAATAGCGTGAATAGTTCTCAATACCAGAGCAATGACCTAATTCCTTAATCATCTCAATGTCATACTCCACACGTTCTTTGATACGTTGCGCCTTGATATTATCTCCAATCTCGGTGAAGAAATCAACCTGCTTCACCAAGTCATCTTGTATCTGACGAATAGCCCCTTCGGTCTGTTCCTTAGACGTTACAAAGAGATTGGCTGGGTAATCTCGTAAGTATCAAAGGTAGCGAGGCGATGAAAAATCAACAGCATCCACCTCCTCAATAGAATCTATCTCATCATCCCACCACGTAATGCGCAGGACATTGTCGCTATAAGCCATTGCAATATCCACCGTATCACCCTTCACACGGAAGTTTCCACGCTGTAGTTCGATATCATTGCGCATATAGAGTGCATCTACTAGACGTCTTAAAAATCATTACGATCAATCACTTGACCCTTCTTGATAGAGATGACATTCTCCTTCATTGCGACTGGTGCTCCCATACCATAGATGCACGAAACGGAAGAAACGACAATAACATCCTTACGACCTGATAACAAAGAAGATACAGCAGACAAGCGGAGTTTATCAATCTCGTCATTAATCGCGAGATCTTTCTCAATATAGGTATCCGTCACAGGCATGTAAGCCTCTGGCTGATAATAGTCATAATAAGAGACATAATACTCCACAGCGTTATCAGGAAAGAAAAGCCTTCATCTCCTCATAAAGCTGTGCAGCCAAAGTCTTGTTATGCGATAAAAATCAGTGTCGGCTTATTAACATTTTGCGATCACGTTCGCAACCGTAAACGTCTTACCCGAACCCGTCACACCCAAGAGCACCTGACTTTTTATCGCCACGCTCCAGTCCGTCAGTAAGTTCTCTGATTGCCTCCGGTTGGTCGCCCGTTGGCTTATATTTCGATGTTAATTTAAAGTCCATTTTTCGAGAATCAAGTGAATCAATCTTTGATTGCAAAGATACAAAAACCGATGATAGTATAGAATTAATCGTGATTTTTGCTAAAAAGCAAACCACCTTTTGCGTATTTATAGAATAATATGTAACTTTGCATTTCAAAGTCAAATTATGAAGAAAAGAATTCTCATTTACCTGTGCGCCGTTTTGCTTTTTAACAAGTTGCACTACGAATATAATCAAGTCTATAAGACAACAAACAACGATTATAAATACGAATTTGCAAAGGAATGCTTTGCAAAGGGAAAAGTAGCTTTGCTGTTCCCCTTTTGCAAGACCTTGTGACAATTGAGAAAGGCACAGACAACGCACAGGAGTGTCTCTATATGCTTGCCATGGCAGAGTATGGCTTGAAAGATTATCAAGCTGCATCAGAAACATTCAAGAAGTATTATCAAACCCTATCCACGTGGTCAGTATGCTGAGATGGCATCGTTCTATATCGGACAGAGTCTCTTCGAAGGTACGCCAGAACCACGCCTTGACCAGACACCAACTATCGCTGCCATCGCAGCTTTCCAAGAGATATTTGGATGTCTTCCCTAATGGCAAGATGAAAGCTGCAGCCCAGCAACGCCTCTTTTTCATTGCAGGACAAGCTTATCCGCAAGGAATATCTCAATGCAAAGTTATACTATAACCTCGGTTCTTACTTCGGAAACTGCACGAGTGGCGGTAACAACTACGAGGCTTGCATCATTACTGCACAGAACGCTTTGAATGATTATCCTTATAGCGACATGCGTGAAGCCTTCGCAATCCTCTTAATGAAGAGTAAGTTTGAGCTGGCTCAAATGAGTGTCGAAGAAAAGAAACTACAACGCTATCAAGATGCTGAAGACGAGTGTTATGGATTTATCAACGAATATCCAGACTCAAAAGAGCGCAAGACAGCTGAGGAATACATCAAAAAGTGTAAGCAGATTACAAAAGATTAAAAGAATAACAGACTTATAAACTATAAACAATTAGAATGGATTACAGAAAGTCAAAAGCACCGTCAAACACGGTAACCCTGAGATGTTCAGGAACTTTGGAAAGATACTGGTAACATCTATGAGAGTGTTGCTATCATAGCAAAGCGAGCAAACCAAATCTCAGTTGAAATAAAAGCAGGACTTGAGTAAGAAACTTGCTGAATTTGCTTCTTATAACGATTCTCTTGATGAGGTATTTGAGAACCGTGAGCAGATTGAGATTAGCCGTTATTATGAGAAGTTGCCAAAGCCAACTTTGTTAGCTTCGCAAGAATTTATAGATGGTGACGTTTACTGGCGCGACCCTTCTAAGGAAGCACAGAACGAGGAAGAAAGATTAAACCATGATACAAAGGAAACAAACGGTATTCCTGTTCCTTGCATTACTTGCAACGATTGCTTGCCTCTGCCTTCCTGTAGGTTTCTACGAACCGAAAGGTATGGGTGCAGAGAGCATGCTAATGAATCTATGGATAAGTGATGCAAACGGTGGAAAAGGATTTCAATGTATGGGCTTTGTTCGCTATTCTTTTGCTTACTTGCCCCATCAACCTCTTCGCCATCTTCGATTATCATAACCGCAAACGTCAAGCTCGTTTCTGTGCATTTTCAATGCTCACGATTATAGGCTGGTACGTGGTTTTATGGAGTGTTCAGCCAAGTGTTGATGACAGGATTCAACTTCCATATTACATTTGCAGCCTGCCTTCCACTCGTAGCTTTCATCCTCTTGTGGCTTGCACGTCACGCCATCCTTGCTGATGAAGCTTTGGTAAGAGCAGCAGACAGAATCCGATAGAACAAAAGATTCCTAATTATAATCAAGGAGGTAGTATTAAAATTAACTCTTTAATACTATCTCCTTTTTATACTCTACTAGAACTCTCACTTATCTGTAAAAGGGTTCCTTTCATACCCATCATTTATTGTAATTATTCCTATTTTACCTAAAAGTAACGACCCTTTTATCAAAAGACCCTTACATAAAAAAACACAACAAAAGAAATAATATCATTAAATGTGAGTATTGTCCATTCCCAGAATTACCATTACTTTTTGCACCCACATTATTAATAATACAAATAGATGTCAATGAATAATTTTACGCTCGGATTGTTTTTTTAGGTTTTTCCTTGCTTGCAGGCACGACAACCGCTCATGCGCAAGTCAATGCGGCAGACTCTGTAATGAACCATGCAAAGGGAAACAAACTTAGTATTGGTGGATATGGCGAAGCCGCTTATTCTCGCAATTTCTATAGTGACAATGGTAATCGTTATACAACACCAAGTCTCTATAAAAAGATCCTAGTCACGGAAGATTTGATATCCCACATGCCGTAGTTTATTTAGGTTATGACTTCGGCAAAGGATGGTCAATGGGTACCGAGATAGAATTTGAACATGGTGGCTCTGGTTCTGCTATAGAATATGAGGCAGACGAGGCGATTGAATTCGAACATGAAACAGAGAAAGGTGGAGAAGTTGAACTTGAACAGTTCTGGCTTCAGAAATCATTCAGTAAGGCCTTTAATATTAGAGCCGGTCATATTGTAGTTCCATTTGGTTTAGTGAATGCACACCATGAGCCATTAAACTTCTTTTACAGTATATCGTCCTGAAGGGAAAACACAATTCTTCCAAGCACATGGCATCAAACAGGTATTTCTTTCTGGGGTAAGGCTGGTGATTTTAGTTATGTCGCACAGATGATTGCTGGATTGGATGCTTATCATTTCAGTCGTGCCAATTGGATTCAGAAAGGTACGTCAAATCCATTCGAGTTTGAGGTTGCTAATAAGTATGGTTTCCTCGCTCGCGAGACAACTACACCATCCCAGGCTTACGCATTGGTGTTAGTGCTTATGCAGGACAGGCTATGCACAACAATGTTCCACATGATAGTGAGAAGGGAGATAAGAAGAAGATTAAGGGTAATGTTTATCTTGGTAGCTTAGATTTCACCTATAATAAATATAACTGGATTGCGAGAGGAAACATTGACTATGGTTATGTAAGTAATGCGAACCAGATTTCTGGTACTCTCATACCCTAATGTTCAGTATGTTAAGCCATACGAGGTCAGGTAGTGGTAAATACTTCGGAAGTCATGCTATGGCTATGATGTTTGAGGTAGGTTATGATATTTTTCTCTCAGATTCACAAGTTGCGTGAGGACAATCAGAAGCTCTATGTCTTTGGACACATCGAACACTATGACTCTTACATCCATGCAACAACTAAGCAGTGGACGAATAGAACCGTTCTTGCAACAGGTATCAACTATTATCCTATCCCACAGATTGCTATCAAGGCAGAGTACAACTACCGCAATCTGAAGAAGGGTTACAACGATGAACCTTCTATAAACATTGGTATAGCATACGAAGGTTTCTTCCTCTAAAAAGCAAAAGAATAAAAGATTGTATAACTATAATTAAAAAGGGATTATAATGAAAAAAAGTAACAAAAACTTGCGATGTTCCTCCTTGCAGGAACATTAGCTACAAAGCTTCGTATCATGTAGTAGTGATGATGATGAAGTTATTAACACAACAATTCTTACACCTGAACAGCAAAAATGCTTTAAGCCAGGCTGAAAGCGAAAGTAGAGCAAACGCTAATAAAACGGAGATGGGTAAGGTTGTTGCCAACTACATTAATGAAGTTGTTAAACCTACATATTTAGACTTGGCAGAGAAGTCTGACATTCTTTACAAAGGCTTGCCAGAATCTTTATCAGAAGCGTAAAGCAGGTACTTTGACCCAGAATGACATTGATGCAGCTTGTGAGGCTTTCAAAGGAGCACGTCGAGATTGGGAGCAGAGTGAGTCTTTCCTCTATGGTGCAGCTTCTGACAATGAGATCGACCCATATATCGACTCGCTAGTACTCGACCATGATCAGTTAACAAGAGCATTGAATAATGCAGATGTTATCGCAGGTATTAATGGAGAGAATCCAGCCAAGTATGTTTATGACAACAATGGTAATTTCGACTCTGTGTTAGGTTTCCATGGATTGGAGTTCGTTCTCTTCCGTAATGGTAAGAACCGTACTGTAGCAGACTTCAATGCTGAAAAAGAGACAGAACAAGGCCTTACAAGCGTAAGTACAGTGAATGAAGCAGCCTTTGCAGCAGCTGTTGCTGGTGACCTCCGTAACATGACTTACCTCTTGGAATATGGTTGGTTAGGTACAAGTATACCAACTTCTCACGTGAACCAGCTTGTTGATGCAATGTGGGTAGTTAATGGAACACGCCACAAAGGACTTTTCTCCAAAATTGATTCCATACCGTGATTACTCACAGTTCGCCACTACTGAGAAAGGTATGTTTGCTTCATGGCATGAGACACTGAACAATATATTCATTGGCGGATGCTCTGGCATCTGCGAAGAAGTTGCTGAACAAAAACTTGGTCAGGCTTATCGTAAGGCTACAGGTACTGGTACGGCAGACGATGCAGCTAACTACATCGAGTCACCATACAGTAAGCGTTCATTCCAAGACTACCAGGATAACATCTATTCTATCAAGAACTCACTCTATGGCGTACGTGGTACAGAGAATATCTCTACTCCAGCTCAGTACTCTATCATGAACTTCTTGAAGAATAACAACTATCCTAATTATAATGAATTGAACACTGCTCTTAACGAGGCAATCGCTGCCTTGGAGACAGCTAAGAAGAGTGGCGTTGCTTTCATTGATAATCCAGGTCATGCACAGGTTAAGACTTGCATCGAGAAGGTTACTGCCTTGAATGAAGCACTTAATGCTGCTGGTACATGGATAAACCAACAGACAGATAAGTAATCCAACTCTTGCAAATCTGAAAAGTAAATATAAATAATAAACGTAGCTTTGTCTTCTTTAGGACAGGGCTACGTTTCAAACGTAAATTTAACTATAAAACATTATGAGACACAACAGCTATAGCAAATACTTACTTGCTGGAGCACTCTTATGTGCATTTGCTGCATGTTCTGACGACAATGTTACGCCAGACAATCCACAGCAACCATCAGAACCTGAGACAAAGTACATTGGTCAAGCGGTAGGTAACTTCTCTGCTGACGAATGGTACCCAGCTGGTAAGCTTGGTACGACAGAGAATACCTCAGCAGGTTGTTATGAGGACAATACACCCAGCTATTGACGAACAAGGACTAACTGACCTCTTCAACCAAGGTGATATGATGGCAAGTGCTAAAGTACACGCTTAGTACTGAACCATACAAAGGGTGGGGTCCTGTAGCTTCACGCCGTTCATGCGAATACTGTCACTCTGGTGGTTATGCTCACGGACATAGCCGCAATGACATGAACCCAGTAAAGGGAAATGGTTACATCGTTTCTGTTTATACACCTGATGCCCCAGGAAGCAACAATGGTACACCAATTGACCAGTTGACTACCTTTACGATGCTTCAAGCTGTCGAGCCGTTCTTGCCTCCTGTTGATCCGAAGCAAATACACATCACATGGCATGACGTAACATCTATGCCAAGTGGATTGCCAATGCAGTTCCCTGATGGTGAGAAGTTTAATCTTCGTTATCCATCAGTATCTATTCCACAGTCAGCATTCAACACTGACCCAGTACCAAGCAATTATGAAGTACGCTTGATAGCATCTTGTAACTTCCAAGGTCTTGGTTTGATTGATGCTATTTCTAATGAAGATTTGAAGAAGCAGTATAGAGGCTGAAGGTCGATTTGTGGAACTTAACCCAGAGTTCTTTGATAATACGACAAAGCAGTTGAAGCCAGAAGCATGGGCAGAAGATGCCTTTGGCAATAAGTTTGTAAAGCGTTTCAACTATGATTTGTTGGATGGTTGCCTTGAGAATGACGTTGCTCTTTTGGGACGAGTTGAATATTCTTCGTTCAGATATCAAGCACATTTGTTCTACCGAACCATGGGCTAAAGCAATGTCAGAGAACGAGAACGTAATTAGTTACATCCAACAACATGGTAGTGACGCTAACTCTTACGTACATCCATACTACAACGATGGAACACGTGAAGGTATCAAGAAGGCTGTTCGTTACTTGCTCTCCCAAGCGATAATGTTGACTTGTATAACAACCCTTACTTCAACTTCAAGCCAGAGGTGAGTGATGATGCTTATCATGCATTCATGGTATGGCACAGAGGTATTGCTGTTCCTCGTGCAAGAAATTTGAATGACAAGGATGTACAGCGTGGTAAGGAACTCTTTACTGGTGAGTTAGGCTGTGCTCATTGTCACAAGGCTTCTTGGACTACGGGTGCAGACAACCATGGCTCTTCTAAGATTATTGGCAATAAGCAGTTGCCTAAGTATGCTAATCAGAAGATTTATCCTTACTCTGACTTTATCCAGCATAAGTTGGATATGAAGAACGACATCCACGGATCATGGTGCCGCACTACTCCACTGTGGGGCCGAGGTCTTTCACTAATTAACTCTGGTGTAGAAGACCGTCTACATGATGCACGTGCTCGCAATGAGGTTGAAGCAATCATGTGGCACGCTTATAGCAAGAACAGTCAGGCTTATAAGGCTGCTGTGAAGTTCTATAACCTGCCAAAGAAAGACAGAGATGCGGTGGTTAAGTTCATCCGTTCTATCTAATAGATCTTAGTTAACAAAAACAATTATAGAAGGAGATGAGCCTTTACGAAAGACTCATCTTCTTTTTATCATTTTTACAAATGCAGAACAAAAAGATACTTGCAGTTATATACATCCTCCTTGTCATAGTGATGGCAATGGCGACTATCTTAGGGAAATATACCAGTCTGGACTTTGTTTCGGACAACATCTTCGGTGCATGGTGGTTCTGCCTGCTATGGGCGGCTGGCACTGCTGCGGGAATCGTTTATTTCATCCAAAAGGAAAATCAGACGTCCTATCGTTGTGATGTTACACCTTTCATTTGTCATCATTCTGTCAGGAGCATTGCTTACGCATCTTACTGCGCACAGGGGTATGATTCATGTACGACAAGGTAAGATTACGCAAACCTATATTACAAAAAGAAGGAAAACGAGTATAGACTTCCGTTTGAAATTCTTCTTAACAAATTCAATGTTACTTATCATGCAGGTAATATGGCTGCAATGGATTATGCTTCGCACATCACGATTATCCATAACGGAAAACGAGAACAATATCAAGTCTCTATGAACAATATCTATTCAGGATATGGGACACGCCTCTATCAGAGCAGTTATGATGAAGATTTGAAAGGTAGTTACCTATCGGTCAATTCTGACCCGTATGGTATTCCTGTGACTTATACAGGCTATGCCCAACTCTTCTTTTCACTCATCGCCATGCTCATTGATCCTAAGGGTAAATTCCGTCGGTTGTTGCGTAAAAGAGGCTGTGATGGTTTTGATGCTCATTGCAGGATATACCTCAGTACATGCACAGCCTTCATTAACACGTCAGACAGCCGATGAATTCGGGAAGGTGCTGATTGTATATAATGGTAGAATATGCCCTTTGGAAACTTACGCAATCGACTTCACTAAGAAGTTGTATGGCAAAAAGACTTATAAGGGCTTTACCCCCTGCCAAGTCTTGACGGGCTTTATGTTCTGGGGAGACGAGTGGATGAAGGAACCAATCCTACGTTTGAAAGGAAGTGAACTACGAAGCAAACTGAACATGAACGAGTATATTGCACCAATCAACCTGTTTGGGAAGCAGGGTTACATACTCGGTCCGTATCTACAAGATGCACAGAACCAACAAGATGATAATATTTCGAAACAACTTCTTGATACAGACGACAAGATGATGCTTCTGATGGATCTGACGCAAGCGAAATCACTGAAGATTTTTTTCCTTATATAGAAAAGAATGGGATGGTTGACTGGTTCTCACCCAGTGACAGATTTCCAGCTTCCATGCCGAAAGCGCAACAACAATATATCCGGTCTATCCTCCCTTTGGCAGGGACAGCTGACCAGACAAGGAAAAACGGATATGGTCAACGAACTTATTCTGAAGTTGAGGAAGTATCAATATAGATATGGTGGCAATACAATTCCGTCAGACAAAGCCATTCGTGCAGAACAAATTTACAACAAATACCCATTCACGACCATATTGTTTTATCTTTAACTTGACAGCTGGATTGCTTTCCGTCCTTTTCTTCACAAACAGAAAAGAAGGTATAAGCTCTTCACAGGGTTGATGGTAATCTCATGGTTATTCCTCACCTTTTACGATGGCGCTCAGATGGATAATTAATGGTACCATCCCTCTCGCTAATGGTTATGAAACCATGCTACTACTGTCTTGGATTATTATGCTTGTGTCAATCCCTGCAACACGGAAGATGCAGCTTATGACAACCTTTGGTTTACTGATGAGTGGATTCATGCTTCTTGTGAGTCATCTCGGAGAAATGGATCCAAGCATAACACCACGTATGCCGGTACTAAACAGTCCTTTACTTAGCATTCATGTCAGTATCATCATGATTTCATACGCATTGCTATCGCTGACATTTATTTGCGCCGTTGCTTATTTCTGTACATACAACAGCAAACGAGAAGGAATCAAATCTGTCAATAGACAACTGACATCACTATCCCAGATATTCCTTTATCCTGCTATCACAACATTAGGATTAGGCATCTTCATCGGTGCGATATGGGCAAACATCAGTTGGGGAAACTATTGGGGCTGGGACCCCAAGGAGACATGAGCCTTGATAACTTTCATGATCTATGCTATACCTATACATAGCAATAGCCTTTCTTCTTTCAGGAATCCGAAGAAATATCATCTGTTTATGCTATTGTCATTCCTTAGCATCCTCATGACTTATTTCGGTGTAAACTATATCCTTGGAGGTATGCACTCCTATGCGTAAGCGACAATAGTTAGCACGCTGGTGATTAGGCTAATTAGCCTAATAAAGTACAATTGGGCTAATAAAAGTAAAATAAGCCCAAAAAAGACAGGCAAGTTGCCTGTCTTTTTTTTATTCCTTTGGCATTAAGCCTTCTATATACTTACAAACGATATTGATACCTTTCACATTCTCGCCTCCCTGCGGAATAATGATATTAGCATAACGCTTTGTCGGTTCAATAAACTGTTCGTGCATTGGCTTCAGGACCTCCAAATAGCGATCGACAACCATTGAAACCGTACGACCACGATCTATCGTATCACGTTGAATATTGCGGATAAGACGCTCGTCTGGGTCGCAATCAACGAAAAATCTTTAAGGTCCATCATCTCACGAAGACGTCTGTTGCTC
>BNJV01002996.1_pt1 | contig 42321 bp, 71 predicted proteins | sample 8540591 | NCBI WGS metagenome assembly BNJV01 (sample SAMD00202457, study PRJDB9452) | human saliva metagenome | host: Homo sapiens
CGGCGGCGTCGGCCTCCAACGCCTTAGCGACTTGAGCCTTGTGGGCCTCCCAGCGAGGCCTGCGCTGCGGCGTACTCGTTCTCCCAAGCCTCGCGCTGAGCCTCGAAGCCTTCGAGCCACTCGTTCGTCTCGGGGTCAGAAGCCCTCAGGATACTTGTGGTTGCCGTCCTCGTCGTACTCCGCGGCCATGCCGTAAAGCGAAGCGTCGAAATCCTCCGAGTGGGGTCCACGCCCTTCGTTGGCCTGCTTGAGCGAGAGGAAATGCGGCGGCGCTCCAAGTCGATGTCGATGACCTTGACGAAAGACGTCCTCGCCGACCTTGACGACCTGCTCCGGCAAGTCGACGTGGCGCTGGGCCAGCTCCGAAATGTGAACGGGCCCTCGATCCCGTCCTCGACGCGGACGAAAGCGCCAAAGGCACAAGCTTCGTGACCTTGCCGGGCACGATCTGACCGATGCCGTGGGTGCGCGCGAAAGTCTGCCAGGATCTTCCTGCGTCGCCGAGGCGAAAGGGAGACGCGCTCGCGGTCCATGTCGACGTCGAGGACTTCGACGGTGACCTTCTGGCTGACCTCGACGACTTCCGAAGGATGGTCGATGTGCTCCAGGAAGCGCTCGAAAACGTGGACGAGGGACCGTCGACGCCGCCGAGATCGACGAAGGCGCCAAAATTGACGATGGAGGAGATGACGCCGTCGCGCACCTGCCCCTTCTTGAGGTTCGTGAGGAACTCGCCGCGCGCCTGGGACTGGGTCTCCTCGAGCCACGAGCGGCGCGAGAGGACGACATTGTTGCGGTTCTTGTCGAGTTCGATGATTTTCGCCTCGATCTCCCGGCCGATGTGGGGCTGAAGATCGCGGACGCGACGCATTTCGACGAGGGAGCGGGAAGGAATCCACGCAGACCGATGTCGAGGATGAAGCCGCCCTCGACGACTTCGATGACCGTACCGGTGACGACACCGTCGGCTGCCGACCTCTTCGATCTGCGACCACGCACGTTCGTACTGCACGCTTCTTCAGAAAGGAGCAGACGGCCTTCCTTGTCTTCCTTCTGGAGGACGAGCGCCTCGACTGGTCGCCGACTTCGACGACTTCGTCGGGATTGATGTCGTGCTTGATCGACAGTTCCTTCGAGGATGACCCCTCTGTCTTGTAGCCGACATCGGAAGAACTTCGTCATGATCGACTTTGACGACAGTTCCTTCGATTATGTCGCCGTCGTTGAAATACTTGATGGTTGCATCGACGGCGGCGATAAGGTCTTCCTCGGACCCGATGTCGTTGATTGCGACCTCGGGCAGCGAGGCGAGGTGTTGCGGTCATGAAATAATGACTCCGATACGGACAATTGTCAGAGATATGGATAAATACGATGTGGAAGCCCACCAAGTCCAGAGTCTACGGGACGATTCTCGGCTGCGCAAGCGCTTTGTGGCGATCGTCGACGCGGATAATCTGATCGATTCCTCAATCGGCTCTGAGACCGGGCTTTATCACTACAAGAGACTGCCGCAGTGGGTAGGCCGCGAGCCCCTGGACCCGGACGAACGTCCCAGCGTTGCGCATTCGCGCTGGTGGTCCCGCCAACGCCGCGGACTACCGGCAGAACACGGCGACGTGCTGGGCGGGAGCCGACTTCGTGTGCCCGGAGGGACTCGAGGGAATCTGAGGCCGTGTACTGGGCGATCCGTTGGAGCTCGAGGCTCCCGCATCCTCGAAATCGGGCGGGGGCGGCCCAGTGCTCCAGATATCTCGCCGGTCTGGGCGCCCGCGTCGTCGCGACCGACGTCTCACTCGGCATGCTGGCCGAGGCGGCGTCGATCAATGCGTCCGCGTACCGCGGGCGCCCACTCGTCGCAGCGGACGGGCTCCGACTTCCTTCGCCGGGCTCCTTCGACGTCGTCTTCACGAGCTTCAGCGTCGTCCGCTTCGTCGAAACCTAGAGGACCTGTTTGCCGGCGTGGCGAGTGCTCGTCCAGGAGGGTCTTCGCCTATTCGGCTCCGCATCCCGTGCGATGGATGTTCCCCGACTCGCCGACGAAGCGCGACATGACCGTCACGACGTCCTACTTCTCGTCCGCTCCTTACGTCGAGCGCGGGGACGACGGCGAACTGGTCTACGTCGAATGCCACCCACGCTGAGCTGAGCACGTGAACGCCCTGACGTGCTGCGGGCTTCGCGATCGAACGCGTGTGGGAGCCTGAGTGGCCGAAAGGGAGGACGTCGTGTGGGGCGGCTGGGGCCCGAGGCAGTCTCCTGGATTCCCGGAACGCTCATCGTCCGCGCAAAACGGAGGCGTCGAGTGAGCGGCCTCGCGCCAAGAACGAACCCACGCCTATGCCCACGGAAAGCGGAACCGCCAGCTCGACGGCGTCTCACTTTCCCGCCGGACGATCGCCTCGACGGCCTCGCGCTCCCCGGCGCGATTTCCAGAACGAGGCTCGTCGTGGACCTGCAGCAGGACGCGCGAGCGCATCCCTTCATCGAATCGACCACGGCGACCAGCGAGCTTGACTGATGTCCGCCGCCGATCCCTGGATCGAGGCGTTGAGGGCCATGCGTTCGGCCGCCTCCCGCGCCTGCCTGTTGGTCGAGTTGAGGATCGGGAAGATATCGGCGGCGTCCGAGGATCGTCTGAGTGTATCCTCTTTGCGGGGCCTCTTGGACGAGGGAGTCGAAGATACGTGCGCACCCTGCCGAAAACGTGAAGTAATCGTCCATGAGCGCCTGCGCCTGGGCCGCCGAGAATGCGCAGCTGCTTGGACAGCCCGTGAGGCGGAGAGCCCGTAGGCCAGGCCGTAGCTCATCGCCTTTGATGTGCGAGCGGTCGTCGGCTGTGACCTTCTCCTCGGGAACGCCGTAGACGCGCGAGGCGACGTAGGTGTGCAGATCCGCGCCCTCGCGAAACGCCTCTATGAGCTCGACGTCGCCCGAAAGCGCCGCCGTGAGCTGCATCTCGATCTGCGAATAGTCCGCCGTCATGATCGATTCATAGCCCTCTCCGGGCACGAAGGCGGCGCGGATGCTGCGGCCCCTCCGCGGTTCGCGCATGGATGTTCTGAAGATTGGGGTCGGTCGAGGAGAGCCTGCCGGTTGCCGCCGCAGTCTGCTGGAACGTCGTGTGTATCCGTCCGTCGCGGACCGACCGCTGAAGGCCGATGACGGACTGGCACAGTTTGACGGCGTCGCGGGTGCTCAGGGAGGAGGCGAGGAACTGCTGGCCGGCGAGGGCCTGTCGTCTTCGCGTCCGGCGATGCTCACGGCGAGATCCGCGAGGGCGGCGGCATTGGTGGTGTGGCCGGATTTAGTCTTGCGCGTCGGCGGCAGTCCCAGCTGGTCGAAGAGGACCTCCTGAAGCTGCTTGGGACTCGACAGGTTGACCTCGCGTCCGATGGCGTCGTAGGCCGAGCGGGCCGCCGCGAAGACCCGTCCGTCGAAGTCCTGCCTCAAATCTGTTCGAGAGGCCTTCGTCCACGGCTATCCCCGCGTCCTCCATTCCCCGAGCGTGCGAAACCGCCATCTCGAGGTCGAGCAGGGCGCCGTCCTCCCCCCTTTCGGCGAGTTCGGAGTCGAAGGCCTCGGCGAGCTCGACGAGCGCCGCGGCGGCCGCCGCTCCGTCGTCGGAATCGACGTCGTCGAAGAGCGTCGCCTGGCTCTTTCGGCCCTCGATGTTTGCCTGCCCAGATAGCGGATGACGAGGGTCGTCGAGGTCGTAGACCCGCTGGTCCGGATGCAGCAGATAGGCTTGGAGAAGCGTGTCGCGGCGCACCCCGTCGAGTTCCACGCCGATGCCGCGAGCGCGTGCCCCGCCCCTTTCGCGCCGGTGAAAGACCTGGGACGGCGGATCAGCGAGGGAAGGCGCCGAGGGGCCTCGGCATCGTCCTTCCACTGGCGGACCCACGCCTTTCCGCCGGGCGCCGACGGCCACCGCGCCCGCCCGAAGGCAGGGCGCTCGGGATCGACGAGGACGACGCCGAACGGGCCCCTCGGCCGCGCGAGCCACTCGGCGAGGGCTCGCGCGAAACGGAGACCTCCGCGGCCTTCTCCGACGCGTCGGCGCCTCCGCCGCCGCGCCGGATCTCGGCAGCACCCTGCTGCGCAAATTGCGGGAAGCCGAGGGTGTCGAACAGCGCGTGAAGGGCGTCCCTGTCGACGCCGATCGGGCGCAGCTCTCCATGTCTTCGACGATCGGGAGGTCGCGCAAGCTCGTTCAACGTCATGTTGAGGCGAACCTGCTCGGCGTTGGCCCGCAGCGATTCGCCGGCCTTTCCTTTGATCTCGTCGGCGTGGGCGAGATTTCCTCGACGCCTCCGTAAGCCGCGATCCATTTGGCCGCCGTTTTGGGGCCCCACCCCGGGACGCCGGGGATGTTGTCGGCGTTCTCCCCACGAGCGCCGCAAAGGTCCCGATAGTTGGAAGGAGCACGCCCTGTCTTGTTGAGGACGCCTTCGGCGTCGAGGACCTGCGTCTCGGAGCGGGGCATCGGGTAAAGAACTGTGCATCGCTCGTCCACAAGCTGGAAGGAGTCCTTGTCTCCCGAAGATATGTAGACTCGCATCCCGCTTTCTTCTCCCCGCGCGGAAAGCGTGGCGACGATGTCGTCGGCCTCGTAGTCCTCAACGGTCAGCCAGCGGACGCCCGCGCGTCCAAAAGACTGCTGGATGAGCTCGATCTGCCCCGCGAACTCTGGCCGGTGTTTCGCCGCGGCCCCCTTTGTAGTCGCCGTACATCCGCGTGCGGAAAGTCCCGCCGGGAAGGTCGAAGGCGACGGCGATGTGGGTGGGCTCGTAATCGGCGACTAGCTTGAGAAGCGTGGTGAGAAAGCCCGACACCGCATTTGTGTGCTGTCCGCCGTCGGTGACGAAATTTTCCGCGCGCAGGCGTGAACGCTCGAAATGCGAGCGAATGGCCCGTCGATGAGAAGGAGAGTCGAGTTCACCCTTATAACTCTAGTGCCTCCCGGCCGCCCCGGACCTTCCGGGCTGCAGCGGCGCCCTCGCGTCGGCCGTGTTTTTCCCCGTGAGCCAAAACAGTCCGCCTCCTTGGCGAAGCGACCTGGGCTTTTCGGCGAGGCGACCTGGGCTTTCAGCGAAGCGATCCGGTTTTTCGGCCGACGTCAACCCGGGAGCTGTTACGATCGTCGGCATGCATTCACTTGAAGAATTCGGCGAAAGCGCCCTCGGCGAGCTGGCCTCGCGCATGGGGCCTGAGCTTCGTCCGCGCGGACGCCGAGGCAGTCGAGATGCGCATGCCGACTGAGGGAAAACCGCCAGGGCTTTGATGCTTTTTGCACGGCGGCGCCAACGGTGTGCTCGTCGAACACGCCGGATCGGTGCTGGCGAGGTTCAACGCACCTGACGGCCGCGTCCTGTGGGAACAGAACTGTCGGTGAGCCAGCTGCGCTCCGTGACGGAAGGCTGCGTGACGGCAAAGGCGACCGTCGTTCATCGAGGAAGGTCAAGCATGTGCGTCGGGGTCGAGATACGCAACGGCTCCGGGGAGTTGACCGCCGTGGGAAGGCTGTCGCTCGTGTTCGTTCGAAGCTGACGGACGTCAGTCGCGGCGCCGACCTGTTCGATGACCGCGTCGGCAACCTCCCTCATCGTGAGCCGACGGTCCATCGACGTCTTCTGGATCCACCGGAAAGCCTCGGCTCGGACAGCCCCATCTTCGCCTCGAGAAGGCCTTTGGCCCGGTCCACCCTTTTGCGCGTCTCGAATTGTTCCGCGAGATTGAAACTTCGTTTTCCAGCGCGAGAATCTCCTGGCTGCGAGACGCGATCTCGACGGCGGGAATGAGGTCCGCAGGCGTAAAGGGCTTAACCACATACGCCATGGCGGCGCCGGCGTCCCGCGCCCTTTCGACGAGCTCGCTCTGCGAAAATGCAGTGAGCATGACAACTGCACATCTTTTCGCCGCTAGAATCTTCTCAGCTGCGGTGATGCCGTCCATCCCGGGCATTTTCACGTCCATGACGACGAGGTCGGGGTCAAGCTCCCCGGCGAGTTCAATTGCCTTTTCGCCGTCGCCGGCCTGCCCGACGACCTCGAATCCAGCTTCTTCAAGGGTTTCGACGATGTCCAGCCTGATAAGGGCCTCGTCTTCGACGACCAAGGCGCGGTACGCCGTGCTCGAGTCGAGCCCTGCTCGGTCCCCGACTCAGCATCATTGCCATATGTACTGTCTCCCTTCGACTATGCCTCCGATTTGATTCGTGATGCGTCCATACTAACGCGACGAATCGCACATAAGGTGTTTTACCAAAAGCCCGAAAACTGGGAAGGCGCGCTGCTGAAAAATCCTGCCGCTGCAAGAGAGTGTGCTCCCGGCGGGACTCGAACCCGCACGCACGAGGCGCCGCATTTTGAGTGCGGTGTGTCTGCCAATTCCACCACAGGAGCCGGTCCCTCAGCCGTGCCGAGGAAGCGTCTCACCCATTTTATGGACTCGAATCGTATTCGTCGAACCGGACTCGCCAGCGGGCATTCCCGCGACGACGACGATGCGGTCTCCGTCCACGGCCATCCGAGCTCGCGCAGGAGATGGTCGACCTGCGCTCACCATGTCGTCGTTGTGCTTGACGTGGGGAACGGTGAACGTCGTCAAGCCCACGTGAGCGCAAGCTGATTGCGCACGTCGGGGTCGGGAGTGAAGCACAGGATGGGAAGGCGAGCGCGCAACCGCGCCTCGCGCCGAGCAGTCTGGCCGCTCTCCGTGAAGACGACGGGTGTTTGACGCCCAGGGACTCCCCGATTTCCATGGCAGCGCGAGTTATCACGCCGTTGCGCGTCCTGTGAAGATTGCCGATGAGCGGGATTTGTTCCATCCCGTGTTCCTCGGCGTGCTCGATGACCGAGGACATCGTCTCGACGCATTCGATCGGGAACTTTCCGACGGAAGTTTCTCCCGAGAGCATGACGGCGTCGGCGCCGTCCATGACGGCGTTCGCGCAATCGGAGGCTTCGGCGCGCGTCGGGCGCGGGATTGTCGATCATGGGTCGAAGACCTGAGTGGCGACAATGACGGGCTTCGAGCGCTTGCGAGCCAAAGAAATGGCCCGCTTTTGCACGAGCGGCACCTGCTCGAGCGGAGCTCGACGCCGAGGTCGCCTCGCGCCACCATGATGCCGTCGAAAGGCCCTGACGATGTCCTCCAGGTTCTCGACGGCTTGAGGGCTTCTCGATTTTGAGCTATGACCGGGCGGCGGACTCCGACCTGGTCCATGATCTCGTGGACGTCGTCGACGTCTGCGGGCGTGCGGACGAAGGAAAGCGCGATGAAATCGGTGCCGAATTTGAGGCCCCATTCGAGGGTCCTCGCGGTCTTTTCAGAAAGCGCCGGAACGGAAACGGCGACGCCGGGAAGGTTGACGCCTTTGTTGTTCGAAACAGGGCCGGGGACGATGACTTCCGTGCGCACGGTCGTATCCGTGACGTCGAGCACGCGGACAGCACACCTTTGCCGTCGTCGATGAGGATGCGGTCGCCGGGGTTGCAGTCGCCGGGCAGACCTTTGTGGGTCGTGGAAACGAGTTCCTTCGTTCCGGGAACGTCCTCGGTGGTTATCGAGAAGATGTCTCCGACGGCCGGATCATGGGGCCCGTCGGCAAAAACGCCTGAGGCGAATCTTGGGGCCCTGGAGGTCGACGAGGACCGCGATGGCCTGCCCCGTGATCTCAGCAGCCTTGCGGACGCGCCGAATGCGCTCCTCGTGCTCGGCGTGGGTCCCGTGCGACGCGTTGATGCGTGCGACATTCATTCCGGCTCTCGCCAGAGCAAGGATTTCCTCCTGCGAATCGGTTGCAGGGCCCAGGGTACACACAATCTTCGCTCTTCGCATGTACTCAAGCCTACCCGAGCGCGGGCGGCGCGGCACTCAACGCGCACGGCGTTGAGCGCCACATCACGCCGACGGCGACGAATCTCTGCGCTTTCCCAACCGGCTCTTCGCCGCCTCGGGCCCCTCGACTTACCTTTCGGCCGCCTCGGGTTTGCCCTCGCCGGACTTCTCGGCTGCAAGCTCAGAGATCTTCTTGGCCAGTCCGGCCTTCTTCGGCGACGGCCGCCTTCCTGCGAGCCTTCTCCTCCGTGGTCAATTTGTCCCGTTTGCCGGCTTCTTCGCCGTCGAGGCCGCCATTCTTCTCGACGTCGCCGTCCTTTTCGGCGTCGCCTTTTTCCGCGCCGTCCTCCGAGCCGATGCGCTCGAAAAACTTCTGACGCGCCTCGTCGCTCACCCAGACGTCGTCGACGCCGGTCTTCCTTCACGCGGCGGCGAGGACGACGAAAGTGCGACAAGCCCGCCGAGGAAGACGACGATCGAGGTCCAAACGTTCAGGCGCAGGCCGAACACAGAATTCCGCCTTGTCGATGCGCAGCGTCTCGATCCACAGCCCTGCCCGCCGTGTAGTACATGACATAGCGGGCGAAAAAGCTGGCCGCCGACGAGCTGAACCGCTTGCCGAGCAGGGAGAGACGGCGCCGCTCCCCGCCAAACACCACTGAAGTTCGTAGAGGAAAGTCGGATGGAACGTCGTGGCCTCGGGGTACCTCCGACGATGTGGCGGGCGTCGATCTCCAGCGCCCAGGGGACGGTGGTCGGCTTTTCCATACAGCTCTTGGTTGAAGTAGTTGCCGATCCGGCCTATCGCCTGAGCCGTGAGAAGCGCGGGGCTACTGCGTCGCCGATCGGCATGAGGCACTGCCCGCAGCGCCTCTGCCGCGGCATCGCCGACCCCGCCGAACGTTATCGCGCCCCAAATGCCCAAGCCGCCGTTCCAAACGGCAAAAGCCTGAAGCGGTTCCTGCCCCCGCCGAAGTAGAGTTGATGGTCTGTTACGACGTGGTAGATCCTTGCGCCGACGATTCCGAAGACCACCATGGAAAAGAGGAGGTCTCCGACGACGACTTCCGGCCCTCCTTTGGCCCGATACCGACGCAGAAGTATCCACCACGCGGCGGCGATGCCGCAGATGATCGCCAGGGCGTACGCGCGAATCGTGAACGGGCCGACGCTCCACGAGCTCACCGGCGGCGACGGTATAGAAGCAAGGACGCTCATTGTTCCTCTCCGTGTCGGCGAGGGCGAGGCCCCTCCGCTGTCGTTCTCATCGTCGCGCAGCCCTTGCAGGCCGCCCCCGCCAAGCGGGCGGATGAGGGCGGAGCGACGATGACGCGCCGTCGGCGTAGGAGGCGACGCTCGATGCGTGGGCGGGCGTCGTCACGCCGATTCCCACGCACACGCGCCGCGCTCCGGCCGCTCTCGTGCGCGCCACGAGGTCGCGCGCCTTCTCGTCGATGCTGGCCCGCTCCCCGTGACTCCCATCGTCGACGCAGCGTAGACGAAGCCTCGCGAAGCCTGTGCGACTCTACGCAGTCTATCCTCTCGCGAGGATTGCGCAACGAGGAAGACGCGGTCCAGCCAAGCGCGTCGAAACCTGCAGCCATTCGTCCGCATGGTCGGGAATGAGGTCGGGGTGATGAGGCCCGCTCCGCCGGCCGACGCCAGATCGCGGGCGAAGCGATCGATTCCGTAGCGGAAGATGGAGATTGAAGTGAGGTCATGACGATCGAGTCGCGCCGGCGCCGGCTGTGGCCTCAACCATTGCAAACGTGTCAGCCACGCGGGTCCCGCCCTCGAGGCCAGGCGAGTCGCCTCTGGATCACTCCGTCCATCGACGGGTCCGAGTAGAGCACGCCGACCTCCACGACGTCGGCCCCGGCCTGCCACAAGCTCCCTTTGGCCGCCGCGATCGAACCGGGAGGTCGGGGAGTCCGACGAGCAGATATCCGACGAATGCGGCATGCCGCGTTCCTTGGCCGCAGTCGATGGCCCGCCCCACCCTGGACGTTTTTCGTCTCTTCCCACAGCGTCTCCCCTTGCGCTTCGATGCCGAAGTAGTCGCATGGCGGTTTGCACGTCCTTGTCGCCTCTTCCCGAAAAGGGAGACGAGGATCGTGGGCGGCCTGCTCGCTGCCTGGAGCCTCCCGGCCGATCTGAAGGGCGCCGGCCAGGGCGTGGGCCGATTCGATGGCCGGGGTATGCCTTCCTCGCGGTGAGAAGCCGAAGGCCTCCATGGCCCGTATCGTCGTCGATCGCCCGGTACTCCGCCCTTCCGATCGAGTGCAAGCCACGCGTGCTCAGGGGCCGACGCCGGATAGTCCAAGCCCGCCGAAATCGAGTGGGACTCGACCGTCTGGCCGTCCCTTATCTTGCATGAGGTAGCTCATCGAACCGTGGAAAATGCCCAGAGAGCCCGCGTTGATCGTCGCCGCGGTCTTTCCCGAGCGACGCCGGAGCCGCTGGCCTCGCACCTGACGAGCCGCACCGACGGGTCGTCGAGGAAGCGCGTTGAACAGTCCGATGGCGTTCGATCCGCCGCGCGACGCAGGCCACAGCGACGGGGAGCCCTGCGTGAGCTCGAGCACCTGCGGGCCTCCTCGCCGATGACCTTTTGAAGGTCGCGCACGAGGGCCGGGAACGGATGCGACCCGGCGGCCGTGCCGAAAACATAGTTCGTCGTCTCGACGTTGGTCACCAGTCCGGAACGCCTCGTTGATGGCGTCCTTGAGTGGCTGACGCAGGGAGACGGAAATGACTTTTTGTGCCGAGCAACTCCATCCTCGCCACGTTGAGGGCCTGGCGGCTGCACGTCCTCAGCCCCCATGTAAATCGTGCAGTCGAGGCCCAAAGGGCGGCCGCCGTGGTCGTGGCGACGCCGTGCTGGCCCGCCCCTGTCTCGGCGATGATGCGCGTCTTTCCGACCGCCTTGGTCAAGAGCGCCTGGCCCAACACTTGTTGATCTTGTGCGATCCCGTGTGGTTGAGGTCTTCGCGTTTGAGGATGATGCGCGCCTCTCCGGCGTGGCGCGCGAACTTGGGCGTCTCGGTGACGATCGACGGACGGCCCGAATAAGTGCGGCCCAAACGGTCGAGCTCCCCCGAAAATCCGGATCGTCGCGAGCCGCTGCCAGGCGGCCGAAAGGTCGTCCCAAAGCCGTCACGAGCGCCTCTGGCACGTACCTTTCCCCGAACTTTCGCCGAAGAACGGCCCTGAACGGCGCCGAGTTGCTGATTCAATTACCTCTCCCTTGCATCGAGTGACTGGTGGTGTCCGACGGCGACCATGTCGCCGATCGCCGAGCGCGGATCGCCCGAAGTCACGAGCGCTTCCCCGACGAGGACGGCGTTGGCGCCGCTGCGGGCGTAGTTGAGGACGTCCTGCGGCCCGCGCACGCCCGATTCAGCCACCTTCACCATGCCGCTGGGCGGGATGTCGACGACCTGGTCGAACACCGCATGTCGACGTCGAGCGTCTTGAGATTGCGCGCGTTGACGCCGACGACGCGCGCCCCGGCGTCGATCGCCCTTCTGGCCTCTTCGCGATCGTGCGTCTCTACGAGCGCCGTCATCCCGAGGGAGTGGATGCGCTCGACGAAAGACATGAGAACGGTCTGCTCGAGCGCGGCCACGATGAGCAGGACGATGTCCGCGCCGTGGCTCTCGCCTCCCAAATCTGATACGGCGTGACGATGAAATCTCTTGCGCAGCACCGGCGTTTCCACTCCGCGCTCGGACGGCGTCCAGATCGTCCAGGCTTCCCCGAAGCGTCTCTTCTCCGTGAGGACCGAGATGATGACGCAGCCCTCCTTCTTCATACATTTGAGCCAGGCGGGCGGGTTCTCGATGGGCGCAAGGCTTCCTTTTGAGACGGGCTCGATCTCTTCACCCGGCGATGATCGACGAGGCTGCGTTCGCTGTTGCCGCGAAAGGGCGTCCTCGGCGGAGAGCGCCGAGGCATCTTTCGAGCCCGTTCGCGAGGGTCCTCGAGCTCACGCGCGCGCTGACGACAGCCGAGGTCCTCGCGCACCCCGCGATAATCGAATCGCGTACGGCCATTTTACCTCCCACGTCGCGTGACGGCTTGCAGCCGATTGGCGACTGAACGGCGCGCGACTTTGGCCGCGGCGGCCTTGTTTCGCGCCTCGACGTACTCGGTTTGCGGCACCGAGTCGGCCACTATCCCGGCGCCGGCCTGGACGCTCGCGCGCCCGGCGTGACGACCGCCGTGCGAATGGCGATCGCCAAGTCGGCGTTTCGAGAGTCAAATATCCCACGACGCGGTACAAGCCCCTGCGAGCGGGCCTCGAGCTGGTCGATGAAGGCTCGATGGCGCGCGGCTTTGGCGCGCCCGAAAAGCGTTCCGGCGGGGAAAGATCTGCCGCGCGAAGTCGACGGGCGTCTTCGCCTCGTCGATGCGGCCGGCGACGGTCGATGAAAATGTGCATGATGTGGCTGTAGCGTTTGACCTCCATGAACGTCTCGACCTCGACGGTTCCCGGGACGCAGACTTTCGCCAGGTCGTTGCGTCCGGATCGACGAAACGCATGACGTGCTCCGCCCGTTCCTCGGGATCGAGCCAGCAGATCGCGCTCGTAGGCCCTCGTCTTCGGAGACCGTCGCTCCGCGGGGCCGGGAGCGCGATCGGGAAACATCGTGATCCGCGACTGCGAGACGCGCATGAGCGTCTCGGGCGAGCTTCCGACCACGGAGAAGGAGCCTCCGGCGCCGTCGGACAGCCGAAGGAAGTACATGTAAGGAGACGGGTTGATGGTGCGGAGCGCGCGGTAAACGTCAATGGGGTCGGCCTTGCACTCGATGTCCGCCCGCTGAGAGGACCACCTGGAAGACTTCGCCGTCGCGAACTGCTCCTTCCGGCGAGGACCGCCTTTTTCGAAGTCCCTCCTGGGAGACCCTCATCGTCGGTTCGTCCGGCGCGCGCGGAAGTCGAGGCCCACGGCGAAGCGGCGCGGATCGGCCAGATCCGCTCCATCCGCCGAGGCGCCGACCGCCCGGCCGTATGCCTCGGCGGCGCCCTCCGCCCGGTTGTTCGCATTGACCGCGTTGGCGATGAGCCACACTTCGCCTTTGTGATGGTCGACCGCGACCATGTCTGCGGCCAGGCACATGGCGGCGTCGGGGGCGTCGAGTTCATAGGGGGCCGTGCGCGGAGCGTGGGCTCCCCAGTCGTAGAGCGTGTCCCACCCGAGCGCTCCGACCAAGCCTCCCGTCAGCGGCGGCGAGGCTGGCGAACGCCGGCGTGCGAGCCGGTCGACGGCGTCGGCGAGCATCGACGTCGCGCGCGCAAGCGACAGGCCCGGCACTCCCCTCCCACCGCGCCTTTCCCTCGACCGCAACAAGATGGGCGAGGGGCGAACTCCACGAAGGACCACCGATCCCACGTGCCGTCGCGCTCTCGCGGATTCGAGGATGAACGTGCGTCGCGCTTCCGCGAGGCGCCTGTAGATGCCGAGGGGCGTCGCGTCGTCGACGAGGACCTTTTCCAGCAACGGGAATGACCCTTCGCGACGCCGCCATGTCGAGGAACTCGTCCGGAGAGCCACCTGGCCCCAACGCAATCTCAGGGTTGGAAATCGCCCAGCCACCTCTTTCGATTGAGTGGGACGCAGCAGAAAGCCGCCCGGAATGGACGGTGCGTATGTCTGCTGTCGACCCCTGCTCGTGTTGGTCGTCGTTCTTAGGGTTACTAGCATCGGGGACGGGTCACCGACTCGCGTCAAAAAGGCGAGACGGGTCCGCAAAACGCCGACGGTCACGGAGCGGCGGTCTTGTCGCTTCCCGTGAGGGAGGAGAGGATGCCCAGAATGTCTACGACCACGATGCGGTCGCCTTCGCCTTGGGCAAAGACGCGGGAATGAGGACGACGACACGCGACCCGGCCTTCTGATCGACGAGGCCTTCCGCCAGCCCGCGCATCGCCTTGTCGAGCTTGGTAGCGACCGGCTTGCCGCCGTTCCACGTCGTGTCGACGAGTCTGCCCTTTATGTCGCCATCGCGTACTGGACGGCGAGAGTGTCCCCCTTGACACCTGGTCTCCCGACCCTTCGACGAAACGGGACGACGGCGAGTTCTGGAATCGGCTGGCCCGACGCCTTGATCGCGGGGCCGCCGCCGTCGGCGACGGAAAGGAGGAGCATTCCGAAGGCGCGGGGTTGGGGCGGGCGCCTTTCCCTGGGCTATCGTGCTGAAGACGTCGACCCACGATGATCTCGGCGCTTTGGCGGTTTCCATCGACCAAACCCGGGCGTTTGAAGACGAGCCGGCTCCCTCTTTGACGCCCACGAGGTCGTCGGCGATGTCGCCCAAGCCCTTCTCCGAGACTTCGGCCAGCCTGAGAGTTCCCCGAATTGTGGCGGAGACGATCTTCCCGGAACGCGAATCGAAGGAAGTCGCCCGCAGAAGAGCCGTCTGCCCCTTGTCGATGGCACTTCCCTTCCCTGACGACGACGTCCTCGACGACGTTTCTCGGGGCCGACGGGCGGTCCACGTCGACGGTGACGGCCGAGCCGAAGGCTGCCGTGACGCTCACCTTGCACTGCCTTTGGCGGAGTGGTCACAGGCCGTCAATGCGGCGAGGACCAGGAGGCGGCCGCAGCTGCGCGAGGCGGCGCGGGCCCGGCTCACCGGTCCATCTCTTCCATGAGGCGGTCCACCCGTTCGTCGACCGAGGCGAAGGGTCCTTGAGGACGGACGGAACGCGTGCCCTCGGCCTCAAGCAGCCTGAGGTTCGTCGATCGACCGCGTAGTCGAGGCGGCGTCGGCGGGCCTTCTCGACGAAGTCGCCCCGCAGCTTGGCGCGGGTGTCGGACGGCGTGCGTCGTCATAGCCGCCTCGGACGGCCTCGGGCGAGGCAAAAGTTCGCAGCATGCCGGTCTCTCCAGCGGACGGGCGCAGACCCGCCGCGGTGATGTCGTGATAGGCGAGGTCGAGCCCGGCGCCTGGGATCGTCGAGCGTCGCGCCCGTACGCTCCATATACCTGGAGAATGCGAAAGTTTGCACGCCCAGTCGATTTCCGTCCGCGACGGCCGAGGGGTCCCGGATTTGACCGATTCGACGGCGCCCCCACAAGTCCAGCAAAATACGAGGTCGATGCGTCAGCTCCGCCGTGTACTGGCGTCAAAAATGCCTCAAAACCGCCCTCGCGTGTGCGCTCTTGACCTCGATCGGGGTGATCCATCCGCCGTCGGCCAGTTCGAGCTGCGCGCGCGCCGGCCAGGTCCGCGCTCAGTGTCGCGTATCGCCATGACGGGGTCGGCAAGCTCCATGCGCGGCAGGATCCTCCGTCTTCCACGCATGGCGGGACGGCCTGGGTCGCGGCGACCTTGAGCGCCGTCGTCGCCTCGCACATATTGGAGTCGCCGACGATGACGTGCATTCGGCGGTAGAGCTCGGGGTCTCCGTGCGGTTCGTCGCGCGTGTTGATCATCGGGCGGGACCTCGTGGAGGCCGACGGATGGCGTTCCACATCTGGTCCGCGCGCTGGGAGAGAAACAGGCGGCCGGGCCGTCGCTTGGCGCGGCGGATGCGTCCGGCCCCGCGACGATCTGGCGCGTGACGAAGTGAGGGCAGCGGCCGCGATCCGGGTGCGGTAGTCGGTGCGGCGGCGCACGAGGTAGTTCTCATGGCACCCGAACGAGTTGCCCGCGGCGCCGCGGTTGTTCTTGAACAGGTGGATGCGTGCCCGCCCACGCCCTTGGAGGCCAGGGCGCGAGTCGGCCTGCGCGGCCATCGATGCGCACAGGCGCTCGCCCGCGCGGTCGTTGGCCACGAGGTCGGCGACCGAGCGGCATTCGGCGAGTCGCGTACTCGGGATGGGCGCCGACGTCGAGGTAGAGCCGTGCCCCGTTGGTAGGAACGAGTTCGTCGAGCCGCCCGCCGCGAGAATCGGGCGGAAGAGCTCGGCCGCCAGCCGCTTCGACGTCGAGGGGCGGCTCGCCTCCCGAGTCGGAGGCGCACATGAGGCCGAATTCGGTCTCCAAGCCCATGATCCGCTGGGGGAATCACTGCCCGCCCTTTTGAACGAAGCCCTGGACGAAGGACTCGGCGTTGGTTTCCAAAACGGAGTCGATCTCGTCGAGGATCGAGGTCGACGGCCGAGGTTTGCCTGTGCGCCTGCGGAGATGTCGGAAACGGTCTGCTCTTCGACCCGCTTATGCGCGGCTGAGCGAAATTCTTGCGTCATCGGATGTCTTTCTCCTTCTGCATTGATGTGTGGTGCGTCAGCGGTGGGGCGAAAGCCTGTCGCCTTGAGGGCGCTGCCAGCGGCGCGGGGCTGGGCGCCGTTCCGGGCGTCGGGCCGGCGAAGGACGCCTCCCCGCAGACGGCGGTTGCTCGCTTTCAGCCGCGCCGAGGCGCCTGAGGAAATCCGCCGGGTCGCTCGCCGCGGCGAGCATCTGTCCGACGTGCGCCTCGGTCCCCCTGTCCGGATGAAGGGTCGGCAAACGCACGAGTTCGCGGGAGTCGTCGAGGACGACGCCGTCCCATCCCGCCGCCGGAACGGCGTGAAGGAAACTTGGCCACAAAGCCTCCCCTGAGAATGCGCGGTGTCCTTCGGCGCCTGCGCCGCGGCCCCGCTCGACGTTGTCGCGGCCGAAGAGACGGGCGACTTGGCCGGCGGCGTCGAGCCTTTCGACGATCGACTTGCCGGGCCGCAGATCGTGCCATTGCAGATCGACGGCGCGGAGTTTGGCGTCGTCCCACGCGGGCCGCCGCGTTCCGCGCATCCCTTCGAGGGAGTCGGCGTTTTGGCCGCCCACTCGACCATCGAGACCGCGGCGTCGGTCGCGCCGATCGAGCATGTGTCGAGGACCAGCTGCCAGTATTCGAGGACCTCGGCGGTGTCGGGATCGGCTCCTCCCCTGCGCTCGACTGCCTCGCGGACGGCGTCGAGGTAGATGCGTTGGATGTCCAAGGCCGTCTTCGTCGAGCCGTCGTGCATGTCGAGCCCCGCGAAAGGGTCGTGCGAGACCTGCCAGCCGCGGCAACTCGGCGAGTGAAGGAGAACCGAGTCGAGGGCGAGCGGAACCTCGTCAATCTCGATCAGCCATAAAACGGCGCAGGTCGAGCCGACCTTCAGCAGGTTCGACACGTCGAAAGAGGTTGGCGTCGCCGCCGATGACGTGCAGCCGGCGGTAAAACGAATAGTCTGCGTGGGGCTCGTCGCGCGTGTTTATGATCGGCCGATTGAAGGTCGTCTCCAGGCCGACGTCGTTCTCGACGTAGTCGGCGCGCTGGGAGATCTGGAATCCCGGGAACTCGCTGGCCTGGCCGAGCCCCACCCGCCCGGCGCCGCACAGGAGCGGGCGCGTGACGAAGAACGGGGTCATGTACGACGACGTCGGCTGGCCTCCGGCTCATGAGGTGAGTTCTCGTGCGAGCCGCAGGCCGCGCCCTTGCCGTCGACGTTGTTCTGTAGACCGCGACCTCGCGCCCCTCGGCGCGAAGCTGCTCCATGGCCTCGATTGCCACGGCCTCCCCGCACGGTCCCCAGGGACGTGCGCGCGCGCGAAAGCCGTCTCCAGGCGAGAGTACTCGGATGCGCGTGATCGACGTAGAGGCGAGCTCCGTTGTCAGTCACGAGGTTCGCCGCCCGCGGGCGGCGGCAGCGACGAAACGTCCCTGATCTGCTCGACCTCGCCGAAGGCGGCGCCGAGGACCTCGGAGAGTCCGTGAGCGAGAGGGGTGGACGTCCTCGCGGTCGAGCCGGTACCCCTCGCGTCGTTGAGCGGGTCCTCTCCGTGAAGTCCCATCCCGTCGAGGCGCCGGTCCCATGCGCCCGTAAGCCTCGACTAGGTCGGCCGAGAGGGCGATCGGGCTCGCTCCAGCTCGCTCGGCTCGGTATGCCGAGTCGGCTTTCCATTCCCACGATTCTGCGCACAGTCATGAGATCGGCCCTCTCATCAGATCAGCCCTCCAAACCTGGCGGGGTCCGAGTCGCGAAGAGGGCGGCCGCTGTTTCGACGGCCCCGCGGACTCGCCCCGCGCGAGCCTTTCGTCGCCAGCCCGCCCTTTCATCCGTTTCCTCGGCGTCGCCCCGCGCCCCGCGACCCGGCCTGAAAGCTCCGCCGAAAAAGGGCCGGACGTCGACGATGCGCTCGCCGCGTCCGCGGGCGTTGACCCGCGCCCATTCCTCGGGTTGACCGCTGTGGCGACGTCTTCGCCCGCGAAGCGCCTCTTCGCGCACGGCTGCGCGGACGTGTTCGACGTCGATGCCTCGCGTCCCCGTGGCGAGGAAGTCATGATGGCCAGCTTTTTCGCGCGGTCGACGACGGCCGCGAGGAGCGCGCCGGAGACCATGTCGGACACGTAGAGCACCTCGCGCGCCCCGCTCGAGTACCGCAAGCTCGACGTGACTCGTTTTTCGGGACGTAGGCGAAAAAGCTCATCGACAGCGGCCTCACGAGCGCCCGCGCGGCTTCTCCCTGCCGCCTTGGGCCTCGACGGCCTCGGCCCGCAAAGGCAGATCCGCCGTCCGAATGCTTTTGAGGAGAATGTCGAGGCTCCTCGCGCGTCGGCCTCTCGATGCGGATCTTCACGTCGAGGCGGCGGGCGCAATATCGCCGGATCGATCATGTCCTCTCGGTTGGAGGCGCCGACGACGATGACGTTGTGCAGCGCCTCGACCCCGTCTATCTCGGCCGAAGCTGGGGACCACGGTCGTTTCGACGTCGGAGGAGATCCCTGACCCGCGCGTGCGGAAGAGCGCTTCCATTTCGTCGAAAGAAGATGACGGCACGGGCCATGCCCGCGGCAGCGAGTCGCGCGCGCGGAGAAAATGTCGCGAATCTGCCACTCCCGTCTCCCCCACGTATTTGTCCAGCAGCTGCGGCCGCTTGATGTTGAGAGTAGCTGCGGGCCCGCTCGCCTCCTTTTTCACCGCGATGCTCGCCGCCAGCGAGGTGGCCACCGCTGGCGATGAGGGTCTTGCCGCATCCGGGGGCCCGTAGAGCAGAGACCCTTTGGGCGGTTTGAGCCCGTGCTCCCGGTAGAGCTCGGGCTGTTCGAAGGAAGCTCGACGGTGTCCTTGATCTGTTGGATCTGCGGGCCGAGGCCTCCGATGTCCGCGTAGGAGACGTCCGGGACCTCTTCGAGAAGCAGGTGGTGCTCGACGTCGGGGCGTTCGACGACGTCCAGCACGATGCCGTTGCGCATGTCGGCGACACGCGGTGTCCCCCACGCAGCGTTCCGGGCTCTATCTTGCCCGAGCACTGTGCATGATCCGGTGCTCGTCTTGGTGGACGCGCACGAGGCCCGGCGCTCGTCCACGAGCATCTCGATGGCGACGATCGTTCCGGTTTCCTCGTAGCCCGCGGCCTCGACCGCCACGAGGATTCGTTGAGCCGAACCTCCTGGCCGACAAGGGACTCTCGGCCCTCAGCGAGGCGGCCGCGGCGAGGTTCATTTTTCGCCCGCCACACGGCGTCGATGGATCCGTCGTCGGCGTGCGCCTCGAGGAAAGTGGCGAAGGATGCGGGAGGGCGGGACAGGGAGTCAACCTGCGCTCCCAACTCCTCGATGCGGGTGCGCGGCTGTCAGGAGACTGAGCCAGGCGCTCGTTTTTCTCTTCAGGGGACGACCTGCTGGCGAAGCTCATCAGAGCTGGTTGTGGCTGGGGACGGTCATGGGTGCCTTTTCGTTCTTACCCGTCAATGGTATCTCGCCTGGGACTGAAGCCCCACAGCATCATGGTCACTCCGACGCCTCGGCCCCCAGCCGTCTTGCCTTCGGGCCTTCGCCCTGGCCCCGTTCTTCAAGCTCGCCTCGATCTTCTCTTTCAGCGCCCTGCCGTGGCGTCCTGCCTCGGATCGCCCTGTCTCTTCGACGTCGGCCCTGTGGGCGACGTCGCGGCGCACCTTGCGAAGTTTGCGTTCGGAGATTGTGCGCTCAGCGTATTCGGCCTCCCACGCGGGCGCCTCGGAGTGGGCAGCCTTGGCGGGCCTGCGCGTCGGCTGCAGCGGTTCGACGCCGGGCGCCAGCCTCCGGGCCAGGGCGAGGAAGCCCGTGTGCGCCACCATCCGGTGGTCGGGCCTGACGGCGAGCCCCTCCAGATGCCAGGTTCGCACGAGGGTCTCCGAGGCGGAAGGCTCCGTGAACAGTCCGCTTGCCCGCAGTTCTTCGACGAATCGGGAAAGCTGGTGGTCGTGGCGACGTAGAGGCGAGGACGACGCCGCCGGGCCTGAGCGCGCGGGCCGCCGCCTCAACGAGGTCCCACAGGGCCAACATGTCCAAGATGACGTGGTCGAGCTCGCCCTCTTCGAGCCTTCGAGGGCGTCGAGCGCCTCCCCGTCCGAATCGTCCACGGCGGCACTCCTCGCCGTACACACGAGCAGAACGTTCGCCTCCGCTATTTCCGGCGAATTCCGGACGGCGCTCGGCCGAGAGGACGTGGCCGCCCGGCCCCGCTGCGGCCAGAAGGGACAGGGTCAGCGCGCCAGACCCAAGGCCCGCCTCGAAAAACGCGGGCGCCGGGAAGACGTCGGCGGCATGGACGATCTGGGCGGCGTCCTTGAGCAGACGACCGTCGCTCCGCGGCATCGACAGCACGTAGTCGGAGACGAGCGGGCGGAGCGCCAGAAACGCCTGCCTTCTTCGGTCTCGACGACGGTCCCTCCTCGCAGCCGATGAGCTCGCTGTGGCGGAACGAGGCCCCTGGTCGATTGAAGCAGCCGTCGCCGGTGAGGGAGATCGTGTACTGGCGACCCTTGGGGTCGGTTAGCTGCACGCGTTCGCCCGCTTTGAACGGGCCGCGGCGGCGCGAGGAAGTCGGTCCGGTCATGGTCTCAGATTCTAGCAGAGCCGAATGCGTCGGAGGGCCGATGTACGGTTGTGACATGAGCAGACATGCGGCCTTTTCCCTTCGCGGGCGAAAGACTTCAAGCAGTGCCCCCTGATGTTTCGGTTCCGGACGGTCGACAGGCTCCCCGAGCCGCCGTCCCTCGAGGCGCTTCGAGGCACCCTCGTGCATTCGGTTCTGGAGCATCTCTATGACGGGCCCGCCGCCGCCCGCACGGAGGAGGCGGCCCAGAAGCTTCTCCTTCCCCGCTGGAACGCGCATTTGAGTCCAAACCGCGCGACCGCGATCTCTTCGAGGGGCCCGCGCATCTCGGACGTGGCTGGCAGCGCGCGCACGCTCATAGGCAACTACTTCCGCATGGAGAATCCGACGTTCATAGAGCCTGCGGCGCGCGAGCAATTCGTCAACGCGCGCCTTGCCTCCGGCTTGGCCGTGCGCGGCATAGTCGATCGAATCGACGAGGCGCCCGACGGCGCGCTTCGCATCGTCGACTACAAAACGGGGAAAGTCCCCCGGCCCCAGAGATTCCAAGGCGAGGCGCTTTTTCAAATGCGCTTCATACAGCGGCGCATCGCCCTGTCACGGGGAAGCTCGCCAGACGCACGCAGATCATCTCACCTCAAGGACGGGCGGACGCTGACCACGATCGGTCCCCGACGACGTCGACGCCGTCGTCTTCGAGCTTCGACGCCATATGGAACGCGATGAAGGGCGCCTTGGCGCGGCGATTTCGAGCATCAAAGCCGTCCCGGCTGTGCGACTGAGATGCCATTCCGGGCACTGCCCGCCTTCAGCGGCGCGGCCCCCTCCGCGAGCGAGGCGCGGCGGCCCTCCGCACGGCGAAAGGGCCGGCTCAGCGGAGCTTCTTCCGGCGAATGGCGGCCTGCCGCCGACCGGCGCTCGCAGGGAGGGCTTCAAAACAGCGGCTGACGGGAGGCCGTTCGCGAGTCCGTTGCCACGAACAGCTGACAGGCCGCCGTCGCGCCGCCTCTCCGGGCCAGCTTTCCAGGTTCGAGCGCCGTGAGGCGCCGTCCGCATAAGTCGCCTGCGGGCGTTCTCCGCCCATGAAGGCGCCGCAGGCGGCCTCGTCGACCGATTCGAGGGTCGATCTTGACGGGGCCAGGGCGGGCGGCATCGACCATAGTCAGGGCACATGGACCACGCGCGCGCGCGCGCAGCATCCCCGATCGCGCGAAGATCGAATCTTCGATCACGAGCGAGAAGAGGATCCGCCCAGCGAGCTCCGCGGCGCGCCAGGTAGGGCGCGGGATCGGGCTTGCCGGGAGGGCCGTGAGTGCCCCGACGATCGTCGTGAGGCCCGGCGGCGCATCTTTCACCACGATGCGGGCAAAGCCGCTCGTGGGAAGACGTGACGAGCGCCGTCGGATCTGCAAATCTACCGTGAGGAGAAGCTCGTAGCGCCCGAGCCGCCAGGGCACTTTCGAGGCTTCTCCAGATCTCGCACACCCTGGAGACGAGCCTGCGGCCCAGCTCTGCAGGCTTATCGGCAGCCAAAGTCGCCACGATCTTCGACATCCGCATGCTCCAGCGAACTTCCGACGATCTGCGCCACGTACTCCTTCGGACCACGTGGCGCGCGGTCAACCATGATCTCGTTTCCGCCTGGTACCACCAGTCTTCAGGTTGGCGAGCGTACCGTCCATGTCAGCAGACGGCGGCACGCGGAAAACCGCAGGCAGCGGAATGCGACTGTTCGCATGTTCACCCTCGATCTGGAAGAGGACGACGCTTATGACGCGCGCGTTGAAAAACAGCCTGTCGGTGAGGCGTGGGACGACGCGTGCCGACCAGAAGGCCCACGCGACGATCGCGAGGACGATGCGGTGGGACGACGAACGGCATGGCAGGACCGCGTGGAGATGAGCTTGAGAACCACGATCACGGCGTATCCGACGACGAATGAGACGATCGTCGCCAAAATGGTCGGCCAGCGGCAAGCGAGCCCGTGTCGAGAGTTCTTGGCGAGCTGGAAGAAGCCGAAAGGACGACGCCGGGATGGCAGGAGGAAAGAGACCCAGCGGCCGCTCCCTCGTGTACCCGAGAGGCCGACGGTGATCGTCCCGCGAGCGAGACTCCCGGAATGAGGCCATGGCCTGGCCAGATCCCACGAGGACGCCGTCGCCCAGCGTCATCTCGTCAAGATGCTTCATTGTGCGCGGACCTGCGGTCGGCGCAGGATGACGGCGAAGGGGCCAAGACGACGGCGACGATGTGGGGTACGCGAAGCTTTGGTTTCCAATGGCGTCTTAGACGGCCCGAGCGCCCGATAGGAATCGTGCCGAAAAGATGACGATCCACCCCATGCGCGTCGGGATCCCAGCGGAGGAGGGAAGGCGGTTTCTGCCGGCAAGCGGAAGGCGGAAACCGGCAGGGGAGATGATCAGCGCGCGATGTCTTTGGCGAAGTGCGTGATGACGGCGGCCTCGGTTCTAGCGCTGTATGACGGCGGTGAAGGCGGCTCCGGGATCGCCCATCAAGACAAGGTGCGCCGAATTCGAATGTGCGCGCTGAAGGAGCTGATTGCCTGAGACTCCGCGAGGCCGCTTGGACTATGCTGCACTGAGTTAGCTGAAAATATCATCGGGCCAGCTTACCTGGCCCGGGCTGAAGGATTCACACTGCGCAGGCTGAAAGCTGGGCTGGTGTCTCTGTGGAGAACGCGCAGTGGGCGCCAGCAACCTCGTCGTGGGGGCGGTCGGGCTCCCGGCACACTCACCTGAGCCGCGATACCGACGTCAAGGGCCAAGGGCCAGCTGGAGACGATTCTCGATTCCGGTGGAAATCTCATCGACACCTCGCCCGCCTTCGGCCAGGGCGCGGCGGAGTCCTGCGTCGGCGAGCTTCTCGACGCCGTCGTGATCACTGAGTCCGTCGTGCTGTGCACGCGCGCCGGATTCGTTCCCGGCCCAAACGGGCTTCGATTCGGCGCGGGACGAGGGCCCATTCTTGACTCGGTGCGGAGCTCTCGCTCGAACGCCTCAACACGAGCTACATCGACCCTCCTGCTCGTCGCCTGCCCCGACCCATTGGCGCCCGACGAGGAAACCGCCTCGGCTCTCGGATGGCTCATCGATCGCGGAATCGTCAGGTACATCGGGGTTCAGGAGTACTCGTCGTGGCGCGCCGCAATCCTGACCGAGAGGCTCCGGGCGGCCGGGCTTCCTCTCATCACGGCGGTCGAACGGGAGTATTCCCTCGTCTGCCGCGACGTCGAGGCAGAGATCGTCCCTATGGCCTCCCACACGGGATGGGCCTCTTCGCCTCTTCTCCGCTCGGCCGCGGGTGCTCACGGAAGTACCGCCATTCGATCCCGCCGACGTCGCGCGCCGCCTCCGAGCACCTCGCCGCCTTCGTCGAGCCGTACACTCGACTGAGGAGGGCCCGCTGAATAGTCGAAGCGGTGGCGAAGGCGCCGACGACGTCGGGCGCACGCCCGCCGACGTCGCACTTTCATGGGTCGTCGGCCGACCGGGCGTCACCGCCGCGATCGTGGGCGCGAGGACCGCGGCCAGCTTCAGGCGACGGTCTCGCGATGCTAGCCGCTCCCCGAGCTCGTTTCCGAGGCTCTGGCGGACATCAGCGACTAGCCGGCCGGGGCCGGCCTTAACCGCCGAGGCCAAAGTCCTCGGATCCCTCCTCGTAGTCGCCGTCGTCAGAGTCGGCGTCATCGAAGCCTTCCCCGTCTTCAAGCGTGTCGTCGTCATTTGCTCGTCGTCCTGAGATCGTCTTCGCTCTTCAAGGTCGTCGTCGAAAATCCTCGTCCTCTTCTGGGTCGTCGTCTAGATCGGCGTCGTCCTCGTCGTCCAGATCGAAGTCGTCGTAATCGTCGTCGAAAATCTCGTCTGTAATCATCGTCGTCGCCGTATACGTCCGGGCGCCTAGACTCCATACCCGGTGAAACGATGTCGTACGTGAGACGATGTGAAGAGCGTCGGCGAGCGTCGGCATCGGCGACGCTGGGCGCACTCGGGTCCTGTGCGGTCGAGAGCGGCGAGATGAAGGCTTCTAACGCGCCGATCAGTCGATCGAGGGCAGAACGCGGGTTCATAGAGCATGCACTAAGGGTAACCCGAGAAAAGGCGATCTACGCCACACCGCCATGAAATTTTTCAACGTTTTATTCGTTTTCCATAGTCTCCGCTTTGCGCGCCTTGAAGCCTTCATCCTGCGAAAGTTTCCGACGTCGCTGCCGGACTTCGGGCCGTGACAGCCCGCCAGGTTCAAATCTGAGCGCTTCGCCCGATTTCCAGCCGTGCGAAAGCGGCTCTGACAGCCTCGGCCACAGACGGCTCAGTTCGCAGGCGGTGCCAGTGACTCAGCCTCGCTATCAGGGCAGAGTGAGCGGTGTGGACTCCTGCACACAAGTCCACGTGTCGATGAGTTGCAGCCCGAAGAGTGGGTTCGAGAATAAAAAGAGTCAGTTCAGAGAATAAAGTGGAGAAAACCCATTTCGAGAATAAAATTGAATTCATTTCAAAAATTGAATTGGGATTGATTTTCAGTGATTGCCTTCCGGATCGACTTGAGGAGGCAAGCAAACTCATACCAGACAAAAGAAAACACGTATCGCGCGAAGGGAGCGGACGCATGATACGCAGTAGAAAGTGGAGGGCGCGCCTGGCCTCGTCTCGGCGGTGGCGTTACAGACGCGGGGGCTTTGGCTCCGCAGGCGGCCCATGCCGAGGGCACGCCTGCAGCCCTGGCCCCGGCGGCGCCTAACAAGACGACGGCGCTCAAAAAGCAGGCTGACGGAACCAGACGACAGAAGAACAAAGACGAGATTCGGCAGGGGCTTCAGACACTGAAGAGCAGGGCGCACGCCGCGGGTTCGCCGGCAAGTGGTTCGTCCAATTCTCTGAAAAACCCACCATCAAGGGCGGGTCGGCCAAGACGATCGCGGCCCAGCAGAAAACCTTCAGCTCAACAGCCCCGAAGAACGTCAAAGTCACCGACTCCTACTCGAAAGTCTGGAACAGGGTCGCCGTCAGAGCCGAAGACAAAGACCTGGACAAGATACTCCAAGCCAAAAGACGTCAAAGCCGTCTTCCCCGTCCTGACCGTCCAGCAACCGGAAGAGCCCGCTTAGAAGCCCGAACAGAAGGACGGCGTCAACCCGCCTTATCACGGCGGGAGACCTCACGGGCGTCCCTTGCGCCCGCAAAGAACTGGGGGTTGACGGGCAGGGGGTCAAGATCGGGATCATCGACACCGGCATCGACATCGACCATCCCGCCTCGGCGGATCGGGCGTGCCCTGATCGGCGGCCTTCCCCACGTCCAAGGTCGTCACCGGATACGACTTCGTCGGAGACGAAATACAACGATGACAAGAGTTCCGGCGCCTACAACCCCAATCCGAAACCCGACCCGGTTCCCAACGACTGCAACAATCACGGAACTCACGTGGCCAGTATCGCCGCCGGAAACGACAAGGCGAGGAAGCTCCGGGGCGTCGCCCCCGACGCCAAGCTCGGCGTCTACCGAGTCTTCGGATGTGACGGCGGAACCGGAAACGACGTCATACTCGCGGCGATGGAGCGCGCAACCAAGAGACGGCATGGACGTGGTCAACATGTCCCCTGGGCGGCGACTTCGCATCGTGGCCCAAATTATCCGACGGCCGCCGCCGCCGACGCCATGGCCGACTCGGGCATCGTCGTCACAGCCGCGGCGGGAAACGCGCGCATTAAGGGAATCTTCGCCAACGGCGCCCCTTCCGTAGCGCGCAAGGCGATCAGCGTCGGCTCGGTTGACAATACCCATACGCGTTCCTTTACTTTCAAGGGCCCCGACGGAAAACTGTCTCCTACACCGCTTTAGAGGGAAGCCCGGAAGCGCCCACCTCCGGAAAACTGGAGCTCGCAGTTTACCCGACGGGAAGAGACCGGCGCTGTCGACCTTCCGGCACGCCCTTTCAAAGCGCAAAGCCGTTCTCGTCGCACGCGGAGACACGCAAGTTCCACGAAAAGGCTCTGGCTGCCCAGAACGACAGCACGCAGCAGCAGTGATCATCTACAACAATGAAGAGGAACCCTGGGGCGAAGCCAGGGCGAACCCGCCATTCAGTTCAACGGTCGGCGTCACTCAAGCCGAAGGCGCGAAGCTCGAGGCGGCTGCGGCGGCGGTTCGGCCTCGATCGAATGGACGCGCGAGGAGGCTGTGAGCGCGGATTCCAACGGAGGCGCGCTTTCGATTCCTCGTCTTTCGGTTTGGCGGCGGATCTGACGGTCAAGCCGGACGTCCTCGCCGGGAGGCACTATCTACGCCGCAGATCCCGATCAAAAAGCAAGGCGAACGGGGATACGCAAAGCTATTCCGGCACGTCGATGGCCTCTCCGCACGCGGCCGGCGCCGCGGCGCTGCTGCTACAGTCGAATACGGCGCTGAATCCCGGCGACGTCCGCACAGTCCTGCAAAACACCGCGAAGCCCGCTCGACCTGCGCAATCCCGAGGCCTTGGAACTGGACCGCATCGACGCAAAGCCAAGAAGCGGTTCATCTCCAGGGGGCGGGGTTGATCAATGTTCCTGCGGCCGTGGCTCAGGCCCATTCGCATGCGAAGATCGCCTCGGATGCCGTGCCGAGCACGGTGACCCCGTCGAAGATCTCCTGGGCGACACGGACTCAAACGATCCGACCGAGCTGACGATTGCCAACCGGTCAAACAAGGAGGTCACCTACACACTCTCCTCCGACGTCAGCCCCTGTCGGCACCGCCGGACCCAACGAGATCCCCAGCTATTTCGCCGGATTGAACACGAAGGTGTCCTTCTCAGCGAAAACGGTCACGGTCCCGGCCAACTCCACACGGACGGTCAAGGCCACGGTCACCCCGCCAAGCACCTACACCGACAAAGGAACGGCCAAGAAAACTTCCTGGCCCACCATCTACGGCGGATACCCTCGTACTGAAAGGCTCGAACAACACCGTCAACGCATCCCCTTCGCAGGCCTAAACGCCGACTACGAATCACTCAGTTCCTCTACTCCAAATGGACCTACGGCGACGCAGTTCCCAAAGACACTCGCGAAGAGACGGGACACGAACCCGCGGATCCCCTGAACATACAGCCAAGCCTGGGTGTCGTTTCGTCCTGTCCGAACGGCCGCGTCGTAGAAATCGAATGCGGGAGACAGTCAAGCAGACTACGCTCCGGTGGAGGAAAACGACCATGTGTTTCGATGAAGGGGTACGACGTGCCTCGTGTGATCATGCACGTCGAGAATCCCGTTTCGAAACTCGAGGCGGCCGTCTATCACGCGAACGCCGACGGCTCAAAGGGCAAGCCCGCAGGCAAAGACAACATCGTCTTCAGCTTGAATGGATACGGGTTCAAGCCCGGTATCACTGACATCGGCTGGGACGGGAGGGTCGCCTCGGACAACGGAAAACTCCCGTTCCTGACGGACGCTATGTTTTGGAGGTGACCGCGACCAGGGAACCGGCCACGCCCAAAAACGGCAAGAACACCGGAGACCTTCACGTCCCGGCCCTTCGTCGTCCGTTCCAACCCCGGAGCCACGCCGAGCCCAACGGCATCGCCGACGCCGAGCCCGACAGCCTCCCCCGGCCAGACGGCCTCGCCGACGGCAAACCCAACGGCCAAACCAACATCGTCCGCCAAACCGACGGGCAGCCTGCCCAGTCGCCGTCGGGATCGCAACGTCCCACAGCAACCCTCCGGCCGGATCACGAAAACATCGCAGCACACCCGCAAATGATCTGACGGGAGCCTGATGAGAGCAACGGAACCTGGTGAAAAGCATGGCATTCAGCGGAAAGCCAGCAATGGTCCGGCGCATGTGCTCGACATTTCGCGAGACGAATGGCCAGCTGGTCGCCCAAAGCGTTCAGCCAGACACTCGCAGACTTTCCATTGGACAACGGCAAGTCAAGTCGGCATTCGCCCGCAAATAAGAAAAGGAAAAACTAGAGCGCAACATTCCTGAATTAAGAGCAATAGAATACTGAAGACAAATCAATATATAACGAGTTGCCGTGGCCTCAAAGTTTGAGGCCACGGCAACTATGAAAATTAACCGTTGATTCCGGAACCAATCGCACAGATAATTGACTCTGGGCAGCCTGACTCACCAACAGGACCCTAGAAATGAGGAAATATCCATGAAACACTCTCATTGGCGCGGACGCTCGCTTGCGTTTTTCAGCGCCATCGGGATCGCGATCGGCGTCGTCGCCTCCGATTCACGCCGATCCCCCAAAACTCCTCCCACGCCTTTGGACCCGAACGGCCTCCAAAAGAAAGCGGAAAAGCACGCCGGGATTCACCGGAAAATGGTTCGTGCAGCTGGCATCGAAGCCGACGATATCGGGAGGGTCGCCGCGAGCGATCTCTTCCCAGCAAAAAGACTTTCGGCTCGGACGTTTCGTCGCGAGTGCAAGTGACCGAGAAGCATTCGCGCCTGTGGAACGGCGTGGTTGTCAAAACCGACAAGGCGGGGGCTCGAAGAAAGTCGTCAAGGCCTCTAACGTCAAAGGCCGTCTTCCCCGTTCTCAGCGTCGCAATGCCGAAGAATCAAAAGGTCAAGGTTCTCCCGCAAATGCGAAGGGCCGGTGCGATGACCGGCGTCCCTACGCCCACAAAGAGTTGGGCCTTACGGGCAAGGGATGAAAATCGGGATCATCGACACCGGCATCGACATCGACCATCCCGCCTTCGGCGGATCGGGCGTGCCCGGATCGGCGACCTTCCCCACGTCCAAGGTCGTCGCCGGATACGACTTTGTCGGCGACAGGTACAATTCGGACATCAATTCCGACGCCTACGATCCCAATGCCGTCCCCGACTCGGTCCCCAACGACTGCCACGGCCACGGAACCCACGTCGCGGGCATCGCGGCAGGCAACGACCCGACAAGCAATTTCCGTGGCGTCGCTCCGAACGCGCTCTTGGGCGCATACAGGGTTTTCGGGTGCGACGGCTCAACCGACACAGGCGTCATGCTCACCGCGATGGAGCGCGCCTCCGAGGGACGGCATGAACGTCGTCAACATGTCGATTGGCGCCCCACGCGGCGTGGCCGGGTATCCCACCGCCGTCGCACAGACGCCCTCGTCAATTCCGGCGTGGTCTTGACTGTCTCTCAGGGGAACGAAGGCGACCACGGCACGTTCTCGGGCAGCGCCCCGGCGGTGTCCCCCAAGGCCATCGCCGTAGGGTCGGTGGACAACAACGGTTTGCTTCTGGCGACCTTCACGACGGCCGACGGCGCCTCCACACATACATGCCCGTCGACAGGCGCCGCCGTCCCTCCGACGACTGGAGCGCGCAGCTCGCCGCATACCCGGACGGGCAGAAGACCGGAGCGGTCGACCTTCCCGGGAAGCCTTTCGAAGGAAGAAAGTGGCGCTGGTTGCCAGAGGCGATTCCACCTTTGCCGAAAAGGCCGCCGCCGCACGAGGCCGACGGCGCCGTCGGCGTGTTGATCTACAACAATGAAGACGGCGTCGTCAGGGGCTTCGATCCATCCGACGACCGATCTCCCGGTCGGCACGATCACCAGGAGCAGGGTGAAAAGCTCGAAGGGCTCCTAGCGAGGGGCGCGGGGAACAACCCTGTGATCACCTGGACGGACAAGCAGAGTCGATCGTCGACCCCGATACAGCCACCATGGTCTCCACCTTCTCGGCGTGGGGAATGACGGCCGACCTCAAGCTCAAACCGGACGTCCTCGCCCCCGGCGGCGAGATCACATCCGCCTATCCTTTGGACAAACAGACCGCGAAGAAGGGCTACACCGAACTCTCGGGAACTTCGATGGCCGCTCCGCACACGGCGGGAGCAGCCGCACTGGTGCTCGAATCCAATCCGTCGGCCTCCCCGACGCAGTGAAAGCTGTGCTCCAGAACACGGCCGACCCCGTTCTCCTTTCCTACCCGATACAGCGCGGATTCCCCTCGCAGGCGCGGATTCAAGAACCCGTCCAACACCAGGGGCGCGGGTCTCATCGACATTCCTGCCGCCGTTTCCCAAGCGAATTCTATGCCGCACCCGGAAAGGAAAAAGCGAGTCTCCACTGTGACCCCGTCGAAGATTTCCCTGGGCGACACAGATTCGAACAATCCGACCGATCTGACGATCACAAACAATTCCGACAAGGAGAAGACGTACACCCTCGGCTCCGATCTGAATGCGGCAGGAACGTACGGGCCGAACACCCTTCTCCAGTATGCGCCGGGGCTGAACACCAAAGTCACGTTCTCCGCGGACAAGGTGACGGTTCCGGCCCATTCGACGCGAACGGTGAAGGCAACCGTCACCCCGCCCAGCAGCTACAGTTCCTACGCAACGGGAACGGCGGTCGGACGAAGCTCCCTACATCACGATGTACGGCGGCTACATCACGTTGAAGGACGACGACGGGCGCCTTCAGCGGATTCCCTTCGCCGGTCTCAACGGAGACTACGAATCGAGGGAGGCGATCAGTTCGAAATGGACGTACGGCGATCTCTACGACAGCCAGACCCTCAGCTTCGTAGGCCGCAGGCCCGAGGACAAGTACAACGTCTCGCCCTCGCTCGTGAGCGTCTCCTCGTGCCCGAACGGCCGTGTTGTGGCCTCTGACTGCGCAGACGACAATGCGCAGTATGCAGAGGTGACTGAAAAGGACCACGTGTATTCCATGAAAGGCTACGACGTCCCGAGAGTCCGTCTGCATGTGGAGACTCCGTCAAAAAAACATGAAAATATACGTCAACGCCGTAGGCCCCGACGGCAAAAGCAGGGGCCAGTCGGTTCCGGTGCATCAGGTGTACGACAACGACGGCGTCGGCGCGGACAGGAGCTTCCAGACGTTCTCCTGGGATGGAAGGATCAAGAAAGGCGGCAAGCTGCAGATGGCCGACGACGGTCGTTACGTCATGTCCGTAGTCGTGACCAAGGGCACCGGCCACCCTCAAAACTCGAAGGACGCCTCTGAACGTTACGAGACCCCGCCCTTCGTCGTCCGTTCACTCACCGACGCGGACCCGACGCCGACAGACCTCGCCGACCGAGTCGCCCAAGCCGACGCCGACGACCGCCCAGCCAAGTCCAACTCCACGGACTCACCGACGACCGCCCAGCCAAGTCCAACCCCACGGACTCACCGACGCCCAGCCAGTCAACCCCACGGACTCACCGACGACCGCCAAGTCCACCCCCACGGACTCGCCTAAGCCGAGCCGTCCCCGACAGCCGATCCCGGCGGATCGACTGTCACCACCTACCGATTGGACCGCCGACTCGGCCCAGCCTGCCACGCCCATCGGCAAAAGGCGCCGTACGCCGGCGACTTCACCGGGAAGGGCAGGACGGCTTCATTGTTCGACAAGGTGCGACCTTCACATTTGAAGGCAAGTCCTTCACCCTACGGACGCGCGGACGACGCCGTCTTGACCGGCGATTTCGACGGCGACGGCAGGGACAGCGTAGCCGTCGTGCGAGGCAACCGCATCTACATCAAGAACAGCCTCGCCGGAGGCGCGCCGACGCGATCCTGACCCTATGGACGCGAAGGGGATGCGTTCCTAGCCGGCGATTTCGACGGCGACGGCAAGGACAGCGTAGCCGTCGTGCGAGCAATCACATCTACATCAAGAACACTCTGACCGGGCGACGCCGACGCCGACTTCACATACGGACGGAAGGCGACGCCTACCTGGTCGGAGACTGGAACGGCGACGAAGACACCTTCGCAATTCGCCGAGCCAACGTCTATCACGCGAGAAATTCGTTGAGCGGAGGAACGCTGACGCGACCCACACCTTCGCCCAACCCGACACCGCCGTGCTCACCGGCAACTGGACCGCTCCCGGCAAGCACACCCCGCCACGCACCGTAGCGGGCAGCGAGGCGGTCAGACCTCCCTCGGTAAAAAGGCGCCCAACCGCAGCCCCATCGGCTCACGGTTGGGCGCCTTTGACGATTGGCAGCCCGAGCCAGGAGCCTCTTGGCAGACGGCGTCCCCGCCCCTTTGGCGAATGGAAGCCCGGGCCATCCCGAATCCTTCGTCGGCACGCGTTTCAGAGCAGGCGTTTGCGCCGCAGCAACGCCCAGGTGTCGACCGGGCGTCCAAGACCTTTCGAAGCCCTCGAGGGATTGCGCGAATTTCCCCGGCTGAGCACTTCAGCCGCCATCCTCGCCCCCCGCCTCGCGATTGAGGCCGCCGTCGCCGTCTTTTGCGGCAACCGTCCGGAACCAGTCTGCGGTGTCGGCGTCGAGGGCCTCGCTCCACAGATAGGAGTAGTAGCCGGCGGAATAGCCGCCGGAAAAGACATGGTTGAAGTAGCAGCTTCGGTACCGGGGCGGTATCCAGGGGCTCGCGATTCCAAGCCTCTCGAGGGTCGCCTTTTCGAACTCTTCGACGTCGTCGAGGGGCTCTCAGGAAGGTCGGCGGGCGTGCGGTCGTGCCAGGCTTGGTCCAAAAAGCACGGCCTGCAGCATTTCAGACATTTGGAACCCCGCGCCGAAGCCGTCGGCGGCGGACAGCGAGGCCGCCAACTCCTCCGGCATATGCTCGCCCGTGGCAAAATGCCGGGCGTAGTTCGACAGCACCTCCGGATGCCTGGCCCATATTTCGTTGACCTGCGAAGGGTACTCGACGAAGTCGCGCGGAACGCTCGCGCCGGCGGCGGAAGGCCATTCGACGTCGGAAAGCAAGCTGTGCAGAGCGTGCCCGAATTCGTGGAAGGCCGTCTCGACCTCGTCCCATGTCAGCAGCGCAGGCTCTCCCTCGGGCGGTCGCGTGACGTTGAGATTGTTGCAGACGACGACGCAGCCTCCCCTCGGCGGGAAGCCTGCCGGATTGTGTGCATCAGGCTCCGCCTCGCTTGCCGGCCCGCGCAAAATAGTCCCCCAGGAAGAGGCCTGCGAGAGTGCCGTCCTCGCGGCGAACCTCCCATATTTTGACGTCCTCGGCGTATCCGCGCAGGTCCGTCCTCGCGGCGAACGTCAGTCCGTAAAGCCTGTTCGCGGCGTAGAAGACGCCTCTTTCGACGACGTTCGTCAGCTCCAGATAGGCGCCAGCGCCTCGTTGTCGAGCTGGAACTGCTCGCGGGCGAGCGCGTCGCGGAAGTAAAAGCCAGTCAGACGGGGCGACAGGGGGTCCCCGGCGTATGCCTCAGCGCCTCGTGCTCGGCCTCGGCGTTGCGTTGGGCGGGTTCGACCATCGGCTCGGAAAGGCTGTGAATGGCCTGCGTCGATCCGGCCGTTTCCTGGGCGGCGACATACTGGGCGTAGGTGGAGTAGCCGAGGAGCTGCGCCTTTTTCGGCCCGAAAGGCGCGCGAGCGCAGGGACGATGCGGCGGGTGTCCGTCGCGGGGTCGCTCCCGTCGCCCCGGCTCGTCGAAAGCCTCGAAAAATCCGCTGGCGGACGTCGGGGCGGGCGAGGGCGGATTGGACGGGCTGTTGAGTGGGAAGGCGGAGGACGACGAGGCAGGGCTTGCCTTTCGCCAGTTCCGGGTTCGATTCGGCGTCGGCCGCCAACCCGGCCTTCTGGGAATCGCTCAGGCCTTCGGCCTCCTCCTCCGTCAACGGGACCGATCCGGCCAGCTGGGCTTTGAGCGCCAGCTGCCCGAACTCGGTCGTCAGGTCCCCGTCTCCTTGTTGATCGTGCGCAGCCGTTCTCGGGCGGCGGCGTCAAAGGTAGCAGCCGTGGGCGCGAAAACGCCCGAGGCGCTCTGACACGCACCGAGCCGTTTCCGGGCCGAGTTCGGCCGCCGCGAGCGCCTGAAGCGGTCGTGCAGCCGCGAGTCGAGGTAGACGTCGTCTTCGTGCTCGACTATGAGGGGGTTGAGCCTGGCCTCGACGGCATGCCATTCATCGCCGCCGACGGAGGCCGCAAACGTGTGCAGCACATCGACGGCCTCCTTCAAACGTTGGGTTTCCAGTTCGAGGGGAAGAAGCGTGTTCTCGACGGTTGCCGGAGTCTGAGACGACGCGATCGCTTCCACGAGCGCGCGATGGCCTCGAGCTTCTCGCGTATGTCGGCTTCGAGCCGATCGGGGGCGACGTCGGCGAAATCGGGTAATCCAAAGTCCTCCATGGCCAGATTTTATCGATTCTGTGCGCCTGGACGGACTTCGCCGCCCGCCCGGGGGCGCGTATCCCGGTGCGAGCGGCGAAATCCTGCGTGAAAGGGGCTAAGCGTGAATACTAGCCCCGGTATGCCCAGGCCCGAACGTAGTCGACGACGAATTCGGTGGAATCTGCCGTCTTCCCCGGTTCAGGCAACCCCCAATAGGAGGAGCCGACCTGGACGTTGAGACGAATATTGAACTTGTCGGTTGTGAAGAACTTGTTCCATGTAGCTGAGCCCCAGGTTTTTTCTTCGTCACTTCGTGATACTTCCGCCCGTCGATGAAGAAGGTGATCCTGCTGGGCGTCCACTCCGCTGCCCATGTATGGAACTTTCCGTCGTTGAGATTGATGCTTTGGGAAGTCCACGCGTTCTTCTTCTTTCGCCCTTCGGGAGCCTGCAGCCCTCCGTGCCGGCCGGGTTGATAAACGTGCGCGGTGGCCTCGCTTCTGCCGTAGGGATCGACGTCCGCCTTGCCTTGGGCGGGCGTGCCGTAAACCTCGAAGACGTCGATCTCCCCTTCGTTTTCCCTGGCGTCGTCGGGACGCAGCCAAAAAGCCGGCCAGACGCCGCGGGAATTGTTCTTGACCGTGGGAAGTTTGGCGCGCACTTCGAAACGTCCGTATTTTGCGAGAACTTTCCGACCGTGTCGAGGTAGCCGCTGGAGTACCGGCGGGAGGCGTCGCGAACGTCAGCCTTGGCCAGACGCTTGGTGCAATCGTCAGCCGCCCGTCGAAACCTTACATTCCGTTTACTCGTTACGGCTTTGTCCTGATTGAGCCGCCAGTTGTCGCACGTTCCACTTGGGCAGGGGAGGCGTCATCGAGATTGTCGCTGAAAAACGGGACTGCCCCAACCTTGAAGGCGGCCCTGAACCTCCGTGTTCCGCCCCGGCGGCATTCGGTTTCACCGGCGAGCGGCCTTTGGCCGCTTCGATCGGCGGCGCCGAAGTGTGGCGACCGTTTCCGGCAGCCGACGCAACGTTTGGAGCGAGCACGGTCCCGGCAACGGCCAACATTACGCAAACGGCCCCTGAGACCCGACGAGGATGGACATGTCCCCCTCCTTTCAACAACTAACCGCATCGACCGCGAAACAACAGAAAACGCAGATCGGTTCGTCCGCTTCTTTACCCAGTGACACCCGAACGACGCACTGGCTGCACTCTGTCAACTAGCTATCTACTATTCAACTGCCTTCTAGTATGAATCACACTATCATCAAACGTCAAGCACTTTCTGAAAAAAATCGACCGACGAGCTCCCCGACAAAACAAGTGACGACAAGGTTAAGTAAATCAAGGAGGTAACGGTCCTCTTTAAAAGCGTCTCATTTTACTGTTGGGTTTTATAACTAAACGACTGCACGACAGCCGGAAAATAACTGCTTGCGGAGCTGCAACGCCGCTTGCGTTCAACCGCCTTCACAGCGCCTCGACTTCGTTCAACTATCTTCCCCTGCCTCGTTCAACCGAAATTCGTCAAAGGAAAACGTCCTTTACCGAGATTTCACGCCGAGGCCCCGCCTGCCTTCCCCTAATCGCGGGAAGCTCGTCCTCCTCAACAGAACGTCTGACGTCGCGCCTTGCGCAGCACGATTCAGGGATGCGCTCCCCATATTCGTGCGCGCCTCTTTCTTTATGTAGTTGAAAAGGTTAACATTGACTTGTCGCCAGTAGATACGCCGCATGCAAATGCGGAGAACACGAGCGACGGCCTCCGAGGGCTTTACGTGACGGGTCCGAAGAGGCAGGGTCGGGACCGATTGGTTACAGGGCCGTGCAGGCATCACCTCCCCTTACCTGCACGGATTCCTCAATCAGGACCGCCCATCGGCGTGACAGCCGATCGGGGCCCGCCTTCTGTCGGGGCGGGCTCCCGACTATGTCCTGCAGGCCTTCCCGTTTGCCCCGGCATCTGGGGCTGGAACGATTTGGCCCGGCGTGCGCAACGACGTCAAAAGGCCAGCACGGCGACGTCGCCCGTTTTCCGACGTCCGGCGGCCGAGCTTCGACTGTCAAAATGCGACCGGAATTCCGGCTTTCAAGAGTGGGAGCCCTCGCCCGTCGACGTGACGGTGGTCAGAAGAAAGACGGCGTCTTCAAGCGCGAGCACAGAGTGCCGTTCGTGGGTGAGAACCCATATCTCCCCGGCGGAAAACTCGCCCTGTTGGCTCTCGCCTATCTCGACCCGCACCTTGCCGACGAGGACTTGGAGCGAGGCGGCCGGAGGCGAGTTGTGGGCGCCGAGGCGAGTGCCTTCGCGCAAGGCGATGACAGTCTGGCGGAGCACGCCGTCGCGGGCGACGACGTCGGCGCTCTTGCCGGCTTGGGAAGCAAGGGCTTTGTCGAGGTTGGTCGCAGCGAGCGCGGTCAGGTCAGCCATGGCACGCGATTCTACTCGTCCCTCTCCAGCCAGGCCCAGGGCCAAGCGGATGTCCGGCGGACAGTAGTCGGGCCCTGAGCACTCTGCCGTCCTCGCGCAGAACCGGCTTGCCGTCCTCGCCGAGCTTGGACAGGTTCGAGCTTTGAATCTCGGCCAGAACGCTGCTCAGGGGATCCCGAGCTCGAGCGCCATGCCGTAGACGACGTAGACGATGTCGCCCAAAGCGTCGGCCGTTTCGACGGTGTCGCGCGTGCCGTCGTCGAGCTTGCGCGCCTCTTCGAAAGCGGCTTCGATCCGTTCGCGAGCGGCCCGGCCGTCACCGCCCCCACGAGCTCGGCGAATTCCTCGGCCACGAGGGCCAGGCGCATGTGCACGCGCTCGCGGCCGGCGTCAGGGCCGTCTTCGACGACAGGCAGCAGTAAACGTCGTGAAACTGGCGGACGAGATCCTCGGGGCGATTTGGATCCCCGCAGCCGGGACGCCGTTTCGCAGGGCCGGTCCATGGCCCCTTGGGTTCGCGCGAATCGCTCGGCAGGAGGGATCCGATCACGACGTCGAAGGCCTTGCCCTTGTTCGACAGCATGCCCCGGGACACCTTCGAGGGTGAAACCGGCTTTTCCATGCCACGCGCATAGACGGCCAGTTGGGCTCGCCGTCGCGTATCTCGCATCGCCACGTCAGCGCCTGCAACCCCATTGCCTCGAAGGCGAAGTCGCACACAGCCTTGAGAGCCTCGGCCGCATAGCCGCTTCCCCTTTCTTGCGGCGACATCCAGAAGCCCACTTCCCCGACCACAGAATCGGACCCTATGCCGATTATTCCGATCAACGGAGAGCGTTCGACCTCGGGTTGGCGCTCGACCTCGGGTTGGCGCTCGGCTGCGGAGGCGTCGTCTGTCAAATGGCATCCTTCGGCGAGGCGAATCGCCCAATTGGGCGAATGCCCCTGCCAGCCCGGTTTGGCCACGCTCTCAACGAAGAACTCGGCGACTCTGCGCGTATAGGGCGAGGAACGGTCGTCCATTTTTGAATCTCGGGGTCCTGGCAGAGTTCTGCAATCGTGTCGACGTCTGACGCCTCGACCGGGAAAGCACGAGCCTGGGCGTGCGGAGAGTTGCGGTTCCATGGGTCAAAGACTACATGGCACGTGCGCATTAAACAGCCGGCTGCCCCAGGAGGAAATTCTCGGTGATCGAGGGCACATGAAAACCCACTCTTTTTCGCTTTGATTCGGGCAGAAAGGCATGGTAATCTCTTATCCGTTGTTCGGAGCCTAGCTCCGTTCAACAACCTGCGCGGGTGGCGGAATAGGCAGACGCGCTGCAGCTGAGGTGCTAGTCCTCGTATAGAGGGTGGGGGTTCAAGTCCCCTCCGCGCTACAGCAAGAGGGTGCATCCCCACGCAGGGATGCACCCTTCCGCATTATTGCGTTCTATATGCTTCTATTTGCCATTTCCGGCCGAACCTCCCTCGTGCCGGCTCCTCCGTTTGCGCCCGAGCCCTCAGTTTGCTCCGCACCGCCCTTTTCGGCCGAGCCGTCACTCCCTGCCGGGCCGCCGTTTCTGCTGAGCCGCCGTTTTTGGCTGAGCCATCGTCGTCGGCCGCGCCGCCGTTCTTTCCGCCCTTGGAATCGCCTGCGCCCGTCTCCTCATCGCTCTCTTCGACGATCTGGGCGTCCTCGACGGCGTCCTCCACCGTCGCAGCCAGCACCGATGCGGAGATTTCGTCGAGTTTGCGGACGAGCTTCGCGCTCGGCCGCCTGCTCGCGCCTGCTCATCGACTCGACGATGGGAATCGCGCTGATCGATCCGTTCGAGCTCTTCCCGCCATTTTCGCGGCTTGGCGTGCGACGTCGGACGTGTTGGCCGAGGCGTGAGACGTATGTGACCTGCTCGTGGAGGACCTCGACGCGGCGATGCGAGGCCCTTTTGTCGGACGGGCCTTCCTTCGCGCCGGCGACGGCACGGAAACGCTTGGTCATCGATTCGACCATGCGGGGGTTGTCTTTGACGAGCTTCCGCAGTTCGGGGCCGTACCGGACGACGGCGAGCAGCGGCGGCCCCGCTTTGCGGGCAGCCTTGAACAGGATCTTGATAAGCGACATGTCACAATTCTATGGGCAGGCCCCCGTTTCCCGTCTACGGCCGGGAATCTCCGTTCGTCTACGGCAAAGCTTCGCCTTTCGGGGATTGCGGGCTAGCGGAAGTCCCGTGACTTGGCTTGGACCGGAAGGGCGAGCGGCTCCAGAGCGTCGGCGACGAAGTTCATGGCGTCGTCGCCGCGTTCGACCATCCCCTGACGACGAGGCCCTGGCTGCTCCTTGCGACCTGGCGGCATCGGTCCCACAGCCCTGTTGAGCACGACGTTCAGGATTCCCGTTTCATCCTCCAACGAGATGAATGTGACTCCCGTAGCCGTCCACGGACGCTGGCGGTGCGTGACCACTCCGCGACGCGCACCCGTTTGCCGACGGAGCCTCCCCAAGTCGGAGATTTTCAGGACCCTCGGCCGGCCAGTTCGCCGCGAAGAAACTGCGTGGGATAGGACCCGGCAGAGACTCCGGTGCTGGAAATGTCCGCGATCGCGGCCTGCTCGGTCATCTCGTCGAGGCCGGGGCGGTGCCGATGTCTCGGTTCCCGGGAGGGCAGGCTGATACCAGCCTTTTTCCTGAACAGTTTTGTCGGCGAGGCTGAGGCCGCCCATATTCCCCTCGCGCCTGCCCATTCCGAGCGCCCGCAGAGCCCTCGCGGCGGCGAGCGCCCTCGAGCTGCCCCCGCCTCAGCCTGCGCGCGCCTGGCCATGTCCGCCGCATCGGCGAAAGGCGCATCCCGGCGAGCCTTCAGAATCCTGAAACCGCTGCGGCGCCGAGGGCCCCTGAACGGAATCGAGGCCGAGGCGCACTTCAAGTCCCCATGGGGATCGACGAGCCGCGTAGAAGCCGCGGCGCCGTCGCCGCACTCGAGTTCATCGCATTCCGTTTCTCGGCCCGTTCTCCATCGCATTTCGCACCGTCGCGCTCTGCGGCATCGCGTTTCTCACGCTCGCCTCGCCCTAGCGAACGCACCACGCACGGGAGGGCCACGTGCACGCCGTGGCGCCTGGCGTCGGCCACAAGGCTCTGGGAGTAGAAGCCCATGGGCTGAGGCGGTCGTCGGTGAGTCCGTGAAGTTGGACTTGGCTGGAGCGGTCGTCATTGTGAGTCCGTGGGGTTGAATTGGGCGGTCATCGGTAGTCCGTGATTGGTTTGGCTGGGCGGTCGTCGGCGTCGGCTTAGGCGGCGGTCGGCGAGCCGTCGGCGACGTCGGGTCCGCGTCCGGTGATGGGCGGAGATCTCCGTAACGTTCAGGCGTCACTACGAGGTTTGAGGTGGCCGGTGCCCTTGGTCACGACTACACACGGACATCACATGGCGACCGTCGTCGGCCATCACCGGCTTGCCGCACTTTCTTGATCCTTCATCAGGAGAACGTCTGGAAGCTCCTGTCCGCGCCGACGCCGTCGTTGTCGTACACCCTGATACCGGAACCGACTGGCCCTGCCTTTTGCCGTCGGGGCCTACGGCGTTGATATATTTTCATGTTTTGACGGGAGTCTCCACATGCGAACGGACTCAGGACGTCGTGGCCTTCATGGAACCACCGTGGTCCTTTTCAGTCCACATCTACGCTTTGTGCATTGTCGTCTGCACAGTCAGAGCCTGCTGCAGCCGTTCGGGCACGAGAGACGCTCGGTGGGACGAGACATGCTGTCCTCGGGCCGCCCGCGCCTTGCTGCGCTGCGGCTGAAGCGCAAAGTCTGGCTGTCGTAAGTCGCCGGCGCGGTCCATTTCGAACTGATCCTCCCTCGATTCGGTCTCCGTTTCAGAGACCGGCGGGGAATCATGAAGGCGCCCGTCGTTGTCTTTTTCAACGTGATGCCGCCGCCGTACATCGTGATGTGGGAGCTTCGTCTCGATACTGTTCACGTAGGAACTGTAGCTGCTGGGCAGGGAGTGACGGTTGCCTTCGTCGAATGGGCCGGAACCGTCACCTTGTCCGCGGAGAACGACTTTGGTGTTCAGCCCAGCACATACTATGGAGAAGGGTGTTCAGCCACGTTCCTGCCGCATTCAGATCGGAGCCGAGAAGACACGTCTTCTCCTTGTCAGGTGTTGTGATCGTCAGATCGGTTGGATTGTTCGAATCGCGGGAAATCTTCTATTGGTCACGGTGGGTTTCACTGGGTGCGGCAAAGATTCGCGAGGAAACGGCGGCAGGAATGTCGATGAGACCCGCCCTGGTGTTGGACGGGTTCTTGAATCACGCCTGCGAGGAATCCGCGCTACTCAGGTAGAAAAGGAGAAACAGGGTCGGCCGTGTTCTGAGCACAGCTTTCACTGCGTCGAGGCCGACGAGTTTGGATTGAAGCACCAGTGCATGCTCCCGCCGATGTGCCAGACAGCCATCAGTTCGGAAGTTCGGTGTAGCCCATGCTTCTTTAGTCTGTTTGTTCCCAAAGGATATAGGCGGATGTGATCTCGCCGCCGAGGCGAGGACATCGGTTTGAGCTGAGGTCGGCAAGTGTTCCCACGCCGAGAAGGGTGGAACCATGGTGGCTGTATCGGGGTCGACGATCTGACCTTGTCCGTCGGTGATCTGGGGTTGTTCCCGCGCACGCGCGGCCCTTCAGGCTTTGCTCCTTGGTGATCGTGCCGACCGGGAGATCGGTCGTCGGATGGATCGACCCTGACGACGCCGTACTTCATTGTTTTAGCCAGATCAACGCCAACGCCGTCGGCCTGTGCGGCGACGGCCTTTTTCGGCAAAGGTGGAATCGCCTCTGGCAACCAACCACTTTTCCTTCGAAAACCGGGAAGGTCGACCGCTCGGTCTTCTGCCGTCGGGTATGCGGCTTGAGCTGCCGCGCCAGTCGTCGGACGGCGGCGCCGTCGACGGGCATGTATGTGTGGGAGGCGCCGTCGGCCGTCGACCAGAAGCAAACCGTTGTCCACCGACCCTACGGCGATGACGTACACCGCCGGGGCGCTGCCCAGCGATGATGATAACCTTCGTTCCCCTGAGAGACAGTCAGACCACGCCGGAATTGACGGGGCGTCTCGGCGACGACGATTGGATACTCCGGCCGCGTCATGTAGGGCGCCAATCGACATGTTGACATGCCGTCCCACCGAAGCAATACGTAACCCC
>BNJV01002183.1_pt1 | contig 42164 bp, 69 predicted proteins | sample 8540591 | NCBI WGS metagenome assembly BNJV01 (sample SAMD00202457, study PRJDB9452) | human saliva metagenome | host: Homo sapiens
AGGCGAGTTTCTTCCTCAGTAGTATATCGATCTCTTGGTTGCGCTCTCCACCTCATTGTGGCGCTGCGTGAGCTCCTGCTCGCGGTCTTCAGTCGACCCCCGATCTGCTTGAGCTTATTATTGCAGCTGTGCCACCTGCTGCCTCGAGGTCGCCCCTTGAGCTGCAGGAACTTCTCCTTGACCTCAAGGAGCTTCTTCTGCTTGAGGACTCAGCTTCACGCTCCGCCTCACTGAGGATTGCACGGGTCTTCTGCCCGAGGAGCTTCTCCGAGACGACCCATGAGAGAGCCGCACCGAGGATCAGCGCACCGATGCAGATGATAATGATCGTAATTGTTCCCATTCCTTTGTCTGAAATAAATGTAATGATGAAGGAAAGGGACGCTGTGGTTATCGGGACGAGGTGGGGGATCGTCAATGAGCTGTCGAGCCTGACTAATCAGCGCCTCAAGCTCCTCATTGAGCTCCACGAGGCGTGGAGTCAAGGCCTGCTTACGCACCTCCAGAGCAGTATGCACCTGCTTGTAGCGCGTAGCGATATCACAGCAGCCATCGCCAGATATCCCTCTGCGGGGACCTCGGAGCGATTGGGGTACTTATGTTCTATAGATACGCAGCGTAGTGGCAATCTCCTCACCTGCATCGCGGTAGAAGCGTTCCTCGGAGCGAGGGACGTAGAGCGAGAGGCGGGTGTGCTCGACAGCGAGTGTGATACGCTGCAGGGCCTCAGGGCTGGTATTGGTATCCATATCGGTAGCGGGGCGGGGTGGCCCCAAGCTATTCGGTCTCTGACTATATCTCGGGCTCAGGTGCTGCGATAGCCTCGGGCTCACTGGTGAGCTGGCTGATGCAGCGGTCGAGCTGACTGATGATCCCATCAGGAGCTCCCGGGCATCCCTACGGCTGGCATCTCCCATATCAGGAGAGACAGTGCCGAGGCAGTGGCCAAGGTCGCTTCGTGTCGTCGCACTGACTTGAGTTCTTCTTGCATCGCATGAAGAGCTTCATCCCGTTGCTGAAGGAGCATCCTGAGCTGAGCGAGCTCGTTCTGCTCTGCGACAATATCGGCGAGACGTCGGATATTGACTTGTAATCGCTGGAGCTCTTGGTCTTCGGCTTGGGTCATAGCGTCGTTATTCCTTATGTATGCAAAGGTACGCTTTTTTGACGGGAGCAGCTGACTGACGGAGAATTATATGAAGGGCAATCGATCAAGGTGCAAGCTGTACTTCCTCAAGGGCATAGAGCGAAGCTATAGAGCAGCGAAGTGCAGAGCAACAGTCGTTCGCACTCAAACCAGTAGTGCTCTGCGCTCGAACCAATAGTAGTTTGGATAGCGAACCCACAGTGGTTTGCACCCCAAACCAATAGTCTTTCGCACGCAGACCAGTAGTCGTTTGCACCTCGCCTCTCTGAGAGCGGGTGACCTTACCGCCCGAGGGAGGTGCTACCGACCCATATTGGTCGCTGAGTCAAACTATATAGGTCCAGCGTCGTGACCTATATTGGTCGGAAGAGCGACCCATATAGGTCAGCCCGACGACCAATATAGGTTCATACCATCCCCTTCTATTGGGAAGCCACATATAGGCGTGCAAGGTGATGATATAGTAGCTTTGCCCTCGGCTCCACAGTGGGAGCTCGAGGGCAAGCTTCTATAGGGGTCGCCCGTGTGGGGCGGTGCAGTCGGAGGGAGCGAAGCGCCCCTACGCTGGATTAGTAACCCGTGTTCTGCTTGAGCTGCTCAGTTCGCCCGATATCATCCGCAGGGATAGGATAGAGCGTGCGGTAGGCCTGCGAAGCAGCACCAGCCTTCACGCCAGCCTTCCAAGGCCATACGTAGTCAGCGGAGACGAACTTACCGAAGCGGATGAGGTCCGTACGGCGGTGCCCTCCCAGTAGAGCTCACGGCCACGCTCAGCGAGCATCTCGTCGAGCGAAGGCAGAGCGGAGTAGTTCCCTCGTCGTAGCGCCGTAGGCACGAGCGCGTATGAGATTGAGGTACTGCAGCCCTGTAGCCGTATTAGCCTTACCGTGACAGCTGCCTCAGCATAGTTGAGGTAGAGCTCTGCCAGACGGAAGAGGGGAAGTCAGCATCGCACTGGTCGCCGTCGCTACCGTTGGCCCCCGTGCTGCGTGACGTTGCGGAACTTATGGACATAAACCCCTTGGTCGAGTTCGTGACCGAGGTGATGTCTGCCGTGGCAGCCGCTGTCATAAGGCAGCGCTGTCGGTAGCCTTATTCGCCCGAAGAGGTCGAGGAGTCCTTCGTAGCGCGAGTTACTCTGCCAGCCACCGTTGACGCCCATAGCGACACCCGTGACTGCCTTCGCCGTACCGCCCGTAGAGGAGTTGATGAGGAAGGTCATACCACCCCAGTTCTGCGACTTCTTACCATCGTAGTTGACGGAGAGGATGATCTCAGGGTTGCTGAGGTTGTTGTCCGCCGAGGAAGAGGTTGCGTAGGTGGAGTGCAGGCTGTACTTACCCGAGCTGATGACCTTCTCGGCGTAGGTAGCCGCATCGGCGTAGCGCTCCGTACCCGTATAGACCCTCGGCATTGAGGTAGAGACGAGAGAGCAGTGCCCGGGCAGCAGCCCGGTCGACACGGCCGTAGTCACCTGCCTTAGGCGTCTTGAGGTCGTTCTCGATAGCCTTCAGCTCACCTCGATATAGTTGAAGAGCTCGCTACGGCTGATCTGACGAGGATAGACCTTACCCGTAGGCGTGGACTCGTCGACGAAGGAGGATTGCCGAAGAGGTCGATGAGCACCCAGTACTGATAGGCACGCAGGAAGCGAGCTTCGGGCGCGGTAGGTGCGGACCGTAGCATCGGAGGCCTGCGACCGGTGTTCTTGAGGAACTCTGAGGCGAGCTTGATCTGGTAGATCGAGCGGTAGTAGAGGCCGCGGATGATGGGGTTCGACGACGACCAGCTCATCGCATGGAGGTCGGGCACACCACCGTCACCCCTGGGGCGCAGATAGCCGTCTCAGTAGGCAGCTCCCGGAGGTTGAAGAGGCCACGAACAAAGTCACTCGCCCCTTCGTCGATACCCGCGATATCCCCACCGTTGCCGTCTTCATTTTTACCACCATTGCCCGAGAGGGCGAATGCGCCGTAGACCTTAGCGAACGCTTGGAAGGTCTTTGCAGGGGAGTTATAGATCGTCTGGGAGGTCTCCCCATTGGTGGGGGAAGCGATCCAGGTCCTTGGTGCAGGAGGAGAGGCCGAGGGCCGTGACAAGGCTAAGCGCCGTGAGGCCTCGGCGAAGAATCTTCTTATCTGTAGTCATGATCGGCTGTGAAGATTAGAGCGTGAGGGAGAGATTGAGCGAGTACGTACGTGGATGGGATAGAGGCTGAAGTCGATAGCACGCTCAGGATCGAGGCCCTTGTAGGAGAGAGCGTGAAGACATTTCTGCACGGTAGCCGAAGCACGGAGGTTAGCTCGGCCCGGGATACGACCGAAGTCATAGGCGAGCGTGAGGTTGTCCATCTTGAGGTACGAAGCTCTGTGGAGGTAGTAGTCCGAGATGATCTGCTTATCGCTATTCGTCTGGAAGTCTGAGACGTTGATCTCAGGCGTCGTGTTGCGGAAGTACTGACCCGAGTTGAGCACAGCGGTGTGCGTAGCCATGTAGGCCGAGACATTGTCGTAGATATAGTTCCCGAGGCCCGAGCGGAGTGAGGTCGAGAGCGTCCAGCGGTCGAAGGTGAGGCTCGTAGAGAAGCCCATCGTGACCTTAGGCTCAGGGTTGTGCGCGCGGTACTTATCCAGCTCATTGATGACGCCATCCTCGTGGCGGTCTACGAACTGACCTTCCAGAGGCTTGCCGTTAGCATCGTACTTCTGCTCGTAGACGAAGAAGGTACCAGGGGCATAGCCGACGGAGTGGATCTGTACATTCGTACCCGTACCACCCGTGACGCCCCCCGTGGGGACACCCTGATAGCCGGGGACTTCGACAGCGTTGAGCTTGGTGATGCGCGTGCTGTTGGAGCTGATGTTGTAGCTCACATCCCACGTCAGGCGCTTGGTCTGGATGGGGGTAGCATTGATGCTGAACTCAAAGCCCTTGCTGGAGATATTACCGACGTTCGTGAGGATGCGGTTAGAGAAGTTAGCCCCTGCAGGCGTGGGGATCTCGTTCAAGAGGTCGCTGGTCTTCTTCTGATAGAAGTCGAGCGTACCAGAGAGACGGCCCTTGATGAAGCTGTAGTCAAGACCTACGTTGTAGGTAGCCGTCTGCTCCCCAGTGGATATTTGCATCGTAGGCAGCAGGGCGGAGCATATTGTAATACTGGTCGCCGAACTGATACGTCGCCGTATTCGTGCTGAGCGAGTAGAAGGGGAGGTAGGTGTAGTTCCCGATACCATCCTGCTGACCCGTGACACCGTAGCCGAGACGGAGCTTGAGGTCATCGATCCAAGAGACGTTCTTGAGGAAGCTCTCCTGATTCATACGCCAAGCCAGTGCCAGAGCGGGAAGATACCCCAGCGGTTCTCCTTGCTGAAGCGCGAAGAGCCGTCGGCACGCACCGTAGCGGTGAAGAGGTAGCGGTCCATAAGGCTGTAGTTCAGACGGCCGTAGAAGGACACCAGCGTATTCTGTGGGTAGTCGTACTCGTAGACGGGGGCCCGACACGAGCGTCTTGTCGTAGGTGTAGTCAGGCGTGTTGTGGACGAAGGTCTTCCAGTCCTGATAGGAGTACCCTCGCCATGACGTCGACACGGCTCTTCAGCGAGCGAAGCTCCTTGACGTAGTTAGCGTAGAAGTCGAAGAGGAGGCTGCGCTTGCGCTGGTCGTAAGCGTTGTTCGTACCGCTCTTATAGACGTCGGGCTGGCCTGCCTGCTTGAGGGTGTAGCGCTGCCATCCGAGGGAGGAATTCTCGGGGATGACGACGGTACCCTTACCCGAAGCATAGTCGTAGCCGAGGTTCACGTTGAGCTTCAGCTCGGGGAGGAAGTGGAGCTTGTAGTCGATCTTCAGATTGCTGATCGTGCGGAAGACATCACTGATATCCTCCTTCTGATTGAGGAGCGCCACGGGGTTGCGTGGTGCGAGGGTCTGCAGGTTGCCGTTGTCAAGCCATGCCCAGTAGCCACCGAAGGGCTTGTAGGCAGCGTCGGCATCACGGACGGGACGCGTGGGGTCGAACCGTACAGCAGCACCGATAGCATCCTTGTTAGCAAAGCGATTGTGCGTAGCGCTGAGCTTCACGCTCGCATCGATAGAGAGGTGATTGTCAAAGAGACGGGGATTGAGGCTGATGTCACCGCTGAAGCGATTCATCTTGTCGGTCTTCAGTACACCCTCCTGGTGGTAGAAGCCCGTAGACACGCGGTAGGGGAGCTTGCCAGCAGCACCGCTGACGCTGACGTTGTAGTCACCACCGTAGGCGAGCTGATAGATCTCGTCCCGCCAGTCGGTATTCGCCGTGCCGAGCTTAGAGGCAGTGCTGGGAGAGATACGCTGGATGAGCGTGCGGTATTCGTCCGCCGAGAGCACGCGCACACGGCGAGCAGCTTCGGAGAGGGAGTTCTGTACGGAGACAGCAATCTGGGTCTTCTGCCCGACCTTACCACGCTTGGTGGTGATCATGATGACCCCATTGGAGGCGCGCGAACCGTAGATAGCGGTAGCAGAAGCGTCCTGAGGACGTTCATCGAGCGATGTCCTGAGGGTTGAGCGAGCTGAGGATGCTGGGCGCACCAGATACAGCCGTGTTCTCGATGGGCACACCGTCGATGACGATAAGCGGGTCATTGTAAGGGGGGGAGAACGAAGCGTACATAATGACACCCCGCTCAATACCCCTTAAATCGCTGATTGTCGGGACGTTCGTGGATACGACAGGCAAGTGCGCCTGCAAAACGAAGCGTTACATTTGGGTTACATTGGTGTTACATTGGCAGGCTTCGGACGGCATTAGAAGGCGGTACGTGTTACATCCGAACGCTGAAGGGCTGAGATAGCTCCCACAGAACGCCCACAGCGGGCGCAAACGCTTGAAATAGGCGGTTATAGCAGATCTCCCTCGCTATAACCGCCTATGCTGTTTATTGCTCCCTTCGCCTCTTGTTCCCTGAGGTCTCCTGAGTCCCATAGAAGCACTCCGAGAGCCTTTAGGGGACACTTAGGAGACTGTTTAGGGGGACAAGGGGGTGGAGTTTAGGGGACAGTTAGGGGACAAAATAAAGTCGTATCGGTGATGAGTCTGGGGAGATATATCCCAGTTGGTACATCTACACTCGCTATTCTCTTTTGAGTTATATGGGGTAGTGTATCGCTAACGCAAACTTATAGTGCTGTATCTCAATAGAATTGCGACAATTAGACCTCTTTATTGATAAGAACCTGAAGCATCTGATGTAACTGCTGGATTTGATTATCCTTCTCTTGGAGTTGTCGGTCTCTTTCTTGGAGCAGTTGCATGCACATCTCCAACTGTTGGCACATAGATACATTAGCGCTTGCTGACGAACTATCTCCATGCGCTATTGCATAAGCAAGATTCCCTTGTTCTTGGTTTGATATGTTCACATGATGCCCAGTATTACCTTCTGATATAGAGCTATCAACACCAGTAATAAGCCAACGAGCGGATACTTGAGGCAATTCCTGAAGCACACGGGTGATTATCTCGCCCCCCAGTTCACTTTTCAAGCCACTTCCTCGAAAAGCAGAGTCGGATATTCCGATGGTGGAGCAAAAAGACTTAATTGCTATATTGTTTTGCTTTAGGTAGTTACGCAACCTTGACTTTATGGGGGCGTTAATTTTGTCGCCTATCTCTTGCACGGGTCAGAATTTAGTCGTTACTTTGCAGTGTTGTTAGGGCTTAACAACGATGTAAAGATAAATAGAATAGAGCTAGAGACAATGGAAAAGGAAACGCTAGAGATTATCGGGCGCATTCTTGAGACGCTAAAGCAGGAAGGCAAGGTATTTTTACTGCACAGACGACTCACGGAGGACTCATCAGAGTCCTAAGAGAGGAAGACGCCATCTTCAATCTGACCTTCCTTATGGGATGCGACCTCATCGAGAAGGAGTATGACGGCATCCTGCCTCACTGGGATGGCAAGTTCCCCGAGGGGTACGATTATGTGTCCTTCCTCTCGGAGGGTACTTGGGTATATCAATACGCCCTACCACGTATCGCATCACAATCTAAATAAGAACTATGAGCAAGAAAAATCACCAAGGGTGAGGTTCTCACCAGCCTCCTCAACGCCATCTCCCAATGTGCCTACGTAGGCATCTATAGTAGCCGTGGCAAGACTCGGGAGCTGTACAACGGACAGAGCTTTTCTTCATCACCCTACCTCAGGCGAGGAGACCAGGAGTTCTGGGAGAGAGACAGTCTCACCTATTGGGATGAGGAAGGCTTCCCCAAGGAGCATAAGATTTACCACTTCCGCAGTGAAGATGGTGGATTACCGAGCTGGCTATCGAGACGAAGCATATAGAGAAGCACTCAAATATCAATCTATCATCCAATGAACGCAATGCAACGACACATCGAAGTCCCCTCAGATGTCCGCAAGGGCATTATGCAGGAACTCGGCATCACGGAAGGTGGTCTCGCTTGCACCGAAGTACAAGCGTGACGGCGAGGACTCGCAGAAGGCACGACAGCTCGCCCTTGCCCGTGGCGGACAGGTGTACTGCACCATCCCCTGAGTGCGAGACCATTCACGATGCCGATGGGAAGATGACGCAGGTCTTCCCCCAATGGCGCACGCCTCATCATCGATAAGACGACCAGCGAAGGGCGCATCGAGTACAATGGACGTGAAGTGAGCGTCCACTATCACGTCACCATCAGTATGCTTGCAGGGCTTCAAAGCCTCGCCTCCAGCCTCTAGACCTATGCTCCAGCACTACGGAAAATCCACGGTGATAGACCTTTCCGACCTCGTAGAGGATCGACGGACTGCCGAAGATCAGTCCGAGTGCTTAGCACCCTGTGGTTACTTACTCTAATTATAAGAAGCTTCTTCTAAGAGGGAAAATCAATGTCGTGCGTCAGGGTAAAGGAAAGGGTAACTCTGCCCTCATCGACTACGATAGCTTGCCCCGAGAGCTCCGAGACAAGGTAGATCAGCGAATTGGGAGCGATGCAGTGCACGTGGCGGTACTCCGCAAGTGGTTCAGTGACCACTACCAGCGGGATCGCCAAGCTCAGGAGTACTATCCCAAGCGCCTGCGGGAGCTTAACCTCACCCTCTCTCTGAGCGCATAGCCCAGCTGACAGAGGAGTACATCGTGAATGCGTCGGTACTACAGAGCGTACGGAGCTTGCAAGCGGATATACGCCTCTTGAAGCGAGTGATGGAGGTAGCAAGAAGGTACGCTGGGAACAACTAGCGAGTGCAATCAGCTACTATCGCCAAGAAGTCGGGCATACACTCCCTCAGAGTGCCCCCCGCTTTAGGAAGGCACTACGGGAGTTTGAGCAGAAGGGCTACGAAAGTCTCATAAGCAAGAAGTTTGGCAAACCAACAGACTCGCAAGGTCGATCACGACACGCTCCGTCTCCTCCTCGCCATCGATAACGATGATACTCGCCCTTACAATAGCACGGTGGCAGACCGCTACAATGACTTCGTGGAAGGGTTAGTCGCCATCTACAATCCCGAGACGGGTGAGCTGTACGACAATCGTCAGTACAAACCCCTCTCCGCCTCTACGGTTGCCTTCTACCCTCAACACCCCCGAGGCAAAGGCACTGCGAGGTAAGGTACATGATGACTACCAGACGTGGCGAGGCAAGCACCAGCCCCTATGTGATGCGTAAGCGCCCAACGATGTCCCTCTCGAAGATCTCCTCGACGACCGAGACCTCAAAAATCAAGGTCAACTGGAGAGGCAGGGCATCAGCGAGACCGTCAGTCTGAAGATCTATGTGGCTTACGACTTGGCAAGCCAAGCAATCATCGGGTATGCCTTCTCGGGAAGAAGCGCCACGATATCTTCATCGGCTGTCTCCGCTCAACCTTCCGCACGCTCCTCTCCCTGGGGCTTCCTGCCCACACGAGGCGGAGGTGGAACAGCATCTGGTATCGGACTTCCGCACCTCTCTGATGGCGGATGGGGCACTCTTCCCTAAGGCGCTCTTCCCTGCCCCCAGGAACTCGCAGGCAAAAGGGCGCTGAGCACTTCAATAGGCTCTTCAAATACACGATAGAGAAGGAGTACATCCCTTAACACTGGTCGCCACTACGCTAAGCTTTGAGGCGAACCAAACCAGCGAGGAGAAAAGCTTCGATGAGCATAACGACCGCTTCAAGGTCAAGGCTTTGGGCGTATGAGGATGCCGTCGCCTACTATGAGGAACTCATCTATAAGTACAACCACTCGCCACATAGCAACGAAGCGTATTGGGGCGGGCGCACCCTGCTGGGAAGTCCTCCAGAGTCAGTCAATCCCGAACTAGCAAGCATCGATGAGCATCGCTTAGCCGTCTTGCTCGGAGAGCATCGGGCAACCTCGGTACGTCGAGGGGCTATCAAGGCGAACTACCGCTCCTTCGCACTGTCGCCACAAGCTATCGGGAAGCTGAAAGACCGCAACGGCAAGGTAGATGCTTACTGCGGGAGCAGGAGGAAGGACAGATGGATGCGGTCTACATCTACGAAGGTGGACGCTACATCGAGACTGCCACGGAGGTCGAACGCTTCAATGAGGCGACGATCGAGCAGACAGCGGAGGATCGGAAGAAGCTACACGGACAGCTACAGCGTGTAAAGTCCTTCGACACCTACATCACGGAGCGTCTCCCTAGTAAGGCTCGCCTGCTGAAGGAGGAGACACACCGAATGCTTACCGACCTCGAGCCTCAGGAGGTGGTCACGCTACGCCGAGGCGAGGATGGTGAGCTCCACGACGAAAACGAAACAGAGGACTGGCTGGTGACCTCCCCGAGGTTGACGACATCCGAGCGAGAGCGCTAGCAGACCTGTAAAAATGATATTCAAATACTAATCGAATGATACTAAGATGAAGAAGTACAACGACACAATTGCCTACACGATGGACGAGCTAGTAGATCTCTTTAGGAGGGATCTATACAACGAGCTTAACGGTAATGATGAGCTTGGATTAGCTACCCGCATACCAGAACTCTTCGGATATGAGATCGTCTTTCTGCAGAACCGCTTTACCCCAAAAGCCCTAAATGCACTGAGAAATGCTATTAAGTAACGAACTCAAGGGGCGCACGCTCGAAGCAATACTGCCGACCGTGCTAACTACCCCAGCGATAGCAAGTACGCGACTGCCCTCGGCATCTCCCCAGTGTGTACAATGCTCTAAAGAAGGGAAAGCTCGAAAAACAGCTAAGTGAGACTGCTTGGCTGAGCATCGCCAGACGACTCAACGTGCCCCTGCGTGGCGAAATCGAGTGGAAGGTCGCCCCACAGCTACCTATGATTATGTGACGGACAGCTGGAAGCGTGTCAGGAGCGAAGCCTCTCTGCCCTGCTCTGCGACCTGCCGAACATCGGTAAGACCTTCTCGGCTCGGCAATACGCTCGGACGCATAAGAATGTGGTCTACGTGGACTGCTCTCAGGTCAAGACAAAGGTGCGTCTGGTACGACAGATTGCCCTTGGCTTTGGGTTGGAAGCCAAGGGGAGGTATGAGGAGATCTACGCTAACCTCGTCTACTACGTCAAGAGCCTCAACCACCCTCTGATCATCCTTGACGAAGCGGGAGACCTACAGTATGAAGCCTTCCTTGAACTGAAGGCGCTATGGAATGCGCTGGAGAACGTGTGTGGCTGGTATATGATGGGTGCTGACGGCTTTGCGAGCGAAGATTGAGCGAAGCATCGACCGCCGAAAGGTCGGCTATACCGAGCTCTTCTCCCGCTTTGGCGATGCCTACCGCCAGGGTGACACCGCTCGATGGGGAGGAACGCAAGAACTTTCTCCTGCGCCAGGTGGTCGAGGTGGCAAAGCTCAACGCCCCCGAGGGGGTGGATGCTGTTAGCCTTGCTCGAAAGTCGGGGAGCCTTCGTAGAGCTTACACCGAGATCGAGAAACTGAAACTACAAGCTGGGGCATAAGCTATGGAAAGAGCCTACTCACCTTCCGGAAAATCCTCAAGAAGAAGATCCCGAGCATCCCCTTTGAGGGGGTATGGCGTGACGCCTTCGGAGAGCCTGGACGTACAGGTGTCTGGCTCATCTGGGGAGAGAGTGCCAATGGGAAGAGCTCCTTTGCGATGCAACTGGCAAGAGAGCTGACTAAGCACGGTAAGGTAGCCTACAACTCGTTGGAAGAGTCCCTCTCCCTCTCCTTCCAAAACAATATGCGCCGATGCCGAATGGAGGAAGCTCGGGGACGCTTCTTAGTCCTCGACAGAGAGCCGATAGAAGCCCTTACCGAGCGCCTCAAGCGCCAACGCTCCCCAGACTTCGTCATCATCGACTCCTTGCAGTACACAGGTATGAACTATAAGGAGTACAAGAAGCTCAAGGAGCAATTCCCGAACAAGCTCTTCGTCTTCGTATCGCACGCCGATGGGGAGAAGCCCAAAGGGTCAACCGCTGTCAGCGTCCAGTACGATGCCGACATGAAAATCCTAGTACAAGGCTACCGAGCGATATGCAAGGGACGCTTCATGCCCGAATCAGGTAAGCACTACAGCATCTGGGCAGAAGCAGAGGCGAAGTACTGGGGGCTTGAAACCAATGAAAATGAATCTCAATATTAACGTGAATTAAAAGGAACCGATGGACTACTTAATCGGAGCTACTCTCGGGGCAATGCTTCTACTGCTCTTTGCCGGCATCTCTACTCATAAGGATGAAGAAAAATCACATGCACAGAGTGATGAGGACGAATCAGATTGTCAAAGCCTTCGAGAGGAGAATGCTCGACTGAAGAAGGAACTGAGTGAGCTCAAGAATCTCATTCTTTTACGATAGCACTGTTTGAAAGAGCCTTGATAACTAATGCAAATAAAAGCAACGAAATCAAAGTGCTACTACAACAGAAAGAGGAACTCCAAAAGGCGCTCCCGGAGCAAGCCAATAATCAGACGGGAGAAAGCGATGGCAAAGCGTGATTCTTACGCCGTCTCTTCGCCCTGCTCAAGAGGATGCCAGGGGCGACTAAAGAAGATCTGGTCGATCAGTGGACAGGCGGTCGCACATCCTCCCTGAAGGAGATGACCGACCGAGAATACAATCAGATGATCTCGGCGCTTCGCTCCCGGTGGATAACCCTCGAGGAGAAGAAGAAGGCTCGATCGGCGGTGCTAAAGCAATTCCAACTGTACGGGATTGATACAACGGACTGGGATGCCGTAGATCGCTTCTGTGCCAGCCCTCGCATCGCAGTGGGAAAGCATTCCGCCACTCACCATAGAGGAGCTGAAGACGCTCCGAGTGAAGATGCTTTCAATCCGCAATAAGGCAGAAAGGGTCGACGAAGCTAAGCGTCGTCTGGAGATTGCAGAGACGCATACCAAAGGTCAGATGCCAAGTTAAGATGACTAACCCACTCAATAACTAACTTAATAAACAGAAGTATGGAAGACGTACGAACCGTCCAAATGACATCAGCCGAATGGCAAGAATACCAATCTCTCAAGAGAGAGCAGGAAGAACGGGATAAAGCCCAGAAACGCAAGGCGGATAGGGAGGCTTACCGACGGCTAAGTGAAGAGGCAGTATCTCGAAGTTTTCGTCGAGATCAAGCGACTTAATGAACAGATGCAAGCGACGAAGAAGATGGTTATGGAGCGCTTCTTGGCTATACTCAAGATGCGCGATGAAGCCTTCGACACCGACTCCAAGCAGAGCCAGTACTCCTTTGTCGACGAGGGGGTCACTCAGCGTATCATCATCGGTAGATACAAGAAGTATATGCACGACACTACGGCGGAGGCTGGTATCGAGATGGTGAAGGCATACCTAGAGACATTGGGTACAGATAGCGAGACTCAGAAGCTCGTCCGCATCATCCTTGACTTACTGAGCGAGAACGCCCAGGGTGAGCTTGAACCAGACAAGATCCTTCAGCTCGATCGCTATGCCGAGGAGTTCGGCTCAGAGGAGTTCGCCGAGGGGTTAAGATCATCAAGGAGTCACTCATCTTCGACTGGACAAAGTATTTCTTCCGTGCGGAGGAAAAGAATGCAGATGGTGCATGGAAGAGCATACCACTGTCAATGATTAACGTCAACTAAGGGGTATATGCTAGAAAGACATCATCTGAGGCTCTCTGCAGATGAGCTATGGGAACACTGGGTCGTATCACGGACGGTAGGTAGTAGAGGGGACATCCTCAGCGCTTATACCCCCATGGGACATGTGTACCTTGAAGAGCATAGGGATACAGGGGTTTGGATCATAAGCCCTGACTGGACTATTCAACGATACATGGCTAAGACGGAGCGTCGAGCAATCCATCATGCGGTAGTGTCCTATCTGAAATCTCTGAGATACGCTGTAGGTGAATACCTTCACCTAACTAGAGTAAAAGAGGCAAATGATGATGCTTATAGCGAGATGTGTGAAGCCATAGACTTGCTATATCCCCCCGAAGGTGAATCAGAAGAATAAGAGAGTTATGAATAAATGGTATTTATGTAAGGTGTCCTATGAGCGCCAAGCTGACTCTATGGGCATGAAGAAGGTAACGGAGGGTTACCTCGTCGATGCGCTCAGCTTCACAGAGGCAGAGGCTCGTGTAGTGAAGGAGATTACCCCCTTTGTCTCCGTGGGGGTGCTGGAGGTGGTGAATATCCGCCCGATGCGCCTCGCAGAGCTTATCTTTGACGGGGAGTCAGATAAGTACTATCGAGCCAAGGTGGGCTTAACCACTATTGATAGTAATGGTCAGGAGCGTAAGGCGAGTATGGCAATGCTCGTGCAAGCGAACTCACTCCGTGGTGCGACAGAGGAGCTCACGGCGCACCTAGATGGTACTCTATCGAGCTATGATCTGGTAAGTATAGGTGAGCTTGATATCCTCGACGTGTTCCAATATATAGCACCGCCAGCCGAATGATCATAGCAGTAGACTTTGACGGTACGCTGTGTGAGAACAGATACCCAGAGATAGGCTACCCGATGCCTCGGGCAATCGACAGCATGCGACGCTTGCACGAGGATGGTCACTATCTCATCCTCTGGACATGCCGAACAGGTGAGCGCCTAAAAGATGCTATCAACTGGTTGCTCGAGCGTGGTATCCCGATCGATCGTGTGAACGACCATTGCCCCGAAAACCTTGCCAAGTACGGGGAGGGCGGGATGAAGGTCTATGCCGACCGATACATCGATGACAAAGCAGGCTTCACGTCTTGGTTTGAAGAGATGGAGAAGCTGGGCTACAAGGACTAAGCTGGTCAGGGGATAGGAGAATTTTCCTCCTATCCCCTGACCTTTTTTGTATCTTTGCATATATGAGTAAAAAGGGACGAAATATTGACCTCATCAAGAAGCGTGATGATAAGCTTTTACGAGCGGTTCTTGTACCACTACGACGTGTGCAAGATTCGCTTGGATGAGGTGCTTCGTATCTTGAGCGAGGAAGAGTTCTTTCTTCGAGCAACGCATTTGGACGATCATTAAGGGTTACCAGGGCGTGCCTCGTGCAGAGCTTATGGATCGCATCAAGAAGCCCAAGGTTCGAGCAGTCAGAGGCGTGCCTACTTCACTGAAAGTCGTATCTGAGTACGACTATAGCTTGTTCCCCGCTTCATCTGCTCGGTGACGGTGCAGGTGTAGATACTTTCGTAGACCTTTATCCCGTGGTTAAAGGTGAAGAAGGTAGACTGAGTACGCATCAATCCTCCATCGTCGAGAGGACGATATCCCTCGAGCAAGCTATGAAGTTTGTGCCTTAGCTCCTCCCGCTCCTTAATACTAAATTCCGTGCCAGAACCTGAGTGCGTATCATCGAAGCAGTCGATGATCAGTCGCACTCGCAATGTTGCTTCTCCCTTCTGACTATCGCCCTCCAGATGTGACCAGTCTACACGGCTTGGTTCGATGAGAACGGCTGGATAGGTGAGCGGATACATCTGTCGCCCATCGTCGTCAAGGTTCTCTAGTTGTCCATAATCTTCGTCTACCAGGATGAGTTCAGGCATCTCCCTGGCTATATGGGCTACCATGTTAGAGAGTAGATATTCCATCTTTTATTCGCTGTATGCTGTCGTTTACTTCCTTGCTTACCTTCTGCATAAGTTCTCGGCTCTTCCGATGAACTGACGTTTCGGCATCTTAGCTCGGATCTTGATCTTCGTCTTCTTAGTGAGGGCAAGCGCCATCCATTTCTTCGCCTCTTCAGGGATAGCCTCCTTAGATCCACCCGCCCTCTTGCCTTTCCTGCCCGTCGTCTTGCCACGCTTACGCCCGCTAAGCTTGAGACCATCGCCCGGCGTACTTGCGCATCTTGGGGGTGATAGTTGGGTTGGAGACAATTGTACCGCCCTCGTTATGGATTACGGCGTAGGGTACAGGGTTCTCGATGCTCACCTCCCCTCGACCGATATGCGCCTGGGTGCTACTCATCAAGTGATTGCGAGCGGAGGTAAGGGTCTTATAGCGGGCAGATGCCCCCATCCCACCCCTTAGCTCTCTCTGAGATTTCTTCCAGGGGCGAAGACCGCCGTCATGGAATCCCGAGTCACGGAAGTTCTGTTTGAAGTGCTGAACGGCTATTATTCCGACCTTTCGGGGAAGTCGATCATTCACTTCTCGCTCGACTTGCTCCTTAAGCTTCGTGACCAGTTGCATGAGCTTTTGGGGATCGTCGCTTGTCATATTGAAATATAATCTTACCTTTGTGGCGGTGAGGTACTCTACATCAGGGACGTCACCCCGATGAGCCCTACCTATCATCTTGGTGATGGGTAGGGCTTATTATATAGATAGTTCAGTTATGTTATCCATGCCATTGATAACCACATATAGCTTCTGAATGACGGGGGTCTCTCTCCCTCTCGAGGCTGAGAGCTTGCGATAACTATCAATCGTCTTCTGCATCCTTTCTGGATCGTACATGCTTGGGTCATGAAAGTAGATGCACAAGCTGTTGGAAGCTTCAGAGTCACCAACTCTCTTGTTGAATTTCTTCAGCTGTTTATCCTTGTCGGTTAATGCATTGACATAATTCTCTTTATTCTCAGTTATGCATCGGATGTCCATAAGCACACCATCAAGAGCCATATCCAAAGCTGTTAGCGTATCCCCGTTGCTACCTTTTCTGCGTTCGTCCAGGAGAATGACTTTCCTACCAGACTTAAACAGAATATTCTGACACTCCTTTTCGAGCTCTCCTGAAGATAGAGAGGTGTCAGAGAATACATATTGGGTAGACCCTTGTGAAAACTTATGTCCAATATGGGATGCCTTGATACCCCCTGTCGCTGGATCGAACTCGACATCTCGATACTCCTTGTCTTTCGTCAGCTGGAGATACTCCTCATAGCGCTCGGGGAACTTTGCCTTTGCCACCTCCCAGTCAATATAGGGGCAGTGGTAACAGTCTTTCGTCTGGCGAGCCTGGAAGGTTCTCTCGAGGAATCCTTTCAGTCCCTTCTTCTTCCCCTTGTTGAAGGGGCAGGCACTGCAGTTCGAGGGGAAGTAAGGGTGCTTATCGCTGAAGGTATGCCCATGTCTGGGGTTCTCTCGAGCCCCTGCTGAGCCTTTGGGCATATTGGGCGACTGCTCCCATCCTGTAGAGGGGCATCCGTAGCCTCAAGCGAGCACTTACAGTTCCATCGATTGGCGGGGTGGTTGTCCTTCCAGAAGGGGTCATCCACGGGGAGAGTTAGCCCTGATGCCCAGAAGTTCTCGTGTACTGCCTCGGGGGAGGGTGAGGTAGTAGGCATCCAGCGTAGGTTCGGAAGGACATCACGATTGCGCTCAAACTCTTGCCAGTCGGATGCTTGGTGAGCTCTGAGGATGGCCGTGTCATACTCGGTGCGTAGCCAAGAGCCGACCTGATGGCTTGCAATGGGGCAATGCTCTTCTTCCAATCCTGGTAGGATCGGAGCTTGCCCTCCCTCGTCAAAAAGGCGCTTCTGCATTTGAGTGCCCATCGAATGGCATTTGAAGGCGGAAAAAACCTCGTTCGAGTGGCGAAGCTCCCGCAGGAAAGATTGCTCATGCGTCTCATGCCCGCTATCGATGAGTCCCTCGACGCTTGCCTCATTGATGATGCGAAGAACCTCTCGCCATGCCTGAGGCTCTATCTCGTTGGATACATCAAATCCGTCATACACCTTGCGGAGGTGTTCCTCAAGGATCTGGGGGTTAAACCTCACCGTGCTGTCGTTGTGGATAGAGCCCGAACAGCAGGACAGGAACGCTCTCCGTAGTAGAGCGTGTCGATTAGAAGTCGCTGTCCGCCCCTCCTGGGAGAGGGGCTAGGGAGAAAAAACGGCTGAGCAGGTTGCGTAAGCCCTTCTTGCCTTGGGGCGGAGTATTGCCTTTGGTCTTCTCTTCCTCAGAGAGATTATGATCGTCGGTGTTACCCTCTTCGGTAGAGGTGGTGTCACCGCCGAGGAGTTGAGCTTGCAGGGCTTCCTTCTCTGCCTTCTTCTCAGCAAGGAGCTCGTCGTAGTTGTCGGGCTTGGGGATGCCCGAGAACTCATAGAGGTAGTCATCGGATATGGGAAGCCCTGATGGAGTTCAGCTTGAGGACAATGTCCACCTGCTGGGTAGGGATGCGTCTTATCTTGCTTGGCGAAGACGAACTCACCGCCCTCGGTGTTGAACCCGAGGGCGGAGAAGATAGGACGCATGTGATAGTTGAGGACATCGAGGATGGTGTCTCGGTCATCCTCATTCATCTCGTCCTCAACCTCCTTGTGTACCTCGCCGAGCGCTTGTGTGCCTACCTTCTTCGCATCGGTGGTGAGCGTATTCCCAAGCACACGGATTGAGATCTTGCTATCCCAGTAGTTGGTGAAGTTCTCGAATAGCTCACCTGTAGCGGATGCATTCTTGGGCTCGTGAAGCACAAGAGAGCTTTCCCTGGGGTGGATGTAGACCGCTGATGATCCTTGGCGACGAGCATCCTCAATAACATCCATACGAGCCTTCATGTCACCAGCGTCATAAGTGTACTCCCTGATGGGGATGCCAAAAATATTACAGAACTTAGCCCAGTCGCTGACGTTACCTCTCTGTAGAGAATGGCAATCATGATGTCCACAAGAGCACCAAGGTCACGCTCTCCGCCGACAAAGAGCATATTGTCGAACTCCTCAATAGGCGTACCCACCTGGTCGTCTTGGTACTGTAGAAGCTGACGTGTGATTGGATTGTAGTGCTTGCGATTGATCTGATCAGCACGGATGTTACCCTCCTCGTCAAGGTAAAACTGCATCAGGGAGAAGCCCCAGAACTGGGCTAAGGTGATCTCCTTACGCACCTCCTTGAACCACGGAGAACGGAGCTGTGGGGTGATTACATCGTCGGGTTTTCCATCTCGGTGAAACTCAATAGGGATACGTGTTACCCCTCGAAGGCGCTTGCTTAAGACCCCCATGTAGTGAATGTCTAGCTCTGACGACTCGTAGAGGTCATATAATCGGGATCGAGAAGGGAAGTCGATCTGCTTGGCTTGGCGCAAGCTATTCTGGAACTTCTGCAGGTCAAAGAGGAATAGCTCAGGCATCTGTAGGGACAACGTCAGGGACGTGATACGAAGAGCTCGAGGAGGAGCGTAGGCTCCCTCCTTGTTGGATACGTTTTTGAGTTCGATTCTTTGCCATTAAAGTAGGGTTGGTCTAAGGGGTTCCGCATCAATCTGCCAGGGGCTATTTTTCTTCTGCTCATCACTGTCCAGTCTAGGAGCGCCATTGATGGTGATTTGTCCTCGAGCTACTCCCTTAAGCCATTCGATCGCTCGATCATACCGCTCCTTTCGGATGTCAGCAATCTTATAGGGATTATGGATGCTGAAGATGTGATAGATGGTGATGTCGAGAGCGAACATCAGGATGAGGCTATGGCGCTCCTCTCCACGGGCGGAGAAGATAGCGTCGCAGTCATAGAATTTGTCAAGATAGGAGCGCATCTCAGAGATGGTGCGATCTTCGCAAAATCTCAATTACCTGAGGATCGTAGTCAGGGTTGGGTTGACCTCCTGCCGATGTCTCACGAAGTAGAGAAGAGAGTATCTCTCTATGGATACTTGCGTTGTAGTCCGATGTGGTGATAAAATTTGTCATACTCAAATACGATAGGGGTTGTCTTTATTTAGCTCATCATATCGGATGACAGCTGGGGATCAAGCTCTGCACTCTTGCTCTTGATGAGGCTGACACCCCTCCACGGCATCGAGTCCGTCGGCGGGGTATGGCAGGTGCATTTCAAAGAGTGTCCCTTGGTTGATTAGCTCTACCATGTGCGGGTTATCCCGCTCGCTCTCGTTGAATATGAGTTGCCCGAGTCGGTCAAGGGGCTCTAGGTTGTTCTCGATACGCACCGCTTTATCGGTCTTCTTGCGCTCATCGGGGCGGATGTGGATGTCTTCGCCTCTGCGCTTGATCTCCTCTCGGATGAGGGGTTTGAAGACTTGCTCATAGAAGGGGTCCTGAAGCTTGTTGTTCTCGATGTAGAAGTACACCTCTGTCTTACCTCCCACCCATTTCTTTAGGTCGAAGTACCAGCCGATGAAGTTGGCGTTGGTCTCACGTGCGAGATAGCCCTTAATGACGTAGTACTTATCCCCCAGCTTGCCTATTAGCCAGAGCGCCTTGAAGGATCCTTGCTTGGTCTTTTCGGTCGCTATAAGCGGGGTCACCATAAGCAATCAGATACTTAAATCGCTTGAGGTCTGGGATTTTACCAAGGGCGAGGTTCTTGAAGACACTCCTTCGGAGAGCGGGTTATTAGTACTCTTTCTGCTGGGCAGAGCGAGGATATTCTCCAGCGTTCTATCGATCATCTCCTCGCTGTTTTTGGCTGGCCACGTCGACCGCCCTTGCTTGTCTCGTATGTTGATGATGTCCCAGTGCTTGGCTTTTTCCCCTGCACGCTTGACACAGCAGTCCTTTGCGATGATGTTCCCGCACCAGATGATCAGGGTTGGTTCACTGATGGAACGTGTCGGATAAAGAGCCTCATTAAAACCAGTCCCACTTCTTCTTGAGCGTCTCGGGGTTACGGCAGTCCTCGTCGGTGTCGTAGTCGTCAGCGACGAGCACGTCGAGGGCGTATTGCCTCATTACGGCTACCTCGAGGAGCAGAGCCCTGCCCCTAAGGCTAGAAATTTCGCCCCAGATCGAATAGTAAAAATCTCGCTCAGTCCACTGCCCCAAGTTCACCTGTTTGCCGTAGAGTTGCTTGAGGCGAGGGTTCGTCTCAAAGTTGACCTTGTATGGAGTGAGTAGTCGGATGGCGCTATCCACGGTGGCGCTGGTAAGGACGAAGAACCTCTTACGCCCCGTGAGGGCTAGATACATCAGCACCATCATCACGATGGTTGACTTAGCCAGCTCTTCGACCAGGAGAGCACCTCATACCATTCATCATGCTCTATAATGCGCTTAATCGCCTTGACCCGGAAGGGGCGAACTCATACTTGGCGTAGCCGAGGGAAGAGGTACTTACACCACTGCACAGGGTCAGCTTCAAGCTCCTTGCGTAGCTTGTCAATCTGCCCAGCGGTGAGGTTGTGATCGATGAGAGCATCCCGAGCAAAGGACTTGTGGAACTCCTCCCACTGCCTAAGGGCTTGCTTTTCCTGCTGTGTCATCGCTTGGAGTTTGCTTGGTCTTTGATGAAGACATCCATGAGGCTGTTGAAGGCTTTGGCTTGCTCCACGTCGAGGGGGCGAAGCCAAGCAAGGAAGCGCATACAGACGCTGATGACTTCGCTGATGCCGAGGTCATCTTGTATCTTCTTGATGGAGGTGGCGAGCTTGAGCATCGCATCAGCTTCGGCGGGGGTGGCGTAGCGTGCCCCCTCCTCACGACTGGTGATGGTGCGGTTAATCTCGGCTATCTGTTGTTGCCACTGAGCGATGAGCTGAGTGGGCGTTACCGGAGTGACGCTTTAAGCTCCGCCCAGCTGTCCTCCTTCGACCAGCGGATGATGGTCTGCCGAGATACCCCCACCTTTACGGCAATCTCCTCCTGAGTGTAGTTGCCGTCGAGGTAGAGTGTGCGGGCGATACTCCGCTTATCAATCTTGCTGTCCGTCTTCTTCGCCATCCTTTCTGTCTCTGATTTGCTTGTAACGGTAGTTGTAGTCTACGCCAAAGAGAGCGCCCGAGAAGGTGGACATCTCACCAAAGGCGACTAGAATGGAGTTGTGAATCTCCCCGAGAGGCTTAACCATGAAGCCTGCAAAGAGGAGGAGGATGCCACAGATAACAAGCGCCGTTGCTACCCATAGCTGTACTGTTAGTTTATCTCGTTTTGTCATCTAATAGTGTGCGTTGATTTGCACCTCTGAGGAGGTGATCTTGATGCTCTCTACTACCTCGCCATCTAACTCTAGAGCCTCCCTGATGCGCACACGCCAGTAGAGCGGGTCGTTGTCCAGGAGCATGTCCGAAATGCCTACGCCCTAGCGCAGGGTTCTCCTTGAGCTCTCCCTTATGAGATTGGATGATGATTGCCTGATTCTGTGGGGTGATCTCCCCAAGCTGAAGCTCACCCGAGGAGATGAGAGGCTGGTAGTCGGAGTCGATAAGTATACCAATCATATAAATGCTAGCTGAGTCGGAATCCGAGGGTAATCTCTCGCTTGCCCCCCTGTGAGCTAAAGGCGGTCTTTACCGATCGGACGAAGTACGAGCCGTCCTGCTCGGGGTAATCCTCGTCGTGCAGTGTCACCGTATCGCTGGGCTTGCACTCGGGGATGAGCCAGCCCGTGATCGTGCCGTCGTAGCCGTCGTAGGTGCGACGCAGGAGCTCGGACTCCCCTCGACGGCGCATAGAGGCTTCGTCGCTGGTCGGACATTTCACCTCGACCTTGTCGCCTCCCGTTGTGCCGACTTCCACCTGACGAACCTTACCATCGGGTAAGAGCGCCTTCACCACCACCTGTATCTTCTTATCCTCGGCTCGCTTGTAGCTGAGGTCGGCTTTTTCGATGTTGACCGCAAAATCATACAGCCTCTCTTTGCCGATAACTTCCCGGTGCACGTGGAGGGTCGTCCCGTCAAGGTAGATGTCTGCACCGCTTTCCTCTTGCACCTTCTTCCAGCACATCAAAGGCGGTAGCGTTGTGGAAGGTGAACTTATCGTACGTCCACTCATAGCTACATACCACCTTATACTCTGACCCAATAGTCTTGCAAAGCTTTTCGAGGAGCCTTGAAGGGTTACCTTCTTCATGACTTCATTGGCGATGGGCTTACGGAAGGCGTACAGGTCATCCTCGCAGTACAGGGTGATTGAGCCTTTGTCCGTTGAGATGCGCTGGAGGTATCCTATAAACTCATCTACAAGCCCTGTCTCTTCGTAGCCAAGGGCGATGCTCACCTTATCACCTCGCTTCAGCTCTTGCTCGATGGAGAGTCTCTGTTGTACTCGCTTGCAGGAAGCGTTATGGTGGCTGTGTCCGCCAGAAGCTCTACCGACCGATGGATATCCACCTTGTCAAGCATCCCCAGCGTGTGCTCCCCAACCTTGACAGAGTAAATCATCGTGTACATACTACTTGAGTAGGAGTTTGTAGGTGTCGTCAGAGAGGCAAGAGAGGGAGTAGTTCTGGTTGCGTATCCCAACGGTGTGTGGGATCTCCCAGCTTTCAATGACAAGCCTCGAGATGCCAAAGAGCTCTAAGAGGGGGGGGAGGTGGCGATAACCTCTCCCGCCTCGCAAAACTTGCGCAATCGTCGTACGTCATCCTCAGGGTAGCTGTCAGCTTTGCTCATCAGGATTCCCTCGATCTTGACCGAGTAATCATCCAGCGTCCAGCGCTCCCTTGACGGATCCTCTCGCCTTGCTCTTGGCGACTTGCCTCTTCGTGATGATGTGCTTACCCGAGATCGTGATCATGGGCTCATAGGGGAGTAGCCAATCCGTCTCACCAGCCAGTGGCAAGCGCAGGAGCAGGGAGCACCATCGGTACTCCCAGCGAATTGTAGCGCACTACATCAGCTTGCTCTTCCTCGCTGAGTCGATCAAACTCATGCCGACTAGCCTCAGTTGCGTCTGCCCCAACAGCGTGTGCTCGAGGAGACACAAAGACGGGAGGGGGCACGACAAGGCGGGTGGCAATGGTGTGGATGACGTCTTGGTTTGCCATGATTACTTGATGTCGGCGTATTCGACCTTAGCATCAAAGCAAGGGCGAGTCTTTGATTCGCTCCCACGGGTCGACGACACCGTTACCGTTGGTGTCGGGAGAAAAGTCACGATGCCCCTGGATGACTGCCTGAGGGTATCTCTTCTTGAGTTCGCCGAGGAGCTTCCTGAGGCTCGCCTTCTGCTCGGGCGTGCGGTTGTCTACGCTCTTAAGAGCTCCCTCCTGGGAGATGACCCCACCGATGTAGGCGACGTTGATGCTCACAGAGTTAAACCCCTTGACCCCATTAGATACCTGGTCCTCAGAGAGGAGCTCATGGATGACACCATCTGCCGAGATAACATAGTGGTAGCCTGGGTTTTTGAAGCCTCGGGAATTGAACACGGCGAGCAGGGCGGGGATCGTCGTCCTTTGACTCCCAGCAGTGCAGTGTACAGCGATGTACTTGATGTTTCTTGGGTTGTTCATATCAATCTTGTTTTACGTGCTTGATTCGGTGCAAAATTGAGGCATTCTAGTGGGTGTTTCAAATTGGATATTTATGATGATTATTCTTCGCAATCATCATAATATCAAAGTGTTATCATAATAAATATTGGGTTTGCAGGCGATGGAATCACCCCATACTTTTGCACAAGAAATCGAGCGAGAACTGTATGAATAGACCTAGCAAATTCTTCAACTTTCTGCCCAAATCAGACGGCGGTGCAACCATCCTGCTCTACGGGGATGTCGGTCCATGGGGCGACATCGATAGTGAGCGAGTTGTAACCGAGCTCCTCGCCCTCGAGGGGGAGTATAACTCCATTGATGTACGTATCAACTCGACGGGTGGGGATGTCTTTACGGGCATTGCCATCTTCAACGCCTTGCGTCAGAGTAAGGCGAATATCAAGATCTATGTAGATGGCATAGCAGCGAGTATCGCAGGGGTGATAGCCCTCTGTGGTAAGCCTCTCTACATGTCGCAGTACGCACGACTGATGCTCCCATAAGGTCAGTGGTGGCGCTTACGGCTCGGCGAAAGAGCTCCGAGAGACGGCGGATCTCATCGAGGACCTTGAGGGGAGTCTTGCTGAGATGGTTGCTCAGCGAGCCAACCTTACCAAGGAGGAGGTGCATAGTCGCTATTTCGCCGACGGGAAGGATCACTGGCTGACCGCCAAGGAGGCATTAGCGCTGGGGATGATCGATGGCATCCATGATCTACCCGATCCCCCTCCTTGGATGAGTCAAGCAGTACCGACGATATCTATCAAGTCTTTAACAACCGCCTCAAGACCGAGGCACAAAAACCAGTACAATGGCATTACTAGATGAAATCAAACGCATCCCCAGCTTTGCTAATGCGACAGAGGCAGACATCGTCGCTCGTCTGCAGAATCAGGCGCTGAAGCTGGAGGAGAAGGACAAGGCGATCACCAATCTCCATGGGCGAGTAGCTGAGCTGGAAGCTAAGGAGCTGGAGGCGCTCCTTAATACGGCTGTCGCAGACGGGCGTATCACTCAGGAGCAGAAGCCTACCTACCTGAACCTGCTCAAGAGCGACCGAGGCGAACGCCGAAGCTCTGCTGGCTAGCCTCCCCAAGGCGAACGCTGGAGCGAAGCAGTACCGCTCAGCCAAGGAGTTCACACAGCCCACCAGCTCGGGGACTAACAAGTTCCAGGGCAAGACGTGGGATGAGCTAGACAAGGCGGATCTTCTTGCTGAGTACAAGAGGCTCGACTACGAAGGCTTCGTCAGTCTCTATAAGGAGACGTTCGGCGTAGACTATCGGAACTAAATAACCCTATAAAAAGAGTATCCAATGGATGAATTGAATCAAAAAAAGTCTGGCTGAAGCATATCCAAGAGAACTTCTTCCCGGACAACTCGTTTTGCGTCAAAGTCTATCGACGACTCTGCGTTTGTCAATTACCACAGAGTGATCGTCCCCAATGCGGGGGCACCTAGTAAGGTCGAGAAGAACCGTTCGATCTTCCCAGCCCAAGTCAAGACGAGAGAAGACAAGGCTGTCTCCTATGATCTTGATATCTTCTCAAGCGATCCTATCCGCCTGCACAACGCCAAGGATGTTGAGCTGTCCTACAGCAAGAGGGACTCAATCATCTACAATGACAAGTCCGAGCTGATGCGAGTCTCGCACCAGCATATCCTCGAGCAGTGGGCTAAGGGCAATTCGAAGGTAATCCGCACTAGCGGGAGTCTGATGCAGGCTCACACCTATTCTGGTGCAACGGGCAAGCGTAAGATCATCACCTCGGAGGACATCCTTGAGCTCCAGACGCAGTTTGACCTCCAGGGGCTTCCAGAAGAGGAGCGTTATCTCCTTCTTGACCCCATGATGTACAACAAGTTCCTCAGTAGCCTGAATGTGGCTGATAAGCATGCCTTCCTCGGTTCGGCTGATGCACAGAAAGGCATCCTCGGTCAGCTCTATGGCTTCCACTTCATGAAGCGAGCTGAGGTACTGCGCCTCAAGGGCGATGCTGAGACCATCCTCTTTGAGGGGGACGCACATGAGGCGACGGAGGTAAGCGCTGGTATTGCCTGGCAGAAGTCGTGTGTGTCTCGTGCTCTCGGGGAACTTAACCTCCACTACAATCCAGATGATCCCACCTACTACGGACCTGTCCTCTCGTTCGACCAGCGAGTCGGGGGCGGAGGTCGTCGTGCCGATAAGGCGGGGGTTATGCTCCCGGTAGAGGGCGCAGAGTAGATCTAACCCTAGACAAGAGGATATGTTACCACGAATCAAAAATCAATTATCTCTCTGGTCAGCTTGGCACGGTGGGGACTAGCCCTGATGGGCTGGTCGCCATCGTCGCTGGAGCGACAGCTGTCGCCTCAACCTTTGAGCTGGGGATCAGCTATAAAGCTTCGTAAGCTCTCGGAGCTGACCGCCCTCGGTGTTACCGAGGAGAACAATCCAGCCCCTTGTGCATTTCGTGCGAGACTTCTACCGCCAGGCGGAGGAGGTATGGAGGTCGTTGTTTGTGGGGTTGATCCCGCAAAGACGATGACCGAGCTCCCTTGCCAAAGAGGAGGGCGCAGTACGTAAGCTCATCGAGCGACATAGTGGGGCTCTCCGAGCGACCTTCCTCTCAAGCAGTGCTGGGGATAGTGCGGAGGTGACCGAAGGCTTATCGCCAGATGTCTATACCGCTATCCCTGAGGCTCAGGTGCTCGCCGATTGGGCAACTACAGAGCTGTATGCCCCCTCTTCATCGTCATCGACGGTCGTGGCTACACGGGCAAGAACCCTCAGAGACCTCTCCAAGCAGAACTACAATCGAGTAGGTGTGCTTGTGGGAAGCGCCAAGCAGGAGGATAAGGGTGCTAGCCTAGGTATCCTTGCTGGGCGTATCGCATCCATCCCCGTTCAGCGTAATGCTGGGCGAGTGCGTGATGGGGCGCTCAAGCCTGAGACCTTCTACCTCAATAGTAAGCCAATCGAGGAAGTGCAGAGTGAGATCATCGAACTCTACGAGAAGAGATATATCACCTTTCGCCGATATGTCGGTCGCACGAGCTACTTCATCGCAGACGACAATCTAGCGACATCGCCTACCGATGACTATGCACAGATCGCCAATCGTCGAGTGATCGATAAGGCATACCGTCTGTGCTATGATAGTCTCCTTGACCTCATGCTCGATGAGCTGGAGCTCAACGAAGATGGCACGCTACAGGCTCCTATCGTCAAGGCTTGGGAGCAGAAAGTGGAAGATGCCATCAACCGAAGCATGACAGCCTCGGGTGAGCTGTCGAGTGAAGACGGTGAAGGCTGTCGCTGTGTCATCGATCCCAAGCAGAATGTCGTAGCAACGAGTAAGATTGAGCTCACCCTGAAGGTGCGCCCTCATGGCTATGCTCGCTACATCGATGTTGCGCTTGGATTCCTTGTGACAGCATCCGAAACAGATAAGAAGTAAGCGCTATGGTCAATACGAGAGAATTTGAATGGTCGGACATCTCCTTGTTGTCGCTGGTCGTGACATCAAGGGCTTCCGTGGGGTCAAGTACTCCGAGAAGCAGGAGAAGGAGGCACTCTATGCCAAGGGTAATAAAGCTCACTGTATCCAGTCAGGCAATATCGCCTACGAAGGGGAGCTAACCCTGACACAGAGTGAATACGAAACGCTCCGCCTTGCTATGGGAGGGAGTATCCTATCAGGGTCGCTCTCTATGGTTGTTGCTTACGGCAACCCCAGCAAGGGGGATGTGATGGTCACCGACGCACTCTCTGGGTGCGAATTCACCGAAGATGCTACGGAGTGGAAGCAGGGGGACAAGTTCCAAGAGAAGTCTCTGCCCTTCGTCTTCCTGTCGAAGAAGTCAGTCTAACAGCATTAGAATAAGATTAGAATGGTATTTACAGCAGAACAAATCCAGCAGTACAAGGACAAGTACAAGCAGGTCTATGAGATCACCGTCGAGGATAAGAGTTGCCTCGTGCGTAAGCCTAACCGTAAGGATCTCAGCTACGTCTCCACCCAGAAGGATCCCATCCGAATGAGCGAGGTGATGCTCAATCAGATCTGGCTGGAAGGAGATGAGGAAATCCGAACGGATGACGAGCTCTTCCTCGCTGTCGTCAAGAAGATCGACGAGGATCAGTCAAGTCAAGGAAGCGGAGGTAAAAAGCTCTGAGCGATGCCGAGGTAGATGTCGTGGGGATGGAGGGCTTCCTCTTCCTCTCGACACTCCTCGAGTACTACCTCGGCATCGCTCCCGATGACCTCCCCGATGAGGTCTGGGCGTGGAAACTGCGCTACGTGAAAGATATCAGAGAACTAGAAGCCAAGGCTAATAAGGGATGAACAGCATCTTAAAGCTCCCTCATCAAGCTACAGAGTGACTCGGGCAATGTGATGACCGAGGCACGCAAAGGTGATTACCCAGCTGGAGAGCATCCAGGAAAAAGCCAGCTCGGTAGGGGCAAGTATTAAGCAAGCGTTCTCCCCATCTGCCCTCGGCAATTCTCTGATGTCCATCCCGGGGATGCAGTTCCTCACCAACCCCTATACCCTGCTAGCCTCGGGGATTGGAGCTATCTCGAAGATTGGAGCAGAGGCAGAGATGACTGCCACAGCTTTTACGACTCTGGTTGGAAATGAAGAGAGAGCAAAGGCTATCCTTGGCGATATCGGCAAGTTCGCTTCTGAGAGCCCATTTGGAAAGCTAGATCTCACTAGCAATGCTCAGCAGATGCTCTTTTGGTGTGTCGACAGATAAGGTGATGACCTACCTCAAACAACTCGGGGATATCTCGGGGGGGAGTAGGGAGAAGCTATCGTCACTGTCTCTCGTTATGGGGCAGGTGTCTGCTAGTGGCAAGCTAATGGGGCAAGATCTCATGCAGTTCATTAATGCGGGGTTCAACCCGCTGAAGGAGTTACAGAAGATGCATCCCGAGCTGACCTATGAGAAGCTCCAAGAGGCGATGAGCAAGGGGGCAATCTCCGCCGACATGGTCGCCTCAGCCATTGAGCATGCGACGGCAGAGGGGGCAGTTCCATGGTCTTATGGATGCCACTGCCCAAACCATCGGTGGGCGATGGTCAACGCTCATAGATAACCTCCAGGAGATGGCTATTCAGCTCTTCGAGCAGATACGCCCCTTCGTGTCGAGCTTCCTTGACCTCTTCAGCAAGGCTATCCCCTACATATCGAAGGCGATCAGTGGCTTCTTCTCGATCCTGGCGGGAGTTATCAACTTTGTGAAGGACTGGTGGAAGGAGCTAGCCCTCGTAGGGAAGCATCATTGGTATTGTCGCCATAGCTATTAATGCCAAGACGATCGCCCCACAGCCTATGCAGGTGTGATGAGTATCGTCTCTATTGCTACGCAAGCATGGACTGCGATGCAGTGGCTACTCAACGTGGCTATGTCGGCAAACCCCATCGGTATCGTGATTGTCGCCGTAGCCGCTCTGACCGCTGGGATCATCTACCTGTGGAATAAGTTTGCCTCTTTCCGTGCCTTCCTAATGACCGCTTGGGACACCTTCAAGGAGCTCGGATCGATCATCAAGGACTATGTCGTCAATCGCATCAATGAGATGCTCGAGGGGCTAGGTAAGGTCGGGAAGGCACTCCAGCTACTCCTGTCGGGGGACTTCTCCGAGGCTTGGTCAACCTTTAAGGATGGGGTTGGGAATCTAGCGGGCAAGAACTCCGCAAAGACTGCTGTCCCTACAGACCAAAGAGGTCATCGAGGGGTCAAGGGTGACTGGCAACGCAATCTGCAGACAGAGCAAGCCAAGGATCTGAAGAAGCTTGATAAGAAGGCTCAGATTGAGACTCCTGCCCTAAAGGGGTCGGCATCCTCGGACAAGCTAGATCTCTCTGGCGATGGTAAGGGAAAAAGGGAGGAAAGGGCAATAAGACAGCCGAGGCGATTGCCACGGGCGGATCTAAACCAACAATAATTAATGTCTCAATAAAGAATCTCATCGAGCGATTTGAGGTGACGATGATGGATAGGGCGGACACCAACGAGATAGAGCGTGTCGTGCTCCAGGCACTGAATCGCTCCCTCGCCATTGCAACTAGCACAGATTAAAATGAAATACTTGAGTAGCATCCTCCTTGCCCTTGGGCTCCTGCTCCTGGTGGGCTGTGGAGTACGAGTGAAGACCGTAGAGGTAGAGCGGGTTAAGGTCGAGTACAAGGACCGCCTGCAGATGGTGCGTGACAGCATCTACCAACATGACAGCGTCTATATCGAGAGGCGTGGTGACACGGTCTATCAAGACCGATGGCATACCCGCTGGAGGGAGCTAGTCCGGCACGATCAGCCTACGTCGAACGGCGAGACTCGGTGAGCTATCCCGTTGTGGTAGAGGGTCTAGAAGCCTCGCCCTGGTTGCAACGAGCCGAGATAAGCATTTACCGCATCGTCATCATCCTACTCCTCGTCTTTGCTGGCTGGTACACCGTGCGCAGACTCCTATGGGTAAGACGACTATAAAGCAGGGGCAGACGTGGTGGGATGTGGGGGTTGAGCTCACTGGAGCGTGGGAGGCTGGGATTGATCTGGCACTAGCTCTAGATGCATCCACTGACAGAGCCACCGCCCCACATGCCCATCACAACCCAGCAGACCTACAATAAGCCGATGGAGCGCTATTGTCACGCAGAGAGAGTATCCCTGCCACGCTTAATGATAACACTGGGATTCACTGGCAAATCTTCGCTCCATCCTTCAATACAACCTTCCGATAGACATGGCTCGTACAGTACAGGATATTAAGAAGCAGATGACCGATGCCTTCATGGCAGACCAGACAATCAGAGAGCGGTATGGACTTCGAGAGGGGGATACCTTCTCCTCCCGCTTCTCCGTGGCGAGCCTAGAGAGCATCCTCTTCTTCGTCGTCGCCTCGGCGCACTACGTTCTTGAGCGGATTTTTGATCAGTTCAAGGCGGATGTCATCAAGCAGATTAATAGCTCCGTTGTAGCTACTATCCCTTGGTATCATCAGCAAGCGCTTAACTATCAGCATGGCGATAAGCTGGAGCTCGACAAGGCGACCCTGCAGTGGAAATATCCAACTGTGGATGAGAATAAGAGGCTGGTTCGTTATGTTGCAGTCAAAGATCATGGAGGGAGCATACAGGTACTTGTCAGTAAAGAGAAGGATGGACTCCCTGAGCCTCTCACAGAGGACGAGCTTCGCTCTTTTACTGCATATATGTCATCGATTAAGATTGCAGGAGTCGTTCTGGCTGTTCGGTCACTTCCTGCAGACATCCTCTCGATCACGGCAAGCATACAGCTCGACCCCCTCGTCTATCTCCCCAGTGGGGTGCGCATCAGAGACGGTAAGCGCCCCGTGGAGCTGGCTATACGATCATACCTGCGAGAGATCACTTACGGCGGGGTCTTTAACAAGACCAAGCTGGTAGATGCCATTCAGCAAGTAGAGGGAGTCCTGGACGTAGACCTCGGGGAGTGTTCGGCGGAGCCCCATAGAGGAGTGCGACGTGTCATCCAAGGGAACAACTACTCGGCTCGTTCGGGGTGCTTCCTCGCCCCAACGCTCACCTCAACTCTATCCTATAACTACTAATGGACGCATATCGAGAGCTCCAGGGAGCGACTCAGGAAGCTCGGTGGGAGGGCGCTTAGTCTCTACCAAGGTGTCGTAGAGAGCGTCGAGGATGGTACATGCACCGTGATCATCGATGGCTTAGCCATACCTGATATACGCCTCAGGGCAACAACGACCGAGGATGATATGGAACTCCTAATCATACCTGCTGTAGGCTCTGGAGTCATCGTTGGTAGCCTCACTGGAGGCTTCGAGCAACTAGTCATCCTATCCATCGATCGAGCAGACCAAATCATCCTCAACGGAGGACATCGTGGAGGGCTTGTGCTGGTGCACGAGCTAACTCAGCGGGTCAACACCTTAGAGCGTGAGCTTAATGACCTTAAGGAGAGCCTGCTCGCCTGGATCCCAACGCCTCAAGATGGCGGACTAAGTCTCAAGACAAAGCTAACTCCATGGGCGGGTCGTAAGCTGATCCTGACACAGGTTCGTGACCTGGAAAATCCTAAAATCAAGCAATAGCATGTGGTACAACTTTGACGTGCAAAAGTTCGGGTGGCAGATGCTTCCCACTATCCTTCGAGGTGATGTGATGAGGAGTCTGCTGAAGATACTCCTGTTGCCACTGGTGTGGCTTTTCTCCCAATTCCGACTACTCCAAGCCGAAGTAAAGGAGCGACTGTCTTCTAGTGGACAGACTCGTTCTCTTATAGAGGCACTACGTCGAGCCTATAGGCTTAAGGAGGAGATGTCTACATCATAGACTCTGAACATAAGCAACCACACCTCTACCTCAAAAAGAGAAGAACAACGCCCTATGTACCTCCATCGGGTTGGAGACGGTGAGCGCACCTACCTCTACTATGAGGATGGTGGTCAGGTAGAACCAGACTTCTATATCTACATCCCAGACTTCCTGCAGACAGAAGAAGAGGGAATACTGAGGATCATTGAGCAATACAAACCCGCTGGTCGGAAAATATAAGATCATATACTATCCTTATGAATAAGCTTCTAATCCACGAGGGGGACAACCCTCCATCTTGATGACCTAGAATTTCTTCAAGAAGTTGCTACCTCTCCTCTTCAGTCTCTCATTTCGTCCTGGGGAATTGCATCCTTGGCGGATGCGAGATCACCCTACGATAAGACCACATCCGTACACCATTGGAATGATGGGTTTATAGCCTACCAGGGGAGCGTCTATCGAGTCTCTGCAGGGACGATTGATCAGGTCGATCAAGCCGATACCTTCTACTGGCTGTTCTCCAGGACTGAGACCGCCTCCAAGGTGTTCGAGGACGGGGCGGAGCACAACACGCAGGTCGTCTATGTCGCCCAGCTTGCATCGATGAGGTTCGCCCCCGAAGCTGGTGATTATATCGCCGACAAAAACCTCCCTCGCCTGGGGGTGGACTTTGCCCGATCCCCTCGACTCAACTATAGCTATAGTGGGATTGGCTCTGTTGTCAACTTCCAGGAGCTCTCCCGCTATAGCGGTATCCTCACCCTGCGTTTTGAGCCTAAGGATGCTCTCCCAACCACAGGACACTTTGGAACATTCCTCCTCTCTGGGATCAATAACATGGCGGGGCGCTACACCTTTGTAGACCCCAATATGCCCCCAACTGATATTGATGTGGTGAACGGTAAGCTCACTTGTCGGCAGAAGCTCGGGGAAGGGTTTAGCCGTTCTCATGCTACTCTGGAACATCGCACCTACATATCTATCCTCATTTCGTGGGATTACGAGAGAACAATGGTGATGGGGCGGGCATCAATGACGACTCTGGTAATATTCCTCCACGTGACGACTATGGCAGAGGGAATGGTCATGTCCCCCTCGTCGTAGATAAGACCGAACGATATGGCAACTCTATATGATATCAGAGAGCGAGCAGAAGCTCTCTCCCAGAAGCTTGAAGCAGGGTCAATCACCCCTGAGGAGGTAGGTCAGCTGATTGTTGACCTGACGGACTACACTCAGGGGATGGAGCGAGATGGATCTACCCTGGGTATTGGTAAGGTGTACCCGACACTCGAGGCAATGCAGGCTGACACAGCACCTGTAGGCGATAATGGCAAGCCCCTGCGCCGAGGGAACCTCGTAGCCATCTATCAGAGTCTACAGCTCAGACAGACCCGAATAGCGGGCTCGTCTGCATGTGGACGGGTGTCCGCTGGGTGTCTATCGCCCGTATTGGTACGGCGATGCGCCACGAGTACACCTCCATCGAGAGTCGTGTTACCGAGATTGAGCGAGCACAGAAAGAGGAGCTCAAGCCGTCAATTGAGACCCTTAAAACGGCACTCGAAGCCATCACGAAGGACGTTAAAAAGGCATTAGACCGCCTTGAGTTCACTGAAGGTGACCGAGAGAAGCTAGATAAGATCAACACGACGGGGAAGAAGTCGAGCTACCTAGGGGCTGATGGTAACTACCATATCCTCCCCGTGCAGAGCGTAGAGGTCAATGGGGTTACCATGTCCTCCGATGCTAATGGTAAGGTATCCATTACCACCCCGCAGGGTACGGTCAAGAGCTTTACGCTCAACGGGACGAAGCTCATGCCTGACGAGGATGGTGACCTGGGTCTTGGTCTTAAGCTCGCCACAGAGCTCCTAGATAGCAAGCGTGTCAAGGTGGCTCTGCTGACTGCCGATGGGCTCGAACTCTCAAGCATAGAGCTTGCTCAGGGAGGAGCTTCGGGCGGAGGTGCTGGCTTCCTTAACATATCTAGAGAGGTGCCCCTATCAACGGGCTATTATTCCCTCTCCAGCGCTCTCACAGCCCTAAGGTCTCTTGCCCCTGATGCCTCACTGCGCTCTGGTATGATTATCACCTTCGAGAGCTCCGAGGGGGTGTGGAGCGATTATCGCTATGTCGGCACGACGACCGATGATACCTCCTTCTTCTCCGCCCCTCTATGGCAGGAGTATGCTAAGGCTGTTACCGATGAGCATATCAAAGACCTCATCGCCAAAAGTGGTAAGGAGGTAGAGGTTGCCGAGAGCCTGGGACGAGACCCACCGACCCGTGTCAAGCGTGGCGGTAAAGCAGGCAATCGATGAGCTACGAGATGCGACGCTCGACTCTGATGTCGAGAAGACAGATGATGGGAGCAAGGTGACGCTGTCTCGCAACGGGAAGACCGTCGCCGAGTTCGTCGTTGCTGGGGGTGGTGGCGGAGGACAGTCCGCCTCTACTAAGGCTGTCGTTACCGCACAGCTCTCCGCTGGGCGTATCAAGCTCGGTGACCAAGCCCGCCTGACCTATGGCTACACGCACTACTCCGACGGGGAGGTAGACGGCGTGCCAGCGACTATTGCGGTGACAGTCAAGCGAGGTGTCCAGACCTTGGCGACCCTTAGTCTTGGCGCTCTTGCCTCGGGCTCTACAGCTAGCCTAGACCTCTCTAAGTATCTCACGACAGCCGACACCTACAGCATCATGGTCTCGGCGAGGTACGAGGAGGAGGGTGTCGTCAAGGAGCGTAAGGCTCAAGCGCTGTTGTCAGTCGTTAATCTCTCAATCGACCTCTACAACCGCAATGAGATTGAGACCTACCTCTCCGCTGGTGGCTATAAGGATGGAGACACCGCCTCGATCATCCTCTCGGTACGAGGGGGAGCTCGGGAGGTGACCATGCTCATCGATGGTGATGAGGGGAAGGAGGTGCGTCCACTGACAGGCGGAGGGAGCAGACAGACCTTCTCCCTTCCCGTCCGATCGCTCTCCCCAGGGCGACACAGCGTCCAGTTCGTGGCGAGTGTCGATGGTCTCCTATCCAATAGTATCTACCTCGATGTCCTCAAGTTTGGTGCAGACACCTCCTTCGTGGGGCTCATCTTCTCACGCCTTGACGGGCATCTGGTCTCTGCAGGGGAGACCCCGAGGTGCTGGCACATCAGTATGAGGAGGTGTCGTGGAGCTACATCGCTGTCAGCCGTCGAGCAGGAGGGGTATCTCAGCTGATGCTGACGACCCCCAGTGGCTCGACCGTGTTCTCTACCCCTCGTACCTACCAGGAGCAGTCCTCTCGCTTCACCCAGCAGGGGCTACTCGACTACAGCTATACGCTGGAGGATGCTACCAGGGCGTTCAAGGTCAAGATCGTTCCCACCACACAAGAGGGGCTCGGCATTAAGGAGGGGGCAGTTGTAGAGCTCCTCACCGCTGGGCGTAGCAACGTGGAGTCCGATCCGTCTGTCTGGCGGAGCGGTAAGACCTCCACCCGCTTTATTGGGGTAGACTTTGTGAGCTCGGGTTGGACTGGGGAGAGCCTCCGTCTGATCAACGGGGCCAAAGCGGAGATAGGCTACAAGCCCTTCGCCACCGATGCTAAGACCCGTGGGCTTACGCTCACCTTTGAGGCTCGCATGACCAACGTGCGCCGACCCGATGGAGCGGTTATCTCCTCTATCGATGCAGGTGCCCAGGAGCTGGCGAGCTTCGCAGGGTTTGCCATATCGCCAAGCAAGGTTCAGATGCCTACGGGGGGTAAGCTTGAGTTTCGCTCGGAGGATGGCGAGACCATCACCCGTGACCTTGGGCTAGAGATGCCCTACGCTTATGGGGAGTATTACTCTCTGACGCTTGTGGTGCATCCTGCTAGCGAGGAGCATACCATCCGCCTCTACATCAATGGGGTCTTATCTAAGGCGGACACCTACCAGGATACTTTGTTCGCTCAGCGCACTCTGGGGATACTCCTCGATAGTACCTCGGCGGATCTAGAGATTAGGCATGTGCGCATCTATGAGACCGCACTGACTGACGACGAGGTGCTCACCAACTATATCACCGATCGCCCTACGCTGAGCGAGATGGAGGAGCTACGTGAGCGCAACGATCTGCTCAACCCCGACACAGGATCTATTAGCTACGACAAGCTTGTCAATCGGGGCAAGGCGGTACTCTCTATTGCGATGCCCGATGGTGGTATAGAGCGCCTCTGGGGTAAGTCTACGGATACTAAGACCGACTACACCTTCACCGAGCTCATCTTCCGCTCGCCTTATGGTAAGGCTTATGACCTGAGGGTTACCGATGGCGTTATTCGCCGTCAGGGAACCTCAACCTCTACCTACCCCATCAAGAACCTGCGTATCTACCTGCAGAAGTCTAAGACGACTAAGGTCTATCGGAACGTGGGCAAGGGGCAGGAAGACCAATGGGAAGAGGTCAGCACCCGCACGTACGTCATGCGAGAGGGGGCAAAGCCGATGAAGATCATCAACCTCAAGACGGACTACGCCGATAGCTCCCTATGCTACAATACGGGTACTGCGATCCTCCTGAATGACTACCTGGTCGCCAAGAACCCATCTCTGCGCAATGCGGGGCAACAAGCAGACCCTTCGGCTCGTATGGCTATTGATGGGATGCCTATCGATGTCTTCACGTCGGACAACCCCGAGGGGAGAAGACCTACTGCGGGCAGTTCCAGTTCAACAACGATAAGAGCAGAGTGGCTACCTCTTCGGGCAGACTAAGACCGATGGGAGTGAGATTGCCCGGAGTTCATCAACAACACAAACCCCTGCAGCCAACTTCCACATCACGGCGAGCTCCGTCGAGGAGCAGTTGGGGCGTACGGGTACAGATGGCTTTGATGCCTCTGTGGAGTTCCTCTTCCCCGAGATGGACTACACGTGGAACGGGAAGACTCCCGATAAGACGGCTCCTGCCAATATCAAGCAGGCGGTCGTCCGCCCTGGAAGTTCATCAAGGACTGTACCCTCTACGGGCGCAGACCCCTCCTCGATGAGTGAGGTAGAGGTCAAGCAAGCCTTCCAGTCCCCCAAGTTCCGCAAGGAGGTTACTCAGTACTTCGACGTAACCAATCTCACCATGTGGTGGGTGCTCACCGATTACCACATGAGTGTCGACCAGCGTGTGAAGAATACCTTCTATCGCACATGGGGAACGGCATCTGGTGGCTCACCCACTACGATGGAGATACCGCCTTCGGGAAGCGTAATGATGCGTTCCTCGGCTTACCTCTACAATATCAGTAGAGATACTCGTGATGCCCAGAGAAGCAAGTACGCCTTGAGGGGCACAATAGCCGACTGTGGTGTCTTGTGCTGGCGAACCTTGAGGAGGAGATCAAGGCATCAGCCAAGCTCATGCGAGCAACGCTGACCAATAGCGTCTACCTCTCGGTGTTTAACAGGCAGATTATGGGCAACTGGTCAGAGCGTCAGTACAACAAGAGTGGTATCTATAAGTACATCCGACCCACGTACACCGACTATAACGGAGGCGGGACGATGAACTACATCTTTGCCCTCAGCGGTACGATGTACGCCTACCGTAACCAGCTTATTGAGCGTCGCTTCTCGATGCTTGATGCCAAGTACCTGGTAGGTCAGTACGAGAGCGATGCTGTCACTGGTTACATCGGTAAGGACGATAAGGATACCATCATCAAGGCTACCGCCAGCGATGACTACTACTTTGCTTGGAAGACGCAGAATGGTAAGTCTCACCGAGCATCAGAGCGTGCAGTCCTCGGGGGTAGCTGTCTTCAACTTCCGAGATGCGATGAGCCAGAATGACCCCGTGCGTCTGATTGGGGCGAGTCGTATGCGTAGACTCGACTTTGCAACCACCGCCCCCCACCTGCAGGGTGCTTGGAACCTCAACTCGGGTAAGAGCCTAGAGGAGATTGTGGCAACCACCGATAGCCCATCGCCTACCCAGTGGTATCCCCTACTGAGCAAGATCACGGGCTTGCGCCATATCGACCTGACGGGAGCAGAGGGGTCACAGGCACAGAGGATGAGCAAGCTCGCACGTTTGATGTCTCCTCGCATACGGGGCTGGAGCAACTCAAGCTCGGGGGTACGTCCGTAAGAGCTGTCCGCATCGCAGAGGGTAGCCCGATTAGCCTCCTCGAACTCCCAGCAACGCTGAGCTACCTGCGACTAAGAGCCCTTCCTCGTCTCTCGCTGTCAGGACTTACGCTTGCAGATTGGAGCAAGGTGACTAGCCTCGAGCTTGCAGGATGCCCACTCATCGACTGGCGTGCTCTGCTGGATAGCTGTGTCGCCTTGGAGCGCCTACGCATCGAGGGTGTAGACTTCGAGGATGATGGGTCACTGCTCAGGAAGCTCTCGGGCATCAAGGGCATCGACGCTAATGGATCGGCGGTGGATACCTGTGAGCTCGTCGGTAAGTGTCAGCTCTCTGTCTATGTCGATGAGGGAGACCATCAAGGCTTACCGACAGCATTTCCCCTCACTCGTCATCCGCCAGCCCGATTACACGATGATCGAGTTTGATGATAACGTCGCAGATCCTGCGAATATCTCTAACCTGGACAATCGGACAGGATATAAATATGGATCTCCCTATCAGCCCTCAGCTCATGTCGCAAAGATCCTCTCTGAGCGGTTTGGATGTGTCGGTAAGCAGGAGACAAAGGGGACGATGAAGATCTTCCGCCTCCACAATGACAACTGGTATAAGTTCGCTGACCATCTAGTGCAAAGCCTTGCGAGTGATAGTGTCCTTGATATGAGTCAGGGGGATGTATTCATCCATGAGCCTGAGTACTGGTACAAGGGTGTCAATGATGTGCTTAGGGGAAAGAAGTATGCCTGCTTTGCATCGGGAGAGCGCCCTAGCTCCCCGAAGGTAGATACAGTAACCTTTGATCAGCTGGAGGCTCTTGGGCAGAAGATGGCGGGGTATGCTGTACAGGTAGGACACACCTCTCCAAGCTCTGCGCTTGTGCCGAATGAAGGTTATACAGCCTACAAGGTGCGAGTTAAGGGGTACAGGCGTGTACGTTTCCAGTCCGTACTCTCCATGGATGCTCGAGGGGCTTCATTCTTTACCGCTAATGACAAGCTACTATCAAGCGTCTCGGTGGAGACGGGTGCTAGTAACTTCGCCGATGGGATGTATCTCATTGCGGATGTCCCTGATTCTGCAGAGTGGCTATACTTCTGTGTCTACAATAAGGTACAGGATACAGACAGGGTGGTGGTTCTTTCAAATAGCGCTAAGATTGAAGATATGGAACCTCTTTGGGTGCATCACAAAGCTACCCTAGTTGGTGCATTCCGAGGGTCGCTGGTCGGTGGTAAGCTCGGATCTGCTGTACAGACAGGGAGTTGATAACTCCCCAACGAAGGGATACTCCTATGAGGGACTTGCTCAATCGCTGGAGACTAGAGGGCTGAAGATTATGAGCTATGATCAGTACAAGAATATTGCCAATCTCGCTTTCCTGAAGTACGGAACAAGACTTGTTCAGAAAGTGACGGGATCGTTTGATGACGATGGGAACTGGCGACATCTTAATGGTTACCTCATTCGAAGTGGAATACATGACAGCCAAAAGCGAGCAGATGGGTCGCAAGGGATTTATGCAGTCACTGGCGAAACTAAAACCTGGGTTCCTCAACCAAGACATGCTAAAGTCATGGGATATGAACGACTCAATGGGGGGTGGTATGAGCACTTGAGAGGAGCTAAGGCTGTCGAGGCTATACCTCAATTAGCCCAAGCTTTTTCAGGACAGGCGCCTGCGGTACTTGATGTTATACATGATGATGGGGTTAGCTGTCGTGTAATGTCAGCCCGTATTCATAAAGAAACCCCCTACGTCTATCATTCGGGTTGTACATGGATATCTTTCCTCTTACACCCTACCAATATGGTCGAGCTACATCTACTACTTTCTATGGTGGAACTACCCGTATCTGGGAAGTAGACAACCAACCGATACTGTTAGGAGGAGATACTATGACAAGGGAATGATATGGCTAGCGACGTATCCTAGAAAGCAACTCAATATCACATTCAGAGTCATGTTCGACGGCAAGATTGAGGAGGTGAGGGATCTGGAGGTATTTAAGGCATTACCCATAAACTACTAGGAGAATGGAATATAATCTCATCGCAGTACAGGAGGGACAACAATCCCTCTCCTCGAGCAATTCAATCCGATTAAGAATCAGTGGTTGCTTCGCTGGGTAACTGCACCTACAGAGTATGCCGAAGTGCTCCTGGATGCAAAGCCCTCCCTGGAGACTATTAAGGACGTTGTCCTCACCTGGCATAATCTTCAGGTCGATAAGGCGATCCTGTGTGGGTTCAAGTGGCGAGACATGCCCATCTGGCTTAATGCCGAGAACCAGCTGAACTACAAGGCGACCTTCGACCTCGTGATGCAGTTCCAGGGCGGGCGAGGGACGCTCCCTGTAACCTTTAAGTTCGGGCATGACGGCGAGAGTGTATACCACGAGTTTACCTCTGTCGATGAGCTGGCGGACTTCTACCCTCCTCAGTAGCTTATGTCAAGGGCGTATTAGCTCAGGGGTGGGCGAAGAAGGACGCTATCGACTGGAGTATTTATGAGCGAGCATTGGCGACCTATGAAGGCTAAAGAGAAAGGCTGTGGAGCTATGGATGGATGGCTCTCCTGGATACGCCCTCCCCATCACGAGTTCTTCAAGACCGCTTGTATCCTCCACGATGAGCTCTACCTGCTTGGTGGATCTAAGGCAGACCGTTTGAAGGCGGATATACGCCTTTACCAAGACATGGTGCAACACTCCCTGCGCTACTTCCACGGGCGCAATGTCGGTTCTCAGGCGTGGTTCTTGTTCCTAGCCTACCTGTACTACAAGTGTGTCCGATGGTTCGGTAGTAGCCAGTTCAACTACCACGACTAATGAAAGGGTGGGGTAAAGAAAAGCCCCCATCCTTTCATAAATAGAATCCTACCTCATATTTACAAACTACGCCAAGGCGTGTGGATGGGGGCTTTATAGCTCTCTTCCACGCCTTGGCGTATTTGTCTTTTATGAGGTAGGAGCACAAAGATAACGATTAAACAGCATAACAATGAGACCACCATTGACTTACTACGGAGGAAAGCAAACGATGCTTAAGCATATTCTTCCCCTCGTACCGAAGCATAAACTCTACACCGAAGCCTTCTGCGGAGGTGCGACCTTGCTCTTTGCAAAAGAGCCTGCTGAAGGCGAGGTGATCAATGATATTAACATGCACCTCGTGAACTTCTACAACACGCTACAGCTCGACTATGATGCCCTCAAGGCTAAGATCGATAGCACGCTTCATGCACGAGACATGCACGCTCACGCAAGCCATATACTGGCTTATCCAGAGTTCTTCTCACATGTTGATAGGGCTTGGGCTGTTTGGGCATTGTCGAAGATGAGCTTTGCGTCGATGCTTGATGGGACGTTTGGGTACGACTTCGCTGGAGGTGTGCCGAAGAAGGTGCAAAAATGCTAAAGACGAGTTCTGCCAGCACTTGGCAAATCGATTGGAGCGTGTGACTATAGAAGTAGACATGCTTTTGAGGTGATCGGGGACCCTACGATAGTCCTCAGACTTATCACTTCGTCGATCCTCCTTACGTCAATTCAGATTGCGGACATTATGAGGGTGTCTTCGGAAACGATGACCTAGGTCATCTCCTTGACTTGCTGGCGCAAGTCAAGGGAATGTTCATGCTAACTATGTTCCCTCATGAGCAGATTGCAAGCTATGCAGAGAAGCATAACTGGATAATCCATCGTATTGAACGCTTCATATCTGCAAGCAAGACGAGCAGAAGGAAGCAAGAGGTGGATGGTTTGCAACTATGAAGCGCCGAACAAGGAGCAACTACTATTCTGATGAGTATAGAGCCACATTCGAACGTCATCCGAATGTGGCTCAAGCTTTCCTGGTAGATACGCTTTTTAGGCTCTAAGCATACGCTTCGTTTCTTCTGAGGAGCTTCAGCTTGGTACGCTTCGTTCCTTTCGTGCCTGACGCTTCGTTTTGCCGATTATAATTGCTGGCATTGAGCGAAGCACCACC
>BNJV01001083.1_pt1 | contig 42130 bp, 45 predicted proteins | sample 8540591 | NCBI WGS metagenome assembly BNJV01 (sample SAMD00202457, study PRJDB9452) | human saliva metagenome | host: Homo sapiens
GACGTTCCAAGGAACGTCTTTTTCTATTATAGTCAATTGAACCCAAAATAGTACATAATGTGGTATAATCTTCTTATGGCATATTCAATAGATTTTCGTAAAAAGTTCTCTCTTATTGTGAGCGAACAGGTAGTATAACAGAAGCATCACACGTTTTCCAAATCTCACGTAATACCATTTATGGCTGGTTAAAGCTAAAAGAGAAAACAGGAGAGTTAAACCATCAAGTAAAAAGGAACAAAACCAAAGAAAGGTTGATAGAGATAGACTTAAAACTATCTTACTGACAATCCGGACGCTTATTTGACTGAAATAGCTTCTGAATTTGGCTGTCATCCAACTACTATCCACTATGCTCTCAAAGCTATGGGGTACACTCGAGAATCACACCTACTATGAACAAGACCCAGAAAAAGTAGCTTTATTTCTTAAAAATTTTAATAGTTTAAAGCACTTAGCACCTGTTTATATTGATGAAACAGGATTCGATACTTATTTTTATCGAGAATATGGTCGCTCATTAAAAGGTCAGTTAATAAGAGCTAAAGTATCTGGAAGAAGATATCAGAGGATCTCACTGGTTGCTGGGCTAATAAATGGTGAGTTAATCGCTCCAATGACTTACGAAGAGACGATGACGAGCGACTTTTTTGAAGCTTGGTTTCGAAGTTTCTCTTACCAACATTAAACACACCATCAGTTATTATTATGGATAATGCAAGATTCCATAGAATGGGTAAGCTAGAGCTCTTATGTGAAGAATTTGGGCATAAACTTTACCACTTCCTCCCTACTCACCTGAGTACAATCCTATTGAGAAAACATAGGGCTCATATCAGCACCTCAAAAAAGGTATTGCCAAGTTGCAATACTTTTTCGAGGCTCTTTGTTCTATTCTTATTTCAATTGACTATATCTTTCAGAGGTCATTTTTGTCTGCCACTTTATTAATAGTTAATATCTTTTTATAAGTTTGTTATATTTGATTCTTTTTATTTTAAGTAATTTTGTAGTATATTTAATAGATTTCACACTCATTTAAAATCAAATAGTGCAGAAATTTCAATGTTTAAACATTTATGTCTTAGTTTTTTATTAAAAACTTTTTCGTTGACTTATTAGGAATACGGTAAGTCCATCAATCGGATGATAAGTTTTCAAGTTTATACTTTGAACATGATATTTTTAAGCAGGTTATTAATAAAAGTGCTCTGTGATTTTTAATTGAGTATCAGAAGTAAATCTTTAATGGATTGTGAGGGATGTTTTTAGTTCTTATGATTCTTTTTCAATTAAGTTAGCTCCCATATTTTTCTACAATGATTTTTCCTATAGCTCTTTTTATTTTTGAAATGTATTTTTATATATCTGTTCTGTCAATTTTCTGTAACTCATTATTAATTTTTACTATTCACACTAGGACATGATAGAAGTATCTTCCCAGGTTCTTCTATTTTTGTTATACTCATTTTTATCAATAGAAATGGAGTTAAATACAATGATTGAACAGATTTATGAACAATATCTTGATTTTTATGATGTTATTGAAAAGGAATATAGTTATTTAGTAGATAATGATTTAGAATGGGAAGTTTTTCATCTTAGATTTTTACTCTATTATTTAGTTCGGTACAAGTTTGATATTATGCATCCTTTATTTTCTTACCACTATAGAGCTTGCTACCGTTTGTATATCGAACAGTTATTGATTTCAAGTGACTGTGTTGAGGGATAATTTATAATTTTTATATTTCCGAACGATTTTATAGTTTTTCTTTTCATAATATAAATTTACAATATTTTTGATATTAATTTTCTAATTTTCTCAATTCCTAATGTTTCTGGTTTTTGGTCTTGAAAAATTGAGAATCTTTATTATAATAAATTGTAAGATATAATTGCAGGTGAGATTCCTGCCATGTATGTGAGAAAGGAAGAGCCTAAGGGCTCAGACAAGATTATGACTTCAGTTGTTGTTGTAGGTACCCAATGGGGTGATGAAGGTAAAGGGAAGATTACAGACTTCCTTTCAGCGAATGCAGAAGTGATTGCACGTTACCAAGGTGGTGATAATGCAGGGCACACGATTGTGATTGATGGTAAGAAATTTAAGTTGCACTTGATTCCATCTGGGATTTTCTTCCCTGAAAAAATCTCTGTTATTGGGAATGGTATGGTTGTAAATCCTAAATCTCTTGTAAAAGAGTTGAGCTATCTTCATGAGGAGGGTGTGACAACTGATAACTTGCGTATTTCTGATCGTGCGCATGTTATTTTGCCTTATCATATCGAGTTGGATCGCTTGCAAGAAGAAGCTAAGGGCGACAATAAGATTGGGACTACAATTAAAGGGAATTGGTCCAGCTTATATGGACAAGGCTGCTCGTGTTGGGATTCGTATCGCAGATCTTTTTAGATAAAGATATTTTCCGTGAGCGTTTAGAACGTAACCTTGCTGAAAAGAATCGTCTTTTTGAAAAATTGTATGACAGTAAAGCGATTGCTTTCGATGATATTTTTGAAGAGTATTACGAATATGGTCAACAAATCAAGAAATATGTGACAGACACATCTGTCATTTTGAATGATGCGCTTGATAACGGTAAAACGTGTGCTTTTTTTGAAGGTGCACAAGGAGTTATGCTAGATATCGACCAAGGTACTGTATCCATTTGTTACGTCTTCAAACCCTGTGGCTGGTGGTGTGACAATTGGTTCTGGTGTTGGTCCAAGCAAGATTGACAAGGTTGTAGGTGTATGTAAAGCCTATACGAGTCGTGTAGGAGATGGTCCTTTCCCAACTGAGTTGTTTGATGAAGTGGGAGAACGTATCCGTGAAGTAGGTCATGAATATGGTACAACAACTGGTCGTCCACGTCGTGTAGGTTGGTTTGACTCAGTTGTGATGCGTCATAGCCGTCGTGTTTCTGGTATTACTAACCTTTCATTGAACTCTATCGATGTTTTGAGTGGTTTAGATACAGTGAAAATCTGTGTGGCCTATGATCTTGATGGTCAACGTATTGACTACTATCCAGCTAGTCTTGAGCAATTGAAACGTTGCAAGCCTATCTATGAAGAGTTGCCAGGTTGGTCAGAAGATATTACTGGAGTTCGTAATTTGGAAGATCTTCCTGAGAATGCGCGTAACTATGTTCGTCGTGTGAGTGAATTGGTTGGCGTTCGTATTTCTACTTTCTCAGTAGGTCCTGGTCGTGAACAAACAAATATTTTAGAAAGTGTTTGGTCCTAAGAGATTTTTAAGATTTGTTTAAGATAGGTCGGGTATACTATAGACAGTTACAAGAAGACCTCCTAACTTTATTTGTAATAAAATATCCTAAACTTTTTCTTTTTTTCATAATAATCTTCCCTTAACTCCACCCAAATCAGGTGGAGTTTTTTTGGCTCTATTTCAGGCTTTTTGGGGACTATTCTAAAAAAATCATTTTTTTCGATATTTTTCGGTATTTTTTTCGGATTTTGGTCGGGGAATTGGCGGGGACTTTTTGAGGTTTTTGGGGGGACTTTTTAGCGAATATGACTAAGAAATAGGTCTGTTGTCGCTTCAGCAAGTTCGTCCTCTACTTGATTGTAACGATCGGTCATATAGACTTTTTTGTATGGCCCCAGCGCCTGGCTTAATTGTTCAAGCGGAACACCCTGCAATAATGCTTTTGAGTTGTGAAGAAGTGGCGCATCATGTGAGGTGTTACATGCAATCCTGTTACTTCATTCACTAGATTGAAGTTTCTATTTAGCTGGTTTGGATTGATGAGCCCACCTTTTTCGTTCAGGGTGATATAATCCTTTTTGTTGCTCCTTGATAATCCCTAACTTTCGCTTAATCTTAGAAGCTTCAGCTATCAGATAATAGATAAGGTCTGTTCCGATGTCATCAAGGCAGACATATCGCTCCGAATCCTTCGTTTTAAGCCCTCCTTTTCCCTTCCAAGGTCTGGTTGCTTCGACTATCTCTAAGATGTAGTATAGCCCGTCCCACTGTCGTTCTGAGTGACGTCCATTGGGCGCAATCCAAAAAGACTTCTCCCTTCTTAACCCTAAAAATTGTCAGATAGGTTAGAGCGTAGAATTGTTTTGACATGATTTCTTCTGCCTTTGCTATCCAAGTCTTTAAACTCTTTGAGAGTCACTTTCTTGTTAGTAGCAGGGATATCACTCTGGCCAATAAAGACACCTTTTCAAGCGATTTGAGAGCAGATTCCCGCTTTTCACGGCATCATTCAGCAATGCCATGAAGCTGGAATTGAGAGTTTGAACAGTGTATCGGGTATGATTCTGCAACTTTTCAGCGATAAAGAGTTCATACTCATTTCTATCCAGGTTTTTAAGCAGAACAGAACCAAACTTGGGTTTAATATGGTTTTTATAGAGGTTGTCATTGAGGTAGTAGGAAGTGTCATTCCAGCGCCCTGTTGACAATCTCTTTTCAGAGTAGATATCCCAATACTTATCAAGTGTTAGATTCGTATTGATACCTAGCTCCTGATCTTGGATTTGTTGCTCAATCTCTGTCAAGGCTGCATGAGCTTGAGGAAGGGTTGTGAGACCACTTTTAGTAATCTCTTTCTTTTTACCATGAAAATAGAAAAAGAGCGTCTGATATAATAACGCTTGCCTTTTGCAGTCTCATAGTAATAGATATTTGGGTATTTTTGTTTTATTATATTTCATTGTATTCTCCTTGTTTATCGGCTTCTGGACAAGGTCTAAACATTGAGAATATTGACATCACCCCTTTCATGGTGTAAAAATAGGGTATAGAAAAGAGGCCTTTTTAATGGCTGATTTTTTATACAGGATAAAGCTTCACAATCAAACTTTAGTGAGGGCGATTGTGGGGCTGCTATTTTATGTTGAATATTTTTCATTTTCACCCTTATGCTCACTAGCTATTTGAGTTTTTATCTTTTATCTGATACATAGACGAGTAGTTCAGGAATGTCTTTTTGTGCATCAATTTTATAATCTTTTTCTTCGGCCCATTTTTCAAAAAGAGGTTTTTAGCCTTCAGAAATTCATTTGTGATATGAAATTTTCTGACTAATACTGTATTTCCAACCTTCCCCAAGTCTTACAGAAACAAATTTATCATCTCCGCCTGGGATAAAATCAACTCCGTTGTCAAAAATTTGAGCATTATCCTTAAAGATATAACGCAAAATCCTCACCTAAACTTTTTGTCATTTTAAACTGATTATTTTTAGAAGATTAGTTGCTTTGTAAGGGCATTCACTCCACCAATTGCTAAGATAATGATCAATATCCAAAACCAGATTTTTATAAAAAGGCTTAGAATTAGCGCTTTTTCCTTTTTCTATAACATCTCCTTAAATTATATTTGCTAAATTATAATATTCCTCTTTACCATGATTTCATTTTGTCACGGTTTTTAGATTGTAGTAGGACATGAATTTGAGGTAATCAAACTCTGTAGGGTCGTCTAAGCTTTCTATCGCATCTTTTACGAGATGATGGATCATATTCCTATCAGCTTCGTTTTTCACAGCGTAGGCGAGCGTTCTGGTACTCTGAGCGTGTGTGATCCTTGTGTCCCTAATTCATGCAGTAGGACTTTAACTCTCTCATTTTTATTGAGCTTGCTCGATAGGAAAGCTGTATTGGTTTCTTTTTCGTAAAATCCAAGTTCGTCAGGCATCAAATCTCCATCAAAAATCCATAATACGAATCTGAAAATGACTTATAATTTCTTTTTCAGTCACTAGCTAATACCTCTAATCACCAGCTTCTTTGAGATAACCTTCAATGATAGACTGGATGATTTTTCTTCTTTCATCTGTTAATTCTCGACCGCCAAACATCATGACATTTGATGCCATTTCTTCAACATTTAGAACTTTCCCTTGCCATGTATACTCCTTGGTATCATCTGCAAGATTAGGATTTTTCAGTACGACCTAATAAGTAGTCTGTACTAACACCAAAATAATCGGCTATTTCTTGTAGTCTGTCAGATTTTGGGTTACCTTTTTAGACTATAAAGATAATTTGTACTGTATCCTAACTTTTTCTTCTAAAATATTTAAAGAAATTTTTCTGTTTATCAGCCAATTCTTTTAATTCTGTCGAATGCTAAGAACATTGATATTTCAACCTTTCTAAGCATTACGAAAAATATTTTTAAAATTAGTTATAAAAACTATTGACAAATTCTAAAAACTAGTTTTAAAAATAGTATTCGTAAGCTAAAGAGTTAGCGAACAAGACAACTAAAAATAAAGCCTTACAAAACTGATTGGCGTCCGTTTTATATAGGTAAAACTTACTTTTAGTAGGTCTTTTCTCTATGTCTATATTCTAAAACTAGTTTTAGAATTTGTCAAGCAGTTCACTAACTTTTAGATAATTTTTAAAAAGGAGGTCAGAGATGAACGAAGAAGACCTGAAAGAATTATTGGAACTCTTAGCGACAGATTATGGGCGAGGGTATCTAAAAATGGAGTAATTGGGGACTTTCAATGCTTTTTGAAAATTTCAAAAAGAAGCAGAGAAATATAGAAAGGGTAAAATATGAGTAAAGAACTAAAGATAATCAAGGCTAAAATCAAAACTCGTTTGATTGAGCTGGATATGACCCAAGCTGAATTGGCAAAAACAAGTATCTGTAGCACCATCGGTCATTTCTAGAACTCAGCTGAAGTATGGAAAAGGAAGTGATTATGTGAAAGAAAAATCGTAGATGTTTTGGGTATTGAAAAACCCTTGGAGAAATCTACTGAGAGGTCCATACATGCAAGCAAAAAAATAATACTGAATTGGCAGAAGAAAATCACCAACTTAGTCAGATGATGATCGATAGTCTTGAGGACTAGATGTTTGGGAAACTATTTTAACACTAGGAAAAGTAAGAAGAGGAGCATTATGAACGAAATTTTTAATTTTCACGGGCAGGAAGTCCGTACTTTGACAATTGATGACGAGCCTTGGTCTCGTTGGGAAGGATGTTGCGGACATCTTAGGATATAGCAAGGCTAGAAATGCAATTGCTCTTTCACGTTGATGAAGAGGACGCCCCTAAAACAGGGCATCCCCTACTAGTGGCGGAACACAGGATATGTTGATTATCAAACGAATCTGGTCTCTACTCTCTTATTCTTTCAAGTAAGCTTCCCAAGCGAAAGAATTTAAACGCTGGGTGACATCAGAGGTCTTGCCAGCTATTCGCAAGCAGGGCGGTTTCCATCCGTGAGGACTTGGACGAGGATGCCTTCATCGTCTCTTTACTGGTCAAAAGAAATTGCGTGAGCAACAAGCGACCATGCTAGAAGATATTGACTATCTCAAGAGTGAGCAACCAATTCATCCAAGCTATGCTCAATCGCTACTGAAGAAGCGCAAGGCTAGGGGTTGTGGCACGCCTGGGTGGTATTGATAGTCCAGCTTATGCGGATAAGATTTTTGCTCAGTCAGTATTTAGACAAGCTGAGATTGATTTCAGGACCACTTTCAACATTAGTCGCTGTGATTTGCTACCGAAGAGTTTCGCAGAAGCTGCTCTTGCTTACTGGATGACGTGGGAGCCAAGCACCAATACTAAGATGAAAAATCATGAAATTGAACTCATTTGACGTGAAGGGTAGGAGGGGAAGAAGATGGACAATGTTCTACTTTCACTGTCTGAATGGATTAAGTCCATTATTAAGGACACAATCACAAGGTTAGTCGAGATAGAAAAAGATAGTGATCACTATCCAGAGTTGATGGAGTGAACACTACCTGTGATTTTCTAGGAATTAAGTATGCCACATTTTCAGATAATTATCGTTACTTAAAGGGATTTCAAAGGAATTACCTGGTAAGAATGAGTCAAAAGAGCCATCAAAGAATGGCTTTTCAATCAAATATAATAACTTTACTAAAAGGCTTTCTGGACAAGGTCTTAGCAAAAATTATTTGACTATATTATAGCACAAAAAGAGGATAAAAACATGAACAATTTACAAATTATCGCAGTATGCACAGTAGTTTCAGTGGTTCTTTATTGAATCGCTGATTATGAATATCAAGCTTTAAAATGGCCATGAGACCAAAAGAAGAAGATTCAATTTCAAAGCGCCACAGTTGAAAAAGGCTTTATCGATTTTAAAACTGGTCGACGTGTTGACATTGATCCCGTGACACGAAAAGAAACATTTGTGGATTAAAACGGAGGGGAGTAAATGTCTGAAAATCAAATGGATTAAGATTACGACTGACATTTTTGACGATGAAAAATACGTCTTATTGATGCACTACCAGATCATGATGCAATTTTTGGTTATATGGTTTAAAAATCTTAGCTCTCGCTGGTAAACATAATCGTAACGGGCTTTTGATGATGTCAGATAAAGTTCATTACACTGATGAGATGCTTGCTACAAAGTTTTTCAACACACTGTCAGAATGGCCCTGGGGTCTTGAGCAATTTGGGATGATTGAGATTATTGACGATAGTCATTACTTTAGCCAAATTGGGAAAAACACCAAAATATTGATGGCATGGAAAGAATCATGAGCAAACACGGAATCGTGAAGCAAGACACCGTGAGAAACAGAAAATACGTTCTTGGTAACGTTACATGTAACGTTACAGTAACGGACGGTAACACACTAGAAGAAGAAGGAGATGAGACCAAGAATAAGACCAGATTAGATGAAGATAAGAATATAACTACTACTAGTAGTGAAAAATATCTTAGAACTTTTTCAGTCTGAGTTTCGTAGATTACTATCATGCGTTTTGAGATTGAGGAAATCAATCATCTGTTAAAGGAAAATGATGCTGAGCTAGTTAAAGAAGCATTGAAAATAGCTATTAATTTAGGCAAGCCTAATATCAAGTACATTGGTGGTATTTTAAGAAATTGGCAACTGAACCAAGTGACGACAGTTGAACAAGTTCGACAATCAGAAAAACAACACAAGGAGAAAAATCAGTGACAGGAGGTAAAAGATGAATCGATTTTAGAAGTCATCAGCAATTTCGAAGATGAATTTTATCCGATTAGTGACGAAAAAGAAATCTTTGCTTATAGCAACTCTTCTACTCGTTACTGCTTTGCTTGTCAGATATGGCTAGCTGGAAAGCTTGTGGGGGTAAGGTATCATGGTAACTGATGCACTAGAGGAGATGGCCTTATCTTACCATAGAAATACTGAACAACAGGCTGAAATTTGCGAAAAGCATGGGATTCCCTTGATCAAAATCCTCCGGACAAATGACGTCCTTTGTCGCTTAGCGTGAATCGGAAACGAATCCACGCAGAGAACCAATTGAAGGTGGATGAGCTGGTCGATGCGGAGCATGAGAGAGCGGAAGTTTTATCTGAGAAATTCTCTCTATGATGATGTCCTGAAAATGCTACCTTTTGATAACTTCGACACACTGACTGAAAAGAAGCGCAAAAGCTAGATTTTGCAAAGAGGATTTGTCGGGAGGGTTCGAGGGCGCCGAAACAATATTGTTTTTCAAGGAGAAGCTGGGACTGGGAAAGCCATCTTGCTTTGCAATGATGAAATATTTATCAGCGATCACCAAGGAAATTGCCATCTCTATCAATGTCACGGACTTGTTGATGAAAATTAAAGGGATTTTAGTCAGAAGAGTTTTGGTCAACAAAATTGCTAGTGCAAAGTTTTTGGTCTTGGATGATCTTGGGATGGAGAAGGACAGCAGTGTCTTTAGTATTCTTTATAACATCTCAATAAAAGGGCTAACAGTTATCACGACTCAATCTGACTGCGCAAGAAATTCAGAAGGAGCATGGCTCACGTTTATGAGTCGGTTGATGAAGGGTGTAGACAATGATCATCTGATGGTATTGTAATGACTTGAAAAACAAAAGAAAAGATTACTTTTTAGAGAGGTGGTACACCTTGTTATTAAAAACTTACTCGTCTACAATGGGCATTGCAGTCTTGGTGATTTCAACAATGTGGATGAACTTATCGAACGGATGAAAGACCATCAGTGGGCTTTCTCAGGTATTACCAGACCAGTGCAGTGAAACACATCGGAAAAGACGATGAGGTTTGATTATAAGGATGCGATAGCTACTACTTAGCAACAAAATCAACGTGCCGAGAACCACGTGTAAAAGCGAGCTAGAATGATGCGTCAATCGGTCGTGTGATCTCGGACGAGCGTGACTGCCCGTATTTAGCCAAACCTCACACATGAGGCAGTCGTATTTTTGAAAATATGAATGACATTAAAGAAAAGCCTCGCTAAGTTGCTGGAGGAATTAAATCAACCACATGATACCGCACTTGACCGTGTTCATAACTGGATATGCTGGGATCAGAGGATGAGGAATTATTTAAAGTGAATCTTTTAAAGAGCGATACTGAAGTGTGCTTTTAAGCCATGCTAAAGAAAAAGCTCGTAAATTTGCTGAAAACGGAGTCGCTTGTATCGATGATGCTACTGTCTTCAGATGGGTTCGAGAATATTTCATCTCAAACCACAAGTATCTAATATCAAGCAGGTGCCTGTTGAGCCCGCTCGGAAGAAAAAGAAGACAAATCTCAGGTTCTCCTGAAGAAAAGTTGATGTCGCCAAAATTAGAAAGGCACTGGTCCAGATGATGATATCATCATGAAACCCAAAATTAAGAAAGAGAAAGGGAGTAGTCGAAAAGCAAAATGAGCATTTTCGATTTCTTGATGAATGAAACATGAACAATGCAAAGCGAGAAGCTGATAGACGATTGAAACCACCTGCAAACTTCTGGAGCTGGTGCTATTCGCAAAATCACAACGTACAAATGGATCATTAAGACCATAATCGCTTTCAGATTTGAACCTCTGGTCATTGTATTGAAAAAGCGACTGACAAAGTCGTCACGGCTCACTTTTTATGACAAGACTTTACTTTTTTTCTATCATTCTCAGCACTCGAAACGTATCGAAATACAATCTTATGAATTCAGGTCGAAGTTGGTTGAAGGAAAACAATTTATCGATTGGCATTTTACAAATTTGGAGCGATTCTGAAAAATGATAAACATGTGAAGATTGGCCAAGATTACAACGGACAATTTTATCCGTATCTTTTTCGCTAATCTGACGGTGGATATTATACAGGTAATAAATTTATCCAAAACAACTGGATTGAAAAACTTAAAAATGTATCTGAACTTAAATATTTGAAGTTTGGAAATATCGCTTATTGGGAAATTGAGCGGCTTTACAAATATAAGTTTGAAATTGAATTTGCTCAGAAAATTCATGCTTACAAATTGGTTAACGAAATCATGAATCCAGGTTACACTGGATTCACCAAAATGTAGATATGCGAACCTTGAATCGCAGATGGCTTCAGAAGAACAAACAATTTTTCAAGAATTCAAATCGTAGTTTTAATGAATTTGAGTCGAGCCGTCGATTAAAAGAACGGAACGGCCAACTGGTGCCTGGCATTGAGTCTTATCTGACTTACCACGATATCAAGCATATACCGAAAGGTGTAGGATCAATAAGTTTCAGAATTGGGTTATCAAGAATCACATTGACTTCAATGAATATCTTGACTATCTCAAAATGCTACGAGAAATGGGCATTGAGCTCTGAAGGTGATGCTATGCTGTGCCAAAGCGATTTCACAGCCATGCATCAATCACACAGTCGGATTATACAATCAATTCGTCGAAGAAAACAAAAACTGGAAGATAAGAAGAAACGCAAGCAACTTGAAGCTGAGTTTAAACTTAAAGAAGGAATGGATAAGGCAATCAATGGATACGCATTCCATGTCCCTAGAAAAGTGGCTGAGCTGATCTATGAGGGTAAGAAACTACATCATTGCGTAAGCTCATACACAGACAAGCATTTTAAAGGCAATACTTGATAGTATTTGTCCGCCTGTCAAATCAACCTAAAAACCTCTTTACACACTCGAAGCAGGCAGGGAAGATAGCCCAATTTCCGTGTGCAGTAACCAAGATGTACCAGCTGAAGTCTGGGACATAGCCAAGGAATGGATGAAACAAACGAAATTAGTACAAAATCATGTAGGAGGTAAAGCTATGAACAACACAGAATTAAAAATAAAGCAACAATGGTTTCTTGACAGAAACTTATATGAAGCAAATCCTGTCAAACAGTTCTTGAAGTTGATGGAAGAGTCAGGAGAATTATTTGAAGGTCATCGCAAAGGATAAATCTGAACTGATCTATGATGCCTGAGACATCCAGGTATATTGACTGGACTTGATCAACAAAACTCAAGAACGTATGCTCAGATTTCAGCAATCAACAGGAACTTGAATTGCTGCTGATGGTTTTCAGCTTTAGGGAACATCGCTCAAAAACTATACGCTCATATCTCCACAACGACACAAATTCCGTTAATCAAAGCAGACTTGATGTTTCTGATAGCGATTAGTGATGGTTTCATTTTTGCAATGGAACTCACAGCTGAAAATTGTTTAGAAGAAGCTTTATGAAGTCATCAAGAACTGCAAAGGAAAGGAGATGATTGACGGGGTATGTGGTCAGAAAGAGGAGGATTTAAGCGATGATTCCAAAATTTAGAGGGTTATCCATTGACGAAAATAGCAAAAGGGAGAATGGCAATACGGACATTTAATTGAAGATAGAGGAAGAGCATTTATTATCAACGAAGTGGTAGAAGCTAACGAACAATACATTACTATAGGTTCTTGGTGTCCTGTAAATATAGAATCAGTAGGACGTTTCCACAGGATGTTTTGACAAAAATTTACGGGAGATATACGAGAAAAGAGTTCTTGGCACAAAAGATGGATTGTTGAATGGTGTAGTCGAATACAGATCTGATTTTAGGGATGTGGACGAATAGTTTGATTAGTTACAACAATTTTTGAGCGACTGTGTAACGGTCTGGTAATAGAGAAATCATCGGCAACATCTACGAGAACCAAGAGATTTTAAAGGAGAAGGAATGAGATATTTTAAAATCCTATGTGTTGTTTTATTCGCATCCTTCCTCGTAGCATGTCACGAGATTTCGAGCGGAACGGTGTGTAGACAAGTGATATTGATGAACCTCATATCAACTTTTCATACCTGTTACAACAGGAAAAAGTCTGGTGCTTAAAGCTCAACCAGAACCAAAAGAAAATACATTCTGGTCAGTTTTAGATATGTGTGAAAATAAGCAGATCGAAGAAAACATTTGAAGTGACGGCTAAGGAATACAAATATTATGAAATTGGCAATACGTTTATATGTAGGATGCTGTTTTAGAAAATCGAAGGAGATAGAGAATGAAAATTCAGGAACCAATTGAACGATACGAAAAATTTAAAGTAGCAAGAAGAAAACTGACTTCAGTTGATTTGGTTTTGAAAGATTTACGGTCTTTAGACGAACCAGAACCGTTGCCATTCAAATGTAAAGATGTCGTTCGTCGAATCAGAGGGTTTGATCCGACGACACAGACTAGATGGCTTTAATGACATCCTTAAAGAATTAGGGATGATTATGGTTTGATGAAACATCGCAGTGGTTACGAGCAAGGTAAAACTTGAGGAGAGTGGGTTGGTAATCAATTGAAAGATGCTGATAAGATTCGACAAGAATTGAATAAACCAGTGATCCCGCAGTTTGTGGCGGAAATTATCGAGTATTATCGAAGAAACAGAACGCCACGTTGTATGATGCGCTCAGGAAAAGAATTTTAATAAACAATACAGTGAGTGGTTGCTGAACGAACAGGATGTTACGACAAAGTCGCTCGAGCTTGGCTTTGACGGCTACGAGGTCGAAAAAGAAAAGCAGTATTTGGTGAGTTAAAAGGTTCTTTGTCGAAATTGATGAACTTTGAACTATGGAAACATTCAAACAAAATGGCTTTTCTCAGACCGGGAAAGAGGACTCACTTTATAGCACACACCACACCCGCAAGAACTAGAAAGCTGGTTTCGGAGAAGTATTCAACAGTCCTTTGTTTGAAGTCTTGGAGGTTGAGTGATGCCTGAAAGATAAGCAACGTCAAAAGATATGTGATGACCATGTCGGAAACTTTACCAAAGAATATGGTGGTTATAGAAGCATATCAGAAGTGGTCAATAAAGCACTTGAAAGTTAGTAAATGAACATGCCTTACACATGAAACATATAAACATATTTGCAAAAAGTAAGAGATGGAGAAATGAGGTTACAGAATGAATGTTTTATCGCAATATGGATATTATTATCTGCTGATTGAATATTTGGCAGAGTATCACATTAAAAACTAGAAACGAAAAGCGTCCGATTGTCGTTTATAAGCTGACAATCAAGGCGCGAGAAATCAAAGGCAGAATCTTGCAAAAGGGAGAAAGATTGACGACATGCACAGCAACTGCAGGCACAAAATTATGGAGTGTTCGAGTTACTAAAACAAACCATAATCAAAAATAGGAGATGAGGTAAGATAGCAATGACCAAAAGTACAAGAAACCAGCACATCATCATTCAGGAAGCAATGGCAGAGCGCATTAGATTTCGAAGATGAACTAGCAGGAAAAGGGCCTAGTAAGGGATATTCAGAAACTAGAAGCTCAAAAATGATTTCTAAAAAGCCCTTTGTAATAACATCAACTTGAAATTACCATGGATTACGAATGAAGCGGATGCAAGAGCAGGCAGGAGTTCATAAAGGCTAATACTAGGAAAATGGAGAGCAGGTGAAGCTAAGATTGAAAGAACTTAGAGAGGACTAGTTCTCTCCGTCAGAGATATGGCCAGAGATACAGGTGTTTTCAAAATACAATTATTTGTATGAACGTGGTGATATCCATCCATTAAGCAAAGGCAGAAAACTGATTGCTACCTATGACGTGAATCCTGCTTTGTTAGTTGATGGATAGATGATGAAATGATGCCTTGCAATCCAGGTAAGCGACAGTGTCTACAAAGAAAAGTCCAACAGCAAGATTGCCAGATTATTTTAATAATAACGATGGTAAGATTGGTCATGCACTAAAGATATGCATGTGAGGGCTAGGTTTGTAAAAAGAATGTAACAAATCACGTTTGAGAGAGATTATCTCGAGTTTGAACCTCATCGACAACACCGAAGATTGATTAAACTTATTGGTCATGTAGGTACAATGAATTAGAACGATTGTACGAAGTGAAACATCTCACTCGTTCCCGCAGCTTGATGTGATACTGGTGCAAGTGGAAGTGAACATTGCCGGTCAATGGTGTCGGAGAACTCCCAGTTGGTTATGCAAGTCGAGATCCAGATGGGTTTTGAAGACCAGAAACTTTCAAACAGCACTTTCAAACCACTTGACGCATCTGAACCTGATTGACATCTTTCATTTCGAGATGCGAGGTTATTACTAGATACGATTGATCTCAAGTTTGAAGTATATTATGGAGAATGGCGACACCAAGTGATCTATACAGACACAGTAAGCAGACTGACAGTAGTACGGAAGCCATTCTTTGATACCAGTGCAAAGCTGCTTGTCTCATGTAACTTGTCAAACAAATGGCGCATTGACAAAATGAAATAGTGATAGGATCGATATCATCCAAAAGCACCTGAGGCACTGTGTTTATATGTGAAAAGGAGCGAAAAACTAGGGAATATTGTTGAACCCGGTAAGAGACAAGGACATGATCCAAGCCATGAAGGACTATCTATCATCTTGAATGAAAAGTATTATATGTTATCTTTTCGAAATCAACACTAGGGTATTTTGCATATGATATTCTTAAAACCAGGTTAAAGATGTCTGGCGCCGGGCATATTAGTGCTAGAGAACAGAAACGAAACATGAAGAGCATCAAATGACACGACCAAATGCAATGAATTGAGGGACTCGGTGATAAAGATGTGCAGGAGTGTCTGGCCTGCAGAGTCAAAGGAAAGAAAAGAACAAGCACTTTAGCTGCAAGATCGCCTCACTGGTTTCTTAAAGAGTCAAGTTGAAGACTTAGGCACTGATACGTCGGTACTCATACTAGCGTGGAAAACATCTGGCATACTGCATTACTACAAGAAGCACAAGAACGTTGCAGACTTGATGTCGAGTACCAATCATTCAAGTCCAGCAGTCACACTCACCCCAGTATTTTGCAGTGAGGCAAGATGAACTGTTACGAAGATGAGTAATTTAGCCCTAATGCTGGCCATGATTTTCTCAACCATCCATAACGAGTAGGAACTTTCTAGTTTATATTTTGAAAGAGGGCCCGAAGCTATCGTCCGTGCTAGTGGAGCGTGAAACAAAATTGAGAAATATAGATATAACTAATTCAACAGAGATGTCACATAAATTCAAAACTCAAAACAAATCTGTCAAAGATCTATGGAATGACAAATGAATCTGAGAGATTCAGCACTGCACCCAGAAGTGAGGAGTGGAGAAGATGGCTTTATTTCTAAAATCCCAAAGCACCTGACCGGTCGAGAACTTGGCAGAGATTAAATTACCAACTCGAAAGTCCTTGGAGAACCTGGAGAAATAGAATCTGAACTGCAAAGGCAAGGCAAGCTATGATATGCGGATGTTTAATTCTAGCAAAGAGCATTGTTGACTATATCATAGAGATTGACGTAAAAGTAATTAATAAGATGAGTCTATTACTCAACGAAGATAATTTTGCAAATTACTTTTGTCTTGAGTGCCACAATACAAAATACTTTCAAAAGTAAAATAAATGAAATTTAGAAAAATCGGAATATTAATTTATTTTGATATGATTTTTGTTTTTATCAGATCCCCCTATTTAAAATTTTCACACACCCAAAAATAACGGTGTCAATCCTCTTATATACCTCTCCAAAAATGACGAAAATTGATACAAGAGAGCGAGCACGATTTGAAAAATCAATGAAGTTTTAGAAAGCTAGGAATAAGTCGTCTACCTCACCAGGTATCGAAAAAGCTAGCATATTTGAAGAAACTCGGTCGAATATCACAAAAAGCTCAGTTCAAAGAGTTAGAAAAGCTGGCAAAATCAACGGCAAAAGTATACAAGAGAAGAACGCGTTGAATTATCTCGTAAGACTTCTCAAGTTGATTCCAAAAGATGCTTGAAAATCAATGACAATGATTCAGTAGGTTTGAAAATTTAAAAACTCAATACAATCATAATCAAAAGTGATTGAAAACTTTCCAGCTGGAAAATCAATAAGTCACTAATGATGGTGAGCTACCTGATAAGTATTTACTTGATGGAATGGGAAAAAGTATCAAAAAGCTATATGCAGATTATGTCAACGACTGAAAAGCAAGTCCACAGGGCGACAGTCTCAAAAGAAATGATTCAGGAGAAGTTGGCTCGATATGGTTGAGATGAAATATTTTGATAAATATGCTCAGCTGGTTTACTCAGGTGCGATTCGCGTTTGCACTCACTCAGAAATCTGTAAACGCGTAGAGAGGTATGCAGGAGCAATACATCTTCAAACAAGAAGAAGCTGACAAACGGATTGAGTTCATTGAGGAAGAGTGCAGCAACACTAAAGGTCTTGCTGGCAAGTTACGTTTGGCCTTACCTCAGAAGGTTTGGCATTAGAAACAACGTGGGGTTTTTATCATGACAGTCGAAGTTACAAAAACAGATCCCGACACACTTGAAGAATATAAAGATTTTGAGAAAGGCGTCTCATCCATGAGGTGTCACTATTATGTGTACCTGTGGTACAGGCAAAACCACCCTTGGTTCACAGCACAGAGTTGGGCAGTTATTGACGAGTGAGTGGGGCTGATATTCAGCTTTCTAGCTTATAGTCGTGAACGAGGCTGGCTATCTGTTTAACGCTCTAGAGCTATGCTGTCGAACGATGAGAGCTTTGACTACTATATGCGTGAGGCTGACATACTACGGTCAACCTAAAACAATGTATCTTGTATGAGACAACTAATAGTTCTTATGTCAATCAAGACCTGACTATGCGAAAGCCTTGATGGTACTAATGCTCAATATAATACTGATGAAGTGCAATACTTATGATGATGACTTCATCAAGGTTGTGAATGATGGTTCGAGTCGTAAGCGAAAAACATGATAACTTGGTATATCTCCACCAATGGAAACGAAAACGAGACAGAGCTGATAAGATAACATTTGGGTAGATATCTTGATGAAAAGATTGTCACTGATTCAGTCATGCTTGATTTACTCAGGCTGGATGATGTTTTCTGAAATTCACAATCCAGATATGGGCAGAAAGCTATGCCTTTACTTGGTATATCGACTGAGAAGGAGACGCATCGTTGCCAGATGGCTGGAAATGAGCAAAGGAATGATCCAGCACAACAGGCTGAGCTGATGGCTAAAACACTAATCTTCCTGTTAATAACTATCTTGCTTACCAGTAATGAAAAGACGTGAGGTTGGTCGAGAAGTTTGATAAGAGTCTGTTTGTCTGACGAGGAACGAGTGCTCGCTGTGTACTGGTAGTGACTGTCGGACGTCAATGATAGTTCGGTCTCATTATGGTCGTGCGTGGCGAAGAGCGTCGTATTTCGAACAAGTCGCACCATGCTCACACGATTGAAGGCTTCCGAAAGAACTGAGGGACAGTCGCGTTGAGTGAGCGAGATGCCTAGTGTTCATGTTGAGTTGAGATTACACCAAGATCTTTGCATATCTTTGAAGAGTTACGCAGCGGCGAGTGAGAATAGAATCACACAGTTGCAGTCGGATATGACCGCTGGAATGCAGAGCTTATCAATTAATGTGACTACTACGGAGATATATGTCACGATATTCAGCGAAACGGTCAGAGCTTATCGAATCTCTTTAAAAGTGTATAGCAAAAGAAAAAGAGATGGGAAAATCATCTTGACGATCCTGTGGCAACTTGGAACCACGCAAATGTTCGTGCCAAGATAGATGCGAATAACAATGTATTTCAACATAAGAAAAAGCAAAGAAAAGATTGATGTTGCTAGTCAGCTAGATGCTTTTTATCTGCTACGAAAATTTCAAGGAAGACTTGAGTTATTACTTTGATTGAGGTGAAGAATGAACAAATACATAAATAATCTAAGAGAGGTTGCTAGGATTTTCCAGACCAAGAATAGAAAATCCAGGGACCTATTTACAAAAGAAATTTGAATTATTGAGAAGAAAATTCGATTTACTTAGATAATATCTACAATGAAGATTTCAACAGATACTAGCCAAGTTCGATTTTAAGCATGTAGAATCCTCGAAATCCGACAGGGGTTGATAAGATGGAGTGGTTTTGAAAAATAGTGATCTTGACAAATGTTTATCTTTCTCTCCAAATCCTCTTGAAATACCAGTTGTATTTTGGGCAAATGTAACAAGAGCTATGCTGGAAGATGGTGTTGCAGTCGTTGTTCCACGTTGGGAAAAATGGTCGACTGATTGAAATTTGCTTGCAAAGAAAAACTATCATGGACTGCAGAGAGAGTTGAAAATCGCGATTGATGATGAGAGATTTCGAGCCACCTTAGCGATGTCTGGGTTTTGAGAATCCTAAATTAAACGTGACAAGTCAATTCAAACCAATCACGAATTAATTGATATCAACCTTGACGCGTTGACGAGTAGTAGAGAATTCGAGTTAGGATTCTTAAACCACCAACTAAAGCAGCAGATGAACATTTGAAGAAACAAGCCATGAGTCGAGTTGATAGCATGATGGAACTTGCTGAGAAAATGGTGGCACTGCCTAGTCTCGATAGGGTGAAGAGTTTATGGAATTAAACAAAGATTACTCAGCCGTCTAAAGAAGAAAATGAGTTTCTGAAATCTCCACTTATCATGCTCATGGGATGATGACAGTGTTTACCCTGTACTACACAGAAGAACAATATAGAGCTTTATTATTCTAGCGTCATGAAATTATATCAACGTAGTTTCTGAAGAAGTGTCAGAAAATATTTCACGAAGACAGGCGGACTAGGAAACAACGCTCTTGGTCTTCTTTTGATATGGCTGACATGATTTTCATTCAAGGATTCTAGTGAAGGTGGATTTAAATCTCAAATACAGAGTTTTGATGAATTCAAACAATTCCGTGAAACCTATCTCAGGGCTTCCAGGATATGAAGGTGAGAAGTATTGAAACCAATCTAGACTGCAGTCCGCACGAGCCGAGCGAAAGTACAGTAGCATAGGTGGGCGGTTGGCATTTTCAAGAAAGTTGAGCTAGCTGGAAAAAGTTAAAAACCTTTGTCGTCAAGTCAGTTGAGGAAGAGTCAGCTGACTTTCATCTGAGGCTTATGCCTCAACCTATGGCAATACCGACAGAGATGGCGATGTGATGGCCAAGGGGTGTTTTGACAATACCCTGAAAAACTAAAAGCCGTCGTCCCTATGTGCTTAAAATCACGACCGCATCGTCATCGGTAAGCATGAGCTGTCGGTAGATGAAAAGGTCTGCGAACACGGTCAACATTCAATCTAAGCGATCCAGAAGCTAAGAGACCTATGACCTCGCGAAGATGGGGCACTGGATAGTCTGAGCATTGGATTTTATGTAACACGATTATGAGCCAGTTGACGCTAAGCAACCTTATGGTGGATGGTAAAGCAGTTGAAATCTTTTGAGCATATCTCGTGACACGTGCCAGCCAACTCGCAAACCGTTGATAATATTAAGGGATTTGATATGTCTGTGGTTGACAAGCAGAATCGCCTCAGGCGAACATGAAGCAAGATATCATGAGTAAACTTGCAACAATTTAAAAAAAGGAGCAAAATGAAAAACACTAGTCGAATTGATGGAAGAACGACAAAAACATGCAGATGAGTTATCTGAGATCAAATTAAAAAGCTTCAATCGAAGAGAAATTGAAGTCGGCAACTATTGGAGAAGAAGAACTGACAGTTGAAATCAGATGCAGAAGAATTGGTATCCAAAGCAGAGGAACTCAAAAACACAATTTCTAAGTTAGATGTTGAGATTGAAGAAAAAGAAGACAATCTCAAAAGGCTGCTAAATCTATCAAGGAAGTACAGAAAGGCAAGACACAAATGGAATACTTAAAAACCAAAGAAGCTGCACTTGATTTCGCTCGAATCCTCATGGATAACGAAGAAGCTCAAACAGTGCCCGCAAAAGCGTGGGAAGCAAATCTGGTTGAAAAAGGTGTAACTGATGTTAACAAAATCTTACCTGAACCAGTATTGATTGCAATCCAAAATGCATTTAATGATTGCGACGGTATCCTGAACCATGTAACCAAAGATCCTCGTTATGCAGTACGTGTTGCACTTCAAACGCAACAAGCAAAAGCTAAAGGCCATCAGAATGGCAAAACAAAGAAAGATGAATCTTTTGTATTTATCGATTATACAATCAACTCTGCAGCTGTCTACATCAAGTACAGTTTTGAGTATGCTGACTTGAAGAAGGATACAACAGGTGCTTACTTCAACTATGTGATGAATGAATTAGCACAAGGATTCATCCGTGCAGTTGAACGTGCTGTTGTTATCGGCGATGGTAAAAATAGTGATGATGATGACAAAATCACTGAAATTAAATCTATCGCAGAAGAAACACTTGCTCAACTATTTGATACACAAGAAATCAGTGTTGACGGGGAATTTGACAGTACTGTTTTAGAAAACCTTGTAAAAGGAATTGATAAACTTGCTGCAAATACAACTCCAATTTTGGTAACTTCAAAAACCATTGCTCGTAAACTTAAAATGGTTAAGGATGGCGAAAAACGCTACATTGATCCACAACCATTCGCACCAATTTCACAAACAGGAAATGTCATTGCTGGTTACCAAGTATATGTATATGACTGGATGGAAGATGACCAACCCAATTATCGCATTTGCTGACAAGGCTATAAGATGATTGGTGATGATGTCTCTGCTGATCGCTTTGAAGATTATGATGTAACGATGAATCGCCGTCATATCGAACTTGCTAGCGTACTTGGTGGCCGACTTGGTCAGCACAAATCAGCTGTGAAATTCACAAAAAGGTTGATTTTTAAATAGAAAGGGAGTCTAAATGACAATCTCAACCAAATTAAAGAATGGTTGAAGTTGATGTCGAAGAAGAGACTCGACACTCAACTTTTAAGCTACATAAATAGTGGGATTTCATATCTAACGAGAAACAACATTCCTATCACTCGCATTGATAAAGAAAGCGAATTGACAGAATGGAATGAGATTGAAGAGGATGATAAAGAAACAATTTTAGATTGGTTACATTTGAGATGTGTTCAGAGATTTGATAAATCCTGATGACAGGAAACTCAACAACAATGAGCTGGATTGATGAAGAATTGACAAATATTCTCTATCAATTAAAAAGCTATTTACGGAGTTAAATCATGAAATCATCTAGAGTATCAATCATCCTTTGTTACGATGAGCGTACAGAGGTCGAAAAAGGTGTTTTTGAAAAACAAGTTGTAGAAAAGAAAGTCAAAGCTGAAAAAGAGAAGATCTACCAACGTAGACTTGATAAAGCTTTTCAGCAGATGGTCAAGTTTTTGACAGCAAGATTTCGGATACGTTCTAATCTATGTGACAGATTCCTTAGACTACGTGAAGTACAAAGGAAAGAGTACAGCAAATATTGAACTGAATCTGATGATGGCTACTACAATGATAATTGAATTAGGAGAATTGAATAATACATGAAATCTTTTACCAGGCAAGAAATTCAAGAAATCCTAGAAAAAAACACTTTAAAATCAAAAGTGTTCTATATGGAACGTGAGGAAAAGTCCTCTCCTGACAACGTTATTCTTTACTACCGTTTAACTCCTGGTAGTAGTATTACTGCTGATGACACAGTACACATGAGAAAAGTGACTATTCAAATCAGTCACTACCACATAGACTAGACAGCATTGAGGAATTGATGTTGTCTAATCTTAGTGTGAACCCAGTCAGTTGAATCTAAAAACAGCCTGATACAGACTATTTACTTACAACCTCAGCAGAATCGAGGTATTCTACAAGTGGGAAGTGGTAGCGTTAATGTGACAACATTAAAAATCGATATACAGAATCAAGTTTTAGAAATCATAGAAAAAGCAGGAAAAAGCACCGCTGGAGACATTAGAGACGGAAGTCCTAGAAGAAACGGAGTATATGAAAAGGGATGGACCACGAGACCATTGAAGATATCGCTGTAGTATATAACAATGGGAGAGAGAAGTCGCTTGCTCACTTGTTAGAAAATGGCCACGCAACAAAAAATGGTGGATTTGTCGCACCTCAAGAACACATCAGACCAGCTTATCTCAAAATAAAGAAATCTTCCTCACAAATATGAAATCATAAAAACTCGAGACAAATTAAGAAAGGAGTCACAATGACTTATAAATATGACACACGAGAGGTTACTCATGGTAATGCCATGGGATTCTTTTAGCTAAAGATTTCAAAACAGAATCTGGCACACTCGATCTAAAAACACCATACCTATTTATAGGATTACGAAAACATCTTTGAAACTTCACAAGAATCAAATGCATACTACGCAGACAATGTGGAGCACGTTCGTCTTCAAGGTAAGAATCAACTGAGGGATCCATCACGACTTCATCAAATTCCTAAACAATTCATGATTGATCACTTGGGTAAAAACTGGACAACTTCAACTCCTCCAAGGCTCAGTCGATATGGGTGAATGCGGAATTTCATTTGGGGATATGCTGAAACAGTTACAGACGAGTTTGGTTCTGAGGTTGAAGAGTTCCATATCTGACCAATGTGAAAGCATCAGCTCCAAAAAGAGCACTACAACAGATGAAAGCTCTGCACACCAAAAAGAAATCGAAATTCCATGTACTGCGTCACCCAACACTCATTCTAGATTCAGATAAAAACCTGTTTCAGAAATTGTATGGCGTGATACAGACAAGGGTGTTGTCCGTAGCAATTTGATAAATTGTTCGTTTCAAGTACCCTCAACGAAATTGATTGATTTTATCAATGAAGCTTTAGGACAATAACAGCGTGCCAGGAGGCTAAAATGATTAAAAAGAACTACTCATTCACAGCGTTTGATAGTTATGGTGAAGAGAGAGAGCACACTGACAACAGTGCGCTTACTCTTTACCAGCTATCAAGATGTAGGCAACAGCGAACAGGTCGCAACTTTCTTTTGATGATAATCCAAAAAGCACTTCACAGCTTTACACACGCTTGGTATAGCCAACTGGTGTAAATGGTAGCTTATCTGATTTAACTGATGAAGAAAAAGTCAAACCAATGCACATTTATGGAGCTAGATTTCATGAACTTCCAACTGAAGTTATCCCTTGTCTGTACGGTGAGGTTGAGAATGGTCGCTTGGTACAGAATGAGCTGACTCGCTGAAACAGCCTCTTGCTCCTTGGTTTGGTGATTTGATCGATATTGGTTTTTTTCTCAGACCTCTTTATGAATTTAACCGAAGTAGAGCAAAGGTTCCTCAAGATAGAAAAAGCCTCAACAGAAGTCATAACTTCTGACTTTATAAGGTTATTTTTGAAAATCGGATGGATGTGGGCAGAAAGTCAACACTTTAATTATCTGATGGGAACACTACATCAGATGAGTATCACATGAGAAGAAAAACTTTATCAAAACGCAGAATTGCCAAATGTAATGTCTGACTAAAATTGAAAGGAGGAAATCCATGGCTGAAACATTTGAAGGCTTATACGTCAAATTTGGTGCTAGTCACTCGTTGAATTTGACAGGTCTGGTAAAAGGTATCAATCAATGCTTTATCTAGCTTTTCTGGAAAAAGACTTCAACAAATATCAACAGACAATTGAAGATGGATCCAGACACTATCGACTTGTTGAATCGTAAGTTGCTCAACTTACAAGAACAAGTTTTCCGTGTTGGTGCGTATGAAAAATTGCTGAACTCAAAAAGCAACAAAAGGAACTGGGAGAATTGAAGTTGTCAGCACAGTGGAATAAGCTTCCAACTGAAATTTCTAAAGTCGAATCACAGATGAAGGCTGTTGACCAGGCAATGAATTCAACCAAAAACATATCGAAGATGTAGGAAACCAAAAGTCTATTTTAAATCTCAACAAGAAATCAACAATGTTGGCAAAAGAACTCCTGATATCGTCAACCAGAAGCTCGAATTAGATCCTAAAATGAGAGTTGTCTCGAAGAAAAATGAAGTTATGTAGGTAAACAATCTTCATTAGCCAAGGATAAGGTCCAGGAGCTGGAAACGGAAACAAGAGGGAATTAGGAAAGGAAAAATCGGAACAGAGGAATGGCGACAACTTCAAATGAAATTGGGCAAGCTAGGTTGAGGTGTTAAAAGATAGATAAAGCCATGGGGAATCTAGGGGGATTCGAGTCGTTCTGCAAAACAGGAAACATCATGAAGCTGCAGGATATTTAAAGGCTGATGTAATGATGAATGTTGCTGAAAAAGGCAGGACAACTAGGTCATGGTTGATGCTGGTAAAAACAGTAGATGCATGGTCTGAAAATAGACGAAGCGATGGATACCGTTACGACGAAGACTGGCTGACGGCGAAGCCTTGTTAGGACTTCAGGAAATTGCAAAAGGAATCGCTACATCCTTACCATCGGCTACATTTCAAGAATTCGCTGACGCAGTTGGTGAGTTAAATACACACATTTGACTTACTGGAGATACTTTTGCAATCTGCAGCAGAGTATCCATATTGAAATATCTCGAAAACAACTGGAGAAGATATTTCAAATTCTGCACAATGCCAAGAAAGCAATTGATGCTACGGTTTATCTAATGAGGATCTAGCGAGAGTATTAGATTCAGTAACAAAGGTCGCACAAGATACTGGTCGTCAATCTATGACTCTATCTTCCAAAAAGCAATTGATGGAGCTCCACAAATTAAGATGCTGGGATTATCTTTTGAAGAGGGTAGGACATTAATTGGTAGATTTGAAAAAGTGGATTGACTCCTCTGCAGCCCTGTCTTCGCTTTCAAAGGCTGCAGTAAACTATGCCAAAAACGGAAAGACATTGACCGAGGGTTGAACGAGACTGTCAATGCGATTCAAAAATTCTACTAGTGAGACAAAGCACTGAGTATAGCTTCAGAAGTTTTTTAGCAAGGCTGCGCACCACGGATGGTAGATGCTATCCAACGTGGGCATTTAGCTTTAATGATTTAGCTGAAGCAGCACAAAGCTTCATCAGGAACTGTAGCAACAAATATTTGATGAAACAATAGATCCGATTGATAAACCAACAACCTATTCCCAATAAGCGAGCTTAGCTTGAGTATAGTGGTAAATTACTCTGAGACATGTTATACCAGCTTTGTAGAACCTTTGGCGGTATGCTTGAATCTGCTGTCAATTGGTTTACCAGCTTAAAATGAAAACTGATCAACAGACTATCGTGATTCTGGACTCGTTACAACTGCTGTAATGCTACTGCTTGCGTGCAATAGCACCGCTAGTCATTGCTATAGGTGCCATGGTGCGCCTGTCGAAGCTGTCGTAGCGGCCAAGGCGCTATTGCCGCCATTACACCATCATTCAGGCTATCGCGAACTGGGGACCATATCTGAATGGGTTCCAGTCGACGTGGGATGCTTTTCGCCGCTTCTGAATTGTGGACCAATATTGTCACGATTGGTTACCAGCGTAGCGTGGTCGTCACTGCTTGGCTTTCGAATTGTGGATCAATATTGTCACGACTGCTACCAAGCGTGGTCAAGTTTCACTGCTTGGCTTTCTGAAATTTGGTCTCAGTAGTCTCAACTGGATAGTCTTTGTGGTCGCTTCTCACTAGCACCTTGTCCAATATTTTCTCAAGTTTGATTTCAGGAGCTCAATCACCGTGGTCAAGTTTTACTTACCCTTTCCAATTTATGGTCTGGACTGGTCTCAACTCGTCAAATTTGTTTAATAATTTGGGTACATCGATTTCAGGAATTTTTAATGGTATCTTATCCACTGCTAGCAATATTTGGAACTCTATCAAACCAACTATTTCAACATGCTATTGATGGTGCTAAAAATGCAGTATCTAACGCTATCGAAGCTATTAAGAATCTATTTAATTTCAATATCAGTTGCAGCGCCATCATCCATTACCACACTCTATGTAGTGGTTCAGCCAATCCATTGGACTGGTTGTCAGGCGTTCCAAGCATCGGTCATTGTAGTGGTATGCTAAGGGTGGTACCTCGACCAAACCAACTTTATTTGGAATGAATGGAAATAGAGCAATGGTTGGTGGAGAAGCTGGCGGTAAATCCTTCCCCTTAACAATCACGTCTCGGTGCACTGACAAAGTATTGCTAATACGATGAACACATCGAATAGCATCAATGTCAACTCTCAGGGTGACCATCCGAGGAAGAAGCGGATTTGAATAGACTAGCTGATGCAGTCGGAACACGTATTGCTGAAGAACTACAAAGAAAAACTAATTTGAGAGGAGGTTTCGCATGACAAAATTAATGAGTTAACCATTGACGGAGTGATCATCATTTAAATGCGTGAGATTCTGGTCGAAACACGACCACAAGTCATCGTATCCTCTTCAAAAACTAGTCTTTTTAGAACATGATGGGATCAGTGGTGCAATTGTTCAATCAAATGGGCATCGTGGGTTGATTGAGCTCACCACATCAGCTTGATTAACCCAACAGATGAAGACTTATACCGTCTCTGTTAAATCGTGAAAAATTTTGGTTGGAAATGAACAAGAGCCAAGCGTGAAATATTAGTGCTATAAAGTGGATGATTTCAAAATTATTAAAGATGATTTTTGAGTCACGGACGGTAGATGTGAAATTCACTTGTCACCCCTACCAAATACTTCAAAAACCACTGATACACAGAGATTGACAAGAAGTGGGACCTGACCGTGCAAGGTTCTGCTCTTGCTTTCCTAAAAATCACAATCACATTTGAGATGACGCTGCTGAGACTTCTGTCTTTACAATCGCTGGTCAGGTCATCCGTCTTGAACGACTCACTGAGTCGCTTGTGATGGTCAATAATCCTGACAATCCTACGTTTTTAAAACGACAACATGGGAAGCCAGTGAAATGGTCAGGCGATTTTATCACAGTTGATCCAGCGAAAGGAAGAATGTTGGGGTTGTTTGGGCTCAGGTATTCAACTCTGAAAACGAGACGGTTTGGGGGTGGGCATAATTGCTTTATCTACTTAATAAAAGATGTGAGAACTGCTCGGTGAAATTGGAGCCACTCATGAAGCGACTGGCGATTGTTAAAGAGACCACGAATAGCGATTTCACTCTTTAACTGTAAATATCCTATTTCTGGACTCTGCATTTATCAGCTCATCCAAGAAGATATGTTGATAAAAGCGCCGACCCCTGTTCCTGTGCGCAGCTATTTCGCATCAAGAAAACCTGTCGAGCACAATGATCATCTGGAAATCACAGCCTATCACATTTCAGACGATGTGATGCAACGTTCTATCACACCAGTGAAAGCGTGACTAGTCAGAGCTGTGGTATGGCTCTTTCTCGCATGGTTCAAAATACCAAAACAGCTTTGGGAGATTTTTCCTTCAATAGCGATATCCAGGACCGTAGGACCTTCAACACGACTGAAACAGAAACTCTGTACTCTGTATTGCTGGACGGTAGCACAGCATTGTTGGTACATGGGAAGGTGAGCTGGTTCGTGATAACTTTGCGATGACTGTCAAGAAGAGTCGTGGTGAGAATCGTGGTGTTGTTATTACAACGCACAAAAATCTGAAGGATTACCAACGCACAAGAAATAGTCAGAATGTTGTCACAAGAACCATGCAATCGACGTTTAAGCCTGAAGGCGCTGAAAAGGAAACGACTATCAGAGTGACTGTTGAGAGTCCTTCATCAATTCATACCCTATATCAATGAAAAGAGTATGAGAACAACAATGCTAAACTGTTGAAGAGTAGCAGAAGTACAGGCTAAATTTACAAATCATAGCATTGACAAGGTCTCTGATGCTCATAGATTGAAGCCTTTTGAACTTGATGGCCAAGTTGTTCAGCATGGGGATATCAACTCTCAGGCTGTGAAACACAATGTCGATGATTCAAGAAAAGCTATCGCTTATGAGTTCGATGCCTTGAAAGAAGAGTACATCTCTGACTTTCGATGATAAGGCAGGAATTGCTGGTTCTAGGGCTTCTGGTGGACTATCATCTCAGCGCAGCCGATGCAATCCTTGGTGTGACAGAATCAGCCCAAGAAACTGCCCTTGAAAAGGCTCTTCAAAATGCTGACTTAGCTTTGATTACTAAGCTGGACTGTTAAGACAAGAAATTCTGGACGGTATCGAACTCTGCCAGAGCTAAGGCAGAAGAAACGCCAGCAAGAACGTCTGACACTATCAATCAGCGTTTCGACAGCTTGAAATGGTCCATTACAAGAAATCAAGCGTAGGCTAGTAGAAGCCTTTACAAAACGCTGGCGCAAGTAGCCTACTCGCCTTGGTAGTGCCAAGCGCATTGGGTTGGAGTCTGTTGCTAAAACTTGAAGAATTTAAGAGACAGGCTACGAGCGCTCAGACGGCTCTATTGGGTGATTTGGACGCTCTGAAACGGACGGTCGCGAACGATATTCGACCGAAGCAAGCCACAGGCTGAAGCTGAGATTGCAAAGCAGGTTGAAGCACCTTATCCAGACAAAAATGAATTGCTGGTGTGAAGTCAGCGCAAGCAACGTATGAAGAGATGACGACGCGTAGATTGGCAGAGCTGACCAACTAGCAAACGGCAAAGCTAGCAAGTCAGAACTCACACAGACAGCTGAGGAGCTAGCTAGTAAGATAGCGAGTGTTAGAGTTGGTGGACGAAACTTATTAAGAGGTCTCGAAAGGGCCTTTTCTTCCAGATCGGAAGCCAGCCACTTTGATAACGCCATTCTGTATGTAGGACAGACGTCTATCTACATGGAGCAAGGACAGGAATACATTATTTCAAAAACAGACGGGACCTTTACAGCTCATCATGACGGGAATAAGGAACTGATAATGCAGTTCTTGGATTATGGACAAGGATGCTCAGAAATTAATCAAATTGTATCGGACCTCAAGCACAGGTACCACAGGAACGAAAAATCACTTGGAATAAGCCGACAGGATTTATCATCTACGCGTTAACGCTTATCACAAAGAAGCAAACCAAGAGCGCTGGATGTGAAGATTGAGAAAGGCAATGTCGCGACAGACTGAGTCCAGCTCGAAGATATAGAAGGTCAGATTGACAGTTGAATCCAACTTCAGACAGCGTGCAGATTCATTAGATGCGTGTGAGCCGTCTAACTGAAGGTCTCAGAACCAAAGCGGGATATCAGCTCACTCAACGTGACCGCTGGAGAATATCCGGCAATCTGTGAAGAGTTTGGAAAACAAGCACGCAGAACAAGCTAAATCAGATGTTGAGTATGGCTCGAATTTGAGGTGTGGGCTGGATCTATCCGACAAGAAATCCTGAACGCAACCATGACAAGGCAGATAAGACTCTGGTCACAGCAGAAGCTGGGAAATTGCGAGAAGAATTTTTCAAACTTACGGGTTGGTGGAACTAATTTGTTGAAAGGCTCAAAAGGACCTTTTCTTCCAGATCGGAAGCCGAGCTAATTTTGATAACGCTCATTCTGTATGTAGGACAGACGATCATCTACATGGAGCAAGCGACAGAATACATTATTTCGCTAAAACAGACGGGACCTTTACAGCTCATCATGACGGGAATAAGGAATCCGATAACGTAGTTCTTGGATTATGGACAAGGATGTCAGAAATTATCAAATTGTATCGGACCTCAAGACAGGTACCAGAGGAACGAAAATCACTTGGAATAAGCCGACAGGGATTTATCATCTACGTTAACACTTATCACAAAGAAGCAACCAAGAGCGTCTGGGATGTGAAGATTGAGAAAGGTAATGTCGCGACAGACTGGAGTCCTGCGCCTGAGGACACTGACGGTCTTATCACAGAAGCTAAAGCTACTTTTGAGCGGACGGCTCAGGGCTTGCGAACCGACTTGTCAGCTATTCAGGAATATGTCAATAAAGACGGTCAGCGACAGGATGCCCTACAGCGTTATACTCGTGAGGAAAGCGCAAAACAAGCAACGGCAGTTCGTGAACAGATATCCATAGATTACGTTGGGAAATCGGCCTATCAAGAAGATGTAAGAGGCATTGAGCGTAGGTTTGAAGTTATTACCAACCCCAAAAATGGCACGATAGCGACCAGATTGCCAACTACAAGCAATCAGTTGATGGTAGATTCACAGAAATCACTTCATTGATTTCGGTAAGGCTAACCAAACAGACTCCAGCGAGTTAAGGAAACTAGCCAACTCTACGAGCGGATTTTGGGCAATACTGAAAATGGAATTGCGGATAAAGTCGCTCGTATGGCTATGACTAATCGGCTGTTCCAGGTTGAGGTGTTCAAGAATGAAGGTCTGAAAACCATTCAAAGACAGTTGGCTGGTTCGTGGGCGGTTCAAAATATCAACTCTGCTGGAGACATCATCTCTGGAATCAATCTAGCGCTAATGGCCATAATCGATTTGATGGGAAACTAACTCACATCACGGGTGAAACCTTGATTGATAAAGCGGTTATCGTCCGCTATGATTGACAAGCTGAAGACGGCCAATTTTGAAGCAGGTTCAGTGACTACCGTTATCTTAGATGCTGAAGCGGTCACAGCTGAGAAGCTGAAAGCTGACCAGGCTTTCTCATAAGCTTTGTAGCAAATGAAGCTTACTTTGAGTCAACTGTTTGCCAAACAAGCCTTTATTAACCGAGTTCAGAGTGTTGCAATCGATGCAAGTCAGGTTCGGTCTGTATTTTAAGCGGTGACCGAATCTATGGTGGAACGATTCGAGGGGCCAACATCTATGGAGGAACCCTAACTGGTCACACTCAAATTCAGTTAGGGACATACGGTTCTTTTGATACGGTGAACGGAGGTATTCAAATTAATGTGCCTCGTACTGTCAATGCCAAAGATGGCTTTGGGAGTTCAATTTATCGGCTCTATGGTCGTGGAGAAAATGTCCCTTACGGTCTTTTATCTACAAAGATTCTGATTTTACAGTAGGTGGACTGCAGAAACAAGTGATGATTTTCTTTTTAACGGTTGAAGGCTACATCAATGCGAAAGGCATTGGTTGGCTTAAGACAGGGAAAGGAAGTGTGAACGGTAAAAACAACAGGGACTATTGGATTCTGGAACTCAGACAATGTATCTTTGAGTTTTGGTGATCAGGGAATGATATCTACTATAGTTACAATGGCACAGCATACAGTCTGTGGTCAGTTGTCAATCAGCACTTCTCAGACAGACGTCTGAAAGAAAACATAGTTGATCAGTGAGCACAAGGCTCTTGATTATATCCAGCAACCTGATTTAAGGAATACGATTGGAGAAAGCAAGAGGATAGACCACAACAAGTATCAATACGAATATTGGTCTGATTGCTCAAGAGGTTCAAGAGGTGGATCCTACGCTCGTTTATGAGAACGGCGACACGATGAACCTGGATAATCTCAGATTGACCAATATCGCTCTTAAAGCAATTCAGGAGCTTGGTTTTGAAAAATAGAAAACACAACACACAGATTGAGAACTTAGAAATGAACGCAGAACAGCTTTAACCAAGCCTTACAAATGACAATTAGTGAGATGTCAACAGCCTCAACAAATTGATGATTACAGGCACTTTGAGCATTCAGTTGAATGAGCAGTTGCAGAGAATCAAAGACTTCAAGCACGAGGGACGAGCTTGGAAGCTCTGCTTGATGAACAAACTAAACCAGCTGAAGAAGGAGAATAGGCATGGCAATCAATGGATATAATCTATCAACAAACTGTACTTTGAAGAATTTCTGGGTCCAATGTTGAGACTGTTGTAGAAATTCAACTATCAGAAGGAAACCGCTACAGCACTAACTCACGATCATTTCCTGGTGACCGCACAAATGAATCAGAAGATGTCTGATTCAGGGCGGTGCTGGATGTTCTCAAGTCTGAATTGACCCAAGCTCTGCGATTGTGCAAGCGCAGAATAAACTTGAACAAGCTGAGCAGCAGATTGCCCAAACAAGACCGAGCAGGATAGACTCTCTGCACTCATCAAGCAGACTGAAGAAAAATGCAAAGGTGAACCAGAAGGTCATTCATGTACTGGTCTTGAACTCTGTCATGAGTAAGAACATTGAGTACGGAACAACTTACAAAGAGTTAATTGAGTTGATTCCACTTGCTGAAGTCGGAAGACTCTATTTACCACATGACCTGATTACGATTGAAGATCCTGAACATGTGGAGGTTAACGGTGAAGGGAAACGCATCTTGTTCAGCTTTAATAAGGAATTTACTTACAACGGTGAGCCTGTCAGCGCATTTGTGATAAAAGGTAGCCTGGAGCAAGACGGAATCGGTGTCGCTTGAAAATTCGAAGGAAAAAGAGTAGAGGTGAGTAGTACAGGATATGAACGATTTCTCGTACAGATCTTCATCACCCTTTATCCCTGTGATTGGTCTTTATTTTTCGATGAAAGATAAAGCAACCAAACAAGAGAATCGTCTTACGATTTTTAGAGAAAGATATCGAAAATCTGAACGAATTCAAGACATCAGCCAACAAACGGCTCTGATAACCATGATGAACAGAATAAGGCTATCTTAGTACTAGCCGAGCAAGTGAAATCGTTTGGTGAAGACGTAAGAGAGCTTAAAAATTTGATTCAAAAACAAACAACAGTAAAAAGGAGAATAACACATGATTAACTGGAAAGTACGTTTTAACTTAAAAAAATAAAACATTCTTATTGCGAGTGGCATTCGCACTAGCTTTTGCCAATTTCTCGCCTATTTCAATCTTAAATTGGAGGACTTGGTCAGTTGGGGAGTCATTTTAGACTTGCTGCAAATTCTTTGCGAACCCTTATCTCGTGGGGTTGACGATTGTAAATATCCCAAATATCATTCCAGACCCAACAACTGCAGGAATTTCTGATATAAACGTGCTCTTGACTATCAAGAGCCAAGCGAAGATTAGGAGAAAACAATGAAGAAAAACGACTTTATTCATCGATGTATCTAGCCACAATGGATACGATATTACAGGTATTTTTGGAGGATAAGCGGGACACAGAATACCATTATCAAAATTTCTGAGAGTACAAATTATCTAAACCCTTGCTTTGTCTGCTCAGGTGGAGCAACCAATCCTGTTGATTCTATCATTTTTGCCTGGTTTGGTGGTGACATCGAAGAAGCTGAACGAGAGGCACGCTACTCCTTGATAATGTACCTCAAAAAGTAAAATACTTGTGTCTTGATTACGAAGATCACGCTAGTGGAGATAAACAGGCAAATACAGATGCTTGTAGTTCGCTTCATGGAAATCCTCAAAGAAAATGGCTATGAGCCAATCTATTACAGCTATAAGCCATTCACACTCAATAATATTTATTATGATCAGATTCTTGAGAAATTCCCAAACAGTCTTTGGATTGCCGGCTATGGGTTAAACGATGGAAATGCTGATTTTGAGTATTTTCCTAGCATGGATGGGATTCGATGGTGGCAATATTCTTCAAATCCCTACGACAAGAACATTGTTTTTACTAGATGACGAAGAAGCTGAGCCAAAATGGAAAAGAAATGATACTGGTTGGTGGTGGGAACACCTGACGGATCTTACCCAAAAGAAGAATGGGAAAAATCGGCGGTGTGTGGTACTACTTTGATGCTAAAGGATATTGTCTAACCAGTCAATGGTTCAAAGAAAATGATAAGTGGTACTACCTCAAAGAAAATGGGGCAATGGCCATTGGTTGGGTGTTTTGTGAATGGCAAATGGTACCATCTTGATGATTCAGGAGCAATGGTCACTGGCTGGGTTCAATATAGGACAAACTATACCATCTCAAAGAAGAGAATGGCGAAATGTCTTCAAAAAGAACTTGTCAAAGTCGAAGGAGGCTGGTACTACGTCAACGAAGATGGTAGCCGTTCAGACAAACCAGCATTTAATGTATTACCTGATGGACTAATTGTTACCACCAAATAAAGAAAAAGGAGATTCTATTTTCTTCTTAACGACCCGCAGGCTCAGGCTTGCGGGCTTTTTGTTTGCATAATAAAAGCAGTGACCGAAATCACTGCTTATTAGCTGTAGCAAAATTCACAAAGTTTTTTTCTGCTGTGAGAAGGGCCATTTTGTCCATGCTTGTTTTTTCCTTTTTCTGAGATCAGAAACAGTAGTCCACGGAACTCCATGCGCCTTGCGAAATAGCAGATGTAGAAATAGAACTGTCTAAGTAATTCTTGAATAACTTTTCTCATATTATTTGTCCTTTTTATTTTTTGAAATAGATATATACATTGATTGCAATTATAAAAATAGCTATTGCACTAACCATTGCTTTTTTCCTCTTTTCATTTGATAAAAATAGAGGTGTGAGGGGCTTTCCCCCAACCTCTTAGCGTTTACCTTTTCTTTGACGGGATTTTCGGTTTACGCTTTTTGCTTTTGCCTTGCGACCGTTATTGCGGTCACTAGACTTGCGATAGCAGTTACTGTTTCAGGGATATTGTTCTATCGCCTTTTTCAAGTAACCTAAGCCAATCTTTCTTTGTTCAACTTCTCACCTCCTTTCCTTATCTTGATTATATTATATCACGGTACACCGTGAAAGTCAAGCGTTTTGATAAAGTTTTTTACTTTTTTTCAAAAAACAATAGACCTTGTCCAGAGGTCGGGGAGTTGGAGGGGACACCCTCCAAAAGCGTTGATTTAATAAGATTTTATTTTACCTTTTTCATAATAATCTCCCTATAAAGTCACCGCATTCGGTGGCTTGTCTTGGGATTCATGATATAATAATAAAAATCGATAGTAGTAAAAGGAAATTGATGGAATTATACAGTTGAAGAAAAAGAAGTCTTTGCGAGGGAAGCTTTGAGAGAGGCTGAGATTGCTCTTTGAACACGATGAAATTCCAATTGGTTGTGTGATTGTCAAGGACGGAGAAATCTATTGGATCGTGGAAGTACAATGCGCGTGAGGAACTCGCAACGAGCGGTTATGCACGCGGAGATTATGGCTATAGAGAATGCGAACCTGAGGAGGAGAGCTGGCGCTTGCTGGATTGCACGCTTTTTGTGACCATTGAGCCGTGTGTCATGTGTAGTGGGGCGATTGGCCTCGCCCGCATTCCAAACGTGGTCTACGGGGCTAAAAACCAGAAATTTGGCGCTGCTGGAGCTTTGTATGATATCTTAACAGATGAGAGACTCAATCACCGCGTGGACGTTGAAACAGGTGTTTTAGAGAATGAGTGCAGAGATTATAGCAGGACTTTTTCAGAAATCGACGTAAAAATAATTTCTTTTAAAATAGAGAGGAATGTGGTATAACAAACTGGTGGAGCAACAGTTCTGGTGAAGCGGGTCAGGGAGGAATCCAGCAGCCCTAAGCGAGTGTGAATTGTGTGCTCTTTTTCGTGCTTTTTTTCCGAATAAATAAGATAGAAATAGTCTAGAATAAAAGATTAAAAAGAGGGAAGATATGAAAATTGTGGTTTTGAATTAGTTTCTAGTTTTACAGATGAAAATTTATTGCCCTAAGCGTGAGACGGCTCATGCAGCTGGATACGACTTAAAGGTTGCAGAACGCACTGTCATTGCTCCAGGAGAGATTGTCTTGGTTCCGACAGGGGTTAAGGCATATATGCAACCAACTGAGGTTCTCTACCTTTATGATCGTTCTTCAAAACCTCGTAAGAAGGGCTTAGTCTTAATTAACCTCGGTTGGTGTCATTGATGGGGACTACTATGGGAAATCCTGGGAAATGAAGGACATATCTTTTGCTCAAATGAAAAATATCACCGATCAGGAAGTTGTTCTCGAAGTTGGGGAACGTGTAGTTCAGGCTGTCTTTGCACCATTTTCTAATCGCAGATGGAGATGAGGCAGACGGTGTTCGGACTGGTGGCTTTTGGATCGACGGGGCACTAGGATGAAGATTATCTTTTGTGCGTCATGGAGAGCCAGATTATCGCGAGTTAGACTGAACGCTCCTATACTGGATTCGGAAATGGATTTGGCCCCCTTTATCTGAGAAAGGAAGACAACAAGTCTGGCAGGAACTTTATCAAAATCCTTTGTTTGGCTCAGCTGATATACTGGTGTCTCTGCAGTGACGCGAGCTTTGGAGACTACTAGCTATGTAGGGCTTGCAAAGTACTGGACTTTCTTTTGGAGAGTAGAGCCTTTATTGCACGAATGGCAGGTCCACGAAACAGGTACTAGAGAACTTTGAACTGAGCTCAGAACCTATTATTTAGAACATAATGGAGCCATACTCGCAGATAGTCCAATCCATTATGAAACAGCTGAGGAGATGAGAGCTCGCTTTTTTGAATCTATGGCAAAAGTATCGAGACCATAAAACTGTGATAGTTGTCACCCATCGCATGCTCATGCGCCAATTTGTACCAGACGAGAAGATTGATTTTTTTGCCAAGTGATTGAGTGTGAGCTTGATTTATAGAAAGAAGTAGAAAGTAATGAGCTACAAAGATTTTCAAGCTTTTACGGCAGAAAATTGTCAAGGCTATAAGAAAGTTTATGAGATTAGTATTGAGGTTTTCTTTTACTCTAGCTTTTTCTCCCTGGAGCCTATCATAAAAATTCTTTGCATTTCTTCAGAATATATGTCAATTATCGATAGTGAAAAACGGTCAAATTACTCCAGTAGAGGGAGATTATGATGAAATGGAATTGATAGCCATGTGTGAGGGCTATGATACTCCTATTCGTATTGTTGGTCAATATGGAGGAGTCTCCTCTGGATAATGGTAAAGACGTCAGAGTGATAATGGATAAAGACCAATCTGAAGAATATCCAATTTTTAACCATTTATTGGGGAAAGGTGAGGAAGCTAAAAGTCAAATTTATAAAGGTTATTTACCATATTTTTTGGTTTTAGTCCTGATGGTCGTATTATGTCCATGCGGATGACGGTGGACTAACTGTTCTGAAAACAAGATAGTTGTTGACGTGAAAAGAATAAGAGATTTTATAATGAGAGGATTAGAATTATAGCAAAGAAAAAAGCGACATTTGTATGTCAAAATTGTGAGTACAACTCACCCTAAGTATTCTAGGACGTTGCCCCAACTGTGGAGCTTGGTCTCTTTTGTCGAAGAGGTCGAGATTGCAGAGGTCAAAAATGCGCGTGTGTCCTTGACAGGTGAGAAAACCAAGCCCATGAAATTGGCAGATGTGACTTCCATCAATGTCAATCGAACCAAGACTGAGATGGAGGAATTTAACTGCAGTCCTTGAGTGAGGTGTGGTACCAGGAAGTCTTGTCCTTATCGGTGGAGATCCTGGGATCGGAAAATCAACTCTGTCTCCTACAAGTCTCAACCCAGCTGTCTCAAGTGGGGAACAGTTCTCTATGTCATGGGGAGGAGTCTGCTCAGCAGATCAAACTCCGTGCAGAGCGTTTGGAGTGATATTGATAGTGAGTTTCTATCTCTACGCAGAGACCAATATGCAGAGCGTGAGGGCAGAGGTAGAGCGAATCCAGCCAGACTTTTCTCATCATCGACTCCATCCAGACGATTGCATGTCTCCTGAAATTTCTGGAGTTCAGGGATCTGTTTCAGGTGCGGGAGGTAACTGCAGAGCCTCATGCAGCTAGCCAAGACTCAATAACATCGCTATCTTTATTGTCGGGCATGTGACCAAGGAAGGAACCTTGGCTGGGACTCGGATGTTGGAGCATATGGTAGATACGGTGCTTTACTTTTGAAGGGAGCGCCACCATACCTTCCGTATCTTGAGAGCGGTCAAAAACCGCTTTTGGTTCGACCAACGAGATTGGAATCTTTGAGATGCAATCAGGTGGCTTTGGTTGAGGTGCTCAATCCCAAGTCAGGTATTTCCTAGAAGAACGCTTTAGATGGGAGCGACTGGTTCGTCCATCGTGGTGACTATGGAAGGAACCCGTCCTATTCTTGCGGAAGTGCAGGCCTTGGTGACACTGACTATGTTTGGGAAATGCCAAGCGTACGACAACAGGCCTTGACTTTCAATCGTGCTAGTTTGATTATGGCTGTTTTGGAGAAAACGAGCAGGGCTTTCTCTGCAAAAATCAGGATGCTTATCTCAAATCAGCTGGTGGTGTCAAATTAGATGAACCTGCTATTGACTTGGCAGTTGCTGGTTGCTATTGCTTCGAGCTACAAGGACAAAGCCAACCAATCCTCAAGAATGTTTTTGTAGGAGAATTAGGTTTGACTGGGAGAAATTGACGGGTCAAATCGTATCGAGCAACGCATCAATGAAGCAGCTAAACTTGGATTTTACAAAAATCTACGTACCGAAAAATTCCTTGACTGGTATCAAGCCACCTAAGGAAATTCAGGTGATCGGAGTGACGACTATCGGAGAAGTCTTGAAAAAAGTATTCTCCTAATAGTTGTACTCAGGTTTAGATTACTAATTATTTTATTGCTAACTATTTTATTAAAACAAGGAGGAATTTCTGATGAAATTTTCTATGGATAGTCATATGCACCTTTGGTAGAGTTGTCACTCAACCAAGGAGAAACAGTCTTTATCCAGCGCGGTAGCATGGTCTACCACACGCCTAACGTAAGCCTCAATACCCAGCTCAATGCCAGCGGTTCTGGTTTGGGACGTTTTGTCAAAGCTGTGGGACGCTCTATGGTTTCTGGCGAAAGTACCTTTCATTACTCAAGCTGTTGCTGAGTCTGACAACGGCATCTTGCTTTTAGCACCAGATACCCCTGGTCAAGTGATTGCTCTTGAGCTAGGGAGAAAAGCAATATCGATTGAATGATGGGAGCCTTTCTAGCTCTTGATGGTACGGCCTTTCTATACAATGGAGCGCCAGTCTATTGGGAAAAGCTCTGTTTCGGAGGGCAAGGTGGTCTTTTTCGTGATGACTACTCAAGGTCAGGGAACGCTTTGGCCAAATGCATTTTGGTCTGATTAAGAAAATTGAGCTTCAAAAACCAAGAAAATAACTGATTGACAATGCCCATGTGGTGGCTTTGGAGTCAGTCTTTGACTATCATATCCACTTAGAAAATGGCTTTCTGGCAATCTATTGGTACAGGCGAAGGGAGTGGTGAATACCTTCCGAGGTACTGGTGAGGTTTATGTACAAAGTCTCAATCTTCAAAGCTTTGCAGGCTCCCTCAACAAGTATATCCAAAAAGAATCATAACACTAAAAACTAGGATAGGGAGCCCAAGCTAGATGCTGGAAGTCTCTGTTCTAGTTTTTATATGAAGTTGAAAAACTGACAAGACAAAGAAAAGATGGTAAGATAGAAGATAAATAATTTGGTTTTCAAAATTATCTGAGTTAGAAAGTGTGCTGTCATGTCGTATTTTGAAACAGTTTATGCAAAGCCAATCAGGCTTTATGTTGCCCTGCATGGGCAGTTAAATCTGCCAATTAAAGCCAAAAACAAGAGTAGCCATTGTGACTTGTATGGACTCTACGTCTGCACGTTGCACAAGCTCTAGGGGTTTGGCTCTGGGAGATGCTCATATTTTGCGGAATGCGGGTGGTCGAGTGACGGAGGATATGATTCGCTCACTTGTGATTTCTCAGCAACAAATGGGAACAAGAGAGATTGTGGTGCTTCATCATACAGACTGCAGGTGCTCAGACATTTCAAAACGAAGAGTTTTCAAGAACATTTGAAAACAGAATTAGGGAGTTGATGTATCTGGGTCAAGATTTTCTTCCTTTTCAAGATGTTGAGGAGAGTGTCCGTGAGGATATGCAGTTGCTTTCGAGAATGTCCACTGATTCCTGATGATGTCGTTATTTCAGGGGCTGTTTATGACGTGGATACAGGTAGTATGAGAGAGTATACTAACTTTTCCTCTGTGAGTTCCTATCTTCCCATGAGATAGAATGTATAAAGTTGTCACATTTTTGCTTGAATATAGGGAATATAAATGAGCACAAGGCAAGGGTATAAATGTCCACTTTGTCTTTATTTTTTTATTGAAAAAAATCAAGAAAAAGCGCTACAATGGTAGTTGGAAAATATTGTGAAACACAAGTGATACATAAATACTGGAGGAAATCATGTCTTTTTTTCTGATTTAAAGCTGTTTGCCCTTTTCTTCAAATAGAGAATTGGCAGAGCGTGTGGCGCAAGAGATTGGGAATAGAGTTGGGGAAAATCGACCGTACGTCAATTTTCAGATGGAGAAATTCAGGTCAATATCGAAGAATCAATCCGTGGAAAAACATGTCTTTATCCCTACAATCAACGAGCTCACCTGTAAATGACAATCTGCTAGAAATTTTTGATTATGGTAGATGCTTTGAAAGCGTGCTAGTGCAGAATCTGTCAACGTTGTTATGCCTTACTATGGTTACGCACGTCAGGATAGAAAAGGCGAGAGCGCGTGAGCCAATCACTGCAAAAACTTGTAGCAAATATGCTTGAAGTGGCTGGAGTGGATCGTTTGTTGACGATTGACTTGCACGCTGCGCAGATTCAGGGATTTTTTGATATTCCTGCTGATCACTTGATGGGTGCTCCATTGATTGCAGACTACTTTTGAGCGTCGTGGCATGGTTGGTTCTGACTACGTGGTTGTCAGCCCAGACCATGGTGGGTGACTCGTGCCTCGTAAATTGGCAGAGTTTTTGAAAACCCAATTGCGATTATTGACAAAACGTCGTAGTGTAGACAAGATGAATACTAGTGAAGTGATGAATATCATTGGTAAGGTAGAAGGTAAGACTTGTATCTTGATTGACGATATGATCGATACAGCTGGAACTATTTGTCATGCGGCAGATGCACTTGCTGAAGCTGGTGCTGTCGAAGTTTACGCAAGCTGTACGCACCCAGTTCTTTCAGGGCCTGCTATGGATAATATCCAGAAATCAGCTATTAAAAATTGGTTGTTTTGGATACCATCTACCTACCAGAAGAGCGTTTGATTGATAAGATCGAGCAAAATCTCTATCGCTCATCTCTTGGCAGATGCTATCATCCGTATCCACGAAAAACGTCCCTCTATCTCCATTATTTAGTATTGAGAAAAATCTAACGAATTCGTTGATCAGACAAAAACTCCTAACAAAGTGATAGGCCTTGTTGGGAGTTTTTGGTAGCAGAATTCTGCAAA
>BNJV01002343.1_pt1 | contig 42103 bp, 41 predicted proteins | sample 8540591 | NCBI WGS metagenome assembly BNJV01 (sample SAMD00202457, study PRJDB9452) | human saliva metagenome | host: Homo sapiens
AGCTTACAGCCGATGACACCATAGAGTTGTGCAAATGCATCTGCGGCAAGAATTAGTACAAAGACGGAATATGAAGAGGTGACGAATGGCAGAAGATATAATAACAATGTTGCTGCCTTTATCCGTGTTATTCAAGGTGTTGACCGTAAGAAGGCTCTGGCTATCTATGCTCGCTTCATCAAGGATAGTGATCTGACAGCTGAACAGAGAACAGTATCTGAAGGATTCTGAATTATATCAGTGAGAATGGAGACTTACTGATAAGCGACTTCATGAATATCCATTGAACCGGAATAGATGGCGAGAGGTTTTGGTGACCACTTTGTTGAACTGAAGAACTTTGTAAACGAACAAGGTGATTAGTTGACGAGACGAGTTGACAAGTTACTTGTAAGTTTTTAAGTTTACAGGTTTAAAGATAAAAGAACAAAACGGCAAATTGTTCTTGCTGTTTTGTTCTTTGCTTTCTCTTAGCGTTAGTAAATTTTAAAGTCTATTGCTTTGAGCTTTAAGTTTTCTTTATATATTTGCGATGTATTATCTTGATTGACTAAATTTAAATAGATATACAAGTATGAAACATTGGAGACCTATTAACTGTCTGGCTATATGTCTGCCTATCAGTGCTGATGTATGTTGCTCACGACGGAGAAACGCTGTTGCTGGGAGTGTTGCGTATGGATGTGAAAGTCGTCGAAGGCTGCAAGGCCTCTGCCTCCTCTGTTGGAGTCTCGTCCTGCATCACTATAATCAGTTTTCGTAGGGCAGAACCGTCAGTTGCGCCTCACTCGGTGAGCAGAATACTGTCAACGCACGTTTGCAGACGTCATGGATAACTGTGCTGATCGACCTGTTCCATGTTGGCAGCAAGCAGCAGTGAGGTAAGATTGTTCTCATCCTGTATCCCGATAAGGACATGATGACAAACTGCATCTGTCGCTATGATGTTGATTTCAAGATAAATAATATCCCTTCTGGCAACTACCAGTTGGGTTTATCACACTACCGCCGATAAACAGATTTACAAAGATAGACGATTTTTAGCGGGACTGTAAACTTAGAGAAGGAAGAGAACTTATACTGACAATGAGCCGTTAAGGGATAAGTGTGGAGAGAAGAGTTCGTGGTGGCTTGGTTATGCAGTGCTTCTGCATACTTTCTACAGCTTTATGGTGGAATGGTTAGCTGTGATGTCAGCATGAAGTTGCTTTTTAATCCCAAAATCGGTGCTCATGAGGCTAAACATATTGTGCCCCTAATGACCGATTTGGGTTTAAGGTACTGGAATCAATTGTTCTTTGAGGATAAGAAAACTCCTAAAAACATATTTTCCGTATATCGGTCATCAAAAAGTAGTGTCTAACTTGTTGGTTGATAGTGTAGTTACGTGAAATGTTAAATGATGACAGCAACTGAAAACAAAACTATATTCGTACTAATTGGTGTTTTCTCTTACTAACGTAAGTAGATTTTCATTGCTACTATTTTGAGGAAACTTATAGTAGAAGACAAAAAGAAATAAAAACGGTAAAAAGAGTATTTTGCTGTTTTATCTCTTTTGTCTTTTGTTTCCAGTCTTAATTCGTGCAGTAAGAAACATACTGGACAATGGTAATTCTATAAGTTCATAAGTAAAACGAGTTTACAGGTTTTACAAGTGAACAAGTTACTTGTAGCAATAAACACAGCGTATAATAGTAATCATAATTATGCATTGATGAATTATATCGAGTAATCATAATTATGACGTACTGATGAGAACTTCGGTCGAATAATTTTGAATTCTGAATTCTGAATTACGTCTGTTCTATTGCACCTGCATTATACCGTCTTTGTTAACACTGTCACACCTTTTACTTTCTTGAAATCAGCGATAGCTTTGATCGATGTCGTGTTTCTCGTCAACTTTGACTGCTACACCACTGAAATTCCTTGTATTTGTAGAGTAGGGTACAGCCCTGCTTCTTGATGGCTTTCAGTAGTGGTTTGCTGCCTGTCTTCTTGTCGAAGAAGATAATTAGCGTGTGGCTGACAGGTGTTTTCTCTCTTTCACGCTTAGCCTTCTCTAAGCCTTCACCACCATCATCACCATTCATTATCTGCTCCTTGATAGGGCATTGTGCAGATGCTGTTGACTGAATGAACAATAAGCCCATTAGCAACTATACTTGCTTTTAAAAATATTTCTTCATCTTGTTTTTCCCTTTTAATATGAATGACAAAGATAGTTATAAATAAGCAGATAACTACTAAGATTTATAATTATTTCAGTTTTGCTTCTCCCTATCTTTTGTGATGTGTTTATTCGTAGGATGATAAACATGGTTCAGTAGGTAAATGTGAGATAGACAACATGTACATGATGTATGATATAATTCAATGTACAGATTGTTTCTGACAGTAGAATTACAACATCGAGCATTTGCTCAATAAAAAGAATAATATAAATGTCTTTGTACATTCCGTCTTTAGAAGACACGCCTTCTTGCTAATTATTAAATCGAGCACTTGCTCGATAAAAGAATCTGTCATTGAAGAAATCTGTTTTATGTCATTCTGTCTATAACATGACAAAGGCTGTCAACCATTTTATGTAACGAAAAAGCAACCAAGCATTGCGCTCGGTTGCTTTTGTATGATGTGAATCCTAATAAAGGATTATGCTTCTTCTGTCTCTTCTTCCACAGCCTTGAACTGTTCGAGGTCTTCTGGGTTGAAGGCTTTGATGTAAGCAGGGTGACCGATAACTTCTTCCTCAGCCATGCGAACAAAGACATGAGCAGACTTCTTGAAGAGTTCTGGTGCCTTAGAAGCATCCTCGATGAGGAGGAGAGAACCGATGATGTCGGCAGTCATATTGTAAAGACGACGTGCGAGGAAGTCGAACATCCTGGTTTTCGCTTGCGTTCACCTTCTCAACAGCCTCTTCGTAGAGCTGAACAAGTTTGGCAACACGGTCACGCAGACCCTTCATGCAGTCGCAAGAGAGTTCGCCTCGCCATCTCCTTCATGATAGAGAGGTACCGTTAGTGATGTAACGCACGGCCGCAACAACCTGCAGCTGTGTTGTACCCTCATAGATAGAGAAGATACGTGCATCACGGTACAGACGCTGACACTTGTACTCCATGATGAATCCAGAACCACCGTGGATAGAGATAGAGTCGTAGGCTGTCTGGTTAGCATACTCAGAGTTGATACCTTTGACAATGGTGAAGGCACTCAGCAAGACGAGTATATTTCTTCATCTCCTGACGCTCCTCAGGGGTGAGCTTCTGGTCACGTGCGATATCTTCCAAAGCCTTGTAGATATCAACATAGCGGGCAGTCTGATATAAGAGAGAACGACCCGCATCGAGTTTTGCCTTCATGCGAGAGAGCACATCATGACAGCAGGGAAGTTGACAATCTTCTTTCCAACTGTGCACGATCTCAGTAAGAAGCCTCGTTGTAAGCCCTGCTCAAGACCCACAGACTGTGCTGCGATACCGAGGCGAGCACCATCCATCAATGCCATCACATACTTAATAAGACCCATACGGTCGCTGCAGAGTTCGCCTTCGCATTCTTGTAAACAAGTTCGGTGTTGAGAACCGTGGATACCAAGTTTATGCTCAATATGGCGTGTCAACACCGCCATCACGTTTGTCATAGATGAATGGAGAGTCCACGACCATCGCGTAATACCCTTCAGAACGAGCAAGGACGAGGTGAATGTCAGAGTCGCCATTGGTGATGAAACGCTTCACACCATTCAACGCCAGCAGTTCTCCTTCTCGTCGAAGGTTTGACATTACACGCTGAAGGTCGGAACCTGCATCAGGCTCGGTGAGGTCCATTGACATCATCTCTCCTCGCAGATACGTGATATACTTGTCGCTGCTCCTCATTACCAAACTCATAGAGTGTCAACACATGACTGCAATGACCAGATATTCTGGAAACCAGCATCGGCAGCAGCAATCAACTCAGACATCATTGAGAAGACAACATTTGGGAGGTTTAGTCCGCCATAGCGACGAGGCATTGAACGCCATCCAGCCTGACGAGTAGGCCTCAATGTTCTCCAAAGTCCTGCTGGCATAGTGCATATGGTTGTCGATAAGGTGGACCTCGAGGTCAACAGCCTCAGAGTTAGGTGCAACGATGTTTGCTGTAATATCACCAGTGATATCCAAGATGCGCTTAGTCGATAGCATCCTCATAGTCACGGTGCGTCAGCGGGTAGAAGCATCAGCGTAGTTACGTTCTTTCAGTCTCACGATGCGTTTCATCAATGGATGCCCGGAAACGCTATTTCGGTGGTCATATAATAATTTGCCATGATAAAAAAATACTCTTCCTCTCGCCCCTCCCCGAAGGGAGGAGTAGAAATGTACTATCTCATGGTTAGGGGCTCTTTTATTCGTTGTTTATAAATTCGGTTATTTGTTCTATCACATTGTCAATGTCCTATATTTCTTCTTAGGAATCTAAGCACATTAAGCCCATTTCATTGAGGTATTCTGTTCTTGTTTCTATCATCTACCCTTAGCGGTTGCTATGGTAAGCCCCATCTACTTCTATGACTAAGTTTTGTGAGACAAGCAAAGTTCACAATGAAGTCACCTATAGGATGCTGTCTTCGAAATGACAGTCGCCTCTCATTCCTTTCAGTTCGTTCCAAAATATCTTCTGCTAATGTCATCTCTTTCCGATTCTCCTTGGTGAATTCCTAGGATATGGTATCTGTCAGGTGAAGCTGTCTTGTAGGTGCATTTTCATTTTCTTTAGTCATAGGTCGGTAGTTAGTCAATGATTATACACGCTATGCCTCGTGATAATAAGTATTTAGCGACAGTAGTCCCTATTCCTTTATTTTACTCCCTCTTCGGGGAGGCAAGGAGGGCCCAGTTAGTTGTTCAGTTAGCTGGTTTACTTACTATTCTGCTTATAATACTTTATCAACTTTTGAACAACTCTCAACACTACCATTGATGACATAGTCATCGATGGCATTGATAGGAGCGTCTGGGTCGTTGTTGATAGAGATGATGATACCACTGTCCTGCATACCAGCAATGAATCTGTCCAGAGATACCACAAGCGATGAGACCTTTGATGGACGGTGACACCGGTCTGACCAATCTGACGATCGTGGTCCACCCAACCTGCATCAACAGCGGCACGGCTGGCACCCACCTCACCATGAAGTTCCTTAGCCAACTTAAAGAGCAAGTCGAAACCTTCTTTAGATCCCACACCATAGCCACCACAGATAACGATAGATGCTTCCTTCAGGTTGTTCTGTGCTGGCTCAACATGACGGTCGATAACCTTACAACATAGTCAACCTCTGGTACATACTTCGCCACGTCTGGATAGACAACCTCACCCTTTGCTTCGCCTTCGTAGATAGCTGCATAACACCAGAGCGCACGGTAGCCATCTGTGGACGATGGTCAGGGTTGACGATGGTTGCAACGATGTTACCACCGAAGGCAGGACGAATCTGATAGAGCAGCAGGCCTCACAACGCTTACCTGCTTTCTTATCTTCGTAGTCACCAATCTCGTTGCGTACAATCGGCAGTAAGACCACTGGTCAAGGATGATGACACGTGGACCGAGGTCACGACCGATAACGGTAGCACCCATCAAACAGATCTGTGGCTTCTCCTCTGTGAAGAGATTGACGAGAATGTCTGTGTGTGGTGCTGATGTGTAAGGAAGAGTCCTCACCGTCAAAGATAAAGAGTTTATCTACGCCGTAGGGCAGGATCTGGTCTTCACCTTTCCTTAATGCCACTACTAGCAGCGATGGCGTGGAGTTCCACCTAACTCATTTGCGAGCTTGCGACCCCTTGGTCAATAGCTCCTGTGAAACCTCCCGTACGGTGGTTTCTATTTCGCAATATACAAATACGTTGTTCATAAATCAAATGTTCGACCAAACACCTACCTAATCAGTTTTACCTCCTTTGGGGGAGGGGATGGGGAGGGTACTGGTTGGTTTGCCAGTCGGTTGGCTTGTTAGTTGGTTGGTCAGTCGGTTATTTGTTTTTATTTAACCAATAATCTTCTCTCCTAATAGTTCTTGGATGAGTCCTCTACATCCTCGTCTGAACCAGAGTGTCTTGCCTCCTTAGCTTGGAAGACAATATCTGTACCGTCTTGACCCTTTGTAGGCGAACCACTAAACCGCATTGTGCCTCGTCGCCATTGACATCCGCAACTGACCACTGATTCAGTGGTAAGGCGACGCTCCTCATAGAGCTGTTTCCATGGCTCATCACCTTTGCGCTCCATAGACAAGTAGCATACTGTACTATCACGAGTTTATTCAAGGACGAGCAGGAGCAGCAGTACCACCACTGTGATGAGAACTGGTAATGGAGCTAAACGTCTCACACCACCATCAATATGACGGCGGATAGTAGCCTTGCCATCTTCAATCTTTAGAATCTCCTCAGCGTAGGTAACTTGGTTGAGTCCCAACTTGCGCAACCTGTGGTCCTACCTGTGTGGTGGTATCACCATCGATAGCCTGACGTCCACCGATGATAATGTCAACATCTCCGATTTCTTTACAGCCATCGCCAGCAAGCGACGTAGCGAGCGTATCAGCACCAGCAAACTTACGGTCGGTTAGCAGCCAACCGTGTCAGCGCCACGATAGAGACCTTGGCGGATAATCTCTCCGGCACGTGGAGGACCCATGGTTCAGATTCCTACAGTAGAGCCTGGGTTCTGTTCCTTCAGTCGCAGAGCCTGCTCCAAAGCGTTTAGGTCTTCAGGGTTGAAGATGGCAGGTGCGGCATGGTTAACCGTGCCTTCGGCTGTGCATAGCATCTTTCCCCACATTTCTGTGTCAGGTACCTGCTTAGCAAGTACTACAATTTTCAAACTCATAAATATAATAATGTGTTATTGAATATTCAATTGATTTTGATTGAGGGCAAAAGTACATTTTTTGCAACATAAACAAAAAGATGCACAAAACCATTCTATTTGTGTTTGTATTTGTTACCTGTCGGATATTTGCTATGCTTATCTTCCATCATTGTTATTTGAGATTATTTGAAAGTCTCATAGAAGTGTTAATCTTTTTCTTGTTCTTACTTTGCAATCTCATCGGTTTATTATGTTATCTTTGTAGCATAATGATAGATAGAGCAACCGTAGATAGATTATGAATGCGTCGAATATCGTTGAGGTAATCAGCGATTTCGTTTCTTTACGCAAGACGGGGAACAAGCTACAAAGGCTTGTGCCCTTCCACGATGATCGTACACCTCGTTCTCCGTCAGTCCCGTGAAAGGTGTTTACAATGTTTTCATGTGGTGCAGCTGTACATGGTGAAGTTTATCATGGAGCATGAACAGATGATTTATCCTGAAGCCTTGAAGTGGCTTGCGAATAAGTATCATATTGAGGTGCAACGAACTGACGAATGAAGAAAAGCAGCAGGAGAATGAACGAGAAACAATGTTCTTGGTCAATGAGTGGGCTGCGAAGTACTTAAGCGATATCTCGCATAAGGATGTTGATGTATGGCTATCGGTATGCAGTACTTCCGCAGTCGGGTTTTAGAGACGATATCATTCAAGTTTCAGCTAGGCTTCAGCTTGTCGAACTGTCATGCCTTTGCTGATGCAGCATTGAAAGCTGGTTTCAAAGAGAGTTTCTGTCAAGACAGGTCTTTGCATTGAGCGTGAAAACGGAGAACTATTGACCGATTCAATGGACGTGTGTAGATGTTGTTCCCATGGTGAGTGTAAGCGGTAAGGTGACTGCCTTTTGGCGGTCGTCTGCTAGACTCGAATGAAGGGCGTTAATGAAGTACGTCAACCTCCCGATAGTGTTATCTATCATAAGGAACGGGAACTCTCGTATCTTCCAAGCAAAGAAAGCTGCTAAGCACGACCTTGTCTATATGGTGGAGGGATATACTGACGTTGTCTCTATGCACCAGTGTGGTATTGAGAATGTCGTGGCGAATAGCGGTACGGCACTTCTGTATATCAGATTAGACTCCACATCGTTTCACCTCGAATATCGTTTTGCCCTACGATGGCGATGAGGCTGGTCAGCATGCCGCCTTCGAGGTACGGATATGGTTACAGAGGGTATGAATGTGAAGGTACTGCTCCTCCCGATGGTAAAGACCCAGATGAGTTTGGTACGTAGTTACAGTGCGGAGGATTTCAGAAAATATATTGAAGATAATCAGACGACTTCATCGTCTTTAAGATTAATGTACTCTGAATGGTGTCACCGACCCTATTAAGCGTTCAGAAGCTGTCAGTTCAATCGTTCAGAGCATCTCGGTCATCAAAGACCCAATACTTCGTGACACCTATATACGTGAGTGTGCCAATCGTACGGGCGTGTCAGAGCGTACACTGATGGAACAGATGAACCGTAATATCTATTCTAATCGGGAACAGCAGACACGCGAACAGAAGCAACATAGGGCACGCAGTCATTAGAGCAACGGGAAGATGTGATAGCCACATCCGTCTCAACTCGTGTCAAAGGTAGAACAAATGCTCATTCAGGCAGTTGTTAGATGGTGAGAAGATTATCTTCCGTGATGTGAAAGATGAGAATAGCGGACATGATATAATTCACTGTAGCACAATATATAGCTTACGACCTTAGTAGCGATAATCTTGGCTTTTCAAATGAACTATATACTAAGATACTGCAGGAGGCTGTAGAGCATTGTGGTGAAGAAGGGTTCAAGGCTGAAGAGTATTTCACACAGCATCCAGATATCAATATCGCATCTGTAGCAAGGAGATTGAGCGTAGACCGTTTCCAACTCGCAGAGAGTTTGCAGACAAAAGAAACCGAACAGACTCTTGCGTGATCGTGTTCTGCACCTGTTGCTGACTTACGTTTGAATATGACTCTAACGCTTAAAGGATTTAAAATGCACAGCTCCTTCCAAACGAAAGATGCGGAGAGATGCAAAGAGATTATGGGAGAGATTATGAAGATACAGAACCTTCGTAATGAGTTAGCACAGGTACAAAATATTCTGGTATGATGAATAAGATAAGAAGGCTTTCAATCCTCCACTTCGGCTCTCAAGCCTTGATATGGGTGAGAATAAGAGGATTGTTTCAAAGGCATTAGTCACCTCAACTGTGTTGGGAGTGGCAAGAAGAAAAGGATGCTGCCATCTATTCGCTTTTAATTTTCAGAGCGGACACTTTGGGATTGCATTATTAATAAACGCCCCCAGGTAGAATTGGTCATACCTCTTCTTGTGCTGAGGCTGAGATGAGTGATGTCAACATTGTGCGCCATGTCTGTAAACTCACTTTAATCTTAATTTGATGGTCCACGTTTCAGTTATACTCTCAATGAAGAAAACAAACATCATCGACCTCCATATCATGACGCCTCCTGCTGGATGAAGATCGTGCTGAAGAAATCGTATCAACGGCGATGGTGGATATTTTTGCATGGCAGAACCTTTTTGTAAGATATCTGACAGAGGTAAAGAACGATGCGAAGAATTCATCAACGCCTGACTTGGAATGGGCAGCAAAAGAAGTTGAACGTGATTTCTTCCTTCTTCGTGAACAAGAGCTAAGACATCAGAAGAAGGGTGCTGACTGGCGACAGAATGATAAAGAAGCTGCCACTCTAAGGCAATGGATGGATAAGTCTTCAGCTGTGGATGTTGTCTTCTCGGAGTTGATAGTTATCACAGACGAGCTGATGACAATCAGCGATCGTGAGGCTATTGCTACTTATAACCTCTCTGATTCCTTGATAGCGAATGGTGCCTTTGTTCGGCAGAAGGCTATGCTCGACCTTGTCTTCTTCCTTCCAGCCCATCCAACGACTCGTCGCCGTATGACGTTCAGTATTCAGCAGGCAGATGGATGTGATGATATACTTTACTATCAGGTTGTTGCACGTTGTTACCATTGCCCCTCAGGGATAGGCAGACCGCTTAACCTCACGCGAGGTGCAGGGTGAGATGCAAGCAGTCTTGTTGGCATACGATCTTCGTTCAACGAAGCAATTGCAGGATGAGTTTGTCTGAGTATGTGGAAAGAAGCCAAGAGCAAGATGGCTAATGGCGAGGAAAATCAGCTACAGAAGAGCAACAGATGTGTAGCTAAAGTGGAGCATGTGGATGCTGCCCGCTTTGTTTATCGTAGTCGTACACTCTATCGTCAAAAACGTTACTATGAGGCGATTGCCTGTCTGGAGAATGCTTATCGCCTGATGAATCCCAATTACCAAAGACTGAGCAAAGCTGAGAAGAGTGTCTTTTCTGAGGTTTGCTATATGTTAGGTTTCTGCTATAATGAGTTGCGTCAGTATGACCGTGCTTATTATTATCTTTCGTTAATAATCGGACTTAAATCCATGCGCTCTATGCACAGGGATATGTGAACTGTTTGATTAATCTCGGCGACCATCGTGCATTAATGGCTATAGATAGTATTCTGGAAGATTTGCGTAGTTCGCTTTCAGAGGATGAGGATGACGAGATAGAACACCCATTGCGCCTTCTGCAAGTTCGCTACAGGCAAAGTCTTATGTGTTGATAGAATTGAGAAGACTTGATGAGGCCGAAGAGATACTTCGTCAGATGATGGACGACCCAGAGGTGCTGACTTTTGCCTTAGACGAACTGGCTTATATTCAGCAGTTACGAGAAAAAGGAAACATAAACTAGAAACGATGTTCCAAAAAGACATAGTAAATAAGGAGGATATTTATGATCTGCGTACATTGAGAGCTCTTAGCAATCTATGTCGTCATCATCATCATGGTGATGGTACGCGTGTTGATGGCTAACCGGCAGCCAGCCAGCACAATGGCATGGATGTTGGTGCTGACGTTTATCCCAATGTTAGGTATCATTCTTTCGTTTCTTTCTTGGTCAGACAACACGTAAAGAGCGTAAGATATGGCGGCATAGTATGGACCAGCTGACGAAGCATTCCATGTTGGAGTTTGTTGACCAGAAACGACTCCATCTGCCTGTTGAGTATCGCGAACTCATCAAACTCTTTATGAACCAGAACTGGGTCTACCATTTAAGAATAACGAGACCGAAATCTTTACTTCTGGATATGAGTTCTTCCTTCGTTGTTGATGGAGATTGGTAAGGCTGAACACCACATCCACTCTAGATACCTTTATCATTGCCAGTGACTCTTTTGGGGCAGATTGTTGCGGATGCTTTGATTGATAAGGCACGACAAGGGGTAAAAGTACGTATTATCTATGACGATGTGGGCTCATGGAAAACAAAGAATCGGTTCTTTGATCGTATGCGTGCTGAGGAATAGAGATATATCCTTTTTATGCCCGCACGCTTCCCTGTGTTCACCAGTAAAAGTGAACTATCGTAATCACAGAAAGATATGTGTCATTGATGGTGAGTAGGTTTTATTGGTGGCATGAACATCGCCAATCGTTATGTGAAAAGGTATAAAGAGGCTGCTTTGGCGTGATACACATGTAAAGATAAAGGTGCTGCAGTATATGGTTTTGCAACGTGCCTTTCTTATTGATTGGTTCTTTTGTTAGTCGTGAGCTGATAACCGATCATATTTATTATCCTATTAGTAAGGTAGCTGAGAATGATTGTCTTGTGCAGATCGTCACCAGTAGTCCAACCAGCTTGTCAGTACTTGAGATTGAGCAAGGCTATGTAAGAGTATTCTCGCCAGTGCTAAGCGATATGTCTCATATGGAGACACCTTACTTCCTCCCTACTGACCCAATTTCTCTTTGCTATGATGCACTGCGGCTTTTGTCGGGAATTGATGCAAGACTGATGATTCCATACTTTAGTACAGAGCACAAAAGATTGTTGGAATGGCTTCACGCACTATACGTCTTAGATACGGTAAAAGCAGGTGTAAAAAGTTTATTTATATAAGGCTGGTTTTAACTCATTCAAAAACTTCTTGTTGCCGATGATAGTATAGCAACGATTGGTTCACTAATGTTGACTCTCGTAGCTTTGAGAATGACTTTGAAGCTAATGCCTTCTTTCATGATAAGAAAATAGCTTTTTCGAAGTAAAGGAGACTCTTGAAGGACCAAGAGGAATGTGTTGCAGCTTGAAGATGTACGGAACCTAACACATCGCTCCTTCACTACAACGACTTTGGGAATCTATGGTAAGATTAAGTTGAGCCCATTGTTGTAAAGGTAAAAAGCAAAAGGGTAAAAATCTTTGAGCGGTGACCTCACGCACGCTTATGGCTAATGAGTTGACAAGTTGCTTGTAGAATGTATGATTGAAGATACAAAAGGGCAACACTGCCCCCAATCGCCGTGCTTACCCTCCCAACCCTTCTCCTTCATAGAGGAGGAGTGCTGGGAATAATTTGCTTGTGAAAGTATCATCTTTTCTGAATCAGTCCCTCAATAGATACATAAAGCTTATTACATCATCGCTTTATACCGTAAAGTCAAAGTGGGACACCCAATCGGCTTAAAAATAACAGAATCAATTTAAAACGTGTATCAAGTTTGGAACATGCACAAAAAGATTCTTACCGTGGTAAGAATAGCACCGAAGTGGCTAGAGAAGAGTATAATTTAAAAAACAAAATAAGATGTTTAGCTTTTTGATAAAAATAAAATAGAGGAACAGGATATCTCCTTTCTTAAAATGTGATTTGCATCTTACAAATAGGTGGAACTTTCTCCTAGAACAAATTAATAGCAAACATATTATAGGAAAATGTAAAAATAAACATTATGGAAAAAGGATTTTATAGTTTAATTCTCAATAGAGAATACCATGATTATAGTGATTACAACTATCCCTGAGTTAGTAACACTGTCAGGTATTCTTATTTGGAATAAAGAAAGACAAGTGTATGTAGAAGTGCAACTAGATATTTCGTTTGGTACAATAATTGGTTATTATTTTAATTCGAAATATAATTTCTCTAGATTGGCATAAAAATCTGTCTAAATACGCTAGAAGAAAAATACTATGTGCAAATCATTCAAACGGAAAGAAAAATATCATACATCTGCAAAAACTTTCTTTAGAAGAACAAAAAGAAAAATAGATATAGGTGATATTAATGAACTTGAGATTGGAGGAATATATATTACATTATTAAAGAAATTTAAACGATGGAGATTATATAGCCATTAATAATGCAGGAGAAGTCTTCCATAACTCATACTCTTTGAAGTAAAGATGTTATCCACCTCTATTAGTGCATTTTTCAACAAACATCGTGACTATTAATCTATGTTGGAAATATCAGGTTGCATATACCCTACTAGGTAGGGTGTTGGTCACTATGCTTCTGTCAAGCTATCTTTAAAAGCTAGCAGCGAGGCCAGCCATAACTATACTGTTGTTTTACAAAAATTAGATACAGTCACGGAGAACTCCTAAAGTGAAATTAATTAGGAACGATAAATCTGCTATGAGAGAAACAAAAGAATTATATGGAACTTTGGTTACATTTACAACAGGAGGAGACAATACAAAAAGAAGTTGGAAAGAAAAGTACAATCACAATTACCTAAAGATTATGGCGGTCAATAAAATGGAGTACAAACAGGTACATAGATATCTTTTTTTAATGATTTTTAGCTTGTGCTATATATTTATTCTACAGTATTATAGTTGTTTATTATAACACTCAAGCATTAAAAATCTGGTCCAATTAAGTCGTTTAAAGTAGTGTCTGAACATAGCCCAAGTTTAACTGGCAAAAATATTTTCATAAATTTTCGGGATGTTTTATGTAGTATTAATTTTCACAAAAGGCTGATAGATAGCGAGTTACCCCTTTAGTGTGATTGACCAGTTTTGAGTTGACAGGAAGAAAAGTTGTTTGACCTTTTTGTGCAAAATAATCTCACAACCTCCTTTGTTCCAAGCACCAACGGTGCCAACGTGGTTTCCAAATCTTTGTCTTTAACGACATCTTCTTGCTCAGTCCTCTGTGTTCCATTTAAATAGGAAAAGTTCGTTTAAGATCCTTTCGAACTCCCCTTTCATCTATTCAATGATATATAATAATTGATTTTAGTCCTCCGCACGATATGTGCCAAGCCTCCTGCACCATTCAGTGTTGGGCGTCCGCACCAAAACATGTAGAATATCAGTAGGACAAAGAAGGGTGTAGCGAGATACCTCTTTTTGGTTTGCTTGACAAGTTAACAAGTTGTTTGCCCTGTTACGTCCCTTTTTACATGCGAATTATTCCTTCACTCATGTATGTTAAAAAGAATATGTCCCCTTTTGTACATTCTGTCCTTACTAGTTACTTGAACAATGAGAAGTTGACGCTACCATAACTTCTATGTTCGGAAAAAGTGGGAGGGTGGAGGAGAAATCATTGTTCTGCCATGTTCAAAGACAAGTATACCATCTTCTTTTTAATAAGTTATGTTGGAAAATGAGTTCTGGAACTCGTTTCCAACTCTGGTAATGCGTAAGGAGGGTCAGCAAAGATGAGGATCAAATTGTTGATGACAGCTTTTTCAAGAAACGAAAAGACATCGCCTTTATAAGAATATTATCCTCTGTGCCAAGCTTTCTCCATACACTGACTGATGAAACGGGCATGGTCACGGTCTTTCTCCACACCAACCATCCCTGTCGTGCAGCCACGTGAGAGAAGTTCGAGAGAGATACTCCCCACCTAGCAAAGAGGTCAAGGGCAGTTGTCTCTTCCCAGTCAACATAAGCGTTGATGACATTAAATATATTCTCCTTGGCAAAGTCTGTTGTAGGACGAGCCTTAAAGGTACGTGGTATATCAAAAATGCCTCACCTTTATATTTCCCAGTTATGATTCGCATATTTTCTTTTTATTCTAGATAGATAGCTTTCATATCGTATGGAAGTTCCTTCCGTTTCGCCAGTTGGCTGTTACTAAAATAAACTCTTGATTGATAAGCCTGCAGAGCTTCAGATGCTGCTTTGCTTTGTCAATGAACCCATTCAGATAAGGCGTGTCACCAATAAGACACAATTCATCTTTTTCGGTGTCCATTCCAGTCAACTTCTATATAGAGGAGATAATACAATGCATCATGTTCGTTCTCCACCTCGTAGGAATTACTGAAACGAAATCTGTTTTGTTGAAAAACAGAATACTCCATACGCTTCTCGTGGAAATAAGCAAAGAGTTTTTCTCCATGGACCAGCATGCATATGGCGATAGATAGTGTGTCCATACCGACTGCATAAGTGGTTGTATGCGAATGTCCTTGAAATGGTCGTCGATAACAAGTTTGAGGTCTTTGTTAATTGCAAAGACGGCAATAGCATTCAAATCAGGAAGGATACTCGATAGAATCTCTTCGTTGCCTTGCCTATGATGGGTATGATGATAGAGTGTTTCGATATCCTGCGTGCCAAAAGTCATCAATAGGCATGAGCATCACTGGTGTATCCATCTCTGCTAACAAACGTTTTATATCCACTCTGCAGCAATTCCGATACCTTGAAGGCTTCACGCAGGTTGGCAGCAACGGAGATACCCATATTCATCTCGTAAGGCTCATAGACGAGCATGCCATTCTCTTGTGGGTCACCCACCGCAAATGCCATGTTGTTCCCTGCTAAATCTGATGGTAAGTCGCAGTTTCTTATCGGATATATTGTTATCAATCTCTGTCATTGTGGAAGTCGTATAACTTTTTATTGTTTGCAAACTTACGCAAAAATCCGATTACGATTGTTTTCCTATTGACAAATATCATCTTATAGGCTATTAGTAAGTATTAAAAGAGGAAAAACAGCCGTTGATTCCTAAAAAGCTATAACTTTGCACTCGCTTATTACATGCAATAACTATTCAATCAGCATAGCTATGGTAGTGTTGAATAATAACGATTTACATGGCAAGACAGTTTTTGTTATCTTCGGATGCTTAGCATTGGGAGAGTTTGTTGTTTGGGCTACAGGAATAAAGCTGCCGTCCAGTATCATTGGTATGCTCCTTCTCACGCTTTTTTTCTAAAGATGGGGTGGGTGAAGTTAGGTTGGGTAAAGCAGCTCTCTGAGATTCTGATAGCCAACCTTGGTTTCTTCTTTGTACCACCTGGGGTGGCGCTTATTCTCTATCTTGACCTTATTAAGGCGCAGTGGTTCCCTATTGTCACCGCCACTGTTGTCAGCACACTCTTGGTTCTTGTTGTTACAGGACAGATGCATCAGCTTGTCATAAAGTTTGAACGTCGGCTGATGGCGATGGACTTACTTCATCATCGTGCGCATGCACGGAAGATGAAGGAGGCATTGGAGCAAGAAAAGGAGTTTGAAGCGATGGAAGAAGCGGAGGAAATAGAGATAAATAAAGCTTTGCACGGACAAGAAACACTAACTAACGCGGAGGATGAATAATGAATTCATGGGATGAAACAATTGGTCAAACCATTGACCTTATACAGGATGGTAAGGATATCTTTTTCCAATCAATATGTTATTCTAGCATTGACATTTGCGGTTTTCTTTTATATCCGTCGTTTACAGCAACGAACGGGCTGGATGTTGCTTAATCCTATTTTGATAGCCATTGTGCTTATTATTATTTATCTCAAGATTACAGGCGTGTCATTTGGTGTTTATAAGCAAGGTGCACAGCCTCATAGATTTCTGGCTTAAACCGGCGGTTGTTGCCTTAGGTACCGCTTTACCTTCAGCTCGATGCGATAAAACGATTGTGGTTCCCAATCGTGATGTCACAGCTTAGTGGGCTGTTTGGTGGGTATCGTGAGTGTTGTTTTTGTAGCCAAACTTTGTGGTGCTCCAGATATCATCATACTCTCAATGGCAAGTAAATCAGTTACAACACCTATTGCTATGGAGGTAACGCAGAGTCTTGGAGGTATTCTCGCTTACGGCTGCCGTAGTAGTAATCACGGGTATTATCGGTGCATTAGTTGGTTTTAAGACCTTGTCTTGGGGGCATGTCAATAGTCCTATCGCTCAAGGTCTTTCTATGGGTGCTGCTTCTCATGCCGTGGGTGCATCAACAGCGATGGCATATAGTAGTAAGTATGGTGCTTTTGCCAGTTTGGGTATTACGCTCAATGGTATTTTTTACAGCTCTGCTCACACCAACTATATTACGCCTGATGGGGGTTATTTAGGGGGCTTTGTGTTATAGCGTGATAAAGTTCACTAACGTAAGAAGGATTTTTATATACACTATTCCGCGAATAGTTTTAATTTCGTTTTGCTGTCACATTAACATTTTGTGTAATCCTACTGTTACATAATAAGTTAACTAATGAATTAGGGTGACAGTAGTGACAGCAAAAATTATTTTTACTGGGAAATGCTTTTGTAATCGACATACTGTGTTAGAGTATGCAGAGACCGTTAACCCAAATCGGTAGGAAAACTATACTATAGTAAGAATTATAGTTTATGTTTTATGACTTTTTATGACTCTTCTGTTAAATGTGTAGATGTTTTTCGTATAGCGTTAATGGAAGAATCGAAGTTATGGTTCTATAACGTTTCATGTGGGTAATAGGTTTTTGATTAGTTCGTAATATAAACATATTACTACAATAAAAGTTTTCAGTTTTAGAATATCTTTCATACTCTGCTAATAAAACTCATGACTTCGAAAAATCTAAGGTCTGTCTATGAATGTAACGGAAATTATACTATGCAAGTTTCTAAATCTACCTGCACGAAACGTTACAGAGCAAAAATCCGATGCCTATATCTCCAAGAATATTGAAAAGCGGAGACTGTAAGTTTTTGTAATTAACCACTATTTTTCCTTTTTCTTGACATAATCTTAGTAAATAAATACTATCTTTGTACCCGAACGAGTTGAAAAGCCAAACAATGGTCAACACCATAAGTATTACTACCTGACACTAAGGCACTGAGAATATCTTAATATAAGTTAAGTCATATCAATAAAAATCAAAAATAATGATTATGAAATTATACGCTTTCTGTATCACATTCATGTTGTCTCTGCTTAGTTGCTTTGGACAAGAGACACATATCATTGAACCGAGCATTCTCGAAATCAGTTATCACACAAAGTATCTTAACAGTTATGATGACTATGCGCTTAGGATAGGGAAAAATGTAAGTGAATACTTTAGCTATCATACTTTGCGTTTCGATTCCTTAGGAAGTAACCCTGAAACAGCTGAAGCAGTAATTAACGAATGGATAGAAAGACTCGAAAGTAAGAATCAAACTACTAAGGTAGAAAGTCCTAATAGTGGTGATTATCTTTACAGAAATCTTGAAGAAGGAAAAATGACAACCTACACACAGGTATGGGACTCTCATTATAAGATAACAGAAGACATACCCACACCGGAATGGGTTATTCACGAAGACAGTACACGAAGTGTCATAGGCTTTAATTGCACGATGGCAACCACACATTTCCGTGGACGAGACTGGAAGGTGTGGTTTAGTGAGGAGATTCCTTTACCGCTCGGTCCGTGGAAATTAGGTGGACTACCCGGTTTAATCTTAGCTGCACATTGCGATGGCTATTTAGACATAATTGCAAGTAACATTAAAAGAGAACAGTTGTCACCTGTCAAGTTTTATAATTTCTGGGAGAAAAAATATAAGGATATAGACCGGCTCTCTTATTTAAAAAAGGCTTCAGACCCTACGATCTATCCAAAGAATACAACCTTTTTTCCAAAAATGGAGTTAGAATAAGATATTACTAATGAAGAAATATATTACCTTATGTTTACTTATCCTACTTGTACAGTCAATAAGTGCACAGAGGATTGTGGAAGGTGTCGTTACTGATGTAGGAGGACACCCTGTGTCTGCAGCTATTATCAAGACTGTAGATGCAGCCACAAAAAAAACATTACATTTCTGTCAGACAGATTCTAAAGGAAAATTTACTATCACAGCACAAGAAGGTAATATTCTATCCAAAAGAGCATCAATAAAAAAGCACGTTGTGAATTTATTTTACATTATCCACAAAAGCTATAAACACAACTACTATTCCTCTTACATAATACGCTGCAAATTATTGAGCCAAATAGTTGCGCCGTATTGAATATTATTATATATTTGCAATATCTTAATCAATGAGACCTATAAAGAAAAGAAACTAATGCACAGTGGATTATCTCTAAACACGTTAATCAAAATTAATGATTATGAAATTATACTCCGTCTGTATCACATTTATGTTGTCACTGCTTAGTTGCTTTGGACAAGAGACACATATCATTGAACCGAGCATTCTCGAAATCAGTTATCACACAAAGTATCTTAACAGTTATGATGACTATGCGCTTAGGATAGGGAAAAATGTAAGTGAATACTTTAGCTATCATACTTTGCGCTTCGATTCCTTAGGGAGCAACCCTGAGACAGCTTTGGCGATAATTAATGAAAAGATAAAAGCTGCTCGCAATAATAATAAGACTATTCCGACAGTAAAAAGTCCTAATAGTCGTGATTATCTTTACAGAAATCTTGAAGACGGAAAAATGACAACTTACACACAGGTCTGGGACTCTCATTATAAGATAACAGAAGACATACCCACACCGGAATGGGTTATTCACGAAGACAGTACACGAAGTGTCATAGGCTTTAATTGCACGATGGCGACCACACATTTCCGTGGACGAGACTGGAAGGTGTGGTTTAGTGAGGAGATTCCTTTACCGCTCGGTCCGTGGAAATTAGGTGGACTACCAGGTTTAATCTTAGCTGCACATTGCGATGGCTATTTAGACATAACTGCAAGTAACATTAAAAGAGAACAGTTGTCACCTGTAACGTTTTATAATTTCTGGGAGAAAAAGTATAAGGATATAGACCGACTCTCTTATTTAAAAAAGGCTTCAGACCCTACGATCTATCCAAAGAATACAACCATGATTCCCAAAATGGAATTAGAATAAAGATATTACTGATGAAGAAATATATTACCTTATGTTTGCTTATCCTACTTGTACAGTCAATAAGTGCACAGAGGAAAGTGGAAGGTGTCGTTACTGACGTAGGAGGACACCCTGTGTCTGCAGCTATTATCAAGACTGTAGATGCAACCACAAAAAAGACATTACATTTCTGTCAGACAGATACAAAGGGGAAGTTTACCATTACAGCACAAGAAGGTAATATCCTATCTATTTCAGCAATAAGCTATAAAAAGCAGGAACTAAAGGTTACAATGGATATGCCTGCACAGCATATCACATTAGAGGAAGATACGAAAACGTTATCGGAGATAACGGTGAAGGCAAAACCAATTAAGATAAAAGGTGATACCATCCAGTATCTACTCACAACCTATAAAAAAGAAGGAGACCGAACATTAGCTGACGTTCTTGCACGTGTCCCTGGTTTTGAGGTGAACAAAGAGAATGGCGAGATACAATACGAAGGTAAGTCTATCAGTAACTTCTATATAGAAGGTATGAATATGATGGGAGGGAAATATGGCTTGGCTACAAAGTCATTGCCCCAAGAGGATGTAGCAACTGTAGAAGTAATGAAGCATCATCAACCTATCCGTGTGTTAGATGATTTTACTTATTCTGACGATAATGCTATCAATATTAAGATGAAACAAGGAGCCAAGGCACGCTGGATGACGACCTATAGCGGTGGCATAGGACTAAAGGGTCATGGAGGATTGTGGAATTATGAAACCTTTGCCATGCGCCTGAAGCCTTCTTTTCAGACAATTCTTACTTATAAGACAAATAATATAGGCAAGAATATAAGGAGAGAGACGGACAAACTTTTAAGTTTTGATGAGCTACAAAGTCCTTTGTCAGCTATGCTCGCCCTTCCTTCTCCATCGACTTTATTACTCAAGGGGCGTTCGCTTTTCAACCGCTCACATGCTGTTAGTTTGAATGCACTACAGCGTATAGACGAAAATTCTCAAATAAGCGTGCAGATTACGTTTACCAATGATCGTAATGAGGCTACCTCTTTGCGCCATTCAGACTTTTATACGAATAGCGGTATAAAGACAATAGAAAACAGGAAACAGTATTTGGAGAAAAGTAATGACCTCTTTGCAAAGATAAAATACGAGAATAACACTAAAAATCATTATCTTAAAAATGAGCTTTCTGGTGACTTTTCTTGGAACAAACAATGGTTGAATGAACAGGGGACTCATCCTCATAAGATGATGGGTAATCTTCCGATTTATACATTAAAAGATAATTTCAGTATAATGAAGAAATATGGCAAACGCCTCGTTACCCTGCAATCAAAGAATATAATCGATATACGTCCGCAACAACTATCTGTCGATTCGCTGGTGCAGTCTATTAATCAACATTACTATGAAACGAATACGGATGTAAGAGGAAGTTTTAGAATAGGGAGATTAATTCTATCAGGACAAATAGGAGTAAATGCTGGAGAACACCGCTTCACTTCTGATTTAGTGGGAGTTCCAGATAGTATCGGACTGCTGATGGGCAAAAGCAGCTTTACATTTGCAAGGTTATATGCCAATCCGAGCATTGAATATATGGTGAAGGACTTTGACTTCACATTATCTGGCGATATGTCGTACAACCATTATAAGTACAGCTTAGATAATGGTCAGTCTAAAGTCTTATTCTCCCCTAACCTCCATATCAGATGGAAAGCTACAGCAACATGGACATTCTCGGCTGATGCATCCATTAATACAATGCAGATAAATGCTGCCCAATTTTATCCAACTTTGGTACTGCAAGATTATCAATATATGAATAAAGGGCTGGCAGGCTATAATCTAAACAAAGAGAAAAGCGTAGGAATAGGAGTTGTTTATAGCGATGCTCTGAAAGGTACTTCTATACGATTACGCATAACAAGGTCGTTTGGAATCTCTCCTTATACATCAACCCAAGATTATGTGGGCAACTATATCGTAGAATCATTGACTCCTGAAGAAACAAAATACAATAGCTGGAGTATGTTCCTAATGGGTTCGCAGGGCATAGGCTTTTTAAAAGGAAAGCTAAATGTAAAGGCTTTATATAATGCCATGAATAGTTATATGGTACAGAATAGCCAACAAATGCCTTACGACACAAAGAACTTAAAAATAACCTCTAACCTTGATATTGGTTTAATAAAGGGTGTCGATTTAGCTTATAAACTTACTTATGGCTTTCATCAGATGAAGATGCCTGCTTTTGGGAAGACGTCTAATCTAAATAGTTGGAAGCATGAGGGAAGCCTTAGACTACCTCTTTGTAAGGTTTTAAGTTTAGAAACTTTGACGGAATATTATCATAACGAAGTTACGAAGAAGATGTTTAAAGATATGTTCTTTCAAGACTTCACTTTGATATTTAAAGCCAAACACTTTGACTTAAGTCTTGCTTGGAACAATGTCTTTAATAATAAAAGCTATAGCTATGGACTTAACAATACGCTTTCAAGTAGCTTTAGCAATCAAGACATTAGAGGTAGAGAGCTGATGCTTAGTTTTCTATTATAAACCTTGATGTCCATTCCTCACACAAGTAATTGTGGATGTGGGTATCAAAAATAGGCTTTTAATTTTAATACGCTTAACGCACATTAAATCCCTACCCTTTCATATACAGCAATGGTGTTAACCCTTCGCACATGTGTGCATACCATCCGCACCACATGCTAACATCCGCACCACATGTGCTAGCTCCGCACCAAACCGGTGAATATCAACACACAACCCACACGATTCGTTATAGAGCCAAAAGAAATTGACGTCAGAACACCAAGAGAATCCTTTTACGAACTGATTAAGTAAATTTGTACTTGCTAGTTGAATTCACGAACATTACTTTTTCAAGTAACTATTCAGCAGTATTAACCTGTTTGTATTCTCCTCTAAAAATCTTCGTATAAGATTATAAAGATGCTCTATTTTTCAGTATTTCGGATTTTTCTTTGTACCTTTATACCTATGAAAGAGCAAGTTACGGACATATCAAAAGTATTACAAAACATGACGGAAGAGATGCGATTGTTGCGTGGAAACTGTCAGCCAGCAGTAGTACCGAGATTGTCAAATTGAACCGTAACATAAATGCTCTGAACCTCCAAATTGCAAGAAAGATACGGAACTTACAAACCACGGGAACGTTTGGCTAAGTATGAAAAACCTGACAAAAACTCTCAATAACAGTAGCACTCCGCCAAGCAAGGAGCGTATAAAGGATGAGGTTATCAGAAGAACAAGAAGCCTCCGTAAGCCAAGTGGTAAGAAGCCAGGAGGGCAAAAGGACATGATGGACATAAGTTGTCTTGTTCTTTCGTACCTGACGAGATAATCGAAGAGGTGCCTAACTATTGCACTCGTTGCGGAGAACCTTTGTCAGACGCCGAGCGTGCTTGATTATGTGACGGCAGGTTATTTCCATTCCAGAGTTGAAGCCCGTAATCAAGGAAATCCGACACTATGTGATGGTATGCAAGAACTGTGGTGAGCATATTCGAACAGCACCGAGACGGCGGTCAAACAACGAGTATATGATTCAAGCGTAAAGACTCTGGTGGTTTATCTGAGTGTCGTACAATTTCTTCCATATGGTCGTATAGCAAGTTTTTGCGTGCGGTATTCTGGTCTCACCCGCGAAGGCTCTCTGGTGAACTGGGTAAATGAGCAAAGAGAAATGCGCAAACCTGTGATTGATAAGATTAAAGAATATATCAAGTCATCAGCAGTAGTTGGTTTCGATGAGAGCGACTATACTGTAACAAAAGACTCGATTGGCTTGATAGCACAGACAGTTTATTACACACTGCTTTTCCGTGCTGATGGAAGAGGGCTCGAAGGTATTGATAGACAAAGTTTGGCGATAGCTTGGAACGAATGACAGCCGTTACCGACCGCCATAGTGCATACTTTGCACCCATTTCCTCAATCATCAGGTATGTCTTGCTCACTTGCTCACGAACAGCAATATCTTTCAGAGTTGAACACTGAACAAGAGGGTCTGAGAAAGTAATCAGTCTGTTCCGTGAAGCCATTCACGAGCGGAACACCAATCCCAACGACGTTATAGACAAGGTGTCATGGACCCAGCGTTTAGACAATCTGCTCAAACAGAATATAGAGAGGCTTTGCAAAAAGTTCATTACGTTCAGGAAAAGGCTTGGTCAAATGCAGAGATTACATTTTCAATTTCCTTGAAAAATCTGATGATACCATTTGACAATAATGGAAGCGAAAGGAGAATACGCAAAGCTAAAAATCAAAACAGAAGAACTCCTGTACATTTCGTTCCGACTTCGGAGCAGACGCCTTTCTTGAACTTCATTCGATTGTAGAAACAGCGAAGAAGCACAACAAAACTCCATATAATGCGATTCGTCTTATTTAAGGTTTGACAAATTGATATGCACTGTATATATTGGTTATCGCTGAATAGTTACCATAAAACATCCCGAAAATTTATGAAAAATATTTTTGCCGGTTAAACTTGGGTTAGTAAGCATAGAGCCATATCATCACCGAATACTGGGTTTGATATGGCTCTTTTATTTTTAAAGTTACAAATTGTAACTTTGGTTTGTCTTTATTTTAGTTTTGACACACCCTCTGCTATGTTAGTTTGTTGGCTTTTTCTTTTTCTACCTCCTTTGCATATTAAACCCAGCGCAAATTTCCCATACCATCTTCTTCATTGCTGTAAGTAGTACGGATGTTAGAGAGACCTGCTTTGGGCAAGAGAGTTGTTTGAAATATCGTTCAACGCCTGCAAGAAACGGTAGTAGGCAGGGGTGATATGATAGAATTCCACCTCCAATCCCTTCCTCGATATTATACAATCTCTTCAACTCTTTCGCCGCCTCATCAGACATATTTGTGTCACGCACAAAACGGGTTCAATGTTCAGATGAAGGGTATAGGTCTTACCGTTGATAGTAGCATCATCAAAGATATAGAAGTTCTGATAGAAGTCACTACTGAAATCGAAGTCATCGTCTATGTCGGATAATGGATTCAACAGCGGTTCACTTGCCGTAGAAATCGGCACATAGAGTTGCTGTAATTGATATTTTACATCCACGCTATCCCAATGTTCGGTCTTTCGTGCAGCCATAAACTCATCGTAAGAATAGAAAGTTCATCACCTCTTGCATATAACCGCCAACATTACGGAAGCATGTTACATAAAGGTAGTACAGCCTATTGGTTTTCGCACGCACAGCGTAATAATCGTGTGTCTCGGCAGGGTCGGTGAAGGTTGCTTGCAGTTGCAAGAAGTCTTTTACATTTGATGAAGGGCCTTCCTTCATTCGCACCATACGCGTCGCAAGGTGGCTTATACCGATGGCTTGTGGGAATCTCTGTGGATGTCTCAACAGCCTCTAAGCCCTGCGCTTCAACACGCAACTGCACCTTGTCGCCCGCTTTCGTTGTCCAACAACACGATAGCGACCATTGCCCTAAAGGCTGTTACCGGCTTTGTCTGTCCGTTCAACTGATAGGTGATAGCGGCATTGTCAATCATGTACATTCTTTGTTGTGTTGCGTTGTATTGCTTTCAAATGGAATACTGCGTGACACCGTGATATAAGTGGTGTCGGCAGTAGAAGGCATACAATGAAATAACCAACTTTTGCCTTTGCCTCAGGTAGGTTGTTGACGCTGAATTCATCCTTGCAACTCATTACCGACAGGGCAAGGAAGAGGAAAAATAATATCTTTTTCATGCTCGAAGCTTAGAATTTAAAATGTATAACTGAACGATGGAATTACTGGGATGAACGCCATGTTCTTTATCTTCATCTGGTTTTTATCGTCGATTTTCATGTGCACCACATAGAGTTCAGATGGCAATAGGCATTATAGAAACTGAGGGTTCCAGATGCGCTCATTGCCCTTCTTGGTCGTATGATGGAAGTCGAAGCCGATGTCAAGACGATGATAAGCTGGCAGGATGATGTTGTTTTGGCTTTTCGTAAGCAAAGTTCAAGCCACCGTCAGCTATTCCAAGTGAAGTCTCAAACCTTCGGCAGACTGGTCTGGTACGTTTGGCAATCCGATATACTGTGTTGGGATAGTCATGCGGTTACCGGTGCGGAAGGTCCATGCTGCAAAGGCTGCAATCTTCTTCGTGATGTTCCAACGTCCAGTGAAGGTGAACTTATGACGGTTGTCAAACTTATCATAGTACCATCCATCGTAGAAGTCATCAAACTTCTTCTCTGTCCCATGACAGCGTGTAAGAACCATGCAGGTTGAGGTTGGAGATATTGTAATCAGCATCTAACTCAACACCATACGAGCGGCCTTCGCCCTCCATAACGAAATAGTCCCCAATTGGCTGCTGGTGGTTCCAGTCCCTACCCAACTTGAATATTGCAGGATATGAGCTTGAATGCTTGTAATAGCCTTCTAAGGGTAATCAACCAGTGTTTATTGGTTTGATATAGGCTCCCGCTGCCACCTGCCAAGAGCGCATTGGATGCAGACGAGCTGTCGTTGGCACCCAATAGTCGGTAGGAAGGTCGAGGAACGAGTTGGCAATCTTATGTACAAACTGGCTCATCAGCGTGTAGCTTGCCTTGAAAGAAAGACGGTCTGTTGGGCTGAGAATTTCATCGCCAGACGTGGACTCAGCGTTGAGAAGGTCTTACCGCTAATATGGAAGACATCCGCATTCACACCGCCGTTGAGGCTCCACTTCTCGTTGAGCATCATTTCGTCTTCGGCATAGAAGGTCAGCTGATGTGCCACATTCTTGTTATGACTGTGAGCTGCGATGGTGTCAGCTCTTTGCCATACCTTCGCTCTGATAGCTGTCAAAACGGCTGGTAGTCTGTGGCTGGAAGCGAGTGATAAGTATAGTCTTGACCGAAAGCGAATGTGATGACGTGGGTTTTGGACGGAAAGTCGAAATGCCGCTCGATATCCAAGGTCGTCGATAGATGAACGATAGCCATGTGAGGTGATTACCAGTCGTTCTACCTGTCCATGGCTTTCATCACCTTCCATTCATCTGAGACTGCGATACCGTTGAACGGTTGTGCGTATAGACGGCTGTGAAGTTAGCAAAGAGCTTTGGTGAGAACTGGTAATTCCAGTCTGAGTGCAGCATTGAAGTTGCCCCAATGGAAACGGTTTCATAGATGTCGATGTCTTCATAACCACTACCATTTTTGTACTACGACTCGTCTTTTTGCGTCTAATCGGTCCTCACCCAGAGTAGACACTCAGCGACATACGTGAGCGGTCGTTGAAGATATTGGTCAGCTTTGAAGTTTCAAAGTCGTGGAAGAAATACGACATACTCAAACTTTGTCGTCATTGTCGCTTTTCCACTGTTCATTAGCGCAAAGGCAGGACGGGTCAAGAGGTCTCAACCAGCTACGACGCAAGCCGAAATTATAGGATGTCTTGCCCTTTCTGATTGGGTCCTTCGATATGGAAGGCACCATCGAGCAGACCGATACGATAGCTGCCATGGGTGTTATAAAGGTCGCCATCAGCCGTACGCACGTCGATGACACTCGACAGACGACCGCCATAGCGTGCTGGGAAACCACTCTTTATAGAAGTCGACATTCTTCACAACGTCCGCATTGAAACGAGGAGAAAAAGACCTAAGGTGTGGTTGGTATGATAGAGCGGTGTACCATCGAGGAGGAAGAGGTTTTTCGTCGCTGTTTCCACCGTGTACATAGAGTCACTGGCAAGTTCCATACCGTCTGACACTCCACTCGTGCGCTGCAAAGTCTTGATAACGTCTGGACTACTCAACAAAGCGTATTCTGTCTTAATATCTTTCGGTGAAAGAGAGATTTTACCTGTTTGCGTTTTCAGCAAAGGCGAGTTAAGGTCGGTTGTCACCACAACCTCATCCAACTGTGCTTCGTTCTGCAGGATGATGTCATGATTTTGATTGCAGTAGAGTTCTATGGTCTCAACAAAGGTCTTTATATCCCATGTAGCTACACCTATATTTCGTGCCGTCCCTCGCCCAATGTGAGCGAGAAATGTCCGTAGGCATTGGTCATGGTACCTTGTCGTGTAGTGAGATCGTAGATTGTTGCGTTGATAAGTGGTTCACCATTGCGGTCTTTCACATATCCACTGAGTGTAAAAACGCTGTCGTGCTTGTCCTCGTCAATACTCCGAATTACTCTTTGTACAGGCGTGCATTACTTCTCAAGTAGTAGCCTTAGAATCAGTAGCCTTATGCGCGTATAAACCCCAAAGGACAGAGACATAAGGTAGCTAATAATAATTGTTTGTTCATTTGATATATAAATTTAGCTAGGGTGCAAAGATAGGGGATTTTAATTCAGAATTCATAATTACGATTACCGATATTAGAAAATGTGGCTCTCATAACGAACGAAACTCGTGTTGCAAGTTCAACATAGAACTGCAATGGTGCAGGTGTAGCCTAATAGTGTCTATACCTGAAAACACCGGAAGGGTTTTGGACGAGCAGCCCTCATGCAAGAGATAATGCTGACAAGCAATGCATAAAAACAAAAAGAAGGTGTCAAAATACAAATACCATTTTGGTAATCTATAGGTTTGAAGCTTGTTCCAATGCAGAAAGACCATTTCTATACTCAGTTTTGAGTAAAGGAATGGTCTTTTCTTATCACTAGAAGAATCCTCAATCCCGCAGCATTATTCCTTGTAGAGATTTTTATGTGATGAGATGTCTAGCTGGCTCTATATGTTGATATGAGGTTTTCAGCTTCCTGGGTCTTGTCTAGGCATGAAATCACCCAAACCATTGGGGAATGCTTAAGGAATCATAAAGACATGCTGTTTATTCAAGGAATACTTTGCATCGAATTTGTGGGCTGGAACAAACGTGGTCAAAGTCCATGTCAACATGGCTGCCCGCCTTTTCTACAAGCCCATCCTCTGTATCATTCGCAGAAGTAAGGTGTTTAGCTTCTCTGCAGTGTTGAAACTGTAAGACTTGCCGAGAGGTTTCGCTCTTATAGACAATATTATTCTCTCTCGGCAAGTCTCCTTTAGTCCGCGTCACTGTGTCGGCACTGGGTAATAGTGTATTAGGTCTCTGCTTGAACTGCCCCATAAGCACGTGATGTCCCTCAAGGCATTCGCCACCACAAAGGTAGCTGAAGAAGAAGAACCGAAAATGTGCTTCCATGACTCAAAAGCCCTATCACTATACACGTTTGCCCAATACAGGATTCTGTGAGTTTTCGAAAGCCCACCTTTGAGAAGACATCCATGATCGCGATAAATTCCTCCGTCAGAAGTGGTATTCTCGTTTTTAATTACTATCTTTGTGTCATGTCAGATGTTTTGCTGCTTTAAGCCGTTAGTTTAGCAGCGCCAAGATGAGGTGAAATTTCTGCATATCCAAAGTGTTTTGAGAACTTTGTTTCTCAGACGCTTGGAGTTCTGAAGATTTTACGCTGCGGAATTAAGGAATTAATAAGAATTCTCCTCATGCTAACCAGAAAAAGAAAAGAAAAGCAAATGGAGATAGAGATATGAAGAATATAAGCGAGAATACGACAAATTAAAGTCTTCACCTAACAAAACGCCTGAAGTAGCAAATAGAGAAATTAAAGAGACGATGGATCGGGCTATTGAACGTAGAAATTTCCAGTGGTGAAAACCATAGTAAAAACCATAAGTGAAGAGTAGCCAGATGATGGACAAATATGCTTATAACCAATTATCAATATGGAGAAAAACAGACGTTTACAAATGAGATGCAGTTTCTATGAAAGTTGCCACGACCCAATGACTGAGTGCGTTGAAATTTCCACATATTGGTAATATTAGCAGTCTAAAGTGAAGCAACATATATATAGTGGCGACATGGAGGAATACCCTTGAAGAAGCGTTTACATCATATTAGTTGCTTATATGAAAGAATCAATGGAAAAATAATTGAAGCATATATTTTCAGCATTGTCATCTTCCTTCAGAGTGCAAACTTTTAATATTATAGTTTTATTTAAAGGAGGAACATATGTGGGCACAAATGCAAGCAGATGGTTATCGTGAAGCGATTCGTCTTTCGAAATACCTATCTTGGCACTTTTTATAATAGCATAGAACGACAAATAATAAAAGAAGTACTTAAGAATAATTTTTGAAGAACTTTTAAATTCCCTCGTATGCACTAAGGGTTTGGTCATTCTCCTTGGTGGTAGATGATTCTATATTGGAAATGTTCATAGTAGAGTGTTAGTGAAATGTAGCCCTAGATTCTAGTATTTAAATACTTCTTAACACCCATATAAGGGTAGACAGGCACATACCCTTATATAAAGGGTGTTCCTCGTACCATCTATATGGGTATCAAAAACGTAAACAATAATAAACGAGAAAGAACAGCGTTAAATGTGATAACTATGAAACAATTAAAACGTGTGTGTGCGTACGCATCTGGATCTGAGAATAAAGTTTTATTTTGGCTGATGCTTTGGCGGCGTGTGGGCGAGTTGCTGAACAGTCGCTCGCAAGCGATCGAATACGAAGTAATCCATTCCAATCATTTGCACGTTTCGTAAGGATTCGAAACCCAATATAAAACACAATGATAGAGTATACTAAAGTGCTCTTCCTGAAGTAGTTGTTATTGGAGAAGGCGAAAATGACACCTCCTTGTATTGATATTTTATCACTCCTTGTTGATGTCTAAGGAGTGATAACCTTATTGCTGTTCTTTACTTAAAAACTGCAGTTACGTATCATCTGATAGCGTATATACATTTCAGTTCTACAAATTAGTGTCAGTTAACATGTCTAGCCCACCATAGAAGAATAGAATCCTATCCAATAGCGTTCAGCAGTACCATCCTCTAACGATGGTCAGATTTCTTGAATCGACCGTTGGTTCTCTCAGCACGTTGTTGGCCAGTAACCATGGATCTAATGCCTTTGAGGTGTCCCCCGAACATAAAGACAACACCATTAATCTCTTCATTTTGTACTGCAAGGCATCTGTCCATCTCCCAACATACCATACTTCCATATCTCCATTATAGTTAAAGAAGATCACGAAGAGTTCCTTGACTTTCCAAACACCTGACACTAGCATTCCAGCATATCAAATCGCCGACAATCGTTGAATTGTATTTGACCCTTGTCATGACCAAAATACTTGGTACCGCGCAGTTCCTGAACTCCATAACTCACGCTTGCGCACCTTGTCGACGGCATCGTTCAAATAGGTAACGGTCGGTACAAGTCATGACAGTGGCTGGCATTGGGGAAATTCACAGCACCATCAAATGAAGCGCTCACATGTCTGTACATACCATTTCAACCAAATTGCGCTGTTCCTCTGCCAGTGCCTTAGTGCACAGATTATCAACTCTGGCTCTTCTACACCTTCCTACTTCATTACATAGACCAGCATATCTCCATCATAGAGCATGCTGATACTACCATGACCACTTATGATAGACTTCTCATCCATGCACACATGCTTGAGATAACGAGTCTTATCACGCTTATCCAAACCTCGTTCAACGGCACAAAAGCAGCCGTACCTGCTCAAATAAGCCGAGAAGACGTAGTCACTGTCGATTTTGCAGAGGAGCGTTTCATCGTTTTTCCATCATCAAAGACATCAGGAGTTTAGTAATGCCAGGGAACAAAGCACTTTGACCTTTCACATCATGGCAACAGGAATACGAGCCCTCAAGGATGGCTTTGTACTGCCACATATCTAATGCCAACTTCGTTCATGACAGAAGTCAAATATAGAATTCTTCTTCAACCATGATGGTCTCATAGCGATATTTGAGCATGATATTATCTCTTCTTGGAGCCATCACAGGTCACATTCAATCTCCCAATAATTGTTGTTTACAATAGCTTGATAATATATCTCGGTTGTCATCATACTGACCACAAAATACGAATTAAGTAGCCGCTTAAGCGAGATACCATTAATTCACACTAAATCCCCAAACCTACATTTCTTAATTTAGATGGAACTATGTTTGATGAATTAAGATCAAAGGAAATGGCAATGAACCAACGTGTCTGAAAATAGATAGGGATAATGTGTCTCTCATATTATGCGTGATCCGGTTTAATGATTTACGTCTTCTTTTGTAAATTATCAACCAGAAAGGTCCTTGTTAGGGTTGGTAATGATTGAAAAACATTAAAACAAATAGTCCTTTTTACAGTCTTACCAATGAAGAGAATCTTTTTATCTTAGATATCAGTTAAGAGTTGTGATATTTATACGATAAAAGAGATAAGGTGAAAGTAAAAGATGTATAACACGTCATATTATTGACGAGGAGATTACGTCGCAGTTGAAAAAAAAGAAAGGGTTGTGGTTTGATGGAAGAGAAATTATCAACTCTTGATGGATTATTGTATAACTAATATGGTTCTGCGGGATTTAGTGTGAATTAACATGTATCCCGCATTAAGCGGCACGAAATTCGTATCTTTGTAGTCAATAGATGACAACCGAAGATATATTATCCAAGCTATTGCTCCACAACAACAATGATTGGGAGATTGAGAATGTGACCTGTGATGACTCCACCGAAGAGATACATCATGCTCAAATATCGCCAGACACCATCAATGTTGAAGAGAAAGAATTCTATTTGACTTCCGTCATGAACGAAGTTGGAGGCATTTAGATATGTGGCAGCATCAAAACCATCCTTGAGGCTCGTATTCTCGTTACCATGATGGCGAAGAGGTCAAGAGTGTCACGTCCCCGGGCATTACCAAACCCCGATGTCTTGGCTGATGGAAAACGATAGAAACGCCCTTCCTCACCAAAATCAGACAAAGACTGCACGCTTCTCCGCCTTACTTTCGAGCAGGTACATGGCGTTATGCTTCGCGCCGTTGAACGAGGTTTGGATAAGCGTGACAAGACTCGTATCTACAAGCATGTGTGCATAGATGAGAAGTCTATCCGCCGTGGTCAGCGAGTAACATCAGCATGCTCCATGATGGAGATACTGGTCATGTATCAAAGAAGGCTGAAGAGCCAAAAAGCGTTGATAATCTGTGCACTAAGGCACTCACAGAGGAATAGCAATTGGTTGAAATGGTATGTACAGACATGTGGGAGCCTTCATTGATGGCGCTGTGAAGTATTTCCCCAATGCCAGCCACTGTCATGACTTGTACCGCGTTACCTATTTGAACGATGCCGTCGACAAGGTGCGCAAGCGTGAGGTTAAGGAGTTCATGAACTGCAGTACCAAGTATCTTTGGCCAAGGACAAGTCCAAATACACTCCCAACGACCGTCGGCGACTATACGCTGGAGAATGCCGAGTATCAGGTCTGCAAGCTTGAAAGTCAAAGAACTCTTTTCGTGATCTCCTTCGCCTTAACTATCATGGAGATATGGGAGGCTTATGGTATGTTGGGAGACTGGATGACAGATGCTTGCAGTACAACATTGAAGAGATCAATGGTGTTGTCTTTATGTTCAAGAGACACCAAAGGCATCATTAGATCCATGGTTGCTGGCGCCAACAACGGTAAAGCCGAGAGAACCAACGGGTCGATTCCTAAAATGACATCACTTCATCAGAGGATATGGTACTGCCGAACGCTATCGGATAGCGATTCTATTCTTCTATGGTGGGCTAGACATATGTTAACTCAATACACAATAGCAGAACCACTAATATTATGAATCAGCAAAGTACAAGTGAAGAAAGACGGTGTGGTTACCACAGCTTCTAAGCGTAGTCTGAAGGACGAAATCGTGATGATTGTCAGCGGACGCAACGTAACGACATCCGTTTACATGGGCGATCGCCGCACAGAGTAAACCACCCGCCAGCGGTATTACCACTTTTACTTATGACAATCTCGGCAGTACCACCAAGCAGACAGCCAATCTCAAAAAGGAGGGCAAGACCATCATGAGTATGATTACGGACGCCTGACAGCTATCAACTATCCTGACCATCCGAGAACAACGTGGAAGTACCACTATGGTGGCATTCACTCTTCTTACAATCACATCGGCAGGCTGATGCTCCGTGAGGATGGTAGCGGTGCTATCGAGTACTACTACGGCAAGATGGTGAGGTACTGAAGACGGTGCACACTGATTGTGCCAAACCAGGCGGTGGCAAACTACGCAACACAGTGAGTACGACAGCCAGCGTATTGTATCTAAGCTTACACTGCTGGTTTTATTTACGATGGAGTTGCCACTGTAGTGCCTGTGTTGCCTGCTGATGCAAGCTCCTGCAATTGAGCCTATCGTTTATGCGGGCAGCAAAAATGTCGTTGGATCTATAAGCAAACTAGAAAAACTTAAGATTTTAAAGATAATCAAAGAATACTGAAACTTATTGGAAGCAGAAAGTGCCATTTCAGATCATTTGAACTCTCTCAGATGTAGCTGGTGCAGTTCAAGATATACTAGTATTCCTGTCAGAAATGGGAACAAAGTAGACTCAATCATATATCAGAGGTAGTGATGCTATGAAATCTCTCACAAATCTAAAGAGTGAATTAAAACCACACTTAAGAAAAGGTGGACTAACATATGCGAGAAAGTCAAATAAATTAACAAACTTTTAAAGAGATAGATTCACACTTAAACAGAATAAATAAGATTTTAAATAAAAGCTCATGAAATTGCAGATTAATAAAAAGAAATGTCTTCGTTGTTCGATAAAGCAAAAATAGACATTTTCATTGACAGAGGAAGAATTTCTATGCCTGAAGAATTTGTTAAATAAGATTGAAACATGTTCTGGCAGGAGGATTTTTCCTATGGAATTCACAATGGTATTGCAGCTTTTGGTCTAGTGTGAAACCAACTAAAGGAAACATATGCTATAGTAGAGAAATTCATAAATACAGAAGCTATTTTGTGATTAATCACAGCCGTTGCTTTGAAAGTGTTATGTGGTAGTGAGTGACCCGAAATTTAGCGGAAAAATATCGAAAGATGTGCTGCAAGTTCATCAATTTAGACTGAGCGAATCTTATGAAAGATACTATCCCATACAGCTATTATGGTTGTATGGGACTTATTGTCATACAACAAAGAGATAAATTATATATCCTTGCTATTTTCATTATTCAACAACGCACTAAGTAAACATAGCAATGATGAACTCAGATACCGCTAAAATAGACATTAGGATTAGATGGGCAACAGCATGGCTCAGTGATGATACCTGAAGATATTAGTGATGTTTGACATCCTTGAAACCTATTTGTGGACCAGCCTGGGCTTGAACCAGGGACCTCCAGATTATGAGAGTCTGTTGCTCTAACCAACTGAGCTACAAGTCCCGAATTTACGAATTGGCTGCAAAGATAATCAATTAAATGGAAAAAGGAGAAAAGATAGTAAGAAATTTAATGTTTTAACACATTTTGAATGCGATAGCGTGGCTTGTGGTTGATTTGGAGTAACTTTGCAGGTAATAAAGAAATTTTTAAGACAGAAGTTTGAATACTATATATATATTAAACAGGGCGAGGAGTACGAGCTGGTGAACAAGTGGCTACCATTGGTTTTTTGATGGTGCATCGTGGACATCAGTTCTGATTCTCGTCATTGATGAGGCTGAACGAGTAGGGATGGCGTCGGCTGTCATCACCTTCGACCAGCATCCGTTAAGTGCTGAGACTGATTACCAACCAGAATTACTCGACACTCGATGAAAAGTTGTTGCTACTCCTCGAAGACGCATATTGACAATGCTTTTGTGTTACATTTGATGCTGCGTTAGCATCACTCTCTGCGTATGACTTCATGCAGGAGGTGTTATGCAAACAGTTGAATGAAGAAACTTGTCATTGTTACGACAATCGTTTCGGGCATAACCGCTCTGAACGTTTTGAAGACTATGTTCAGTATGGTAAGGCGTTGGGCATTGAGGTTATGTGCCGATGCCTTCCTGTTGATGATGAGAAGGTGTTCATAAGAAATTACCTTCGTGAGGAGAAGATTGAGGCAGCCAATCGCCTTTAGGTTATCATTATTCGAGAGAGTCGCATTGTGACTCACTATCAGAACGGAAGCGTAAGATGGGTTTCAACAGCTAATCTCGATGTGAAACATTGTCATCAACTCTTCCTGCGTCAGGTGTTTATGCTGTGATGGTCACCTAAGATTCTGTAGGCTGGAACGAGGATGATGAATATTGCGTCCAACCTTTGATGGCATGACGTTGTCGGTTGAGGTAAACCTCTTCAAATTTTACGGGCATCTCTATGGGCAGAGGTCACATTGTTACTTCGTCAGCAAGATTAGGGATGAGCATAAGTTTGACTCTTGAGGCTTTATCAGACAGTTGAAGCAAGATAAAGACCATATCAACCGCTTATTTGATGAAGCTTATAAGATAGAAGAGAATATTATTAATAAGCAGTAAGATTCGTAAAATGAATAATAAAAACGTGTTGAGCGCAGTGCTCTATATCATCTTATTTGTTTCGCTTTTGTCTTGATACAAAGCCTTTCTCTTTGCAGGAGTCAGCTCGTCAGTCTGTTGAGAGGTCACAGGCTACGAATGTCGTTGACAGATAAAGGATGGTGAAAGCCTTGCAATGACAGCGGTTGTCAGTAGTCTGATAACGTTTGTCTTATTTGTTGCAACAAAGTGGGCACCCGTCTCGCAACTATTTGAAAACACGTCCATGGAGGTTATTCATTTGGTCCGGGCTTACTAGCTTTAGGTTCTATTCTCCCATGGGTTCATCGTTGAAAAAATAAACCTTACGATGCCCGAAGGAACACAGGCGATGTTTGAAAGTATCATGAAGGTTTCGTGGGGATATCGCTTTGGGCATCATGGTCCCAATAGCGAGGAGATTGTCTTTCGTGGGCCATTCAGCGGGTTCTGCAAAATGCACTGGGTGAGCGGAACCGATGGATAGCAATCGTCATCCAGCACTCATCTTTGGCACGTTATCCATCTGAACTTAGCAGGGTCTGCATGCTTTTGTTATCGGTTTGTTGTTGGTTGGCTGTATAGTCATACTGAATAGTATCCTTCAGGTCTTGTCTTGCATTGGGTAAACAATAGTTTGGCACCTCCATGTTCAACCTCATGCCACAGATGAATAATGGAAAGCTCATCGACTTCCATGGCAGCAACCGTATGATGTACGGTGGTTTGATCTTCTCGCTCTGCATCTTTGTGCCTGTGCTGTTTCCAACTGTGGAAAGAAACAGATAAAGTAAAAAGTAAAAGAGCTTCAGGAAAAGTAAAAGACTTTTGACTTTATTAAGATGCAATTCTTACTTTCTCTTTCCTCTATTTGCATCTCCATGTTGTAAGATAATTCATATTTCAAAGCATGCAGTCTTGTCAACTCACTAAGATACATATACAAGAATAAGAATCTGACAAAACTGCTAAATTGAATCTCTACAAATGGTATGATAAAGTTACGGAATGCACCCTGGGAGAGGTAAAAATCCGTTATAGATACCATCAAAACATACGAAGATGAAATCCTCAACTACTTTATATCATGCTCTACAAATGCGTCAGTTGAACTCTCTCAATTCCAAGCTCAAGGCTTTCTAAGTCATTGCGTGAGTAAAGGATTTCTCTGTCTTCTTTGACTATATATAGTTGATATTGGTTAGTCCTCGCCACGGATGTTATTAAGAGCCGATTATACTCCTCGTTTCAATACGTATGATTATCTGTCATTTATAAAATTGATACAAAACATCTCGAATATTTATGAAAAATATTTTAGCTGGTTAAACTAGGGTTATGTTTGTGAAATTTGCTATCTTTGAAAATTACAATATGGTTAAAAATAGTATTGTCGGTCAATATTAAAGACTTGGTTAGAGAACAAAAGAAGAATCAAAATTAAACGGAGATTTGTAATGAGTAGTTTAAGTAACGACCAAGGTCGGTTATGTTGCATGTTTGAATACTCTTGCAGGAAATTTGTAAGCTACGAACAGTTAAGGTTATACAGAATAGCAGTTATTATGCAGCTGAGCACGCATGGAAAACTTTATCTAAGTAACTATAAGAGAACTTCAAAGTAAGTATGAAAGCTGCTGTTGAAGCTATCTTTGAATTAGGCCTCGTATTCTTGAAGATGGAAATGACACTTTGGAATTGATGATAACAAGACCAGGAGAAGAAGAGGAGATGTTCGTGATGTGTTGATTATACGAAGAGACATATCGTGAGAATTGGTCTTAACAACCATAACCACTTTGCGGTAAAACATAGTCGCCTGAGCCAAGATTGACTTTGGACAGGTTTGTATGACATATTCTGTAATATTGGGATAAATTCCCAATATTCAAATTCCTTGCAGAATGTAAACCAAGGTGTCTTCAATCAGTTGATAAAGAAAAACAAATTTATGTGCCTATTTTAGATGCTTTCAAGGATGAGATTAAACTGCAATGACCCATCCTGAAATGCCTGGAAAATTAGTTGAATATTTATTAGGCAAATACGACTTTTATAAAGTTGAAGTGTTGATTCTGCTTTGCAGACACTGATACAGACATTTAATGTTCATGGCACATTAAATCTTGATGGAGTTAATAAAAGAAAAAGCCAAATAGACAGATTTCCCGTAAAGTCGCACTTCAACACGTATTGTTCAGATTGATATAAGCCCAACAGCAACACATAGAGAGCTGTATGGATGGTGGCAGTTCATTCGAATTCATAATGCAGCCACAAAAATGTGAACCCTCCTTAAAATTTGATATACAAATAGTGAATGCCTACAAATATTCAATTACACAAAGATGGAGATGAATATTATAAGCCTCTTTTCCAGGAGCAGGTGGTTTAGACTTGGGTTTTCAAGGCAGGATTCCACACAGTTGTAGCGAATGAGTTTGTGCAAAATTTGTCTAACCTTCCGCGCCAACTTTCCTGAACCCTTGATTGAAGGTGATATACGTGGTGTCCCTGACAATTCCCCAAAAATGTAATGGAATAATAGGTGGACCTCCATGTCAATCGTGGAGTGAAGCAGGAACTTTGAAAGGCATTAAAGATGCTCGTGGTCAGTTGTTCTATGATTTATAAGAATCCTCAAAGGGGCAACCATTGTTCTTTGTAGCAGAAAATGTCTGATGTTGTCAAAAACTCTGAAGCCGTAAGTGGCTTTATGAAACTTTGATGAAGCAGGATATGACGTAAATCTAAAGATGTTGAACACAAATGATTTTGATGTACCAAGAAGATCGCGACAGGGTTTCTATATTGATTCAGAAAAGACCTCAACATCCACGATTTTGAATACCCTACGCCATTAGAGCACAAGCCCACGTTGCGTGAAGCCATATGGGATTTACAAAAACAGCCATTCCTGCTTGAAAAACAAGACAAACGAAACAAGTGTAAAGTTGCGAACAACGAGTATTTCATTGGAACTTTTCTCCAATATTTATGTCTCGAAACCGTGTCGCGGATGGGATGAAGCAGGGTTCACGGTACAAGCAAGTGGTCGTCAATGCCAACTACACCCCTAAGCACCTAAGATGGTTAAGGTAGAAAAGAACACAAAGTTCGTTGAGAAAGGAACATCTCTATCGTAGAATGACCGTTCTTGAGGTTGCATTGAGCTCCCTGATGACTTTAAGTTCATATATACGGATGTCAACTATGGTTACAAGATGATAGGCAATGCTCTTCCGCATACCATGCTATGCGAATAAAGAAACTTTAAAAGAAAAAGATAGAATAAATTAGGATGTTCACATATCTTACCCTTTTTGCAGGATGTAGTGGTCTTGACACTGGCTCTGAACAAGCTGTTTCAAGTCACTTGGGCCTAATAATTTGATAACTCGATTCTGAAACCTATCGTGCGAATCATCCTGACACCATACTATGTACCGACCTAAGAAACACAAACCTCAATAACATTCCTGATTGTGATACTGGCTATTGGTGGTCCTCCATGTCAATCATGGGTGAAGCGATCGTCATAAGTTTAGATGATGAACGTGGAAGGTTATTCATACATTGAGTTTATCAAGGCTAACATCCTAAATTCTTTGTAATAGAAAACGTAAGGGCATCTTAGAAGATAAACATTGACGTTCTTGTCGTTTTAGAGATATGAAAGATGCAGGATAGTCATCTATAAATTGCTCAATGCTGCAGATTTTCATACCACAAGATAGATATAGGTTTTTTGTCGTTGATTCTCAAGGAATTGTCTACACCTATGTATTCCCAAAAGAACTCAATGAGAAACATATATCACTAAGACAAGCAATATGACCTTTCTTCCGTGCCTAAGGGTTACAGGGAAAGAGATGCAATTCGTGCAAATGCTGAAATTCAAAACCACGATGTGTACATGGGGCAGTGACTATAAGTTTATGGCAGAAACCGTGCGTTCTTGGGATGGAAACGTCTTTCACTATACAAGCGCAAACAAAAATTATCCCTTCATCCTCAGGCTCCAAAATGGTCTATGTTTCCAAAACAAAAGAGAATTTGTAAAAGGCAAGGAGCATTTGTATAGAGATTAAGCGTAAGAGAATATGCACGTATTCAAATCATTCCCAGACTCATACCAATTCTATTATTCCAATATTTTGATGGCTAAATAGTTTGGAAATGCTGTGCCTACAGGTTAACATTTACTTAGCTAAGAATTCGTGAAGCATTAACAGCTATTCATCAATGTAAGTACCCGCTAGTTGCCTACTACAAAGATGATAATCAGTTAATGATGACAATTAAGAATAAACTATATTATGTTAGGACAGGTTTTCGTCATGAGCATTATATGCCCTTAGGTGTTTAACTCCGGATTTTCTGTTACTGCATCGAAAGCAATATCATGTTTTTAGAGCTTGAACATACACAACCATTCTTTGTTGAAAAGAACTTGAACAAGGATTTCAACCGGAACTTGTACCTATGCTTTAAACTTGATAAGAAATCGATATAAAATGATAATATGTTAATACAAAGTTTCAGGAAAGGTAGAGTAAATGCTATACCATATCTATTTAGCTTTGAAATGTAACATAATGTGACAATTAATGGTCAATAGGTACAAGGAAAAGATAAGTAGGGTAGATTCAAAGTACCAAGTGCAAATCTAATCAATCTTTTGTTAAAAACAAATATTGGTGATTTATACTAATTTTTCCTTATCTTCTATTGATTTTGTTTTGTATATAGCGAATATTGGTGTTGATATATTGTTTATATAGAAAACCCTTTTAGTACGTATTGCCTTATAAGCATATATACATTCCCACAACTCCTTTCTGCCACGGTGCAGGGGTTTGTATAATACACCCAGCATCCCAGTTGCAGTTCAATTCAGCCTGTCTGTTATGATTCCTCCAAATTCTAGATTAGGTCCTACACTATCTAGCATGACATATTTTGCCATGAATACCCATAGGCTTTCCATTTTCCATGAGAGAGTATGGGTACTAAAACCGATATTTCAAAACAAGAGTATTATGTTGCAGAACTCTCTTTCCATTTGAATGCAACAATAATTTTCTTTTGTCCAACCAAGATGGTTTGATATATACCAAGTCAGTAAAATCTTAGTATTACTATTCTATTGATATTCTCATAACACTGTGATAGAAGAAGGTTTCCCTTTTGTAGTGTCATTAGATGTAGCCATAACTCCGCCTGCGAGTGTTGAGATATGGTGGAATGTTTAAGTGTTATCTCGTAGCTAAACTATCACGAGATTATTCTCTTTAGAAGTATAGATTAACCGAGCGTACCACTTTTAAAGAAACCAAATATACAACTTTATTTGTAAATAGGTATTTAGAACATGGGAAATGGAAAAGCGGATTTTCCAGGATTTTAGTGATACTGTTTAATATTTGCTAATCAATAACTTTATAAGTTATATTACATTTCCTTTCTTGCTAAGCTACGAAAAGGCTGTATTAAACCAGGAGCAACCTGTTTAATACAGCCTAATTCTTCTCAATATTTAATCTTTTCGATTTTATCCCTTTTACCTTTACTTTCAGGTTGCCCTTCTCATCTTTTCTTGATAGCGAAGCAACTTTCACTTCAAAGTCGGCGGTTGTGTTGTTGTCATCCACGAATTTCTTCTCCCACTTTCTGATTAGCGCCAGACCAGAAGAGATGGGTAATCGCTTCTTTTAAGCTAGAGAAGGACACGTCGGTGACAGCATTGTAGCCTCTGTCTAGCACTTGGTCGCATCTGGAACATACGACGA